>Ga0307278_10000319_pt1 | contig 24427 bp, 27 predicted proteins | sample ER_DNA_117_FD_194482 | JGI IMG/M metagenome (GOLD analysis project Ga0307278, IMG submission 194482) | Bulk soil microbial communities from the East River watershed near Crested Butte, Colorado, United States - ER_DNA_117 | ecosystem: Environmental > Terrestrial > Soil > Floodplain | place...
CGGGCTGCTGCCGGGCTACAAGACCGCCCCCTGCGTCAGTGTGCGGGAATGTCCCCTGGCGCTGTCGTGACGGCCAGGCTGAGCGCTTACCGACGGGCCACGAAGATGTACTCACGGCTGTCGTCGTCGAGCGGTTCCCCGGCGAATCCGCCATAGAGAGCTTCGAGGCGCAGGCCCGCGACGTCGAGGAGCCCCAGCCATTCGTTCTTGGTTGCCCACCAGAGCGAACCGGTTCCACCATCGTCCAAGGTGATGTCGACTCGGTTATCGCTGACGCTGTAGTAGTTCGTGTGCGGCAGCGGCGTGTCGGCATGCTGGCCGTCTATGGCGGATGCGACGTGATGGTCGAAGGCGAACGCGTTCCAGGCGAAGCGGCCGTTAGACCGAAGCGATGCCGCGACCCGCTCGAAGCAGCGGCGACGATCGGCCCACGTGGGCAGATGCAGCAGAGACCGCCCAGGGCAGTAGATCAAGGCCGCCGGCTCCTCGATTTCAAGCTCCCGTATGTCTCCTTCACGCAGGTCGAGCTCGACTCCCTCCTCAACTGCGCGCACTCGAGCCTGCGCGAGCATCGCCGGCGAAGAGTCAATCCCTATTACACGCCTGCCCGTTGCCTGAGCAACCGGGATCGCAACGCGCCCGTTGCCAACTGCAAGCTCGACCAGTGGCCCGTCAGCATCACGGGCAAGCCCGACGTAGAACGGGACGTCAGCAGTCACGCCAGCCGACCACTCCGCGTATCGATCCGCCCAAGCCTCGTACCAGCTCGACATGGCAACACCAATCTACGCACAAACGAGGCGGCGTTCGGCTGCGCCAGCGTTCGGGAATGTCACTAGAGCATAGGATTGGCGGCGTGGACTACGCGGGAGTGGAGCAAGACGCGCTCCGGATTCTGGACTTGCTCTGTCGTCAGGCGAGCGTATCTGCGGAGGCCGGTGACTTGGATGAGACGGCTGAGCTGGTCGAGGAACTCTTGGTCGGCGCGGGTTTTGCGACGCGGCAGTTGCGTGCCGGCGAGGGGCCTGCGGCAGTCTATGGTGAGCAACGCGGCCGGGGCGAGTTCACATTGTTGCTCTACAACCACTATGACGTTCAACCGGTCGACCCGATCGATTTGTGGGAGTCAGCGCCGTTTGAGCCGGTGCTGCGTGCGGGGAAGCTGTTCGCCCGTGGGGCAGCCGACAACAAGGGGGAGTTGGCGGTGCGGCTGGCTGTTATCCGCGCTCTTCGCGACGCAGACGGCGAGCTGCCGCTGAGCGTGCGCTGGATCATCGAAGGCGAAGAGGAGGTAGGGAGCCCACATTTCGACGAGATCGTGCGGCTGAACGCTGATGATCTGCGGGCCGATGGCTGCCTGTGGGAGGGCGGGCCGGCGCGGTTGAGCGACGGTCGTGCGGCTGTCGGTCTGGGATTCAAGGGGATGCTCGCGGTGCGGCTGGACATTGAGCTGCTTAAGAGCGATGCGCACTCGGCAGCTGCAGTGGTCGCGCCGAGCGCGGCATGGCGTCTGGTCGAAGCGCTCACCAGCTTGCGTGATCGCGACGGAACCGTGCGCGTCGATGGCTTCTACGCTCCGGTGCGCGAGCCGAGCGAATCGGAGCGGCGGGCGATCGCCGAGGGTAGCGACGCGTTGGAAGCCGGCTTCCGTGAGTCGCTCGGCATTGATAGCTTCATCGACAACGTCACTGGAGCCGACCTGCGCGAGCGTGTTTCTTTCGGCCCGACCTGCAACATCGCGGGGATCAAGACCGGCTACAGCGGTCCGGGCGTCAAGACCGTTCTGCCGGCAGTTGCCAGCGCCTGGCTCGATTTCCGACTCGTCCCCGACCAGCGTCCCGATCAGGTCCTCACGTTCCTCCACTCCCACCTCGAGCGCCACGGCTTTGACGATGTCGAGGTGACCGTTCTCGGTGCAGCAGAGGCGGCTGGAACCGCGATCGATGACCCATTCGTGCAACGGGTCGTTCGGATCGCCGCCGACATCACCGGTCAGCCGCCCTCGATCGTTCCCAGGATGGGGCCCACACTGCCGATCATCGCCTCGCTTCAGCGTCACATCGATGTACCCGGAGTGGCTGCGCCTGATAACCCCCACTACTGGGGATCCCATGCGCACGCCCCAAACGAGCACATCAGGCTGGAAGACCTCGGCCGCGCCATCCGCTTCACACACGCTCTTCTGCTCAACCTGGCGGACTGCGCCTAGCCGTTCGGTCGTGGCGCACGGGGGCTACGCCTCACCCTGGCGTGGTGTGTAGTTCGGGTGACCAGCCGCTGACGTGGGCGAACGTGCTTACGCCCGACGTCATTTGAGCAGGTTCGGGTCCGGGGATGCTCAATCCCACGACTGCTTTCGGAACGGAGCGGCACCTGACGCAGCAGTAGGGACGATCTGTTATTCGCGCGCGCGCGCCAAACAAGTTGCGTTACCCGCCGGCAGATTGGAGGAGCCGATGTGTGAGCCAGATCACGTTCCCCGCCCGCTCCGCTTGGCGTTGACGCCGAGCGAGGCCGCGCAAGCGCTTGGATGCAGTCGGACTTCTTCGATAAGCACATCGGACCTGAGCTCCGGTGGGTTCGGCGTGGTCGATTGAAGTTCGTAGCAATCGCAGAGATCGAAGACTGGTTGCGCCGGAGCGCGGCTTTGACCCTTGATCGCCCCGATGAGCGCCGGGTCGGGTAACCAAGACTCGGCCCTAAGCCGCTGCAAATCAGCGGGTGCGCGCCAGTGGCGCGCCATTCAGATTGCCGCTGGTAACAATCCTGCCGAAGTGGCATTCGGCGGGCATGGAGCCGGGCGAACGCGTCGAGCGTAGACCGCCTGCCGGAGATCCTCGCCGCCCTGTCTGCCCGATCAAGTGCTGAGTGAGAGACACAGGCTAGACCGGACTCTCCGACCGCTAGCTCGCCGCCCACAAACCAGCGCTTCGGTTGAATCGTCTAGTTCGTAGCGGGGTCGTAAGGGGCAAGCCGCTCGCAAAGGACGCGCATGAGTGCGAGTGCCGTGTCGGGCCGCTCGTGCAGGATCGCTTCGAAGGCCGGCTTGCGGATCTCGAGGACACGGACGTCGGACTTCGCGCGCAGCGACGCGACACGAAGGCGGCTGGAGATGACCGACATCTCTCCAATGACATCGCCGCTGCCGCGAACTGCCAGCGTTCGCCCGTCAGCGACCACATCGACATCTCCCTCGACAATGATGTAGGTCGTTTCGCCGGGCTCTCCCTCCGCGGCGATGAGGTCTCCTTCCGCAAACAAGTGCTCCTCTGCCACCTCAGCGATCGGCTGCAAGTCTTGTGGTGGAAGGCCAGCGAAGAGCGCAGCCCTGCGCAGAAAGATGACACGCTCGACGAGTGGGACGGTGGTCTGGGTACGCGTCATGGTCACTCCTTCTAGCACTTCGCTCGCAAACTTCGCGCAAGAGCGAATCCACTGATCGTCGTCGCTTTGCAACTCCTCGAGTATGTGCGGATCCCGCTCGACGATCGCGGGCGGCTCCAAGAGCGCCAGCAAAGGGCGGACGATCGCTGGCTCACCTACCGTCTCGATCACTTCCACGGCATTGGCTCGCTGGGCGGGATCCGAGACGGTGAGGTTCTCGATGGCAGCCGAGGCGGTGGCCCGATCGCCCAGCAAGGCGGCCGCGCGCAACGCGTCGATGGCACTCCTCACCGCGCGCGCTCCCAATGAGCGACGCAGGAGTTCGAGCGCGTCTTCGTCAGGCGGGCCGAGAGCATCCCGAAGGCGAATGTCCTCTAGCGCGCGGGCCACGGCCTCCGACGCGAACCGACGCAGCCGGCCGGCCGCGCCGTCGAGAGGAAGTCGCTCGAGTGCCGTGAGCGCCTCCTCCCTGCGGTGATCAAAGAGTGCCTCGGAGAGAGCATCACACGCAGGAGCTCCGACTTCTGCGAGTCCCTCGACGGCGGCGGCACGCACGCGGGGATCGTCATCGACGAGAGCATCGATGAGAGACGCGACAGCGTCCTGGGGGGCCCTGGCGGCGATCGCGCGCAGTGCCTCTGCTCGTACCTCCGCGTTCGGATCGGCGAGAGCTTCAAACGCGATCGAAGACGCGCCTCCGATATGCGCCGCCGCTATGCCGCGGAGAGCGCCGGCACGAACTTGCCAGCTCGGGTCACGGGCGGCGCGGACCAGCGCCGGCCTGGCTTCACTGTCGTGGCCAAGGAGAAGGGCAGCCGCCTGCGAGCGCACGGTCGGGTCATCGTCGACAAGCAACACCTTCTCGGGAAGCGCGCCAGAGTGTGTGAGGACAGCGAGCGCCGCCCGGCGAACCGTGGAGTCACGATCGGAGAGGCATCGCCGCGCGGCACGGATTGCGGAGGAGGCGTCCAGGCGGTCGAGCGACGCAAGCGCCTCGGCTCGGACGTCCGCGTCTCGATCCTCAAGCGCCAGAAAGAGAGCGCTCTTTGCGGGTTCGAGCTCCAAGTCTCCTAATGCGTGAGCCGCGAGCCGTCGTACGGCTGGATCGTCGTCGCTCAGCAGGCTTTCGAGGATGGCCAGGCTCGTCGCGTCCGCGTTGAGCACGGCCGGCCGGGGCCCCTGGGGCGCACCGAAGATTGCCGGGCGCCCTTCGCGCAGGGTTGCGACCAACGCTCTCGGATACGCCCCTCGGATTTGCAAGACCGACGCGACCGCGAGGATTGCGCCGACGAGGCCAGCGCCATAAACGATGCCCGGATGAGCGAGTTGCTGGGCGATGAACGCGACGAGACCGGCAAGAATCGTGCCGACTTGCGAGGGCACGCCGTAGAGGAAAGCTCTCGCCCGGTCCCGCCGGTCGGCCGGAAACGTGTTGATTAGGGCCTCCCAGGTGCCGTTTGCACCTCCGTTGTCCCAGGCGATCTGGCCGAAGCGGAAGGCGAGCAGGCTCGCAAACGTGGCCGTTACGGCGGATACCCCATACCCCACCAGGTAGAGGAGCGGGAGGACGAGCACGACGGCTGGAACCCCAAAGCGCGCAAGCAGTCGGCTCGTGACGAGGAGCGAGATCACGAAGGCGGCCGCCATAGCAATCGCGAAGAAGACGCCGAAGAAGCCGGCGAGCTTGTCCGGGTCCGGGTACCTCTCCACCGCCACCCTTGAAAACGCGAGGTAGAGAAGGCTGAAGAGAAGAGAGATGAGCAGGTTGGTCGCGCTCATCCATCGGAGCAGCCCTGACCTTAGGACCTCGGTAAGGCCGCCTGTGAATCGGATCCGCTTCCCCTCGCCCGAGGCCGCGGAGCCGCCAGCGAGATGCCTTCCGTGCGCACGAGCCGCCAGGCAAGCCCCGTGGTGCCGGCGATCAAGGCGGCCCATATGAGCAACAGGTTCGCTGAGCCGAGCGTTGCTGCAAGCGGCGCAGTGACCACTCCCCCGACGACGAGACCCATCACACCGCCGGCAGCGATTACCGGGAAAAAGCGCTTTGCCTGGCGCGTGTCGGCCACGAGCCCGGCGAGACCCCAGACGGCAAGGATGAGCGTGAACTGGGCGACGTTCCGAACCAGCCAGAGAGCCGCATACATCCAGGACGCCCCCGCCTCGAGCGCGGCTCGGCTTCCTAGCGCGGCAACGATGATGATGGCGGGAATGAGCAGAAACGCGCGGGCTCGTCCGACGCGCGCCAGAAGAGTCGCGAGACCGAGAGTCGTCGCGAACATCGCCACCCCGACCAGGGCGTACATGAGAGGAAGCTTCCCGACTCCATATCGCGCAAAGAACAGGGCATCAATGGCGCTCTGGGCGATCATGATTCCTGCATCCGCGAAAAATGCGATCGCCACGAGGAGGGCGACCGTACGGCCTTCTCCGCGATGAAGCCGAACCGTGGCGAGGACGCGTTCTGAGACCACTCAGGCCCTTTCCGCCTCGTGGACGACGACGTCGCGCGAGACGTTCTTGAGCGCGACAGGCCCGACTCGCCTGAACCGGACATCGTCACTCGCAGCGTGCGAGACGACATCCTCGCTCACGAGGATCTGTCCCTGTTCAGCGTGTGCGGCGATCCGTGCGGCGATATTGAGTAAGGATTCCAAGCTCAACGACACGCCGCAACCGCGCGCGTGTTGCATCCGCCCTCTCGGCCAGCTCATCCCACCAGAGACGCCAGCTTCGCGGTGGGACCGGAGACGCGTCAGGGACTTTCACCGACCTGCTCTGGCTCCTTGTCGCTGTGTCAATCCCGCAGGGCTTCGTAGAGCGTCACCGGCTGGGCGATTCCCTTGAGATCGAACTGGCCAACCTCGCGCACCTGAAAGCCCTCGGGCTCCACGCCACGAACGAGATCCTCGCCCACGAAGACGCGGTTCGCAGACGCCTGCGCGGCGATCCGTGCCGCGATGTTCACTGTGCGCCCGAAGTAGTCGCCCTCGTCGTAGATCATCGGCCCGGCGTTCACCCCCACATGGGCGGGCGGAAGGCCTCTCGGGCCGACAATGTCGACGATTTCCAGCGAGGCGCGCACTGCGTCGCCCGGGTCGCGGAAGTGGAAATGGACACCATCCCCGAGCATCTTGACCACGTCTCCGTGGTGCTCGGCGGCGACCTCGTTGACCAACTGCGCAAGACTGAGTGCCACGCGCGCCGCTTCGTCGTCCCCGGCCTCCTCGGTGAGCCTCGTATAGCCGGAGAGATCGGCGAACGCTGCGGCCTCGATTCCCCGTGGGGAGCGCTGGCGGACCCCAGCTTCCTCAAGTGCAGTCTCCACGTGCTCGAACTGATGTTCCGTGGAGAAGATCTCCGCGTGCCGTCGGTAGAGCCAGCTCAGCATCTCCTCAGTGGAGTGACCCATTCGGAGACCGACCTCGTTTAGCGCGGCCTCGAACGCCTCGTTGTCTCGAAGGCCCCGTCGGCGGAACGGCTCCTCGATGGTGTTGTGGAAATAGTGAGCCTGGAACTGCGCGACCCGCCTGGCGCTGTCTCCCAAGATTCTCACGGCGCGGAGTACGTCTCCCTCCCCGACACCGGCGCCGAACAGCACGGGCAGCGCCATCAAGATCGGTTCGTCGTCTTCTCGAACGTACTCGTCCTCGCGGGGTCGCGGCAGCCCAAGGGTCACGTACATGTTCTGCAACGTGTCGATGGGGACCCCGGTGTTCTCACTGAACTGCGCGAAAGTGCGGTCGGTCCGGGGATGACGTCGCCCCGCGCTCTCCAGATACCCCAGCGTGAGATGTCCCGAGGCGTGGGCGGAAGCGAGCGTCGGCGAATCCAGTCCTTTCGCGTCGAGTTCTACGAACACCCGTGCCCGCATAACGTCGCGGCGACGGAACGCACCGTCTTCGGGCATGAGAAGTCTGAGCTCGACGAGCTCCCGAAGGCGCTCGATGCCAATCCCGGCGCGCTCCGCGACCTCCTGTTCGGTTAGGTGGTCAGCATCCGTATCGGCCAGGCCCGGTGCTCCGTGTGTCGACGGAGCCGAGACAAAGATGTCGCGGCAGGCTTCCGAGCAGAAGTAGTAGGTCTGCCCCTCTTGTTCTGCAATGGCAGCGGCGTCGTCCGCCTCGATCCGCATGCCGCACACGGGATCGATCACGGTAGCCATGGCAGACTCCGCCTCAGGACGAGCGTTTCCACATTCCGTCGAGCCCGCGCAAGGAGCCGGCTGCTTTTGGGGATGCCGCTAGAAAGGTCGACTTCGGTCTCCCGCGACTTTGGGGGACGCGGGCTTTGCACGAATCCGCAGCGGATGTAGACGAGTCACGCCTCTGGACGAAACCGTGACCGGGCGTCCCCCTGCGGACGTGAAGGTCGAGTGGCGGGGTGCTGTTCATTGCCACCGCGTATCCTGTCAAGCGGGAGCTCAGGCGTAGAACCGGCGGCCAAGGCCGAACGAAAACGCGCTGCAAATCGAGCGGTCCACTCGCCTGATGTCGTGGACCCCTCTGCCGAGTCGAGGCAGCGCGCCCGGCCTGCTTGGGCTCACGAGTGCTTCGGCGCGATCGGCCCGTGCCGGCTCGACCGCAGGTGCTAGCGTGGTTTGTAGAGACGCTCGCCAGGAACGTCCTCAACGTTCGCCGAAGGAGCCCTATGGCCGGCTCGGCCGGGGCGAGCACCGTCGCCCTTCCGGAAGACGAGAACGAACATGGCCGCGGTCACATCGGGCTTGTCGTTCTGTGCACCATCGCGGCGGGGTTGATTCTGGGGTTAGTGCTCGTCCTCGGCGTGTTCAGTGGTGGACGTGAGGATGTGATCACGGGTGCAGCGCTCATCGCGCTCGCGTTCGGGATGCTGATGCTCGTCGAGCTAGCTCGTCGACGCACAGATCAACCTCAACCCTGGGCGCTCGTCCCCGGCTTGGGCCTCGGCGTCGCGGGCCTTGCGCTTCTCATTCTCCGGCCGAGTGATCGCGTCCTCGGCCGACTGGGCTGGGTCTGGCCGCTTCTGCTTGCGCTCGTTGTCGTCTGGTCGGTGCGGGGTGCGCGCAGCTCCTTGCACAACTGGTCGCGTCGAGCGCTTCTCTATCCGGCATTCGCCGTCTTGGCGCTCGTCGCTATTGGCGGCGCATTTGAAACCGTCATGGAGGCGGCGACGAGCAACAGCCCGCCTCCCAGCGGCCGCACCTACCTCGTCGCTGGCCACAGCCTGTATCTGCGTTGTACGGGTTCGGGGTCTCCGGCTGTGATCTTGTTCAATGGGCTTGGAGAGCGCACTCCGAGCTGGGCGTGGGTGCGGGGAGATGTCGAGCGTCAGACCCGGGTCTGTGCCTTCGATCGCGCGGGCCAAGGTTGGAGTGGAAGGGCGCCCGGTCGCCAGGACGCGCATCAGCTTTCGGCCGACGTGCGCGGCCTTCTTGCGGCTGCCAATGTTCCTGGGCCATATGTTCTCGCCGGTCACTCAGTCGGCGGCACATATGCACTCGCCTACGCGATGGATTATCCAAAGGACGTGGCCGGGGTCGCGCTGCTCGACTCGTCTACCCCGTATCAGTTCGATCTGTCGGCATATCGGAGCTTCTACTCCTTGTGGCGTCGTGCGTCGGCGCTACTTCCGACGCTCGCGCGCGCAGGCGTCGCACGCGTCTACTCGTTCGTCAGCTTCAGTTCCTTCCCATCCGATGCCCGTCGCGCGCTGCGCGCGTTCAGTTCCTCGCCCCGTGAGTTGCGCGCCGATCGTGACGAGTTCGCGGAGTTGCGCACCGTCTTTCGTCAGGACAAGGCTCTTACGAGTCTCGGCGGTAAGCCGCTCTTCGTTTTGACAGCCGATATTGGACAGTTGTCGGGTTGGCCCGCAGCGCAGAAGAGGCTCGCGGGTCTCTCGACAAACAGCGTTCAGAAGACGGCCCACGGCGCGACGCACGCCGCTCTCCTTGAAGACAGGAACTACGCGGCTGTCAGCAGCCGAGCGATCGATGCCGTCGTCCGCTCCGTTCGCACTAGCAGTCCGCTCGCGCGGTAGACCCGCGTGACCCGACGGTGGTGGCGACGTCTCGGAGGCCCACATCGGGGTCGCCTGCGATGCAGGCGAGGACGTGGGCGTGGTTGGTCAAGAACCGAAAGAGAAGAGGGTTTCTTCGGAACTTGACTTCATGTGTGCAGTTACTAGAGTCGGGTCTCCGGCATCGGAGGTCACGTTTTCGAGGAATACGCAAGGGGGTTAGACCACGGCATGCCGACCGACCAAGGCGTGGAAACGCGGCATCCCTATGACGGCATCCACGGTGACGAGCGCCGCGGCGATGATGATCGCCGTCTTCGCGATCGTCGCCTCGCTGCGCACGCTCGACATCAAACCGCTCGGCGTAGGGCTCGCCGCCGCCGTGTTTATCTACGCGACGCCGATTCGGGGTTTGCTGCCGGCGGCGCTGAGGCTGCTCGGCGACTGGAACTGGACCTGCCCGCTGGTTCGACATGGATGCCGAGGCTGACTGTCGAGCCGAAGCTGGCCGAGGACGTTCCGAGGCACCGCCGATCCCCGCCGCCTGATGGAAAACAAAGCTCCATCGTCGGCGCAGTTGGCGCGCGGCCCAGGCGGGATCGCGAAAAGCAGATGAGAGAGTCGTCGGCCGAGCGGAGGTTGACGGCCGAGCCGACATCGAGCTACGAAGTCGTCGGAGTCGGAGCAGGACAGGCCGGCCTGGCGATGGGCCATTTCCTCCGCCGCCAAGGCCGCCGCTTCGTCATCCTCGAGCGCGCCGGCCAGATCGCTCCTGCTTGGCGCTTGCGCTGGGACTCACTGACGCTCTTCACGCCGCGGCGCTACAGTGCGCTGCCCGGGCTTCCCTTTCCGGGCGACGCGGATGGCTACCCGACCCGGGACGAGGTGATCGCGTACCTCGACCGCTACGCCGAGACGTTCGAGCTCCCGATCGAGCTCAACAGCGACGTCAAGAGTCTCGACCTCGGGGATGACGGGCGCTTCCGCCTCGAAGTTGATGGACGGACGATCAGCGCAGACCAGGTCGTGGTCGCGACCGGCCCCTTCCAGACGCCGTTCCTGCCGAAGCTGGCCGAACGGCTAGCCGACGACGTCTTCCAGACGCACGCCGTTGGGTACCGCAGGCCGGACGAGGTGCCGCCTGGGACCGTGCTCGTGGTCGGTGGCGGGAACACCGGCTTCCAGATTGCGAAGGAGCTTTCGGCCACGCACAAGGTGGCGCTCTCGGTCGGATCGCGCCAGACGCCTCTGCCGCAACGCCCGCTCGGTCGCGACCTCTTCTGGTGGCTCACGAAAGCGCGAATCCTCGACAAGAGCGTCGAGTCGCGTCTCGGCCGGAAGCTGAGCATTCGCGAGACGCTGATCGGCTCGAGCCCGCGCGAGCTCAAGAAGACCTACGGCGTCGAGCTGAAACCGCGGGTCGTCGATGCCGAGGGCCGCGCGGTGCGCTTAGAAGGCGGCAGCGAGCTCGAGGTAGACGCGGTCATCTGGGCAACCGGCTACCGCCCTGAGCACTCCTGGATCAAGCTGCCGATCTTCGACGAGGACGGGCGCCTGCGCCACCGCCGCGGCGTGACCGACGTGGCGGCGCTCTACTTCCTCGGTCTCACCTGGCAGCACACCCGCGGCTCGGCGCTGATCGGCTGGGTGCGAGATGACGCGGAGTTCATCGCCGAGCAGATCGCGGCGTATCAGGAGTCGAAGGCGCACCAATCCGCGCGTACGCCTGTCGGCGCTGGCGCGTCGGCTCAAACTCGAACAGACGAAAGGACCTCTAGCCATGCACGACCCGAGCTCCCATAGCCATAGCCAGACGATCGAATTTCCGCGCGAGACCGAGGGGCTACCCGAGGCAGGCAAACCGGAACAGGTCGATCTCGCTGACGGCGACGAGTTCGAGCTCGAGATCATGCCGGTCAAGAAGCGCATCGGCGATGCCACGGTGCGCATGCTCGCGTACAACGGCTCCGTCCCCGGCCCGACGCTGAAGGTCCCGCAGGGCGCGACGATCACGGTCCACGTGACCAACCACGGAGACCTCGACGCGACCGTGCACTGGCACGGCCTTCGCCTCGAGAATCGCTACGACGGCACGCACGACACGCAAGCACCGATCCCGGTAGGCGAAGCGTTCACCTACCAGGTACAAGTGCCGGACCCGGGTGCCTTCTGGTACCACCCGCACATCCGCGAGGACTACGGCCAGGAGATGGGCCTGTACGGGAACATCCTCGTCACTCCGAGCGAGTCCGACTACTGGCCGCCCGCGAACCGCGAGCTGCTGCTCACGCTCGACGACATCCTGATCGAGGACGGGCAGGTCGCCGCCTTCCGGGAGTCGGAGACGACGCATGTGGCGATGGGCCGTTTCGGCAACGTGATGCTCGTGGGGGGCGAGCCGAACATGTCGCTCGAGGCGAAGCGCGGGGAGGTCGTGCGCTTCTACTTCACGAACACCGCCAACACGCGTGTGTTCAACGTGGCGTTGCCGGGCGCGCAGATGAAGCTGGTCGGCGCCGACGCGGGGCACTACGAGCATGAGGAGCTCGTCGACGAAGTGCTGCTAGCACCGTCCGAGCGTGTTGTCGTCGACGTGCTGTTTTCGGACACCGGCGAGCTCACGTTCGAACACCGAACGCCTGAGCGCACCTACGGCCTTGCGTCGATCACGGTCGCCGACGAGCAGCCGGAGCCGTCGCATGCCGCCGCGTTCGCAGGCCTGCGTACCAGCCTCGACATGGCCGAGCTACGCAAGCGCATCGAGCCGTTCCTGACGGCGCCGCCAGACAAGACGCTCTCGTTCGTCGCCGAGATGGACATGGGCGTGCCCGAAGGCGTCCCGGTCGTTTACGCCTGCCCGATGCACCCCGAGGTGGTGAGCGATGAGCCCGGCAGCTGCCCGAAGTGCGGGATGAAGCTGCTCGCGCAAGCCGCAGAACAGACGACGTACGTGTGCCCGATGCATCCAGAGGTGACGAGCGAGAAGCCGGACCGCTGCCCGAAGTGCGGCATGAAGCTCCTGCCGGCGAACCTCGTCGACGCCGGAGGTGGTCACGGCCACGAGCACCACGGACACGGGCACGGCGCCCACCATGGCCACGAGAACGAAGGTCACCACGGCCACGGAGCTGACGACGATCCCGATGCAAGCAAGGAGCACGCCGGTCAAGGACACCGCGGAGATGGCCACCAAGGGCATGTGCACCACGGGGACCACGATCAGCACGGTGAGCCCGAGCATGGTCACGACACCGCGCAGGGAATCGAGTGGGAAGACGACATGGTCGAGGTCAACCGGATGACGACTCCGGCCAACATGCGGTGGAAACTCGTCGACCGAGAGACGGGCGCGGCGAACGCCCAGATCGACTGGACGTTCCAAGTCGGCGATCAGGTGAAGCTGCGGCTCGTCAACGAAATGGACTCAGATCACCCGATGCCACACCCGTTCCACGTCCACGGGGCCGGTCAGTTCGTGATCCTGGCGCGCGACGATGTCGTCGAGCCGAACCTCGTCTGGAAAGACACGGTGCTCGTGCGCACCGGCGAGACCGTCGACATCCTGCTCGACGTCACGAACCCCGGTCGTTGGATGGCGCACTGCCACATCGCCGAGCACCACGAGAGCGGGATGATGTTCAGCTTCAACGTCGAACCGGCCGCGTGAGCGTCGCCGCTCCCGCGCGACCGGTGCGTGCGGGAGTGCGGGCACCCGTCATATGGGGGGCGCTCGTCGGTGTGGTGCAAGCAGCCACACCGCTTGCGTTTTGGTGGCTCGACACAGCGACCGTCTACGCGCTCGGGCTAGTGGTGATCGCCCCGGTCTACATCGGTTTCGCGGTCGCCGATGGACGCTCGATCGTTCTCGCCGTCGAAACCGGTGTTGCCACCATGTTCGTCATCATCGCCGCCGCGGCGATCACAGGCACACCATGGCTACTCGTCGCCGGCCTCGCTGGTCACGGTTTCAAGGACCTCTGGCAGCACCGACGTCAGTTTGTTGCCAACACGCGCTGGTGGCCTCCCTTCTGTCTTGTGGTCGATTGGGTAGTCGCAGCGATCATCGCCGTCGAGATCGTCGCCGGCGTGCATTTCCACCACTAGAGCTCTCAGGTAACGCCAACGCCTTAGCCGCTGGAAACGCATCGCAGCACCTCCGAGGACTACCGATCGGAGCAGTCGGCGGTCGTCGTTTCGCCGGCAGAGTTGAGAGAGCTTCGGCTCAGCTAACCGGCACAGAGTGTGCCGGCTCGCCTAACCGAGACTCTGCCAAAAACCCCTGCACATAGACGGGTGCGCGCCAGTGGCGCGCCAGTCCAAGGAGTTCGATGCGAGTGAGCGGCCGAGCTTGCGTGCACCGAGACGGGAACCGATCATGATCCCCTTGGCCACGCGATAGACCATCGCCCGCGCCGAGCTCTCGGCGCATCCGTGGAAGGCCTAAGCGCCGTGCGGGAAAGTCCGGGTCAGCAGCCGAGAGCGTGAGCCAGCTCAAGCAGTGTTCCGGGTGCGTCGAGACTGCCGATCCGGAGAGGGGTTGCGCCTCTCCTGTCGATGTGAATCTCGCCGCGTCGGTAGTGGACGCCGGTGATGTCATCCAGCGGGACCGCCAACCTCTTCGACCCATTGCCCGAGAGCAGGGCATGTAGGCGCGCGATCTCGAACTTTCCTACGTATCGCGGGCCGTTACCCTCGTTCCACCAGACGGCGTAGCTGCTTCTGCGCATGTGCGAATGCTGCGTTCCTTGCGACACGCTTGCATCAGCACCGGGCGCAAAGGCCCTGCGGCAAACCCGCAGATCGTTTCAGGCACAGACCGGATGGCGACGAAGCTCCTCCCGCCGACACTGAGGCCAATGTTCGAAGACGAAGGAGAAGCCATGCAGCGGACACACAGGATTCGTGGCGCGGCGGTCGCATTCGCAGCGCTTGGCGCCCTCACGGTTACGTCAGCGGCGCCCGCCGGTGGCGGAGCGACGATCGCCATCAGGCATCAGATGCACGGATGCCATTCCTGGTCGTTCAACTCAGGGCCGTTCAAGGCGTCGCAGTCCGTCAGCGTCAAAGCCGGCACGGTGCTGAGGTTCACGAATAACGACGTCATGCCGCACAAGCTGGTTCAGACGACCGGGTCGAAGTTGCGGCTCGTGCACCCGAACATGAGCAAGATGGCATCGTCGGCGACAGTGACGCTGACGCAGAAAGGCGTCTACCGCTTCACGACCAAGGCAGGTGAGGACTACGCGTGGGCGCGGTCGATGAAGACGGCCGGCGAGGATAACGTGCTGCATCTGACAGTGCATGTGAAGTAGTTTCGCCCCATGCACGCATTTGAAGTCGCAGCCGTCAAGGAACGGCTTCGTGAGGCCGGCGGTGGCTATGAGATCGTCCACGAGTCCGCCGGCCTCGAGGTCGGGGTCTATGTGCTCGTGGCGCCGGAGCCTGACCGGCAACAGCCGCACGAGGACGACGAGCTCTACATCGTGCTCGAAGGCACAGGCGTCCTCGAGATCAAGGGTGAGCCGGTCCCGGTTCGAGAGGGCAGCGCAGTCTTCGTAGAGGCACACGCGGAACATCGCTTCACGGCGTACGAGCACCTCTGCCTTCTTGTCATCTTTGAGCACAAGCCTGCGGGAAACCCGTAGCCGTTACCGCATTCCCTGCTGATGTCGCGCGCCTCCTAGACCGGCACGCTCCGGGAAACGCCGACTAGGAGGATCTCATGAACCGGCTGATGATCGTTGCTCGTTTGCAGGAGGGAGCGCACGAGGAGGCAGAGGAGCTCATTGCCAACGGCCCACCTTTCGATCCTGAGGAGCTCGGCTTCCACCGTCACGCCGCCTACTTGACCGCGAACGAGATTGTGTTCCTGTTCGAAGCACCAGAGGTCGAATGGATCGTTAACGACCTCGTCGACGACCCTCGGCTCTCAGCGGCTTTTGACCCGTGGCGGAAGCTCGTGGAGGGCACGCCACGCCTCGCTCACGAGCGCTTCTACTGGTCGCGCGATGAAGACAGGCTCGGGGTCGGGCTCGGCGTCTAAGGGGCGTCGTCCGTGAGGAGTCCTTGCGAAAGCGCGTACCGGACGAGCTCGGCGCGCGTCGAGAGCCGCAGCTTCTGCATGATGTGTGCGCGGTGTGATTCCGCGGTGCGTACCGAGATGTAGAGACCTTGCGCTATCTCCTGGTTCGTGTGACCAAGCGCCAGAAGACGAAGCACCTCTCGTTCGCGCTCAGACAAGGGGTCCGCCTCGACGGCGGCCCTTTCCTGCGCCTCAGCGGCGACCATTCGAGCGCCCAGAGTCGGATGGACGTACCGGCCGCCTTTAGCGATCTCGCGAACCGCCGAGACTACTTCCTCATCCGCTGCCTCCTTGAGCACGTAGCCGCTGGCGCCTGCAGCAAATGCCTCACGGACGTAGCTCGGGTCGTCCTGCATTGAGAGGATGAGCACCTTCGTCTCGGGCGATTCCTTCAGGAGCTCGGGTAGAACCTCGATCCCGCTCGCGCCCGGCATGACGACGTCGAGGAGCATCACGTCCGGTTTGAGCGCGCGTGCTCGGAAAATCGCATCCTTTGCGTTGCCTGCCTCGCCGACGACCTCGATCTCCTCATGCGAATCCAGAAGAAGGCGCAGCCCCGATCTGACGACCGCGTGATCGTCCACGACTACGACCGTGATCAAAGCGGCATCTCGACGACGAGGGTCGTGCCTGATCCTTGAGCAGCCTCGATCTTCAGACGACCATCGTGGAGCTCTACACGCTCGCGCATGCCCAGCAGCCCGAGACCATCTTCGCGGGCATTCCCAGGATCGAAGCCGCGGCCGTCGTCTTCGATCACTGCCGTCACCCATCCCTCGCGACGAACGAGGAGAACGCTCACTTTCGCCGCGTCCGCGTGTTTCACGACGTTCGTCAAAGCTTCCTGAACGATCCGGTACAGCGTTGTCTCGACCTCAGCTGAGAGCCGATGTTCCCCTAACCCTGCCTCGAGTTCCACGGCGATACCCGTTGTCTCTGAGTACGTCTGCGCCAGCCTCTCCAGCGCTGGCACCAGCCCGAAGTCGTCCAGCACAGCTGGACGAAGCTGCACGGCGAGTTTTCGTACGTCCTGCAATGTTGCCACGACGAGCTCCCGCACATCGCTGACTGACTTCTGAACCTCGACGTTACCCGCCTCCTCGACGGCACGCAGACCGAGAAGGATCGAGGTCAGCGCCTGCCCGGTTTCATCGTGTAATTCGCGGGCGAGCCGACGGCGTTCTACCTCCTGGCCGGCCACGACGCGGCGTAGCGCGTCTCGGGCGACACGCCGCGAGAGGTCGACGGCGACGGCGGCCCGGTCTGCGAACTGTTCGGCCAGACGAAGGTCGGCGCTGTCGAAGCGTTGATCAGAGCCCAGCTTGTCGTGCGCTACAAGCACCCCGATTGCCTGATCGCGCAGCATGAGCGGTACATAGAGGCCAGTCCTGGCGCCCATGTGCCGTGCCGCGTCCTGATGGACTTCCGGATCCTCGAGTAGCGAGTCCACTCGCTCACTATGTCCTCGCTCCAGCACACGGCCCGTCTTGGAGTCGTGGCGGGGGAAGATCAGGCCGACAAACGCCTCTGCTCCTTCGCCGTCTGCGGTCTCGATTCGCAGCTCGTCGCCGGCGGGGAGGGCGATCGTGACGAGGCGGGCGCCGATCAACTCACGGAGTCGACGGGCTACGAGATCCAGCAAGCGAGGCAACTCGAGTTCGCTCACCATTGCGCCCCCGATCTCGTTCAAGGATTCGAGCTGGCGCGACCACTCGGTCGCAGATTCGTACAGGCGCGCGTTCTCGACCGCTACGGCGGCCTGTGCCGCGAGCAGCGTGACAATTTCCTGGTCCTCGTCCGTGAAATCGCCGCCGCCCTCCTTCTCGGTCAGGTACAGGTTGCCGTACGAGACTCCGCGCAGAACAATCGGGACACCCAGGAAGCTGCGCATCGGTGGGTGGTTGGGCGGGAACCCGACCGAGCGCGAATCCTCACCGAGGTCGTGGAGACGAAGGGGGCGGGCGTCACGAATGAGAACGCCTAGGATTCCGCGGCCCCTAGGGAGGTCGCCGATCGCAGCGTGAGTCGCGGCGTCGATGCCGTGCGTGATGAAACGCTCCAGGGCGGTTCCGGCTCGGTCGATCACGCCGAGAGCCGCGTAGCGGGCGCCGGTGACACGTGCGGCCGCCTCGGCGATCCGCTCGAGGACAGCGTCGAGTGAAAGCTCCGCGTTGATCGCAATGCCCGTCTCGATCAGGGCCCGCAGACGGTCCGTTTCTGCTCGCGCTGGCATGAGTCGAATGCTGGCAGGCTCAGTAGAAAGCCGCAACGAGACCGCGGTAGGGCCCCAGCAGATCGGCGGCTGGCCGCGGATGGCCCGCCGGCGTTTCCAGGCTTGACTTCGGAGCGACCCCGGAACCACCACCAAGGATTGGAGGCACGAGATGAGCACCATCACAGCTGATCATCGGGTAAGAGAGGCAGTCCGCACCAGGAGCGACGCGTTTCGCAAGCTCTTCGAGTGGGGCGGGTTCGCCGCAGGCGCCATTCTGGTCGCGTTCGGCGTTGTGGCCATCATCATGGGCTTCAGTGGCCGCGCCACGGTCGCCGACAGCCTGAAGCTCGAGAAGATCACGGGCACGCCCGACATGACACCTGCACTGATCGCCAAAGAGGCGAAAGCTGCCGGTCTGACGGGTGTCTCACTCCCAACCGTCTCGGTCGCGGGTAAGGCGATCAACAGCGGTCCCAGGGCACGCGCCTTCGCGAGCTATATGCGAATCCACGCACTCGAGGCGACCGGTGGCTTCACCTACTCCCAGATGGGCCGGTTCACGGCCAAGCCGGGCGCGCCTAAGGCGCAACTCGCAGTTGGTGGGGGCACGGACAACCCGCAGTACGCCCTGATCGATGCGGCGAGCAAGCAGCCGGTCGCGAACGGTGCCCGCAACCTCTGGGTGACCGAGACCGCGCTCACGACTGCACTGAACACGTCCTACATGGCCGACCGACTCGGACTCTTCGGGATCGTCGTCGGTATCGCATTGCTGCTGAGCGGGATCGGCTTCATCGTCCTGGCCTTCGCGGCCTTGCACCGCAGGCAGTTCGCCGCACCGTCGAGCTAAGGCGCGGCACAAGCCGGGCCGGCGCCCGGTGGTTTCCGAGACAGGCGCCGGTCCACCTCTCCCAAACCGCTCCCGCTTCGGCGGGAGCGGTTGTTGCATGGCGTTCCGTCAGTAGAACGCCGCAATGAGATCCGTGTCGGCTCCGATGTCGCGGCTTCGCCCAGGTTCGACACTCCAGGCATGAGCCAGATCCACCAAGAGGACTGCACGCTACGACTCGCCGCAGAAGGCACGGCCGAACCGTGCCCCCGCGAGCGATGTTCCTTTTGGGAGCCAGGCGGCGCCGTCGTCCAGGGTCGTTGCTTGATCGAACGCCTCGGCGTCGACGTCCGCGGGCCCGATCTAGCCCTTTACCTGCTCGAGACACGCGAGCGCCTCGATCAGGCACGGAACTTGGCCGAGGCCGAACGAGCGCACGCCGAATTCTCGCGCCGCATCGGTCGCGAGCTCTGAACGAAGGAGGAGCCATGAGTGCATCAGTCCTAGAGTCAAGGCAGACACCGAAGACCGCGATCGAGACGATGCGGGCGATTGTCGTCCGCAGCTTTGACGCCGCGCCGCGGGTTGAAGAAGTGAAGAAGCCCGTGGCTTGTCGCCGCGGAGGCCACGAAGGTGTTCGCGCCGAACGAACTTCGGCGGCGCCGACAGCGTCTCCATGAGGAGCGCCGCTGGCTAATGCTTGAAGGGGACTCCAAGCGGGTCGGAGTCTCACGTCAGGATGGCTTCGTCAAGGAGGGATGGCTGAGTGATGACTGAGCAGAAGAAGTTCACCGCACATGAGGCGCGAGGTGTAGGCGAGCAGATTGGTATCGATTGGGAGAAGGCTGCATTCGACGTCGAACAGTTCCGTATGGGAATGGACGTCGAGTTGGAGCACGGACTCGACAATCCCAACACCAATGTCACGAACGATGATCCCGTTGTCACGGGCAAAATCGCGCTCGCGCACCTAAACGAGTTTTCGGACTACTACACGCGCCTCGACCGAATGGAAACTGAGGCGAAACAGCCCGGCGGGGAAGGCTAGCGTGGTTGCCGCCGAACTTCGCTGCCGCTGATGATGGCGCCGGCACCATCACGCGATCTCATTGCCTCGGGTCGGCTACGTGCAACGTCGGGAAGCGTCGATCTCTACTGGCTGCCGCTGGGGGCAGGCGGTCATTCCGTCCGCCTGAATGGACGAATCTTCGAAGCCGTAGCAGCCCGCCTTGGGCGGCGCTCGCCCTGCGACCTCTACCACTCGGCCCTACTGGTGTGCGTACCCGAAGGACAGTTTGTGATCGAGCAGGCTCCCATCTCCGATAGCAATGGCGAGGAGCGTGGGGTGGTTGCTGAGGGTGCGGTCGGAAGCCGCTGGGCCGGGCGCTTCCGGCTATTTCGCTACGAGCTGCGTCGCTGGCGCGAGGGCGTGATTCCCGACCTCAGTGAGGCGGTCGACAGCCCACGCCGACTCACGGACGATCCAGGCATCTCGCGACGAATCCTTGACCTGGTGCCCTTAGTGCCGACGCCCGTGTGGGGCCGTGACGAACAAGGTGCCGGGGAGATGTGGAACTCGAACTCGTTCATCTCGTGGCTGATTGCAAGCAGCGGCCTCGATGCCGAGTCGATCCACCTCCCAGCGGGTGGGCGCGCACCAGGTTGGCACGCTGGACTCGTCGTGGCCCGCCGTTGACCCTCAGCTCGCGCCGCGGACGTCTGATCGCCCTTGCGTTGGTGGCCGCGCTCGGCGTGTTCTATCCGCTCCTGCGCCGGCCAATCCTTACCTGGGGCGCGACCAGCGAAGAGGCTGCCTCACGTCTCCCAGGGGATGAGCTACTCGAGGTCGCCGACGGAGTCTCGACTCGCGCGATCACAATCGATGCGCCAGCCGCGTCGGTCTGGCCATGGCTTGCGCAGATGGGCCCGTCGCCGCGCGGTGGCGCCTACACCTACGACTGGATCGAGAAACTGCTCGGCCTCGACATGCACAGCGTTGACCGCGTCCTGCCAGAGTTCCAAGACCCACAGGTTGGCGACATGCTTGACCTTGGCGCAAGCCGTATGAGATTCGAGCGTGTTGAACCAGGGCACGTGATTGCCTGGCGTTCTGAGGACGGCAACTGGGTCTGGGCGTTTGTGCTGGAGGAGCAAGACGGCACCACCCGGTTGATCAGCCGGAAACCGCTTCCGCCAACCGACGCTCGCTGCACGCATCGGCATGTTGCCGATGGAGCCAGGATCGCTCGTAATGGAGCGGAGGATGCTGCACGGGATCAAAGAGCGCGCAGAGCGGCTTGCTTCCGAAGCCAGCGATCCCACCTGAACAGGCGGGATGCCCTCACAACTCCTCTGTGGTCGGACGCCTTGATGCCGACGGGTCGAGAGTGAGGGTCGCCGGTTCAGCTAACCGGCACTCGGGGGGAAAGGAGCTGCAGATCGATAGGCGCGCGCCAGTCGGGCGCCGCGCCAGGCCCGGGGCAGAAAGCGCCATGCGGGCGTAAGCCGTTACGACCGCGCATGCTTCACACCCGGGATGTCCCTAGTTCGATCCAGGTGCAGACAGCAGCTGTGAGCCGGCGCCGCTACTCGGGCTCTTGAACAACGACCGGTTCGAGTGTCAGTCGCGGGAGAGACAGTTCGAAGTCCGCGCCGACTGCCTCCGCAATGCGAGCTAGCTGGCCCACTGTGGGGTTCAAGCGCCCTGCTTCGACGTTCGCCACATACGAGGCAGAAGTGCTTAGCCGCTCTGCGACCTCGGCCTGCGTCAAGCCACCGGCCAAGCGCGCGCGCCTGACTTCGCGGCCGACTAGTTTTGACGCCAGGTCAGATGCTGCGGTTCGCGGCACTAGGCCGTAACAAGGTCGCGCTCTGGCGCTGGCTCTTCGACTTCGACGGGTGCCATTTCGATCTCATCTAGAGGATTCCCGTCCTCGGCGATCTCCGCCCATAGATATGGACTGCGGTAAGTCGCGACGAGGCTACGCACCCACTCCTCGCCGCCGTCCCTTGGCGTGATCGAACGACCGTCGTGGAGGCTGAGGACACGCTGTTCGAAGTCGATGTCGCGCTCCTCGCCTTCCACGTCAATGTGGTCACCGTCCGCTCGAATGCGCGTGACGACACGCGATCCGGTCGCATACCCATCTTCGTTGCGTGTCGGTCGGCGAAGCTCGACAACAATCACACGGATCTCCTCCTTGAATCGTCCGCCGTGTGTATCGGCAGTGTAGCCTTACCTCTTGAGTAAAGTCAAGGACTCCATCGAGCGTCAGAAGCTCCCAACGAGCGGCATCTCGTGCGAGGCCAGCATGCCCGTTACCCGGTCCTAAGCGCTCCGAAGCGACCTGGTTCCACGAATGACCCAAGCCCGGCGATCTCGCTCCCGGCTAGCTGATTGAGAACCTCGACTTCGCGATCACTGAGCATCCGGGTGCCTTGGCCTGCGCGCCAGTTCGTGAGGATCACCTCGCCACTATTTGCGCCGGGCCGCGCGAACGAGAACCCATGATCGATGAGATAGATCTGGCGTCGCTCCTCGTACCACAGGATGTTGCCGTCGTTTCGGTCTTGCTGCCCAATCAAGGCATCAAAGAACGCACCAGCTGATGCCAAGTCCGGAACAATGTCGAGATATCCGCGTTGCTTCTCCCGCCCCGGTCGATAGACGGTCAACGCTCCGACGTCGCGCTTCCCGTCAGGGAGAGTGATGAAGCGGAGCGCTGTCGGAGCGACGAGTGATCTCCAAGGCTCACCCATGTTCTTCGCTAGTTGCCAGGCGGCGCATTCAGAGATCGTCGTCGACAGAAGAGTGTGGTCGTAGTTCCGGAGCGCCCGGCTCCCGACGGGGCCGAGCAGTCCGTTCGCGGGCTTGAAGTACGCGATCCGGCCCGTTTCAACCACGACCTCATACACATCGCTCGCATGTAGCCCACCGCCCTGATACGCCTCAATGCGCGTGGCCCGGGCATTCTTGAGTTCCTCCTCGAGCTCGTCGCCGAGGCCTTGAAGCTCCCATAGCGCGTTCACCTGCTCTTGCTCAGTCACGGCGTGAATCGTAGTGTTGCCCCGGGACAGCACGAGAGGCGACGCACAGTTGTGTCGCGGGGTGAGTGTCCTACCTAATCCAGATCAATTCGCATGCCGACTGACATCGAAAGGGACGCCTATCGAATCCTGGAATTTGCCGTCCAGCGTCAGGACCAAGCTCGCGCCGCAGATGTAGATCAGATCGATGAGTACTTCCGCGGGCAGGACATTGCGGACGCCACCCTTCTCCCGCCAGCCCGCATCAACGATGCGGTCGCTCTTCTACGACAGAACGGCTTCCTTGAGGGTTTCGACCACTTCGGCGTGCACCCGTTTGATTTCGGGACGCTCCACCCTTCACGCCGTTCGGTCGCTTTGAACTTCAGCGTCTCGCCAGCGCCGCCGGGGAGACGGCGCAGCCGGGCACACCGTCTCTGGACAGGCTCCCAGTGCCGATCGGATCGCCTTTCGGATTCACCGACATCGATTGGGAACACGTCTCGACCGAACGCGGCAAGCCTGATCAGTTGAGGGTTGTATTGGGCTATCAGTTCGAATCAGCCCACTACGAATCGCAGTCTCTAAGGGAAAACTTACGCGGCCACTTCCAGGGTGCGGTAGATCAGTACAGCGCAGCTGCCGCGACTGACGTCGACATCGCCCTCGTGTTTGAGCCGCTATCCGCAGGTCTAGGCGAGCATCTGTTCAACGAGATCGTTCGGGCAATCATCTCTTCGGACGTCGCCGTGTTCGAGACCTCCGACCTGAACCCGAACGTGATGATTGAGATGGGAGTGGCGCTCACGTGGGGCACTAGAGTTCTCCCGATCAAGAAGCAGGGCTGTGAACGACCACCCTCCGATATCTCCGGTCAGACATGGGCCGATTACGTCGACAGCGCAGCACGATTCGTCGACGAGGATTTTCCGGCCAAGGTAATGGCGCTCGTCGAACGCGCGCACCGCAAGAAGGTTTCGCGCGCGGCCTAAGGTCGGTTTGTGCGGCGACCGCCTGCTCGGCGCGCCGGCGGCGGGATCGCGCGCTCCGAACGGAACTTATGCGCGCCAGTTGTGCGCCAGTAACCGCCCGCTTCAAGCGGCTCCGAGCGGATGGCAGCGGATTCGGCTTGTTTGACCGAACTGAACGAAAGCGCCGCTAATCGAGCACTTTCCGCTTGTTCGAGCGATGGAGCGTACCGGGATCGAACCGGTGACCTCCGGCTTGCAAAGCCCGCAAGCCGTAAAACCGACAAGCCCTCTTAGGTGCTAGCTCGCGACTGCCTGACCTTGGGTTTGCGCGATGTAACCGCGCACGTCGGCTGCGGGCTCGCTGTAGGCATCGCCGAGTGCGGACTCGACCCTTTGCGTGTACTGGGTCGCCCAGCTCGGAAGCTCGGTGTCCGTAACCGCCAGGAACTCGAGGGTGCTTGCGAGGCGAATGTCGGCGATGGTCGGGCGATCGCCGCCGATGAAGCCGGCATCAGTGAAGAAGAATTCCGGATAGACATCCAAGATGCGCGAGAGTGCGGCTTCCGCTGACTTGCGAGCGGCCTCCTTCTCGTCGTCCGACGCATCCGACGTAGCGACTTCTCCCGGATAGCCGGAGAAACTCAGACGCGGATAGGTAGCGCGCGCGACAAGTGGATAGAGCATGCTCATGGTGTAGAAGTTCGCACTGTCGACCATTGCGCGGCGTGCGGCGTCGGTCGGGTAGAGGTCCACGAGGCCTTCCCGGTTCGCGAGGTACATCATCACCGCGCAGCTCTCCCAGAGCAGACCCTTCGGGAGGCCTGCGGTCTCGACTGACGGAGTCAATCCCGCTGGGCACTTGGAGATGTACTCGTCCGACTGTGTCTTCCCCCACACGTTCTCTTCCTCGAACGGCAGCCCGGCGG
>Ga0307278_10000320_pt1 | contig 24276 bp, 23 predicted proteins | sample ER_DNA_117_FD_194482 | JGI IMG/M metagenome (GOLD analysis project Ga0307278, IMG submission 194482) | Bulk soil microbial communities from the East River watershed near Crested Butte, Colorado, United States - ER_DNA_117 | ecosystem: Environmental > Terrestrial > Soil > Floodplain | place...
AGCCTTTCCCGCCGTGCCTGCGCCCGGCCCTCCGGAGGAAGCACCCATGCCGCAGCGCCCCGTCCCCCGCCGCCCCCCGCTGCTCGCCGCCGCCTGCGCGGCGCTGCTCGCCGCCTGCGCGGCGCCCGGCGCCAGCGCCCCGTCCCACCAGCACTCCAGGTCAGGGCACGGGCAGGCGGGCGCCGCCTCCCACGAGCAGCACAGCCCGTCCCATCCGCAGGCACCGCTACCGGCGACCCGGCCGGCCGGGTCGGCAACAGTCGAGGTGGAGATGACCGACGCGTTCCGCTTCCGGCCGTCCCGGATCACCGTCGAGCGGGGCCGGACGGTCACGTTCCTGATCACCAACGTCGGCAAGCTCGAGCACGAGTTCGTCATCGGGAACCGGGCCGCCCAGGACGAACACGAGCTGATGATGCAGCAGCTGGACGACACGCGCATGCACGACCACCTCAACGCCGTGTCCGTCCTGCCCGGCCAGACCAAGCGACTCACCTGGCGCTTCCCCGACCGCGGCACGGTGCTCATCGGCTGCCACGTCATCGGCCACTACGCCGCCGGCATGAAAGGCAGCATCACGGTGGTGTAGCACCGCGGCCGCGCCCGTACCCGGTCCGGGCTGGGTGCGGGCCGGCCGCCGGGCGCCATCAGCCGATCGGCCGACCCCGGGTCCGGCGGCGTAGTGGCCGAGCCGACTCCGGCCGCGCGGCGCCATAGGCGAGGCGAGCTGCCCGAGGGCGAGCGGGCGGGTTGGGAGCGGCTAGGGATCCGCGACACCCTGGCCCAGGGCCTGACCGGGGTGGTCACCCAGCTCGAGGCGGCCGAGCCGGCGCTGGCGCGCGGGCTCGTTGCCCGCGCGGGCCACGTAGAGGCTTCTCTGCCCGCGCCTCTAGCTTGAGGGGGACCTTGGCCTGCGCCTCTAGCTTGAGGGGGACCTTGCGAGCTCGCCCTGGACGATTACGAGCACCTGGGGTGAGGCCGTGCGCATGGGACTCCAGGTCATCCCGAACTCGGTGCGGTCGATGGTGATCTCGGCACGGGCCGTCAGGCGCTCAGCCGTTGCGGCGGTGACGCGTCTCGAACTCGATCGGCCGCGTGCGTCCCGCTGCGGTCAGGTCCCCGGCCACCCACACCTGGTCGCCTCCTCGTGGGCTGACGTCGCGGGTCTGGAACGTGATCGAGGGGTGGTTGTCAGCGTCGAAGAAGTCGGCCGAGCGCAGGTGGGGGTCGCGCTTTGGATGCTTGGTGTCGACGGAGGTGGCGTCGATGCGCATCGTCCCCGAGATGGCGCCAGAGCGGTCGATGGTGGCTGCTCCCTGGAACTTCGTGAAGTGTCCGCGGACCGTCACCATCCCCCAGAAGTGCTTGACGTGGAACTCCACGCTGGATCGTCGTGGGTCCAGCTCCCAGACGCCCGCCATGGACCCGTCGCGCAGCCGAACCGCCACCGGAGTCGAGCCCGGTGCTCCGTCCTCTGTGGTGGCCATTGCAGCCGTCCTCCTTGACGCTCGCGCCGTCGGTGGAAATCTCTGAGCGGGTCAATGGTTGAGCCGCTGAACGGAGCCTAGCCAGATGCGCTTGAGCTTGTCAACCGTTCAGTCGCTCAGGTAATCTCTTGGACGTGAGCCCGACGCAACGGTCACGCGAAGAGGCGGACGACAGCTCGCAAGGCCCCCTCCCGACGCGAGAGATCCTTGACACCCTGTTCGAGCTATTCGAACTGATGCACGCTGGCCTGCAGCAGACCATGCGGCAGTTCGAGCTCCCGCCCCCGTACGCCCTCGCACTGGCGCAGATCGACGGCACCGTCCCCATGAAGGAGCTGGGCAGGAAGCTGGGATGCGACCCGTCCTTCGTGACCGCCATCGCCGACGTGCTCGAGGACCGAGGCCTGGCCAGACGCGAGATCGACCGCACCGACCGGCGCAGCAAGAACCTCGTCCTCACCGGCAAGGGAGCGGCGGTGCGGTCGAGGCTGCAGCACGAGTTCTTCGATGACCTGCCCGGCATCCGCAGGCTCGATGAGCGTGAGCGCCGGGACTTCGTCGAGCTGCTGCGCAAGATGGTCGCCGCCGAGACGGCCGAGAAGGCCGCCTCACCGAGATCCTCACCAACCCTGGGCCGGCCGGCGTGGTGACCCGCCGGATCCTGCTGGTCGCGATGGCACTCGTCTTGACCGCCTGCTCGGGCTCGGGGCCGTCGAGCACGGCTGCCACGGCGGCGGCCACGACCCAGACCTCGAACCCGGTCCAGGTCTGCGCCGGGCAGCTCCGCCACTGGGGCACCGTCCTGCTCGACGCCAAGGACGCCGCCGGGTACGACTACCAGGAGATGGCCCTGACCGGCACCCAGTACGTGGCCGTGCTCGACATCGCCGGGCGGGCCAAGAAGCTCCGTGCCCGGGAAGGCCGGGCGGCGGCGGTCGCGTTCGTCGACCGCGAGGCCACCCGGGCCTGCGCGGAGATGACTGCCACGCCCTGCACGACCAGCACCGGTGGCGCCTGGCCCTGCTGAAGGCCGTGCCCGCCGGGGTGTCGTGGGTAACCGCCGGGGTGTCCTGGGTAACCGCCAGGGTGTCGTGGGTGACGAAGGGGCCGACGGCCAGGAGGAGGTCCGGTTGACTCAGCAAGCCTGGGAGGTCGAAGCGGCGCTGGTGGTCTGCTCCCCGGCACCACTGGCGGTCCGGGAACGGCTCGCCGGGCTGGGCTCGCTGCCCGGGTTCCGGCTCATCGGCCGGCCGGCCCAGTCGATCCGCGACACCTACGTGGACACGCCCGACCGGGCCCTGGGCACGCGCAGCATCACGCTGCGGGTCCGCGCCGTCGACGGCGCGGTCCTGCTGACCTACAAGGCGCAGGTCCGCCGGACCGCGGTCGGCGCCGAGCGGGTCGAGATCGAGGCGCCCTGGTCGCCGGCCGCCCTCGACGTCGTGCTCGCCCAGCTCGCCGCCGACGGTGCCCAGCTCGGTGCCGACGGTGCCCCGCTCGCCGCCGACGATGTCCCGCTCGGTGCCGACGGCACCCTGCACCCGGCCGCCTACGAGCTCATCGCCGCCCACCTGTCGTCCCATCCGGACGGCTGAGCAGCCCGCCGCCTGCGCGGTCGTCGTGGGCCTCGCCGGCGGCACAGTCGCCGGGGGGCGTCGCCGGCGGCGCGGCCAAGCTCGAGCGCGTACGCCGGCTCGGGGCCGCGGCGGCCGTCGACTACACCGCACCGGACTGGAGCGGGACCGTGCGCTCGCCCCAAGGTAGGGACAGGACTTCTGAGCAGGCGCTCAGGACCGCGGTCGCTCCTTCTTCGGGTCGTAGAAGGGGAAGGGCACGACCGTTGCCGGGATGCGCTTCTGGTAGCCGTCGAGCTTGCCGACCTCGACCTCGGTGCCGACCATCGAGTACTCGACCGCCATGCGGCACAGGGCGATGTTCTTGCGCAGGGTCGGTGAGCGGGTGCCGCTGGTGACCACCCCGACCTGGGGGCGGCCGGCGTGCACGCAGTCGCCGTGCCCGGCTGGCTCGTTGCCCTCAAGCTCCAGGCCGACCAGCACCCGCTGCGGGTGGGCCCGGCGCTTGTCCAGGGCGTCCTTGCCGACGAAGTCGTCCTCCTTGGTCGGCGGGACGGTGAAGCCGATGCCGGCCTCGAACGGGTCGACCTGGTCGTCGAACTCGTAGCCGGCGAAGATGAGCCCGGCCTCGATCCGGAGCACATCCAGGGCGTCCAGGCCGAGCGGGAGCATGCCGTGCGGCTGGCCCGCGGCCCACACGGCGTCCCACAGCGCGAGCCCGTCGCGCGGGTGGCACCACAGCTCGTAGCCGAGCTCGCCGGAGTAGCCGGTGCGCGAGACCAGGATCGGGATGCCGTTGTAGTCGCCGATCCGGCCGATCGCGAACCGGAACCAGGTCAGCTCCTCGAACCGGGGCTGGGCGGGCGGGGTCCAGACGATCTCGCGCAGCAGGTCCCGGCTTGCCGGGCCCTGCACGGCCAGGTTGTGGAGCTGGTCGGTGGAGTTCTTCACCCAGACCCGCAGGCCGCGGCGCCTGGCCTGCTCGCGCAGCCAGACCCCGTCGTGCTCGTCGCCCCCGACGAAGCGGAAGTTGTCCTGCCCGAGCCGGAAGATCGTGGCGTCGTCGATCATCCCGCCGGTGTCGTTGCACATCGCGGTGTAGACGACCTGGCCGACGGCCAGGCGTCGGACGTTGCGGGTCACGGTCGCCTGCATGAGCGCCTCGGCGTCCGGGCCGGTGACCTCGAACTTGCGCAGCGGCGACAGGTCCATCACCACCGCGCGCTCCCGGCAGGCCCAGTACTCCTCGAGCGATCCCTGGGAGGAGAAGCTGCTCGGCAGCCAGTAGCCCCGGTACTCGACCAGGCGCCTGGTCAGCGCCGAGACACGCGGGTGGAAGGCGGTCTCGCGGGTGAGGACGGGCTCGGCATCAGGGGTCACTCGGCGTGCCACCGCCTTCGAGAAGGTGCGTTCGGCCGGGTAGGTGCGGACATGGATCTCGGTCGGGTCCCACCCGTTCACCGGGTCGATGTCGTCGGGGCAGGCCGACGAGGCGCAGACCAGGTCGGTGAGCGCCCGCAGCAGCACGTAGTCGCCCGGCCGCGACCACGGCTCGTCGAAGTAGATCGCGTTGTTGGCGTCGATCCCGGTGTTGTAGAAGAAGTTGATCGCCGGCCACCCCTTGCGGGCGGCGATGCCGTACCGGTCGAGCTGCTGATTGAAGTTGTCGGTGCAGTTGACGTGGCCGGGGTAGCCCATGTCCTCGTAGTACTTGGCCGTGCAGGCCAGGTTGAAGGTGTCGTGCCGGCCGACGGTGTCGCGCACGACCTCGACCAGCGGCTGCATGTCCTGGTCGAAGAACTTGGAGTACAGCCCGGGCCCGGGGTAGGCGTTGCCCATGAGGGTGCGGGTGGTGGTGCCGTCCAGGCCGCGCTCGACGCCCGCGTCGAGCCGCTGGTGGTCGAAGGCGAGGAAGTCCGAGCACTGCCGGCCCTGCACGTCGATGATCTGGATGTACTCCCCCGCCTTGACCTCGTAGGCCGAGGCGGTCGCCCGGTCGACCCGCAGGTCGACCAGGGGCGCGGCCAGCGGCGGTGGCGGCTCGACCTCGTCGGAGACCCGGGGCCGGGCCCGGCGCACGACCAGGCGCAGGTCCGACGGCGGGTTCTGCTCGTCCACGGCCATGGGGCCGCCGGGCGCGACCGCCATGCAGACGACCTCGTCGGTGGCGGTGAAGGTGACCGACTCGCCAGGCTCCGACCAGGGGCCGAACACCGCGACCGCGCGTGCCTGGCCCGGGTCGAGCCCCATGCCGGCCAGCGCGGCCAGCACGGCCGCAGCGTCCTCGGCGTCACTGCGGACCAGGTCCGCGAGGCCGGTCGCGGGCGCGTCGGCCCGGGCGCCCACGGCCGCGGACCCGTCCACCGGGGAGCTGCCCTTGAGCCCCCCGGACCCGCCAACCGGGAGGCTGCCCTTGAGCCCCCCGGACCGCCCGTCGCCCCGGCCCGGCCGCACGGACGCGGACCGCCCCTCGCCCCGGCCCGGTCGCAGGAAGGTCAGCTCGCCGGGCTGGCGGCCGTGCCAGTCGATCACCGTCAGCTCGTCGCCGCCTTCGAGGCGGAGCACGGTGGCGCCGCCCCCCTTCACCCAGTAGCGCTCCACCCCGGGTTCGACGGGCGCGAGCCCGGGGAGGATCAGCCGGGGCCGGTCCAGGACGGTCATCGGCGCTCCTCCTGTCCGCGTGGCTTCGGGGTGGCGCCCGCCGTGGTCATCGGCGCTCCTCCTGTCCGCGTGGCTTCGGGGTGGCGCCCGCCGTGGTCATCGCAGCTCCCTCACCTTCCCGCGGGCTGCCGCTCCTTGGCCTCGTCCTTCTCCGCCTCGGCGAGCAGCTTCTCGGCCAGGGCGCGCTTGCCCGCCGGGTCGAGCTTCTTGGTCTCGTTCTGGATGGCCCGCTCGTTGACGTGCTGGTTCCAGTAGTCGAGGGAGTCGAAGCCGAGCAGCACGGCCTTGCCCACGAACTGGCGCAGGACCTCGTTGGTCGGCCCCATGACCCAGCCGGCCTTGCCGTCGCGCAGGTAGCGCTCCAGCTCCATGTCCCGCTTGTAGCCCGACCCGCCGCAGGCGTGGAGCATCTTGTCGGTGACGTGGGCGACGTTCTTGGCCGCCACGAACTTGACCTGCCAGCACCAGTGCAGGAAGTCGGCGCGGGCGGTCTCACCCGGGCCGAGCACCCTGGTGTTGTCGTCGGTGGCCCTGTCGAGGGCCCGGGCGACCGAGTAGACGAACAGGCGCGACGCGTTGGTGTCGATCAGCGCCTCGCCCACGTAGTCCTGGATGGTCGGGTAGTCGGCCACGCGCAGACCGACGTCCACGTGCCGCTTGCGGGTGGTGTGGCGCTTGGCGATGTCGATCGCGCCCAGCGAGATGCCGTTCCACACCGACGACGACCCGATCAGGAACCAGGGGTCGACCGACTCGTCGTTGGAGGCGGCGCCGTCGCCAACCGGCCCGACCACCTGCTCGCCGGGGACCAGCCCGTCGACGTTGAGCGAGCCGGACTGGTTGCCGCGCAGACCGAGCGCGTCCCACAGCTCGGGCCGGGCCTGGGCGTCGGCCGCGTCCACCACGAAGACCGACAGGTCGTCGTAGCCGGTGAAGTCGGGGCTGGTGGTCTGCACCACGTAGAAGTCGGCGAACCCGGCCGAGGTCGTCCAGGACGCCTTCTTGCGGACCTTGAAGCCGCCGTTGACTCGCTCGGCCCCCGACGAGATCGGGTACCAGAAGTGGCTGCCGGTCTCCGGGTCGGAGTAGGACAGGGTGCCGATCTTGCCGGTGCCAAGCGGCCGGATGTACTTGTCGATCAGGTACTCGGTGGGGCGGAGCATGATGCAGTTCACCGCGCCGATATGCATCACGTAGCACATGGCGGTGGAGGCGCAGCCATAGCGGGCGATCGTCTCGCACACCATCGCGTAGGCGGCATGGTTCTCGCCCAGGCCTCCGTACTCCTCGGGGACGGTCAGGGCCAGGAAGCCGTGCTCGCCCAGAATCTCGAGGTTGCGCCTGGGGAACTCCAAGCCGTCGTCGAAGCGCTTGGCGTTCGCCCGCATCTCTCGCTGGCACAGCTCGATGAGCTGCTCTCGCAGCTCCTTCTGCCTGTCGGTCAGGACCCAGTCGGGGTCCCAGTCATACCCGAGGCCCCAGAACGGTTCGCTGCCCCACATCTTCTCGGTGTCCGGCACGAGGCTCCTCCTTGTGGATAGTTGTCGATTTGGGCTGGCGGGCGCCCGGGGGTGCCCGGTCAGCTCCAGGGGAACGGTGAGTGGCTGACGGGGTGCAGGCGCCCCTCGGCGTAGCGGGAGAACCGGAACGGCTCGAGCAGCTCCTGCCGCTCGCCGAGCAGCTCGCGGGCGACCAGCGCGCCGACCCCGATCATCTTGTAGCCGTGGTTGGAGTCGGCGATGACGTAGGCGTTGCCGGCGAACACGTCGAAGACCGGGAAGCTGTCGGGCGTGAATGCGCCGATGCCACCCGACGGCTCCTCGGAGAACAGGTGGCCCTTGCCCTCGAACCGTTTGTGGCAGTGGGCCAGCGCCGAGGTCCACATGCGGGCGAACTCCCGGCCGACCACGAAGTCGGGGCTGGCCGGGCCGTAGGGGTCGACGGCCACGTCGTCGGCCGGGCGGTCCACCACGAACGGCATGGCCCCGCCCTGCACGCCGCCGAACGAGAAGTCGGGCTTGTAGTAGATGCCCCAGAGCCGGTCGGTGACGAGCGAGCCGTCGGCGTCGTCGTACAGCGGGGCGTCGGTGTCGACGTGCACGACCGGCGGCAGGTTGCCGTCGTTGTCGGTGAGGAAGCTCGGGTCGACCTTGAGCGTCCCCTCCTGCAGCGACCAGTAGGTCCAAGCGGGCCGGTCGTAGACCTGCCCGTCGCGGCCGAGGACGCGCACCGTGTCGGGCAGGCCGAGCATGCTCCAGAGGTCGCGCACCCAGGGCCCGGCGGCCACCACGAGCTGCTCGCAGCGGATGGTGCCCTGCCCGGTCTCGACCGCGGTCACCGCGGCGCCGGCGGTCCGCACCCCGGTCACCGGGGCCCCCGGGAAGACCCGCACCCCGGTCGCCTCGGCCTTGGCGGCAAGGCCCCGAAGCGACGCCAGGTTGTTGGCGTAGCCGCCGCGCTTCTCGTGCAGGACGCAGGTGATGCCCTTGGCCTGCCAGTCGTGGAACAGGTTCTTCATGTACAGCGCACAGTCCCGCTTCCCTTCGATGAGGGTCGAAGGGTAGCCGATCGCCTGCTGCTCCGCGTAGATCTGCGCGACGTCGGCGTGCATCACCTCCGGGGCGACCTGCATGTAGCCGACCGGGTGGAACGAGAACGCCTCCGGGTCGGACTCCCACACCGAGACCGAGTGGGCCATCAGCGCGCGCATGGCCGGCTGGAAGTAGTTGTTGCGGATCACCCCGCAGGCGATCCCGGACGCGCCCGCGCCGATCCCGGCCTTGTCGAGCACGACCACGTCCCGGCCCGACCCGAGGCCGCGGGCCCTGAGCCGCTCGCCGAGGTGCCAGGCCGTCGACAGCCCGTGCACGCCGGCCCCGATGACCACGAACCGCGCGCCCTCCGGCAGCGACACGCTGGTACCTCCTTTAGGACCTGTGTGGGCCTCCCAAAGCCCTCTCCAGTGACCTGTGGGGCCTCCCCCGGCCCTCCTAGCGACCTGTGGGGCCTCCCAGCCCTGCCAGTGACCTTGTGCCCTCTCGTGACCTTGTGGGGCCTCCAGCCTCTTTGTGGGCCTCTCCCCGGCCCTCCTGGTGACCTAGTGACCTGTGGGGGCCTCCCAGCCCTCCAGCCTGGGCGGCTGCCAGTGCTCTCCCACCGTCTCCGACCCTTCCACCCAGGGCCCGAGCGCCGGCTGGGGGAACTTGGCGTGCCGCCGCTTGAGCTGGATGCCGTAGGAGTTGCCCGCCTGCAGATGGGCGATGAGCACCTTGCGGGCGATCTCGTCCTCCCGGCCGGCCGGGATCGGGAAGTGGATCTTCAGGAACGAGTTGGAGTAGCGGTCGAAGACCGCGGGCACCCCGTCCTCGCTCAGCAGCTCGACGTCCTCGAGCCAGTTGAGGTCGGGGCCGGGCGTGGCGGCCATCAGGTCGATGTCCTTCACCAGCGAGATGTCGTGCTGGTAGGGGAAGCTCTGCCCGGCCAGCTCCTCGGCGTCGATCCCGATGCGCCGCGTGGTGCCGGCCAGCGACGCCTTGGCCATGGCGGCCGCCTCGTCGGGTGCCGCCTCGTCGGGTGCCGCCTCGTCGGGTGCCGTCTCGTCGGGTGCCGTCTCAGCCACTGTCAGGACCCCTCTAGCTGCCGGGCTCGTTGAGGTGCTTGGCGAGCAGGGTGCGGATCTCCTCGAGGGTCCGCTCCTCGGTCACGCCCGGGACGTAGGTGGTGCCGGCCAGCGGCACCTTGGCCATGGCGGCCGCCTCGACGGTGAGGGCGCAGAGGTCCTCCGGCTCGAGGCTGTGCACGTTGGTCTTGCCGCAGGCGCGCGCGAGCATCTGCACCTCGAGGGTGAGGGTGTGCAGGAAGTTGTAGACGCGCTCGGCGGCCTCGTCGACGACCAGGCGCCGGCGCAGCTCGGGGTCCTGGGTGGTGATGCCGACCGGGCACCGTCCGGTATGGCAGTGGTAGCAGTGGCCGGCCTTGACGCCGATGGTGCCCTCGTAGTCGGTGACCCCGGGGATCTCCTTGTTGCAGTTGAGCGCGATCAGCGCGCTGTGGCCGATGGCGACCGCCTTGGCCCCGAGCGCCAGGCACTTGGCGATGTCGCCGCCGTTGCGGATGCCGCCTGCCACCACCAGGTCGATCTCGTCGACCAGGCCGACGTCCTCGAGGGCGCGGCGGGCCTCGGGGATCGCGGCCATCAGCGGGATGCCGGTCTCCTCGGTGGCGATGTGGGGGCCGGCCCCGGTCCCGCCCTCGGCGCCGTCCAGGTAGATGATGTCCGGCCCGCACTTGGCGGCCATGCGCACGTCGTCGTAGACGCGCGCGGCGCCGAGCTTGAGCTGGATGGGGACCTGGTAGTCGGTGGCCTCGCGGATCTCCTGGACCTTGAGCGACAGGTCGTCGGGACCGAGCCAGTCGGGGTGGCGGGCGGGGCTGCGCTGGTCGATACCGGCTGGCAGCGAGCGCATCTCGGCGACCTGCTCGGTGACCTTCTGGCCCATGAGGTGGCCGCCGAGGCCGACCTTGCAGCCCTGGCCGATGAAGAACTCGACCCCGTCGGCGAGCATCAGGTGGTGCGGGTTGAACCCGTAGCGGCTCTGGATGATCTGGTAGTACCACTTGGTGGAGAGGTCCCGCTCAGGCGGGATCATGCCGCCCTCGCCCGAGCAGGTCGCCGTCCCGGCCATCGAGGCGCCCTTGGCCAGCGCCATCTTGGCCTCGAGCGACAGCGCGCCAAAGCTCATCCCGGTGATGTAGACGGGGATGTCGAGCTCCAGGGGCTTCCTGGCGAAGCGGGCCCCCAGCACGGTCCTGGTCTCGCACTTCTCGCGGTAGCCCTCGATCACGAACCGGGTGAGCGTCCCGGGCAGGAACATGAGCTGGTCCCAGCTCGGGATCGGCTTGAAGATCGAGAACCCGCGCATCCGGTAGCGCCCGATCTCGGCCTTCACGTGGATGTCGTTGATGACGTCGGGCGTGAAGACGCTGCTCCTGCCGAGGACGTTCTTTCTGGAAACCGCGTCTTCCATCGATCGATGCTCCTGGCTCGCGGAGGGTGCCTACACGGGTGCGCCCACAGGGGTGCCTACAGGACGAGCTTGCGCTCGCTGGGCTCGAGGCTGTCGTAGTTCCAGAGCTTCTTGCCACAGACGAACTTGCGGAACGAGTCGGGCCGGTCGACCCCGTACGCGCTGAGCTTGCGGTCGAGCAGCTCCTCGTCGGCCGGCCCGAGCTCGGCCTCCACGCAGTCGACGCCGAGCGAGGCGACCTTGCCGCCCACGTAGATCGATCCCGAGTACATCGAGTCGCCGAGGCCCGGGCCGGCGCTGCCGCAGATGATCTGCCGGCCGCGCTGCATCATGAAGCCGCTCATGAGCCCGGCGTCGCCGCCGACCACGATCGTGCCGCCCTTCTGGTCGATGCCGGTGCGGGCCCCGACGCTGCCTTTGACCACGAGGTCGCCGCCACGCAGGGCCGCTCCGGTGAGCGAGCCCGCGTTCTTCTCGATCACGACCACGCCCGACATCATGTTCTCGCACACCGACCAGCCGACCCGGCCGGTCACGGTCACCTCCGGCCCGTCGATGAGGCCGAGCCCGAAGTAGCCGAAGCTGCCCTCGAACCGGAGGGTGCAGCGCTGCAGGATGCCCACGCCGATGGAGTGCTTGGCGCCCGGGTTGCGCACCACCACGTCGCGCACGCCCTGCTCGTACAGGAGCCAGCGCAGCTCGAGGTTGATCCGGCGGGCGGTCAGCTCGGCCGCGTCGAACTCGGCCCGGTCACCCTCGATCTTGGCGATCCTGGGCACCTCGGCGACCGGCTCGACCAGCCCCCGCGCGTCGTAGGTGATGCGCCGCGCGCCCGGGCCACCAGGCTGGTGGCTCATCTGGGGGCCACCGGCCTGGCTCGTCTGGGGGCCACCGGCCTGGCTCGTCTGGGGGCCACCGGCCTGGCTCATCTGGGGGCCACCGGCCTCGGGTCCGCCTGCCCGAGCCCCCAAGCCCCCTACCTGCTCCACACCAGCACCTCGCTCTCGTAGGGGTCGACCGTGTCGATCTCGCGGTCGACGACGGCCCGGATCGCGACCTCCTCGGAGGCCAGGACGACCAGGGCCGGGGTCTCGTAGAGCACCAGCGGCTTGGCCGCCATCTCGTCCTTGGCCACCCCGAGGCTGTCGCCGGTGACCACCGCGTAGGTGAAGACCCCGTCGAAGTCCTCGAGGCTCTGCTTCATCGCCGTCTCCAGCGACAGGCCCTCGGCGCGCCTCTCGGCGATGTAGACCGCGATGATCTCGGAGTCGCACTCGGACTGGAAGCGGTGGCCGAGCCGCTCGAGGCGGCGCCGCCACTGGTGGTAGTTGGTGAGCTGGCCGTTGTGGACGACGGCGATGTCGGAGAACGGGTAGGCCCAGTACGGGTGGGCGCCGGAGATGTCCACGTCGGACTCGGTGGCCATGCGCGCGTGGCCGATGGCGTGGGTGCCGCGGAACGACTCGAGGCCGTACTGGCGGGCGACCGTCTCGGCGTCCCCGAGGTCCTTGACGATCTCGAGGGAGCTGCCGAGGGAGAGCACCTCACAGTCGGGGATGTCCTCGACGTAGTCGGTGAGCGCCTTGAGGTCGCCGTCGTAGCTCAGCCGCACCCGGTAGGCGTACTCGGTGGCCCCCTCGACGCGGTCGACGGTGGCGCCGATCTTGCCCAGCCGCGCGTCCAGCTCCATGCGGTGCTGCTCGAGCCGCTCGGCGAAGCCGAAGTCGCGCGGGGTGTTGGCGTCGGCGAGCTTGAGGCGCATGACCAGCCCGTCGCCGGGCGGACCGTACAGCGCGAAGCCGCTGGAGTCGGGCCCCCGGTGCTTCATCGCCTGGAGCATGCGGGTCATCTCCTGGCCGATGTCCGCGGGGCCGTCCCTGTGGATGATTCCGGCGATACCGCACATACGGGTGCCTCCTGCCTACGCCATACCGGGCCTGCCGGACCGCTGCCTTGTCGCGGTCCGGCAGGACGCCTCACGGAAGGATGTCGAGGTACTCCTTCACGTCCCAGTCCGAGACCGTCGCGATGAAGCGCTCCCACTCGTCGCGCTTGTAGTGCATGAAGACCCTGTACATCTCGCCGGGCAGCGCTGACTTGACGATCTGGTCGCCCTCGAGCGCGTCCAGCGCCTCGCCGAGCGTGGACGGGATCCGCTGCACCGGCTTGCCTGCCTGGATCGCCTCGTAGATGTTGCGCTCCTCGGGCGGGCCGGGGTCGAGGTTGCGCTCGATGCCGTCCTTCATGCTCACCAGCAGCCCGGCGAACGACAGGTAGGGGTTGACCGCGGAGTCGACAGAGCGGAACTCGAACCGGCCCGGCGCGCTGATCCGCAGGGCCGTGGTGCGGTTCTGGAAGCCCCAGTCGGCGAAGATCGGGGCCCAGAAGCCGGCGTCGGCGAAGCGGCGGTAGGAGTTCACCGTCGGGGAGGTGATCGCCGACAGGCCGCGCAGGTGCTCGAGCACCCCGCCGATCGCGTTCAGCCCGGTCTTGCCCGGCAGGCGCGGGTTGTCGCCGTCGGGCAGGAACATGTTCTCGTCGCCCTGCCACAGCGAGATGTTGTGGTGGCAGCCGTTGGCCGACACGCCCATGAACGGCTTGGGCATGAAGCAGGCGAAGGTGCCCGTCTCGCGGCCGACCTGCCGGCAGATCTGGCGGTAGGTGGTGAGCCGGTCGGCGGTGAGCTCGGCCCGGTCGAACATGAAGTTGAGCTCGAGCTGCCCGGGGGCGTCCTCGTGGTCGCCCTGGATCATGTCCAGCCCCAGCTTCTGGCCGTACTCGACGACCTTGTGGATGATCGGCTGCAGCTCGGAGAACTGGTCGATGTGGTAGCAGTAGGGCTTGGTCATGCCCTCGACGCTCGGCTTGCCGTCGGGGCCGAGCTTGAGCCACATCATCTCGGGCTCGCAGCCGGCCCGCAGGTGCAGGCCGGTGTCCTGCTCGAACTGGTCGTGGATGCGCCTCAAGTTGCCGCGACAGTCGGAGGTGAGGTAGGCGCCGCCGTCGACCTCCTCCTCGCGGCCCCGGAACAGGGTGCAGAACACCCGGGCCACCTTCGGGTCCCAGGGCAGCGCCTGGAAGGTGTCGACGTCGGGCAGGCCGACCAGCTCGCGAGCCTCAGGCCCGTAGCCGATGTAGTCGCCGTGCCGGTCGATGAACAGGTTCGCGGTGGCTCCGTAGACGAGCTGGAAGCCCCTACGGGCGATCGCCTCCCAGTGCGGGGTAGGGATGCCCTTGCCGACGATCCGGCCGGTCACCGACACGAACTGGTAGTAGACGTAGGTGATGCCGTCGGCGTCGATCCGTCGACGCACCTCGGCGATCGCGTCGTCACGCCCGTCCTGGGCGAGGAAACGTTCCAGGTCGGTAGGCAAGCGTTTCCCCTCTCGGTCAGAACCGGCGCGAACCTGGCAGGATCAGGCCGGTAATCGTTTCCTTCGAGTGAACGAGATCTCCTCGGATGATACGAAGCAGGAGGAGGCCGGGCAAGAGGCGCCTCGCCATCTAGTCGGGCGGCTCCGGACGGATCTCCCAGCGGGGAAGATTCCTGTACAGCTTCCGTACGCGCCGCCGGTGGCCGGGGAGGGAGAAGTAGTACCAGACGCCCAGGGCCACTGGGCCGGCCAGCAGCAAGGACCGGTCGACGAACAGGACCAGCACGGCGAACACGGGCACGATCACCAGCACCCCGGCGAACGTCGTCCACTTCGCGCGGCGGACCGCCAGCGCGTAGGCGCGGTACTCGTCGGCCGGGACCTTGCCGGTGTCCCAGGCGGTCCCGCAGCGCCCACAGCGCCAGACCGTGCCGATCGGCACCCGGGCAGACTCGCCGCAGGTGCAGGTGACCTTCAGCGACACGCCCTGGACGCGGGGGACCTTCTCCACCTCTGCCACCGATACGGACCTCTCTGTCGAGCGATACGACCTCTTCTGTCGTTCGTCCTCACCTGTTGTCGTTCGTCCTTGCCTGTTGTGTCGTTCGTCCTTGCCTCTTCCGTCGTTCGTCCTTGCCTGTTGTGTCGTTCGTCCTTGCCTCTTCCGTCGTTCGTCCTTGCCTGCGAGCCTGCGAGCCGGGGGCTCGCCCCTCGCCCCAGTGGGGGCCTGGACGGGACCGGTCTGCCGCCCACTGGGGCGAGGATGCTCGTCCGCCTAGCTCGGCGGCGCGGCCTCCGTCGCCGACCGGTCGGCCTGGGCCGGGACGGCCGGGGTGTTGTCCTGGAGCCGGAACGGCAGCTTGTCCTCGACGACCCGCCGGTAGACGTAGAGCAGGATGGCCACGACGAGCGTCACGATCCCGATCAGCAGCTCCTTGAAGCTGCCGTAGCCGGTGAGCTCGAACGAGGGGGCGCCGATGAGCAGGAACACCAGGTTGACCACGGCGAGGACCCCCGCCGCGTAGAGCCACACGGGCGCCAGGCGCAGCGGTCGCGGCCAGTCGGGCCGGTCCCGCCGCAGCAGCAGGATGGCCGACAGCGCGAACACGTGACACAGGACGTAGCCGAGGTTGCTGGCGGCCAGGATGGCGATGGTGGAGTTCAGCACGAGCACCGCGACGACGTTGACGACCATGTCGACGGTCATCGCCCGGGCCGGCACGTGGAAGCGGTTGAGATGCCCGAGCCACCGGACCGTCATGCCCGACTTGGAGATCCCGTACAGGGCCCGGGAGCCGTCCATGGTGGCCGTGTTCATGGCCAGGATGAACGCCGCGATGAGCAGCGGGATCACCAGGTTGGCACCCACCCCGACTATCTGGTTGAGCTCGGTGACGTAGAAGGTGTAGTCCAGCGCCCCCTTGGCGATCTCGCTGCCCGGCAGCACGCCGCCCACCCCGATAGGGAGGAGCGCGTACACCACCAGCGAGAACATCGCGGACCGGCGCAGGGCGAGCGCCGTGTCGCGCTCGGAGTCCTTGTACTCCGGCGCGAACGTGGCCGCCGCCTCCACGCCATACGACGACCAGGCCATCAGGTAGAGCCACACCAGGGCCAGCCGCCAGCTGTCCCACGTCGTGCCTGCGGCGTCGATCTCCCAGGTGAGGTTGGAGCCGTGGAAGTCACCGGTGAGGTAGGGGACGAACATGAACAGCACGAGCGGGATGAGCAGCAGCGCGCCGGTCACGTAGGCGACCCACACAGCCGGCTTGACGCCCAGCGTGTTCAGCACCCACACGGCCACGATGAGCACGATGGCGACGACCCGCGGGAACGTGAGGGTCACGCCGAGGATGCTGGTCTCCCAGGTGGCGTCCGCGAACCACTGGGCGTGGATGAGCCCGCCGATCACGAGGCCGTTGATCGCGAGCACGACCGTCCAGCCGGCCCAGTAGCCGAGCGCCGCCATCGGCCCGGCCAGGGTGAAGTACCGCCGCCAGCCCTCGTGGGCGTAGATCGGGATGCCGCCCGCGCGGTCGGGGAACATCGTGGCCGGCTCGGTGTACACCTTGTTCTGCACGACCGCGATCAGCATCGACGCGGTCCACAGGGCGAAGGCTCCCCACGCGCCGAGCGAGCCGATGGAGGCTCCGAGGCTGGCGATGAGGAAGCCGGGGTTGGCCAGGCAGACGACGAAGCCGTCGTACCAGTGGAGCAGCTTCAGCAACTGGCGGTCGTCGACCTCGACGACGCCGCCTTGTGCTGGGGCAACATGATCCATGGTCCTTCTCCCGCCGGTGTCAGAAGGTTGGGGGCGTTGCACTAGCTGGCAGGGACCACGAGCGGGCACGGACCCCTCGGTCCGGGTCGGGGTCGGGTGCGCGGCGACCCCGGCTGCCGTCAGGAGGCGTGCCGGTGCGTGGCGTCAGTCCGGCGGGGAGCGGCTGAGGCGCGTGCCCGAGCAGGCCAAGACGGCTCATCCTCTCTGGTGGCCAGGCCACCTCCGACGATAGGGGGCCAAACGGGCCATACCATAGCGCCTGCGCCAGCGCGCACCTAGCAGCTCGTTACGTAGCTCCTGCGTAGCTCCTACACGGCCCGCAGGTACCGGCTACGGTGGAAGATCAGCGGGGAGCCGTCGTCGGTGGCCACGCTCTGCACCCTGCCGAGCAGGATCACGTGGTCGCCGCCGTCGTAGGAGACCTCGAGCGAGCAGTCGATGTGCGCGATGCACCCCTCGATGAGCGGTGCCCCGGTCGCCCCGATCCAGTAGGGCACCGAGGCGAACTTGTCGTCCGAGGGCCGCGCGAAGTGGCGGGAGACCCATTCCTGGTCGGCGCTGAGCACGTTGATGGCGTAGCCGCACCCGACCTGGAAGGCCTGCAGGCTGGGCGCGTTGCGGTGCAGGCAGACGAGCACGAGCGGCGGGTCGAGCGACACCGACGTGAACGAGTTGGCGGTGAAGCCCATGAGCTTGCCGTCGGGCGCCCGGGTGGTCACCACGGTCACCCCGGTGATGAACGAGCCAGCGGCGCGCTTGAAGTCCTCGACGGCGATCCGCTCGGCGTCCTCGTCGAGCTCGACCGGAGCGGCGTCGGCGCCGAGGTCGGCGTGCGGCACGCCGGCACGGTGGTCGAGGACCTCCCGGCCAGTGTCCTCCTGGTGGGCGAGCAACGGACCTCCTCTGCTATTATTGCCAAGGAGCCAATTGCTATTGCGGCTCACCCAAAAGCCTAGCGTGTCGCGCAGGGGGACACAAGTGCCGCGTACCGGAAAGCCCGCCACACGGACCGTGCAGTCGGTCGACCGCGGCTTGGCGCTGCTGTGGATGCTGGCCGACGAGGACGGCGAAGCCGGCCTCGGGGTGGTGGAGGCGTCGGAGCGCCTTGGCGTCGACCCGAGCACGGCCTCCCGGCTGCTCGCCTCGCTGGTGGCCGCCCAGCTCGCCGCCCGCGACCCGGTGACCGGCCGGTACCGGATGGGCCTGGGCGCCGTCCGCCTGGCCAGCTCGGCGCCGGTGGCGGTCGCCGCCGGCGAGCGCGAGCTCCGCCAGGTCGCCCGCCGCACCCTCTACCTGTTGGAGGAGGGCACGGGCGAGACGGTCGTGCTGGACGTGCGCGGCCAGGCCACGGCCACCCTGGTCGACGTGGTACCGAGCCGGCGGTCGGCACCGCAGCTCGCCTGGCTCAACATGCGCCGGCCGCTGCACGCCACCGCGGACGGCAAGGTGCTGCTCGCCCACGCCCCGGACGAGGTCTCCGAGGCCGAGCTGGGCCGCGCCCTGGACCGGCTCGCCCCGCGGACCGTGACCGACCCGGCCGCGCTGCGCTCCCAGCTCGCCGAGATCCGCAGGCTGGGCTATGCCGTCACCGAGGGTGAGCACCAGCCCGGCGTCAACGTGATCGCCGCGCCGGTCGAGAACGCGACGGGCAGGGCCATCGCCGCCCTGGCCATCGAGGGGCCCGCCGAACGCTTCGACCGCATCGGCATGCGCCGGGCTCTGGACCTGCTGCTCCCCCGCGCCGGCGAGCTGTCGCGCAACCTGGGCGCGCCCACCGGCGCTGTCATCCCCTCCCCGGACCCGTTCGCCTGAGCGCCCGCCGGCTTCGTCTGAGCAGGTGCTTCGCGCAAAGGCATCAAGCATCGGCGGGGAACCGGGGGACGACCACCCCGAGGTCGACGTTGCCACCCGACAGGATGGCCCCCACCCGCGCGCCGGCCACGTCCCCGGCTCGGCCGGTGAGCAGGGCGGCGACCGCCGCCGCGCCGGCCGGCTCGACCACGACCTTCATCCGTTCCATCACGAAGCGCACCGCGGCCAGGATCTCGCCGTCGGTCACGAGCACGACCTCGTCGACGACCTCGCGGAACAGCGGGAGGGTGACCGGCCCGGCGAACGGCGCGCAGAGCCCGTCGGCCACCGAGCGGGGCACGACCGGCACCGGGTGGCCGGCGGCCAGGGCGGCGGTGAGCGCGGCGGCCCCCTCCGGCTCGACCCCGAGGACCCGGCACCCGGGGTTGGCGTCGCGCACGGCCAGGGCCGTGCCGCAGATCAGCCCGCCCCCGCCGACGCAGCAGACCCAGAGGTCGACCGGGCCGGCGCCCTCGACCAGCTCCAGCCCTGCCGTGCCCTGGCCGGCCACGATCTCAGGGTCGTCGAACGGGTGCACGAAGTACAGGCCGCGTTCCTGCTGCAGCCGCTCGCACTCGGCGAACGACTCCACCGTGGTCTCCCCGTGGAGCACCACGTCGGCGCCGTAGTCGCGGCAGGCGGCAACCTTGGTCGCGGGGGCGGTGCGCGGCATGACCACTGTGGCCTTCGCCCCCACCTGGGCCGCGGCCCAGGCCAGGGCGCCAGCGTGGTTGCCGGCCGAGACGGCCACGAGCCCGCGCTCGCGGTCGGCGTCGGGCAGGGTGATGAGCCGGTTGAGCGCGCCGCGGGCCTTGAACGAGCCGGTCTTCTGGACCGCCTCGTTCTTGAGCAGCACCGTCGCGCCCGTGCGGCGGTCCAGGGTGGCCGAGGTGACCACCGGGGTGCGGTGCACCCGGCCGGCGATGCGCGCCGCCGCCGACCGTACCGCGTCTGCGTCCACCCCGTGCTCCTCTCGTTTGTCCCCCGCCGAGGGCTCCCTCGGCGCCCACCGAGCCTACCGCGCCGGCGCCGGGCCGCCGGAGATCCTAGGGGCGGGTGGCGGCGAGGATCTCGGGGCCGCGGCGCTCGAACAGGGCGGCCGCCAGGAGCAGGGCGACGGCGTAGGCGGCGAGGCCGTAGCCGGTGGCCAGCGGCAGGGTGAGCGCCCACCAGGCGCGGCCGGCGAACAGGGGCCAGGCCACGGCCGCCGCCACCGGGACGAGCAGGACCGACACGACCGCGAAGGCGGCGAGCTGGAACAGCGCCACCGTGCACCCCTGCCGCTCGGACGTGGCCAGCAGGTTCGCGTCGTCGTCGGGCACCGGGTAGGGCAGCAGGGCCGAGCAGAGCCCGCCCACGGCCAGCGCCACGCCCAGCGTGGCCGGGGCGGCGGCCAGCCCGACCAGGCTCTCCTCCACCCGGCCGGTGACGGCGGCGAGGATCGCGCCCACCCCGGCCACACCGGCCAGCAGCACGGCGCCCAGGGCCAGGTGCTTGCCGAGCAGCAGCTCGCGCGCGTGCACCGGCGCGGCCAGCAGCTGGGCGAGCGGATGGCCCTCCCAGCCGAACGCGTTGAAGCCGACGTTCAGGGTGCCGAACAGCACCACCGTGGGCAGCAGCAGGGCCGGCTCGAGCTCGCGTGGCCCGAGCCCCACCCTGCCCCTGACCAGACCGGCCGCCACCAGCACGAGCGAGGTGACCACGGCCGAGGCCCAGGCCGCCCGGAGCCGGGGTGCGCGCCAGGCGTAGCGGAGGTCCTTGGCGGCCAAGGCGAGCGCCGGCCCGCCGACGCCCCTGGCGATGACCGACCCGCCGACGCCCCTGGTCCTGGCGCCGAGCAGTCCGCGCCGGCGCGACCCCGGGCCGGGCTGGTCCCCGCTGGCCGGCGACCCGGTCATCGCCCGGCGCAGGGCCATGCGCCACAGGGCGACCGAGGCGGCCAGGAAGGCCGCGGAGGCCAGCGCCCAGGCGAGCGCCCCGGGCACGTCGGCGGCGGCCGCGCGCTCGACCACCCGGGCGGCGGTCCCGGGCGGGGTGAACTGCAGGAAGCGCGACGGCCCGAGCGAGAGCAGCGGGCTGCCCGGCCCCTGGGCGTCCCCGGCCGCCGCGCCGCCGGCTGCGCCGCCGAACGGGTCGGCCTCGGCGAAGCGCACCATCAGCCAGAGGGAGGCGGCCACCACGGGGACCAGGAGCGCGACCAGGTCGCGGGTGCGCCGGTTGCGCAGGAACCCGGAGGCGAGGGTGACCAGTGCCTGGTTGCCGACCAGGACGTGGGCGAGCCCGAGCAGCACGCCGAGCCAGACCAGCGGCCCCGCTCCGAAGCCGGCCAGGGCGGCCAGGAAGAACAGGCCGCCGAGCAGAGTGGGCAGGCCGAACGCGCTCGCCGCGAGCAGTCCGGTCAAGAGTTCCCAGCCGGCGACGGGATACACGGCCAGGCGGGCCGGGGAGAGCCCCTCGGTCAGGCTCACCGCCATCGCCGGGAGCAGCAGCCACAGGACCCAGACGGTGAAGAACACGGTGAACAGCAGCTCGCGGGCGGCGTCGGGGCTCAGGCGGCGGTAGGCGACCAGGGTGCCGATGGCCAGCAGCAGGGCGATCGGCAGCAGCCCGACCAGGGCGAGCACCAGGGCCAGGGCCCGGCGCCAGTCCCGCGCCACCGCGCCAGCGGCCAGGCGCCACTTCAGCCAGACGATGCGGCCAACCATGCCAGGTCCGATGCGGCCAGGCTCTCCACCCCGATCAGGCGGTAGAACAGCTCGTCGAGGTCTGCCACGCCGTGCCGGCGGCAGAGCCCCTCGACGCTCCCCTGGGTCACCAGGCGACCCTCGTGGATCACGCCGACCAGGTCGGAGGTCCGCTCCACCAGCGCCATCACGTGGGAGGTCATCACCACCGCGGCCCCGCCGGCCACCACCCGGCGCAGCACCTCCGACATCGTGCGGGCCGAGATGGGGTCGACCGACTCGAACGGCTCGTCCAGGAAGAGCACCCTGGGCGAGTGGATGATCGCCGCGGCCAGCGCCACCTTCTTGCGCATGCCCTGGGAGTAGTCGGCGATCAGGCGGCCGGCGTCCCGCTCGAGGCCGAGCACGCCGAGCAGCTCGTCCCGGCGCCTGGCCACCTCGGGGCCGGGCAGGCGCTGCATGTGGCCGGCGAAGTCGACGTACTCGGCGCCGGTCAGCCGCTCGTAGAGGTTGAGGGTGTCGGGCAGCACCCCGAGGCGCGCCTTGGCCCGCACCGGGTCCCGCCACAGGTCCACGCCGTCGACCAGGACCCTGCCGGCGTCGGGACGCAGCATGCCGACGCTCATGCGGATCGTGGTGGTCTTGCCCGCCCCGTTCGGGCCGACCAGGCCGTAAAACACCCCCGGCTCGATCTCGAGGTCGATGCCCGCGACCGCGGCCTTGCCGCCGAAGCGCTTGGCCAGCCCGTGGATCTGGAGCACCGGCATGCTGGCGGGTCCTCCTTCGTGCCTGCCTGTTCCTGCCTGCCTGGGCCGGGTCGCGGTGCGCCGCCGGCCCCCCCGGCTCACCGGTTGTTGCGGTCCTGGGCCCGTTCGAGCGGGAGGGTGACCACGTCCACGACCGCGTCGGCGCCCCGCTCGACGAGCACCCCGAAGTCTTCCGCGATCCGCTTGGGGATCGGCTCCAGCACGTAGTCGGCCGGGTCCTGGCGGCCCGGGGGACGGCCGACGCCAAGCCTGACGCGGTAGAACGCGGGCGAGCCGAGCGCCTTGACGATGTCCTTGAGGCCGTTGTGGCCGGCCGTGCCGCCGCCCTGGCGGACCTGGAGCCGGCCCTCGGCCAGGTCGATCTCGTCGTGCACGATCACGACCCGCTCCACCGGCACCTTGTGGTACCGCGAGAGCAGGGACGCGGGCCCGCCCGAGTCGTTCACGTAGCTGTCGGGCCGGGCCAGCACGACACGGGTGCCGCCCTCGCGGACCTCGGCGACCCGGGCGCGGTTGCGCGACTTCTTGAGCTTCTGGCCGTACCGCTCGGCCAGCCGGGTGACCACCATGGCGCCGGCGTTGTGCCTGGTGTTGGCGTACCCGTCGTCGGGGTTGCCGAGCCCGAGCACGAGCCAGGGCCCGGTGTCGGTACCGGTACCGACACCGGGTGCGGTGGTGGGCGCGGCCACGGCGCGGAGCGCGGCGAGACCGGGGAACCGCAGTGCGACCGTGGCCCCTACGCCTCCTCCGCGCCGCCCTCGGCGGTCGCCTTCGTGCCTTCCTCGCCCTCGGCGGCCTCCTCGGCCTCCTCGGCCTCCTCGACGACCCTGGGGGCCACGATGGAGACGACCGGGGCCTCGGGGTCGTCGAGGATGGTGGCTCCTTCGGGCGCCTTCAGGTCGGCCACCCGCAGCACGTCGCCGAGGGCGAGGCCGGAGACGTCGGCCTCGATCTGCTCGGGGACGCTGGTCACCTCGGCCTCGACGTTGGCCTGGTAGAGGTCCTGGTCGGCGATGCCGCCCTCGCGCACGCCGGGCGCCTCGCCGACCAGGTGCACCGGCACCTGCACGTGGACCTTCTCGCCCCGGCGGACCAGCAGGAAGTCGACGTGGATGAAGGTGCCCCGGACCGGGTGGCGCTGGACCTCCTTGGCCAGCGCGAGGCGCCGCTTCGAGCCGACCGACAGCGCGATGAGCACGTTGGCGCCGGTGCGCAGGGCGTGGCCGAACTCCCGGGCGTCGATGCTCAGGTGCTCCGGCGCCATGCCGTGGCCGTAGAGGACGGCGGGCACGCGCCCGGCGGCGCGGGCGCGGCGGTTGGCTCCCTTCCCGGTGTCCGACCGGGGCTCGGCGGCAAGCTTGTACTCGGACATGGGGGGTGGCCTCCTCGAGGTTGAACAGCGCAGAATCCTGGTGCGGCGCGGCCACGCGCCGCACGCGCGGGCCAGCGCCGAGAGCCCCGGCCTGCGGCGGGGCCCGGCGAGGGTAGCACGCTTCAGGCGGACAGGTCGAAGGCGGGCGCCGCCCGCCCGCGTCGGTATAGGAGAAGCCCCGGCCGTGGCGCCTGCGTGCGATGCCGGGGCCGGAGCAGTCGACCCGCCGGATCCTGGCCATGGCGGCCTGGTACCCCCCATTCCGTGGGCCAACCTCGTGCCGGAACCCGTTCGGTGGTTGTGCAGTGCTTGGTTTGAAACCCGAGCGCACCGGCAAGGCCGACGCGAAGCGCGGCAGGGTGCCGCGCCCGAGAGGAGCACGGACATGGGCATCCTGGCCATCGAGTACCGGCGCGGCTTCGAGAACGCCTGGTCGAACGTTGCCACCTTCCTGCCCAAGCTGGTCGCCGCGATCGTCATCATCCTGGTCGGGCTGTTCGTGGCCAGGCTGGCCGCGAGCCTGCTGAACAAGGTGCTCGAGCGGGTCGGCTTCGACCGCGCGGTGGAGCGCGGCGGCATCAGGCAGCTGCTGGCCCGCAGCAAGTACGACGCCTCCGACATCCTGGCCAAGCTGGTGTTCTGGACGCTGGTGCTGATCACCCTGCAGCTCGCCTTCGGCGTGTTCGGCAGCAACCCGGTCAGCGACCTGCTCGAGGGCCTGATCGCCTACCTGCCCAACGTCGTCGTGGCGATCATCATCGTCGTGGTCGCCGGGGTCGTCGCGCGGGCGGTCAAGGACCTGCTCACGAGCCTGCTCGGCGCGGTCGAGGGCGGCCGGTTCATCGCCACCGCGGCCAGCGTGGCCATCCTGGTCTTCGGCGTCTTCGCCGCCCTCGACCAGCTCAAGATCGCCCCGCGGATCGTCACCGGCCTGTGGTACGCCCTGCTCGCGATCGTGGTCGGCTCGGCGGTCGTCGCCATCGGCGGCGGCGGGATCCGCACCATGCAGCGGTACTGGGAGCGGGCCGCCAGCCGGGTCGAGGAGCGCGGACCCGTGTACCGCGACCAGGTGCGGACCTCGGCCCAGGCCCAGACCGTGCGGCCCGACGCACCCCCCGTCGACCCCGGCGCCACCACGATCGCCACCGACCGGCGGCGCGCCGCCGAATCAGGCCAGCCGGGCGCGGTGCCGGTGCCG
>Ga0307278_10000321_pt1 | contig 24233 bp, 30 predicted proteins | sample ER_DNA_117_FD_194482 | JGI IMG/M metagenome (GOLD analysis project Ga0307278, IMG submission 194482) | Bulk soil microbial communities from the East River watershed near Crested Butte, Colorado, United States - ER_DNA_117 | ecosystem: Environmental > Terrestrial > Soil > Floodplain | place...
CGTCGATCCGTCCGACCGCCGCCTCGGCACCGAACTGGGTGACGAGGTCGGATTCGAAGCGGTCTCGTCCTCGATCGACGATCTCACGGGCCACGTCGGCGGCCGGGATGATGTCCTCGAGTAGCTTGTCGACCGGTCGCCTCAAGCGGATTCCAGCGCAATCGCGTCGGCGAGGATGACCTCGTCGCCCGAGCGGAGAGTGGACGCTTCGACGACGTCGACAGGCACCCCGAGGATCTCCTGCAGGTCGAGGATCAGTCCGGCAACGTCCACAAGCGACGTGAGGGCTCGAAGTCGACCAGGAAGTCGATGTCGCTTCCCACATCGTCGTCGCCGCGGGCGACCGACCCGAACACGCGGAGATTGAAAGCGCCGCGGCGGGTGGCGGCAGCGAGTAGGTTCGTTCTGCGCTCACGCAGGAGTTGGCGGAGCTCGGTGGAAGGCTTGCCGGGACGATGCATCACGTCCGAGGAATATCGTCTACCCCTCGTCTGTCGAGTGGTCGCCGAAGTCTGGACGGCGATTGCGTGCGGTGAGCGCCGCGCTGAGCGGGTCGAGGGCGGCGATGGCTTGGACGCGGCGGACCACCCCGGCGAGGTCGACCGGGGCCTGCTCGCGGGCGGTCATGTCCCGCACGGTCGCCCGGTCGGCGGCCAGCTCCTGCTCGCCGAGGATCACCACCGAGCGGGCGCCCGCCTTGGCGGCCGCCTTCATGTGGCCGTTCAGCGTCCGCTCGGCGTAGGGCAGATCGGCGACCAGCCCGGCCCGGCGCAGGTCGAGCACGAGCCGGAAGGCGACCGGCCTGGCGGCCGGCACCAGCGGGATCACCAGCGCCTCCAGCCTGCGCGGGTCGGCGGGGAGCAGCCCGCCCTGCTCGAGGGCGAGCACGGTCCGGTCCAGACCGAGCGCCCAGCCGACGCCTGGCGCCGGCGGGCCGCCGAGCAGCTCGGAGAGCCCGTCGTAGCGCCCGCCGCCGCCGAGCGCGTTCTGGGCGGCGTCCAGCGAGGCGGCCTGCCACTCGAAGGTCGTTCGCACGTAGTAGTCGAGGCCGCGGACCAGCCTCGGCGCCTCCACCCAGCTGACCTCGACGCCGGCCAGCAGCTCCCGGACCGCCTCGTCGTGGGCCTTGCAGGCGTCGCAGAGGAAGTCGCGCAGCAGCGGCGCGTCGGCGGTCAGCTCCTGGACCAGCGGGGCCTTCATGTCGAGGACCCGCAGCGGGTTCTGCTCGGCGCGGGCGCGCGCCTCGGCCGGCAGCCGATCGCCGAGCCCGCGCAGGAACCCGAGCAGCGCCTCCCGGTAGGCGGGGCGGCAGGCAGCGTCGCCCAGGCTGGTGAGCAGCAGGGTGACCGGGATGCCGAGGCGGCGGAACACCTCGTGGCCGACCAGGACCACGTCGGCGTCGATGGCGGGGTCGCCGGAGCCCATCGCCTCGATGTCCACCTGGGAGAACTGGCGCTGGCGGCCGGCCTGGGGCCGCTCGTAGCGGAACTGGGGCCCGGCGCAGACGACCTTGGTCAGGCCGGTGGTGAGCTGGCCGTGCTCGATCAGCGCCCGCACCACGCCGGCGGTCAGCTCCGGCCGCAGGGTGAGCGACCGGCCCCCCTTGTCGACGAAGGTGTACATCTCCTTCTGGACGACGTCGGTGGCCTCCCCCACACCGCGGGCGAACACGGCGGTCTCCTCGAACACCGGCGTCTCGATCGGCTGGTAGCCGGCAAGCCGCGCCTGCTCCAGCATGACCCGCTCGACCTCGGCGCGGATGCCGGCCTCGGGAGGCAGGTGGTCGAAGGTGCCCTTGGGCGCCTCGAAGCGGCCGCTCACCGCCCGGCCCCCCGTTCGACGCGGGGGCCGGCGACCAGGTCGGCCAGGAACGGGTTGTCGGCCCGCTCGCGGCCGACGGTGGTCGCCGGGCCGTGGCCGGGCAGCACGACCGTCTCGTCGGGGAGGGTCAGGAAGCGGGTCGCCAGGGAGGCCAGCATCTCGCGCATCGACCCGCCCGGCAGGTCGGTGCGCCCGATCGAGCCGGCGAAGACCAGGTCGCCGGCGAGCAGGCGCGGCGGCTCGGTCCCCTCCCGATTCACCGGGGCACCCCCTTGGGGTTCCCCGGACCCCTCCGGCCGATTCACCGGGGCACCCCCTTGGGGTTCCCCGGACCCCTCCGGCCGATTCACCGGGGCACCCCCTTGGGGTTCCCCGGACCCCTCCGGCCGATCCACCGGGGGCAGCCGGAAGGTCACGTGCCCCGGCGTGTGGCCGGGCGTGTGGTCCACCGTCACCCGCAGGCCGGCCAGCTCGATCGTCTGGCCGTCGGCCAGCTCCCGCACGTCGTCCGGCTCCTGCAGCCGGAGCCAGCCGAACGCGGCCCGCGCCTCGGGAGCGAAGCCGGCGAGCGGGTCGGTGAGCAGGTGGCGGTCGGCCGGGTGGATGAAGGCGGGGATGCCGTTGGCGCCAGCCAGGGGCGCCACGGTCCACAGGTGGTCGAGGTGCCCGTGGGTGAGCAGCGCCGCGACCGGCTTCAGGCGGTGCCGGGCGCACAGCTCGGCGATCCCCGGGAGGGCGTCCTGACCGGGGTCGACGACCAGCGCCTCCGAACCGGGGCCGGTGGCCACCAGCCAGCAGTTGGTCTGGAAGCTCCCCGCTGGGAAGCCGGTGACGAGCATGGGCGCATGCTACCGGAACCACTCCCGCCGACACGCTGTGATATCGCTAGACTCGGCCCCGCACACCGATCTTGGAAGGACGGGGATGTCGAAGCGGACCCGCCAGCGGGAGCTGGCAAGGCTGCGTGCCCGGCGGGAGGCCGAGCGGCAGCGGGAGCGGCGCCGGCGGGCCCTGCTGAGCTACGGGGGGCTGGCCGTGGTGGTGGCGGTCACCGCGGTGCTGGGCGGCCTGTGGCTGAACCGCGACGAGCCCGCGTCCACGGCGGCGGCGACGACGAGCACCACGCCCTCGACCACCACCCCGCCGACCGGCGCCCGCGCCGACGCCCCCACCGCACCGGCGACGGTCGCCTGCGGCGGCACGATCCCCGGGCGGGTGAAGCATCCCACCTTCAAGTCCGCGCCGACGAACAAGGTCGACGCCGGCAAGACCTACCTGGCCACCTTCCAGACCTCGTGTGGCCGCTTCACCGTCCGGCTCGACCCCAAGAAGGCGCCGATCACCACCGCCAACTTCGTGTTCCTGGCCGGCAGGAAGTTCTACGACTCGACCTGGTTCCACCGGATCGTGCCCGGCGGGCAGGCCGGCATCGCGGTGGTGCAGGGCGGCGACCCGCAGGGCTCCGGGAGGGGTGGGCCGGGCTACACCATCAAGGACGAGCTGCCCGACAGCCCGGCCGCCTACAAGAAGTACTCGGTGGCGATGGCCAACGGCGGCCCCAACTCCGGCGGCAGCCAGTTCTTCATCTCCACCGCCGACAACTCCAAGGGCCTGCAGGCGGCCTACTCGGTGTTCGGCCAGGTGGTCGACGGCCAGGCGGTGGTGGACAAGATCGCCGCGGTCCCGGTCGGCGGCCAGAGCGGCGACACCCCCGCCGAGGCGGTCTGGATCGAGAAGCTGACCGTGAAGGTCGGCTAGGCCCGTCCGAGGTGGCGGCATGACGATCGCCCTCATCGGCGTCCCGACCAGCGCCGGCAGCCACGGGCCAGGCCAGGAGAAGGCGCCCCAGGCGCTCCGCCGGGCCGCCTGGTAGCGGGCGGCCCTGGCTGCCGCGGGCGGCGGCCGCCGACACGTTCGCCTGCCTGGAGGCGTTCCTTGCCAGCCCGAAGCTCGGCGGCCTGGTCGTCACCGAGGTCAACCCGGACCACGATCCCGGGGGCCAGCTCGCCCGCCTCGTCGACGGTCTGGTCGCGGCGCTGGCCCGCCAAGGCCCCCGCTCCCCCCGGACAGCCAACGATTCGTTCGTAGAAGGCTCCAGCAGTTGACGATTCGTCGCCGCTGGTCGAGGATGCCGGGTATGGACGACATCGACCGCTCGATCGTGCGGCTACTGGAACGGCACGGGCGGCTGAGCCAGGAGCAGCTCGCCCGGCGGATACGGCTGTCGCGGCCGGCCGTGCACCAGCGTGTCAAGCGGCTGGAGGCGGCCAGGGTGATCCGCGGCTACCGGGCGGAGCTGGACTGGGCGGCGCTCGGCATGCCGCTGACCGCGTTCGTGTGGGTCCGCACCGGCGGCCCGAACTGCGCGCCGGTGGGGCCGGCGATCCTCGCCCTCGGCGACGACGACGCCTTCGTCGAGGAGTGCCACCGCGTCACCGGCGAGTGGTGCCTGCTGGTCAAGGCCCGCGCCGCCACCCCTCTCGCCCTGCAGGACCTGATCGACCGCATCCGCGCCGTCGCCGGCGTCACGACCACCACCACCACGCTCGCCCTGTCGACGCTGCGCCACGAGGCCATCGGCGACGGCGACGGCGACCCCGCCATCGCGGAGGCGGCTCCGTGATCGAGCCGATCCAGATCCCGGACGCCACTCTGGAGCCGGCCGCCTACGTCCAGGCCCTGGTGGACACCCTCGGGGACCGCGAGCCCCTGGAGGTCATGCGCCAGACGCCAACCACCGTCCGGGCCATGTGCGGGGAGCTCACCGACGCCCAGTGGCGCACGCCCATGGCCGACGGGGAGTGGAACGCCCTCCAGGTCGTCGGCCACCTGCTCGACGTCGACGTCGTCTACGGCTTCCGCTGGCGGCTGGTCCTCACCGAGGACCGGCCCTCCTACCCCGGCTACGACGAGAAGCGCTGGTCGCTGCTGCCGCGCCCGGCGCCCACCCAGGTCCTGGCGGCGCTGGAGGGGCTGCGGGCCGTGAACCTCGCGGTGCTGGAGCGGGTCGACGACGACGGCGGCAGGCGGCTCGGCGTCCATGGCGAGCAGGGCGAGGAGCCCTTCGACCTGACGGTCCGCAAGGTCGCCGGTCACGACCTGGCGCACCTCAACCAGCTCGCCAGGACGGTGGCGGCGGCGACCCGGCCGCATGGGTAGGCGCCTGCTCGAGGCCGGCAGCGGCAGCCGCACCGAGGCGTTCGGCGCGCAGGAGTGGCTGCTGCTGTCGGGCATCGCGGTCATATGGGGATCGTCGTTCCTGTTCATCGACATCGGCCTCGAGGCGTTCCGGCCCGGTGTCGTCGCGCTCGCGCGGCTCGGGCTGGGAGTGGCGGCGCTGGCGCTGTTCCCGGCGGCGCGCCGCCCGGTCGACCGCGCGGACCTGTCCAGGGTGGCGCTCCTCGGGCTGATCTGGGCGGGCCTGCCGCTGCTGCTGTTCCCGGTCGCGCAGCAGTGGATCGACTCGTCGGTGGCGGGCATGCTCAACGGCGCGGTGCCGCTGTTCGGGGCCGCCTGGGCGGTGGTGCTGCTGCGCCGGCCGCTGGGCCGCACCCAGACGCTGGGGCTGCTGGTCGGCTTCGCCGGCGTGGTCGCGATCTCCTGGCCCGAGGTGCAGGGCTCGCGGGCCACCACCCTCGGCGCCGGCCTGGTGGTGCTCGCGGTCATGTGCTACGGGCTGGCGGTCAACCTGGCGGTGCCGCTGCAGCAGCGCTACGGCGCCCTGCCGGTGCTGCTGCGCGCCCAGCTCGCCGCCCTGGCGCTGCTGGTGCCGTTCGGGCTGTGGAGCCTGCCCGGCTCGCGCCTGGCGTGGGGACCGGCGCTGGCGATGCTGCCGCTCGGGATCCTCGGGACCGGGCTCGCCTTCGTCCTGATGACCACCCTGGTCGGGCGGGTCGGCGGCCCACGCGGCGCGGTGGCGACCTACTTCATCCCGGTGGTGGCGATCGCGCTGGGCGTGGTGTTCCTGGACGAACGGGTGGCGCCGGCGGCGCTGCTCGGCACCGCGCTGGTCCTCGCCGGCGCCTGGCTCGCCTCCCGCCGCGAGGCCTGACCCCACCGTAACGCTGCCGAGACGCAGGCCGGCCACACTGGCACGTGACCGAGACGCCGGGGACGGTGAACCAACCGGAGGCAGTCATGCGCCGACGACCGTCCGTCGTGGGTGGCCATGCTGGCCTGGGCGCTGTGGGTGCTGACCGCGCTCGGCCTGGCCGCGACCGCCGCCGAGCTGCTGGCGGTCGTCGAGCAGACCATGCAGCCCACCCGGGCGTCGCTGTGGCTACGGCGGTCCCCGCAGGCGTAGTTGGTCGTGGCTGCCTGCCTGCTCAAGCCGGCGTTGTGGGCTCAGAACGACCTGGCGCTGTCGAGCAGGATCGTCACCGGGCCGTCGCCGGCCGACTCGACCCGCATGGCCGCGCCGAAGCGGCCGCGGGCGACCGGCACCCCCTCGGCGGCCAGGCCCTCGGCGACGGCCTCGACCAGCGGTGCCGCCAGCTCCGGTGGTGCCGCGGCCACGTAGGAGGGACGGCGGCCCTTGCGCGCGTCGCCGTAGAGGGTGAACTGGCTGACCACCAGCACCCCGCCGCCGACCTCGGCCAGCGACCGGTTCATCTTGCCGCCGCCGTCGTCGAACACCCGCAGGCCCGCCACCTTGGCGGCCAGCCAGCGAGCTTCGGCGTCACCGTCGCCGTGGGTCACACCGACCAGCACCAGCAGGCCAGGGCCGATCTCGCCGGTCGGCTCCCCGTCGGCCACCACCCGGGCCCAGGAGACCCGGGAGACCACCGCCCGCACGGGGTCAGGCCGTGCCCGGCGCCCCGTTGCCGGACGGCTGGGCGTGCGGCACCACGCGGAACGCGTCGTAGACGCCCTCGACCTTCTTGACCGTCGACAGCACGTGCGCCAGGTGGGAGATATCGGCCAGCTCGAAGGTGAACCGCAGCGTCGCCACCCGGTCCCGCCCGGTCGCCACCGTGGCCGACATGATGTTGACGTGGTGGTCGGAGAGGACCTCGGTGATGTCGCGCAGCAGCTTGGTGCGGTCCAGCGCCTCGACCTGGATGGTCACCGCGAACACGCTCGGGCCCGAGGTGTCCCACTCCACCTCGGTGATCCGGTTCTGGTCGCGCCGGAGGTTGTCGGCGTTGGGGCAGTCCTCGCGGTGCACGCTCACCCCGTGGCCGCGGGTGACGAAGCCGATGATCCGGTCGCGCGGCACCGGCGTGCAGCAGCGGGCCAGCTTCACCCAGACGTCGTCGGCGCCCTTGACGACCACGCCGCGGGTGGATGCCTGCGGCCGCGCCGGCCGGACCGCGCGCTCCAGGACCAGGTCGTCGTCGTCCTCCTGCTCCTCGCCGCCGAGGTCGGCCTGCAGGCGGCTCACCACCGCGGCGGCCGAGGTCTGCCCCGACCCGACCGCGGCGTAGAAGGCGTCAAGGCTCGCGAAGCGCATGTCGGCCGCGAGCGCGGTCAGCGCCCCGCTCTGGTTCAGGCGCTGCAACGGCAGCCCTGCCTTGCGCATCGCCCGCACCAGGGCGTCCTTGCCCGCCTCGATGGCGTCCTCGCGCCGCTCCTTGGCGAACCACTGGCGCACCTTGTTGCGGGCCCGCGGCGTCTTCACGATCCCCAGCCAGTCCCGCGACGGACCGGCGTCCTGCGCCTTGGAGGTGAAGATCTCCACGTTGTCGCCGTTCTGCAGCGCGTACTCCAGCGGCACCAGCCGCTTGTTGACGCGCGCGCCGACGCAGCGGTGGCCGACCTCGGTGTGGACGGCGTAGGCGAAGTCGATCGGGGTCGCGCCGGCCGGGAGCTGGATCACGTCGCCCTTGGGCGTGAACACGAACACCTCGTCGACGTACAGGTCGGTCTGGAGGTTCTCGATGAAGTCGCGCGGGTCCGACAGCTCCCGCTGCCAGTCGATGAGCTGCCGCAGCCAGCCCATCTCCCGTTCGGTGGCCGGCTTGCCGTCCTTGGCCTTGTAGCGCCAGTGGGCGGCGACGCCGTACTCGGCCGTGCGGTGCATCGCCTTGGTCCGGATCTGGATCTCCAGGGGCTTGCCGCCCGGGCCCACCACGGTGGTGTGCAGCGACTGGTAGAGGTTGAACTTGGGCATGGCGATGAAGTCCTTGAACCGGCCGGGTACCGGCTTCCAGACCGCGTGGACCTGCCCGAGCGCGGCGTAGCAGTCCTTGATCGAGTCGACCAGGACGCGGACCCCGACCAGGTCGAAGATGTCGGTGAACTCCTTGCCGCGGAGCACCATCTTCTCGTAGATCGAGTAGTAGTGCTTCGGCCGCCCCGTCACCGTCGCCCGCAGCTTCACCTGCCTGAGCTGGGCGTTCACCTGCCTGATGACCTCGGCCACGTACTGCTCGCGGGCCGGCTGGCGCTCGGCCGTCATGCGGGCGATCTCCTCGTACCGCAGCGGGTACAAGGTCGCGAACGCCAGGTCCTCCAGCTCCCACTTGACCTGGTGGATGCCGAGCCGGTTGGCCAGCGGCGCGTAGACCTCCAGCACCTCGCGGGCCTTGCGCTCCTGCTCCTCACGGTCCAGGTAGCCGATGTCGCGCATGTCGTGGAGCCGGTCGGCGAGCTTGATCACCAGCACCCGGATGTCGCGGGCCATGGCGATGATCATCTTGCGGATGGTCTCGGCCTGCGCCGCCTCCCGGCCGGCCTCGAAGCCGACCCGGTCCAGCTTCACCAGCCCGTCGGAGACCTTCGCCACCTCCGGTCCGAACCCCTCGCCGACCTCCTCGATGGTGAGCAGCCCCTCCCCCACCGCGTCGTGCAGCAGCGCCGCCGACACGCTGGCGGCGTCGAGGCCGAGGTCGGCGACGACGGTCGCCACCCCGAGCGGGTGCGCCAGGTACGGCACCCCGGAGGCGCGGCGGCGGCCGGCGTGGCGCTCCCTGGCCAGCTCGAAGGCGCGGCGGACGGCCGCCGTGTCGGCCCGCGGGTTGCGCTGGCGGACGCGGCGCAGCAGCGGCTCGACCTCGGGCTCGGGTGGCTCGGCGCCGTCGTAGGGGCGGGTGACCGCGGCGGCCGCGGCGATCTCGTCGCCGTTGCCCGACTCACCGGGGGACCCCCTTGGGGTCCCCCGGACCCCCCCGGCGGGCCCGGCCGTGGTCGCCCGGGGCTCGTCGCTGTCGCGCGCAAGCCCTTCGGGGACCGCCGTCGGATGCTGCTGCGCCATCTGGCCCACCCACGTTGGTTCGCGGTGCCGCCCGGCCCCGGCCGGCCGGCCGCTGCCCCACGACTCTACCGCTACCTGCTCCCACGGTACACGACCGTTGGTACACGCAAAGAGGCTTGCGCATTACCAAGACCACGGGATCCCTGAGGGTGATCACGTCGGGCGTCGTGGTAATGCGCAAGCCTCTTTGGCCTGCGGTTACACGCCGGCGCCGCGCGGCGCGGTCACTCCCTGATGACCAGGGTGAGCAGGCGGCCGCGCAGGCGGGCGGGCCGGCCGGTGCGCCGCTCGGCGGCGTCGGCCGAGCCGGCGAGCAGCAGCGCCCCGTTGATCCCCAGCCACCGCAGCGGCTCCGGCTCCCAGCGGCGGGAGCGGTGCTGCACCCACGGCAGGCGGACGAGCTCGCTGTCGGCGCCGGTGACCAGGTCGGCGAGGGTGCGGCCGGCGAGGTTGGCGGCGGCGACGCCGTCGCCGACGTAGCCGCCGGCCCAGGCGAGGCCGCTGGCGCGGTCCAGGCCGACCGAGGCCGACCAGTCGCGGGCGACCCCGAGCGGGCCGCCCCAGCGGTGGGTGAGGCGGGCATGGGCCGTGATCGGCAGCAGCTCGACGAGGGCGTCGCGGAGACCGCGGTGGACGCGGTCGTGGCGGTCGTAGCCGGGCCGCACCCGGGAGGCGAAGTGGTAGGGGGCGCCGCGGCCGCCGAAGGCGACCCTGCCGTCGCGGGTCCGCTGCGCGTACACGAACAGGTGGCCGCCGGCGGCGACGGTCTCGCGGCCGCTCCAGCCGATCTGCTCCCAGGCGGCGGCGGGGAGCGGCTCGGTGGCGATCATCAGCGAGTACAGGGGCACGACCGCGCGGTGGGTGCCCGGCAGGGTGGGGGTGTAGCCCTCGGTGGCGCGGACCACGACCTCGGCCCGGACCCGGCCGTGGGGGGTGTCCACGCCGCCGCGCCGGATGCGGGTCGCGGGGGTCGACTCGTAGATGCGGGCGCCGCCCTGTTCCACGGCGCGGGCGAGGCCGCGGACGAGCCTGGCGGGGTCGACGGCGGCGCAGTGCGGGGAGAGGACGGCGCCGAGCAGGCCGGGGACGTGGACGCGCCGGCGGGCTTCCACGGCCCCGAGCAGGCAGAGGTCGGCGTCGCCGAGGCCCATGCGGCGGGCCTGCTCCACCCTGGCGTGCAGGCGGCGGAGCTGCACCGGCGAGGTGGCGAGCTGCAGGGTGCCGCCCTTGTGGTAGTGACAGTCGATGCCCTCCCGCCCGGCGGCCTGACCGACCTCGTCGACGGTGCGGAACATCTCGCGCTGCAGCGCCATCGCCGGGCCGTGGCCGGCGCGGCGGGCGAGCCGCTCCAGGTCCATGGGCAGGAACCCGAGGCACCAGCCGCCGTTGCGGCCGGACGCGCCGAACCCGGCGACGTCGCGCTCGAGGACCGCCACCCGCAGTCCCGGGTCGGCTCGGCGGAGGTAGTAGGCGGTCCACAGGCCGGTGTAGCCGGCGCCGACGACGGCGACGTCGACGTCGAGCGGGCCGTCCAGCGGGGCGCGGGGGGTGAGCGGGTCGCCGTCGAGCCGGTCCAGCCACAGGGAGCGGCTGCGGTAGAAGGCGGGGTCGGCCGCCGCCGTCAACGCCCGGCGCCCCTGGCGATGGCCTCGTCCAGCACCCGGCGGCCGGTGGCGGCGTCCCGCCAGCCGAACACCTCGACGGTCTTGTCCTCGAGCTGCTTGTAGACGGTGAAGAAGTGCTCGATCTCGCGCAGCAGGTGCGGGGCGACCTGCTCGAGGGCGGTGATGTGGTTCCACTGCGGGTCGGTGAGGGGCACCACCAGCAGCTTCTGGTCGCGGCCCTTGTCGTCGGCCATGTCCAGCATGCCGACGACGCGGGTCTCGATCAGGCAGCCGGGGAAGGTCGGCTCGCCGAGCAGGACCATGGCGTCCAGCGGGTCGTCGTCCTCGGCGAGCGTGCCGGGGACGAAGCCGTAGTCGGTCGGGTAGTGGACGGGGCTGAACAGCATCCGGTCAAGGCGGATGCGGCCGCTGTCGTGGTCGAGCTCGTACTTGTTGCGGGACCCCTTGGGGATCTCCACCACGACCGGGACGCCGACCTCCCGCTCAGTACCGGATGAGGCTGAAGAACTCATAGCCCTCGATCTGCTTGCGCCCGTCCAGGAAGCCGAGCTCGATGAGGGTGGCGATGCCGATCACCTTGCCACCGAGCCGCTCGACCAGCCGGGCGGCGGCCCGCGCGGTGCCGCCGGTGGCGAGCACGTCGTCCACGATCAGCACCCGCTCGCCGGGGGCGATGGCGTCGGCGTGGAGCTCGAGGGTGGCGGTGCCGTACTCCAGCGAGTACTCCTCGGCCTCGACGTGGTAGGGCAGCTTGCCGGCCTTGCGGACGGGCACGAAGCCGGCGCCGAAGTGGTAGGCGACCGGCGAGGCGAGGATGAAGCCGCGCGCCTCGATGCCGACCACCTTGTCGATGGTGCCGCGGCCGAAGTGCACCACGGTCTCGTCGATGACCGAGGAGAAGGCGACCTCGTTGGCGAGCAGCGGGGTGATGTCCTTGAACACGATGCCCTGCTGGGGGAAGTCCGGCACGTCGCGGATCAGCGCCCGCAGGCGCTCGATGTCGATGGGCACGATGATCCTCCCTGTCGGTGGTGGCGCGCCGGCTAGCGGCGGCGGCGCTTGGCCGGGCGGGACGGCTGCCGCCCGGAGGGCTTGCGCCGCTGCTGGGCGGGGCGTGGCTTCTGCGGCTGGCGTCGGGTGGGTGCCGGGGTGACTCCGGCCCGCTCGTCCTGGTCGGTCTCGGCGTCGGCCTCGGCGAGCTCGGCGTCGGGCCGCAGCTCCTCCGGCTCCGGCTCGTCGTCGGCGACCAGGCCCGGAGCGTCCGGCTCCGGGGGTGGGACGGAAGCCGATCCACCGGGGACCCCCCCTGGGGTTCCCCGGACCCCTCCGGCGCGGCGGCGGCCGGCGGCGGTTCCCGCGGCCCTCCGGCCGGCCTCGGGGGCGGCGATCGCCCGGGCGCCCCGACCGGTCACCGCGGCGCGCCCGGCCCGCTCGGGCCTGTCCCCGCTCACCCCCTGGGCGGCGAGCCGCTCGACCCGGGCGCGGAGCTGCGCGTAGCGCGGCTCGCGCTCCTTCCAGGCCGCCACCAGCGGGGTGGCGATGAAGATCGACGAGTAGGTGCCAGCGGCCACGCCGACGAACAACGCCAGCGCGAGGTCCTTGAGGGTCTCGGCGCCGAGCAGGAACGCGCCGACCAGCAGCAGGCCGAGGATCGGCAGCAGCGACGCCAGCGAGGTGTTGAGCGACCGCATCATGGTCTGGTTCACGGCCAGGTTGGCCGCGTCGGAGTAGGTCGACCGCGACATCGAGGTGAGCGAGCCGGTGTTCTCGCGGACCTTGTCGAAGACCACCACGGTGTCGTACAGCGAGTAGCCCATGATGGTGAGCACGGCGATCACGGTCGCCGGGCTCACCTCGAAGCGGGCGAGGGCGTAGATGCCGGCGGTGATGAGCAGGTCGTGCAGCAGCGCGACCAGGGCCGCCACCGCCATCTTGAGCTCCATCCGCAGCGACACGTAGATGGTCACCACGACCAGGAACGCCAGCAGGGCGGTGACCGCTCTTCGGGAGACGGCGCTGCCCCACTTGGAGCCGATCGATGCGGTCGAGACGTCGTTGGACTGGACGCCGGCGACCTCGGCCAGGTCCCGCCGGATCTTGGCGACCTGCTCCTGGGACAGCTCCTCGGTCTGGACGATCACCTGGACCGGGGCCTCCTCGGTGACCTGCACGACCTTGGCCTCGGGGCCGACGGCGGCGCGGACCTGGGCCTCGGTGACGGCCTTCTCCGGCTGGACGCGGAACACCGCCCCGCCCTTGAAGTCGATGCCGAAGTTGAGGCCGGGCACGAACAGGCTCAGCAGCGACACGAGCAGGAGCACGCCGGAGATGGCGAACCACAGGCGCCGGCGGCCGACGAAGTCGTAGGTGGTCTCGCCGTGGTAGAGGCGGCTGGCGAGGGACACGGGGCGGGATCCTCCTCCGGGATGCGGTCAGACGGCGGCGCGGATGCCGACGAAACGCCCCTCCTGGAACAGGTGGAGGCGGGTGAGCAGGGACACCGCCGGTCTGGCGTAGAACCAGGCGGCGAAGAAGTCGATCAGGGTGGCGAGGCCGAGCGTGAACGCGAAGCCGCGCACCGGGCCGATGGCCAGCCAGTAGAGCAGCAGCGCGGCCAGGAACGACACCGTGTTGGCCGACACCAGCGTGTGGAAGGAGCGCTGCCAGCCGCGGTCGACGGAGGTGCGCAGGGTCTTGCCGTCGCGGACCTCGTCCTTGAGCCGCTCGAAGAACACCACGTAGGTGTCGGCGGAGATGCCGATCGCCACGATCAGCCCGGCGATGCCGGCGAGGGTGAGGGTGAAGCCGATCCACTGGCCCATCAGGATCACGATGCCGACGTTGAGGGCGCCGGCCAGGGCGAGGCCGACCCAGATGACCATGCCGAGGCCGCGGTAGTAGAGCAGCACGTACAGGAAGACCAGGCCGATCCCGAGGGCGCCGCCGATGAGGCCGGCGCGCAGCGAGTCGGCGCCGAGGGTGGCGCTGACGGTGGTTCGGTTCGCCACCTCCAGCTTGAGCGGCAGCGCGCCGGAGGAGATCAGCGGGGCGAGGTTCTCGGCCTCCGCCTGGGTCTGGCCGGTGATGACCCCTGGGGGGCTGATGCCCACGTTGCACTGGACGTCGGTGGCGACCGGCGGGTGGTTGATGACGACCGCGTCCAGGGTGATGGCGATCTGCTTCTTGGGATCGCCGTCGGGGTTGCAGGCGGCCTTGCCGGTGAGGTCCTTGAAGCGGTTGCCGCCGCGGCCGTTGAAGTTCAGCAGCGTCTCCCACTGGCCGGTGGCGACCCCGCCCTGGCCGGTGGTGGCGAGCTGCGCCCGCGCCGAGGCGATGTCGGTGCCGCCGAGGGCCACCTTGCCCATCAGCACCTTGGGCGCGTCGGCGCCAGGCTGGAGCTGGCCGGGCTCCTCGCGGGCGCACAGCACCACGTTGTCGGCGTCGGGGTTGTCCTTGTTCTGGTAGGTCGCGGGCTTGGCGCAGTCGATGGCCGCGAACGGCGGCTGCTTGTACTTGGGGTCGTTGGCCGCGACGACCTCCTTGACCGGTCGGAACTGGAGCTGGGCGGTGGTGCCGACCGCGGCGATGACCTCGTCGGGGTTGGGCACGTCGGGGATGGACACCACGATGTTGCCGCCCTCCAGGTTCACCTCGGACTCGGCGACGCCCTTGGAGTTCACGCGGTTGCGGATGATGTCCACGGTGGTGTCGAGCTGCTGGCTGGTGGGCGTGCCGCCCCTGGGGTTGGTGGGCTCGAAGGTGACGCTGGAGCCGCCGCGCAGGTCCAGGCCGAGCCGTGGCGTGAGGCTCTGCAACGCGATCACCCCCCAGACCGCGGCGACCAGCCCGAACACGATCAGCAGGGGGACGACGTAGCGGCGAGTTCCTGGCACGGACGTGGCGCTCCTTCGTGCTGCACGGGTTTCGGGAAAAAGCCTAGCGGTTCTCCGGACGTTTAGAGCAACGAATGGCCGTTCACCGTCATTCGGAACTTGCAGTCGAGCCCTTCGGCGGCTCGGCGGCACATCATCATGCGGGTCAGGAAGATCTCGAAGTACTCCAGGATGTCGGAGACGGCCGTGTCGATCTCCAGCTCCAGGGTGATGGTGTGGCTGGTGGCGTCCACCCGCACGAACGAGTGGGTCGCCGAGAAGTTCACCCGGTCGTGGATGTCGAACTCGACCCGTGCGTCCTTGCGGACCCGGGAGCGGTGCACGTCGGACTTGTCGGCGATGTTGACCGCCGCCGACACCGGCGACACCGGGTGGCCGAGCTCCTCCTCGTGGTTGCCGATGGCGCCGATGACCAGCCCGATGTCCTCGGTGGTCATGCCCAGCTCGCTGAGGATCGGCATGGCGATCAGCGCCGAGGTCTGGGGGTGGTTGTGGCGGGAGATCACGTTGCCGACGTCGTGGAGGTAGCCGGCGACGGCCGCCAGCTCGGCGAGGTGGCGGTCGTGGCCGAGCCGGTCGAGGATGTTGAAGGCGATGTGGCCGACCAGGTTGGCGTGGCGGAAGCCGTGCTCGGTGTAGCCGATCTGCCCGGTGAACTGGTCGGCGAGCGCGACGTAGGTCTGGATGACCCGGTTGCCGGCCACCTGGTCGAGCAGGCGGGGCTCGCCGTCTTCTGCTCCGCGAGCCGGAAGGCTCATCGGCCGGGCCGCTCCTCGTCCTCGGTCGCGTCGTCCGCCGCGGCGGTGTCGGGCGCCACCCGGCCGGAGATCGCCCGCCGGTTGACCCGCGCCTCCACGCCAGGCGACAGCTCGATCGTGACCACCTCGCCGTCGAAGCGGCGGATCGTGCCGAGGAACCCGGCCGAGGTGATGATCTCGTCGCCGAGCTGCAACGAGGACTGGAGGGCCTGCATCGCCCGGATGCGGCGCTGCTGCGGCCGCCACATCAGGAAGTAGAGGATGGCGAAGAGGAAGAGGATGAAGATGAGGTTGGCACTGGGGTTCTGCATGACGTGAGGACCTCCGAGGAGCCCGGGGCGAGGTTGTGCGGCCCACCGCGCTGGGCACGCGACGACGCGCCGCACCAGCCTGGCGCGGCGCAGCGGCAATCCTACTACCGGGAGTCTTCGAACAGGGAGCCGGGCTCGGGTGGCGGAGCGGACGCGCGCGGGACCGCCAGACCCAGGTGCGCGAACGCGGCCGGGGTGGCGACCCGGCCCCTCGGGGTCCGCTGCAGGAACCCGAGCTGGAGCAGGTACGGCTCGGCCACGTCCTCGACCGTGTCCTGCTCCTCGCCGACCGACACGGCCAGGGTCGCAAGGCCGACCGGCGCTCCCCCGAAGCGCTCGCACAGCACCCGCAGCAGGGCAAGGTCGAGCTTGTCGAGCCCGAGCCGGTCGACCTCGAACAGCTCCAGGGCCGCCTCGGCCACGGCCACGTCGACGCGGCCGTCGGCGCGGACCTCGGCGAAGTCGCGCACCCGGCGCAGCAGCCGGTTGGCGATCCTCGGGGTGCCCCGCGACCGTCCGGCGAGCACCTCGGCGCCGGCCGGGTCGATGGCGACCCCGAGGATCGACGCGGAGCGGGTCACGATCGCACGCAGGTCGCCGGGGCTGTAGTAGTCGAGCCGGGCCGCGAAGCCGAAGCGGTCGCGCAGCGGCGAGGTGATCAGCCCGGTGCGGGTGGTCGCGGCGACCAGGGTGAAGCGGGGCAGGTCGAGGCGGAGGCTGCGCGCCCCCGGCCCCTTGCCGAGCACGACGTCGATCTGGAAGTCCTCCATGGCCGGGTAGAGGACCTCCTCGACGGCCCGCGGCAGGCGGTGCACCTCGTCGACGAACAGCACGTCTCCCGGCTCCAGCCCGGTGAGGATCGCGGCCAGGTCGCCGGCGCGTTCCAGCGCCGGCCCGGAGGTGACCCGGAAGCCGGCCCCGAGCTCGGCCGCGACGATCGCGGCCAGGCTGGTCTTGCCCAGCCCCGGCGGCCCCGAGAACAGCAGGTGGTCGGGGGGCAGGCCGCGCCGCCCGGCCGACTCCAGCACCACCCCGAGCTGCTCGCGGGTCCGCGCCTGGCCGACGAACTCGTCGAGCTTCCGGGGGCGGAGGCTCCCCTCGCTGGCCCGCTCGGCGTCCGACGGCCAGGGGTCCAGGACGTCGTCGCTCACCGCGCCGTCCCCAGGCCGCGCAGCGCCAGCCGCAGCAGCTCCTCGGTGGCCAGCGCGCCGGCGTCCGCCGGTAGCGCGGCCAGGGCGGCCTTGATCTCGGCGGGGCCGTAGCCGAGGGCGCCGAGCGCCTCACGGACCTCGGCGTAGGCGGGCCGGCCGGCCACCTCGACCGGCACCTCCGGCTCGCCGTCGCCGAGCCTGCCCTTGAGCTCGAGGATCAGCCGCGCCGCCCCCTTGCGTCCCACGCCGGGCACCAGGGTGAGCGCGTCGGCGTCGCCGGCGGAGACCGCCCGCCGCAACGCGTCCGGGGAGTGGACCGACAGCACCGCGAGGGCCAGCTTGGGCCCGACCCCGGTGGCGGTCAGGAGCTGCTCGAACGCGCGCCGCTCGTCCACGGTCGCGAAGCCGTACAGCGCCAGGGTGTCCTCGCGGACGTAGGTGACGGTGTGGACCAGCACCTCGCCGTCCCGCGGCAGGCCCGCCAGCGCCTTGGGGGTGAGGAACACCCGGTAGCCGACCCCGCCCACCTCGATCACCGCCCCATCTGGCAGCGTCTCGGCCAGGTGCCCGCGGAGGCTGGCGATCATCGCCGCAGCCCCGGCGAGGTCGGCGCGGCGCGCGCGAGCCAGTCGGCGGTCGAGGCGGCGCCGAGGCCGCCGGCGGTCCCGCCGCCCTCGCCGCCGCCGTCCCCACGGCCACCGAGCCCCGCCAGCCCGGCATGCTGCAGGTGGCAGAGGGCGACGGCCAGCGCGTCGGCGGTGTCGGCCGGGGTCGGGACCGCGTCCAGCCCGAGCAGCGCCCGCACCATGTAGCCGACCTGCTCCTTGGGTGCCCCGCCGGTGCCGGTCACCGCCTGCTTGACCTGCGGCGGGGTGTAGGCGGCGACCGGCAGCCCGTGCTCGGCGGCCAGCAGCAGCACCACGCCCGAGGCCTGCCCGACGGTCATGGCCGTGCGCACGTTGGCGTTGAAGAAGACCCGCTCGATGGCCAGCGCCTCGGGACGGTGCTCGGCCAGCACCTCCCGGAGCCGCTTCGCCAGCTCCGCCAGCCGCGGCGCGACCTGGTCGCCGCCGGTCTGGATGGTCCCGTACCCGGCGGCGACGACCCTGCCGCCGTGCCGGTCGAGGACGGCCCAGCCGCAGCGGCCGAGACCAGGGTCGACCCCGAGCACCCGCATCGCCGTCCCCCTCCACCTCGAACAGGTGTTTGGCGCAGCCTACCGGTTCGCCGCGACAGCCTCAACCACGTAGGTTAGGCACAGGTCCGGCCGGGTAGGCGGGCGCGACACAAGGGAGGCGCCATGCGACTGACCACGCTGCTGCTGATCGTCATCATCGTCCTGCTCGTCTTGTTCTTCCTCAGTCGCCGCCGCGGTCGCCTGTAGGGGGACCGCCGCGCCGGAACAGGATCGCGGCGTGCGCGCCGTCGATCCGGCCTTCCCGGACGGCGGCGGCGATCTCCTCCAGCAGGCGCCCTGATCGTCGCCATCCCCGCACGCGCCAGACACGCCGTGGCGCGTCGGTGAGGCCTTGGCGCTGGAGCTCGACGAACCAGGGCCGCCGCAGGCGGTCGACGACGACCAGCACCGCGACCACGACGGCGGCGCCGAGGAGCGGGCCGGCGTTGGCGGCCACCAGCGGGAGCAGCCACGGGAGGACGAACTGGACGGTCGCCGCGGCCGCCAGCACGGCGACGATCACCCCGACGAAGATCACGAACGTCAGCACCCGGAGGGTGTGCCGCTCGTGGTGCCACCAGGCGAAGCCGGGCTCGCCGAGGTCGCTGTCGGGGTAGGTGAAGAGGGCGTCGATGGGCGGGAGCACCTCGTCCTCGGCCGCGAGCTCCTCGTCGGCGTCGACCCGGGCCGCGGGTTGCCGCGCCCGCCGGGACCACGGCGGTCGCCGTTTGGCCCAGCGCCGGCGCACGTACCAGACACGGCCGTCGGGTGTCACCACCCGCCGCTCCCGCGCCACCGCGTCTCCTCTCCGCGACCCGATCGCGTCACTCGAGTGTCGAGGATCGCCGGCCGGCCGTCCAGGCCTCGGGTGCCGGGCGGCGGTCGAGCCTCGCCCGCAGCAGCCAGGCCGGCCGCCGCGCGCCGGCGCCGAGGCGCTTGCCCCAGGTCGAGTGGGCGGCGGCGACGTCGGCGGCGGTCGCCGGCCGCGCCTCGCTGACGGCCAGCCCCCAGGCGGCGTACGACCCGGCAAGGGCGCGCACGGCCGGCTCCTGGAGCGGCTCCACGCCGGCGCCGCGGTCGCGGTCGGTCGACGACAGCAGCATCGACAGGGTCGCGCCGGGGCGCATGATGCGGGTCAGGCCGGCCATGGCCGCCGGGTCGGCCCGGAGCAGGCCGCGCAGCAGCGAACCCCACGGGAAGTGGACGGTGACCGCGTCTGCGAGGCCGTCCAGCTCGGGCGGCAGCGCCTCGACGGCGGCGACCACGAACAGGGCGTTGGGAAGCCCGCCACGTCGCGGCGTGGCGGCCGCCCGCCGCGACGCCACCGCCATCGCCGCCGCGCTGGCGTCGACGCCGACGACCAGCCGGTCGGGCTGGGCCGCGGCGGTCGCCAGCACGTGGCGGCCGTCGCCGGTTCCAAGGTCGATGGTGGCCGCCGTGTGCCTGGCGGCCAGGTCGGGGAGTTAGCCGACGTCCACGTCCCGCAGACGCCGGCCCACAACCGTGCGCATCGCTCCTCCTCGTTGCCGAGGGTCGGGTGAGGACCAGTCTCCTCCAACAAGCCCGGCGTTGGCAGCCGAATTCCCGTCCGCGTAGATCCCCTGCCCGGGGACCGACCTGACGGATCAGCTCACCTCGGCCATCACCTCGTCGGGGATGTCGAAGTTGGCGAACACGTCCTGGACGTCGTCGAGGTCCTCGAGGGCGTCGAGCAGCCGCAGCACGCGGACGGCGGCGTCGCGCTCCAGCGGCACCGACATGCTCGGCACCATGGTGACCTCGGCGGCGTCGTAGGCGATGCCGGCCTGGTCGAACGCGGCCCGGACCGCCCGCAGGTCGCCGGGGGCGGTGGTGACGGTGAAGCCTCCCTCGCCGGGCGCGACGTCCTCGGCGCCGGCCTCCAGCGCGACCTCCATGACCCGGTCCTCGTCGGCGCCGTCGCCGGGCACGACGAGCTGCCCGCGGCGGTTGAACAGGTAGGCGACGCTGCCGGCGTCGGCGATGCTGCCGCCGCCCCTGGTGAAGACGTGGCGGATGTCGGCGGCGGTGCGGTTGCGGTTGTCGGTGAGCGCCTCGACCAGGACGGCGACCCCGCCGGGCGCGTAGCCCTCGTAGGTGACCAGGTCGAGCTGCTGGCCCTCGAGCTCGCCGGCGCCGCGCTTGACGGCCCGGTCGATGGTGTCGTTGGGCACGGAGTTGTCCTTGGCCTTCTGGATGGCGTCGGCCAGGGTGGGGTTGCCGTCCGGGTTGGCGCCGCCGGCCCTGGCGGCGATCTCGATGGCGCGGATCAGCTTGGCGAACAGCTTGCCGCGCTTGGCGTCCTTGGCGCCCTTCTGGTGCTTGATGGTGGACCACTTCGAGTGCCCGCTCATGCGCTCGCTCCCTTCGCTGGTCGCCGGCTCCGGCAGTCAGCCGGCGGGATCGGGAGGCTGGCCGTGGACGCCACGCGCCTTGGCGGCCCTCGCGAGGTCGACGAGCCAGCGGTGCAGGCGGACCTCGCCGCTGAGCTCGGGGTGGAACGCGGTGGCGAGCAGGTTGCCCTGGCGGACGGCGACGACCCTGCCGTCGAGCTCGGCGAGGACCTCGACGTCAGGGCCGGACTCGGCCACCCAGGGAGCGCGGATGAACGCGCCGGACACCGGGCCGCCGTCGAGGCCCTTGACGTCGACCTCCGCCTCGAAGGAGGCGACCTGGCGGCCGAAGGCGTTGCGGCGCACCCGCACGTCGAGCACGCCGATCAGGTCCTGGGGCGGCCCTTCGACCTCGCGGGCGAGCAGGATCATGCCGGCGCAGGTGCCGAACACGGGCAGGCCGGCCCTGGCCCGCTCGCGGAGAGGCTCGAGCAGCCCGTAGCGGGCGGCGAGCTTGCCGATCACGGTGGACTCGCCGCCGGGGACCACCAGCCCGTCGACCCGGTCGAGGTCGGCGAGGCCGCGGACCTCGACGGTGTCGGCGCCGACCGCGGCCAGCGCCCGCAGGTGCTCGCGGACGTCGCCCTGGTAGGCCAGGACACCGATGACAGGGGCGACGGCCACCACGCCTACCAGCCGCGGTCGGCCAGCCGCTCGCCCTCTGGGACGGCGGCGATGCCGACCATCGGCTCGCCGAGCCCACGCGACACCTTGGCGACGATCTCCGGGTCCTGGAAGAAGGTGGTCGCCTCGACGATCGCCTTGGCGCGCCGGGCCGGGTCGCCGGACTTGAAGATGCCGGAGCCGACGAACACGCCGTCGGCGCCGAGCTGCATCATCATCGCGGCGTCGGCGGGGGTGGCGAGGCCGCCGGCGGTGAACAGCACCACCGGCAGGCTGCCCTCGGCGGCGACCTCGGCGACCAGCTCGTAGGGGGCGCCGAGCGCCTTGGCGGCGGTGAACAGCTCGTCGGGACGCAGGCCGGCGAGCCGCCGGATGTCCCCGGCGATCGCGCGCATGTGGCGGACCGCCTCGATGACGTTGCCGGTGCCGGCCTCGCCCTTGGAGCGGATCATGGCCGCGCCCTCGGCGATGCGGCGCAGCGCCTCGCCGAGGTTGGTGGCGCCGCACACGAACGGCACCGTGAAGCGCCACTTGTCGATGTGGTGCGCCTCGTCGGCCGGGCTGAGGACCTCGGACTCGTCGACGTAGTCGACGCCGATGGCCTGGAGCACCTGGGCCTCCACGAAGTGGCCGATGCGGGCCTTGGCCATCACCGGGACGGAGACGGCGTCCATGATCTGGCGGACGAGCTCGGGGTCGCTCATGCGGGCGACGCCGCCCTGGGCGCGGATGTCGGCCGGCACGCGTTCCAGCGCCATGACCGCGACCGCCCCGGCGTCCTCGGCGATCTTGGCGTGGTCGGCGGTGACGACGTCCATGATGACGCCGCCCTTGAGCATCTCGGCCAGGCCGCGCTTGACGCGCGCGCTGCCGGTGACGTGGTCGGTGGGCTCCATGCCTGTCCGTTTTCCCTGCTCAGAGGCTCATTTCTGGTCCCAAGGCTACACCAGGCCGACCGCGCCCTTCAACGGCGCCGTCAGCCGAAGGCGGGGTTCTCGCTGGAGGGGAGCAGCTCGACCCAGGTGCGGCCGGGGCGCAGGGCAAGCGGCTGGCCGTCCTGGCCGAGCACCCGCAGCGGCCGCGCCGGGGACGCGCGGCTCCAGGTGCCGGCGACCACGCGGCCGTCGCGGAGCAGCCAGGCGCGACCCGTGCCGATGACCACCGGGTCGGGGGTGCGGTTGCCGAGCACGTCGCGGTTCTGGTCCAGCCGGATCGCGACCCGCAGCACCACCACGTTGTCGGTGGTGACCGGCTCGCCGCCGACCAGCCGGTCCTGAGCGCCGTCCTGCTCGCGGACGAAACGCCCGGCCGCGGCGTCCCAGCGCCACGCCGCCCGGCTGGACGGCGAGAAGCGCAGCCGCGCCTCGCGGACCGGACGGCCCCCGGACGGCGGCTCGTCGGCGAACGCCAGGAACGGCGGCGGCGGCCGCAGCCCGGGCTCGATGCGGCGCCCCGCGTCGTAGAGGGCGGCGGTGCTGGTCACCACGTTGTAGGGGGCCGGGCGGTCGGCGGCCCGCCGGTAGGGCGCCGGGGTCTGGCCGATGCCGACGAAGGTGGCGCCGGAGGCGGGGCGCACCCGGGCCACGACCCCGGCGGCGCCGCCCGAGAAGGCGAACAGGCCGCCGCCGAGCTGGCGCAGCAGCGGCCCGTCGACCGGCCGCGCCGAGCGCACCGGGGCGACCTCGCCGGCGTCCTTGGAGTGGTAGGTGACCAGCAGGCGGGTGAGGCCGCCCTCGACCAGCTCCTCGTGGACCAGGTCGGCGTCGTTCAGGCCGGCCTGGGGACGGGCCCGGCGGGTGTTGTCGACCTTGACCGAGAGGGCGGGCCGGGCGGCGTTCGCGTCGCCGTTCGTGGGCAGGCCGGTGAGGGGGAACACGGCCGGCGGGGCGCTGGTGGTCGGGGCGGCGGTGGCGGCCGGCGCGGCCGCCCGGTCGTTGCCGCCGGAGCAGCCGGCGGCGACCACGGCCAGCACCACGGCCGCGTACACGCGCAGCCGTGAGCGGGTCCTGCGGGCGCGCACGCTACAGCTCCTGGAGCGCGGCGATCCGCGCGGCGACCGGCGGGTGGGTGGGGTCGGGCGCCACGATCCACAGATGCCCGAGGCGCGGCTGGATCGGCGGCGGGTCGCCGGCGGACAGCTTCCGGAGGGCGCTGACCAGACCGGGCGGGTAGCGGGTCAGGCGGGCGCCGGCCTCGTCGGCGTCGAACTCGCGCCTGGGCGGGGCGACCAGCCGCAGCAGCCCCGGCACGCGGCCGAGGGCGACCCCGAGGGTGGCCAGGCGGGCGCCCCAGCTCCAGATGTGGTTGAGCTCGTGGGCGAGCACCCCCTCCAGCTCGACCCGGTTCAGGCCAGCGAGCAGCCCGCGGGTCACGACCAGGGCGGCCCGCTCGGGGTCGCGGCCGACCGAGAAGGCGTTGGCGGCGTCGCTGTCGACCACGTACAGGCGTGGCATCGGCAGGCCGGCCGCCTGGCAGAGGCCGTTCACCAGGTTGTGGTAGCGGGGCAGGCGCTCGGGGTCGGCGGGGTCGGCGCCGGCGTCGCGCAGGGCGGCCCGCTCCCCCACCCCAGGGGCGAACCCGACCACCAGCACGGCCAGCCCGAGCCCGGCGCCGAACCCGCCGACCCCGAGACCCAGGACGAGCGTCACCAGCAACCCGAACAGCGCCAGCCCACCGACCAGCAGGGCGACGCAACGCTGGTAGGCGCGCCGGTTGGCGGCGATCTGCTCGCGGAGGAGGACGACGGCGCTCAAGGAAGCAGGACGATGCCGACCCAGGTGCCGAACACCACCGAGGCCACCAGCAGGGCGATGGGGGTGAGGCCGCCGTGGGCCCGCCCCGCCAGGCCGGGCGAGGGCTCGTCACCCGCCCGCACGTTGCGGTTGACGGCGCCGAACAGCGGCAACAGCAGCAGCGCGAGCATCCCCTGGGCGAGCCCGAGCAGCGCCCCCCAGCCGACCATGGTGGCGGAGTCGAGCTGCTGGAACACCAGACGGTAGCCGAGGGCGAGCAGGGCGCCAGCGACCACCTGGACCACGGCGCCGTAGATGTAGATCAAGTTGGTGCGCTCGCGGATCAGCATGCCGCCCTCGAACCGCAGCAGGTCGAAGCGGGTCAGGCGGAGCCCGAGGAAGCCCACGTACACGGTCGCCGCCACGATCGCCCCGATGATCCCGCCCCACAGGGCCGCCGCCACGTCCACCGCGCCTCCTCGACTCGTCCGCTGCCGGCTGGCAGTGTACCGGACCGCTTCGACATCGCCTGGCT
>Ga0307278_10000323_pt1 | contig 24182 bp, 22 predicted proteins | sample ER_DNA_117_FD_194482 | JGI IMG/M metagenome (GOLD analysis project Ga0307278, IMG submission 194482) | Bulk soil microbial communities from the East River watershed near Crested Butte, Colorado, United States - ER_DNA_117 | ecosystem: Environmental > Terrestrial > Soil > Floodplain | place...
CCCATCAGGATGGTGAAGATCTCGTCCGCGATGGCGGCGTCCTCGAGGCCGACCTGGAGCAGCGTGCGCCGCTCCGGATCCATGGTCGTCTCCCACAGCTCGTCGGCGTTCATCTCACCGAGACCCTTGTACCGCTGAGGTTTGACGTTCTTGCCGCGGCTGGGGTTCCGCTTGAACCACTGCTCGCGCTCGGCCTCGGTGTAGGCGTAGAAGACGTCGCCGTCGCCCCTGCCGTACTTGATCTTGTAGAGCGGCGGCTGCGCGATGTAGACGAAGCCGGACTCGACCAGGCCGCGCAGGAACCGGAACAGGAAGGTGAGCAGCAGGGTCCGGATGTGCGAGCCGTCCACGTCGGCGTCGGCCATGATCACGATCTTGTTGTAGCGGGCCTTGGTGAGGTCGAAGTCCTCGCCGATGCCGGTGCCCATCGCCGTGATGATGGACTGGATCTCGACGTTCTTGAGCGCCTGGTCGAGGCGCGCCTTCTCGACGTTCAGGATCTTTCCCCGGATCGGCAGGATCGCCTGGAAGGTGCGGTTGCGCGCCTCCTTGGCGGAGCCGCCGGCGGAGTTGCCCTCCACGATGAACAGCTCGGCCTGGCGCGGGTCGCGGGAGGAGCAGTCGGCCAGCTTGCCGGGGAGCGAGGAGGACTCGAGCAGCGACTTGCGCCTGGTCAGCTCCCGGGCGTTGCGGGCCGCCATGCGGGCCCGTGCGGCCTGGATGCACTTGACCACGATCGCCTTGGCCTGCGGGCCGTGCTCCTCGAACCACTCGCCCAGGAACTTGTTGGTGGTCCGCTGCACGAACCCCTTGACGTCGGTGTTGCCGAGCTTGGTCTTGGTCTGGCCCTCGAACTGGGGCTCGCGCAGCTTGACCGAGACGATCGCGGTCAGGCCCTCGCGGACGTCGTCGCCGGAGAGGTTGGGGTCCTTCTCCTTGAGCAGCGCGCTGGACCGCGCGTAGGCGTTGATCGTGGAGGTGAGGGCCGCCCGGAAGCCCTCCTCGTGGGTGCCTCCCTCGTGGGTGTTGATGGTGTTGGCGAAGGTCGAGACGGCGTCGTTGTAGCTCGAGTTCCATTGCATGGCGACCTCCACGTAGTGGGAGTTCGCCTGGTCCTCGAAATAGATGATCTGCTGGTGGACGGGCTCCTTGGCGGCATTGATGTGGGCGACGAAGTCACGGATGCCGCCCGCGAACTCGTAGACCTCGGACTTCTGCTCGCCGCGCTCGTCGGTGAGGGTGATGCGCAGGCCGGCGTTGAGGAAGGCCATCTCGCGCATCCGGTTGGCGAGGGTCTCGAAGCGGAGCTCGGTTTCCTCGAAGACGTCCGGGTCCGGCCAGAAGGCCACCGTCGAGCCGTGGCCCTTGGCCTTGCCGACCCGCTCGAGCGGGCCGATGGGCGCACCGCGCTCGTACGACTGACGGTGGCGCCAGCCGTCGCGGACCACCTCGACGTCGAGGCGCTTGGAGAGCGCGTTCACCACCGAGACGCCGACCCCGTGCAGGCCCCCGGAGACGGCGTAGGAGTCGCCGCCGAACTTGCCGCCGGCGTGCAGGGTGGTCATGACCACCTCGAGGGCCGGGCGGTGCTCGATCGGGTGCTCGTCCACGGGGATGCCGCGCCCGTTGTCGAACACCCGCACGCCGCCGTCGGCGGTCAGGGTGATGTCGATCCTGTCGCAGTAGCCGGCCAGGGCCTCGTCGACCGCGTTGTCGACCACCTCGTAGACCAGGTGGTGCAGGCCCTTCGGCCCGGTCGAACCGATGTACATGCTGGGCCGCTTGCGGACGGCCTCCAGCCCTTCGAGCACGGTGATCGATTCGGCGGTATAGCTCGTGACCATTGGACTCCTCATCAGCCCCGGATCAGGCACGGCGTGGGAAGGCACACCGTCCGTCGTGGGTCGGACGGGCGCAGAACGCGGTGCGCGGAGAGGGGGAAGATCCCCTGCGAGTATACCACGGATTCGGCCTTCCATTGCGTCGTTCGTGCAGGTCAGAGGGTACATCGAGGCCGTGACAGCGGCGTGGCCGGTCAGGCGCCGCGGCGGCGCCGGTCGTCGTCGGTGCGCACCTGGATGTCGCGGACGAGTCCCGGTCCGCAGACAGCCGCGAGCCGATCGAGCAGCGTCCCCTTGAGGTAAGCGAGTTGCGTCGCCCACGCGGCGGAGTCGGCCACCACCTGCAGCGTTCCGTCGTCGTCGAGCCGGCTTGGCCGGCAGTGGACGGCGACCGCGTCGCCGACGACCTCGGGCCAGCGGGCGACGACCCGCGCGGCCGCCAGCCGCCCCTCCCATCCGCGAGCGCGCAGCACCGCGGCCAACTCGGCGCCGATCGGCCGCGGGTCATGGCCGCGGCTCATCGCGCTCCTCGGTGCTCGACGGTGCCTGGTTCCACGTGAAACACGGCCGCCTGCAACCCGCGGGGTAGCTCCTCGGCAACCGCCGCGGTCACGAGCGCCTGCTCGGCCGCGGTGGCCACCGCGGCCACCCGGCCGCGCCGGTTCTGGTCGAGCTCGGCGAACACGTCGTCCAACAGCAGGACCGGCTCCTCGCCCTCGTCCGCCAGCAGCCAGTGGGCCCCGAGCCGGAGGGCGAGCGCCAATGACCACGCCTCCCCGTGGGAGGCGTGGGTGCGGGCGGGCAACGCGCGCAGGGTGAGGGCGAGGTCGTCCCGATGGGGACCGGAGAGGGTGATCCCGCGCTCGACCTCGCGTGGACGGTCGGCGAGCAACCGCTCACGAAGCGCCTGGCCGAGCTTGGCTGGATTGGGGTCGAGCTCGGCGGAACCCCCGAGGGATGAGACGTAGGTCGCCTCCACGAGGTCGTCGCGGGCCGCGAGCTGCTGGTAGGCCCGCGTCACCAGCGGCGTCAGCGCGGCCACCAGCCGGAGCCGCTCGACCCAGATCTCGGCGCCCGCGGTCGCCAGCTTCTCGTCCCAGACGTCGAGGGTGGCCAGCGCGGCCGCGGGCAAGCGGCCGCCGGCGCTCCGCAGCAGGGTGTTGCGCTGCCGCAGGACCCGGTCGTAATCCTGCCGGCTGCCCAGATACCGGGGGAGGCGCTGGGTCGCGAGGAGGTCGAGGAAGCGCCGTCGTTCCTCGGGGTCACCGCGGACGAGGCCGAGATCCTCGGGGGCGAACATGGTCGCTCGAACGACTCCCAGCACATCGCGCGCCCGAGGCACGGTGGCGCCATTGACCCGCCCCCGGAGGCCGCTACCTGGGCGGATCTCGACGTCGACCTGGACCCGGCGGCCCTCCCGGATCGCGACGGCCCGAATCAGCGCCGCGTCGGCGCCGGCTCGCACGAGGCTTGTGTCCTGGCCCACCCGGTGGGAGCCCAGCGTCGCCAGGTAGCCGATGGCCTCCAGCAGGTTGGTCTTGCCCACGCCGTTCGCCCCGACCAGCACCGAGACACCAGCCGGCAGGTCGACCGCCAGCGTCGGGTGGTTCCTGAAGTCGATGAGCTCCACGCGTTCGACCCGCAACCGGGGGCACCTCTCACTCGCCCTTGCGGTCGGCCGGCGAGCGCACCGAGCTCGGTGCCCCACGCAGGCGGCCGGACCTTGGAGGGGTTCGGGGGGGAGCTCGCTCCCCTCCGAATGAACCAGGGACTCCGTGGATCATCTATCCAGGCAACCGCACAGGCATCAGCAGATAGAGAAATCCCTTTCGGTCGTTGCCGTGGATCAGGGCTGGCTTGAGCCCGTCGCGAACCTCGATGACCACCTCGTTGTCCTCGACCGCACCCACCCCGTCGCTGAGGTACACGGGGTTGAAGGCGACCGTGAGGCCCTCGCCCTCGTACTTTGCCTCGACGGCGGCCGCACCCCTGCCGACGTCCTGGAGGCTGCCGTCGACCTGGAGCCGCTCACGCTCGAAGGTCAGCCGCACCGGGTTGTTGTTCTGCCCGTACGGGGTGACCTGCTTGAGCGCGTCCAAGAGGGTCTGCCGGTCGATGGTGACCACGCTCTCGTAGCCGGACGGGATGAGGCTGCGGAACTTGGGGAACTCGCCCTCGACCAGCCGCGACGTGAGCCGCCGCCCACCGCCGGCGAAGGTCACCTGGTGGGACTCGACGCCGATCTCGACGGTTGGCTCGCCGGCCAGCGCCCTGGCGGCCTCCGTGAGCGCTCGTGCGGCGACCAGCGCGGTCATGGCCGGGTGCTGCCAGCTCCAGTCGAGCTCGCGGACGGCGAGCCGGTAGGAGTCGGTCGCCGCGAGGGTCAGGTGCTCGGGCCCGGCCTCGAACAGCACGGCGGTCAGCATCGGCCGGGACTCGTCGTGGGAGGCGGCGCGGCCGACCTGGGCGGCGGCGCCGGCCAGCACCTCGCCGGGAAGCGTGCCGACGTGCTCGAGGGAAGGCTGGGTGACCGCCGGGAAGTCTTCCGCGTCGAGCAGCCGCAGCTCGTGGGTGATCTGGCCGCATCGCACCTCGAGGCCTCCATCGCCGGCCTTGACCTCGACCAGGCCGGACGGGAGGTTGCGAATCACGTCGCCGAAGATGCGGCCGGGGACGACGACGCGCCCGTCCGCCTCGCCGCGCACCTCGATGACCGCCTCGCCGGTGTTCTCGAGATCGGTCGAGACGAGGCGGAGCCGCTGCCCCTCGAGCTCGAGGAGGGTCCCGCCCAGGACCGGGAGGGTGGGCCGGGTGGAGACCGTTCGGCTGACCCACGCCACCGCGTCGGCGAAGTTGTCGCGCTCAGTCGTGAACTTCAAGGCAGTCGACCTCCCGAGCTATCCCCAGGGACTTGGTAGTTGCAGAACGTAGTGCAAGAGATCCTTGGAGGAACCGTAGGGGCTGTGGGCATGTGGATGGAGGGCCGAACATGCAGCGTGCTCGGCGCGGCGGCGTCCCCGTCGGGGTGGGGAACCACCCCCGGGTCGTCCCCAGGCGCGCCGGCCGCCAGGGCCGGTCGCCGGTCGTCCACCGGCTGTCGACAGGCTGTCCCCACCTCGTCCCCAGCCCAAAGGCCATCGCGCTCACGGCCCCTGCTGTGCCCGGACCTTGACCCGGTTGGTCAGCTCCTGGACCTGGTTGTAGATGCTGCGACGCTCCCGCATGAGGCCGCGGATCTTCTGGGTGGCGTGCATCACCGTGGTGTGGTCGCGGCCGCCGAAGGCCTGGCCGATCTTGGGCAGCGACAGGTCGGTCAGCTCTCGGGTCAGGTACATGGCCATCTGGCGTGCGGTGACCAGCAGCCGGGAGCGGTTGGAGCCGGTCAGGTCCTCGATGGTCAGGCCGAAGTAGGTGGCCGTCTCGGCCATGATCAGCGGGACGGAGACCTCGCGGCCCCCCTCGTCGGGGAAGAGGTCCTTCAGGACGATCTCGGCCAGGGCGAGCTCGATCGGGCTGCCGTTCAGGGACGCGAACGCCGTGACCCGGATCAGCGCGCCCTCCAGCTCACGGATGTTCGACTGCACCTTGGAAGCGATGAACGACAGCACGTCGTCGGGCACGTTGAGCCCGTCCGCGCTGGACTTCTTGCGCAGGATGGCGATGCGGGTCTCGAGGTCGGGCGGCTGGATGTCGGTGATGAGCCCCCATTCGAAGCGGCTCCGCAGGCGGTCCTCGAGGGTGGCGATCTGCTTGGGCGGCCGGTCCGAGGAGATCACGATCTGCTTGTCGGCGTTGTGGAGGGCGTTGAAGGTGTGGAAGAACTCCTCCTGCGTGCGTTCCTTGCCCTCCAGGAACTGGATGTCGTCGATCAGGAGGATGTCGTTGTCCCGGTACCGGCGCTGGAACCCACCGGTGCGGTCGTCGCGGATGGCGTTGATGAACTCGTTGGTGAACTGCTCGCTCGACACGTAGCGGATGCGGGCCTGCGGGTAGAGGTTGCCCGTGTAGTGTCCGATCGCGTGAAGCAGGTGGGTCTTGCCGAGCCCGGCACCCCCGTAGATGAACAACGGGTTGTAGGACTTGGCCGGCGCCTCGGCCACCGCCACGGCCGCCGCGTGGGCGAAGCGGTTGGACGAGCCGATCACGAACCGCTCGAAGGTGTACTTGGGCGTGAGCTGGGGGCGTTCGGCGGCCGGGCGATGGACGACAACCGGTCGAGGCTGCTCCTCGTCACCCGTGTCCTCCAGCGGCCGCACGGTGACCCGCACCTGCAGCGGCCGACCGGCCACCTTGGCAAGCGCGGCAGCCACAGCCGGCGCGTACCGCTGCTCGACCCATTCCTTGACGAACTCGTCGGGTACGGCCAAGACCAGGGTGTCGCCGGCGAGGGTCACCGGCCGGGTCTGCGCCAGCCAGGCCTTGTGGGACCCGGCGTGGTCGAGCGAATCGAGGCAGGCAGTCCAGATCGCCGCCGCGTCGTCATGGAGCTCCTCGGCCAAGCCCGCTCGCCCCTTTCCGGCACCCGGGATCCCTGGCTACCCCACAGTGTGCGACGTCGCTGCGACACACTTGTGCAACCACCGGGCCACTCGCAACCTACATATCCACACCCCCATCCACAGGTGTGGAGAACCTCAACCCTGCGGACGCGGTAGCCCGACCGGGCCGGTACCGGGAGGGACGGCAGACCCTCGTCGAGAGGGTAGATGACCGTGACGGGGAAGCCGGGCCAGACGTGCGGGCCGCCGACTGAAGGCGGCCGGAGAATAGCATCGCGGCCCGTGGCCGCTCAAGGGCCAGCCTTGTGATCCAACGGTGGCAAGGGGCTCGCGTTGACGACGTTCGCGCAGGGACCGTACCATCGTCTTTCGGCGCGTTCTTGCGTCCTTACTCTTGCCTGCCCTCTGCCTCGACCGGGTTAGGAGCCGTCGTCGTGAAGCGTACATTCCAGCCGAACACCCGTAAACGCGCTAAGACCCATGGATTCCGGGTTCGCATGCGCACGCGCGCCGGGCGCGCGATCATCGCTCGCCGGCGCGCCAAGGGCCGCGCGCGGCTCACCGCCTAGGCCCTGGGAGCAGGGACATGGCAGCCGTCAACCGCCTGAGCTCCCCGGCGGCGTTCCGCTCGGTATTCTCGACGGGACGCTCCTACGCCCATGGCGTGGTGGTCCTGTACGTCGCCAAGCGCGCGACCGGAGGAGGTCCGGCCCGGGCGGGCTTCGTCGTCAGCCGCAAGGTCGGGGGCGCCGTGGCCCGCAACCGCGCCAAGCGGCTGCTGCGAGAGGCGCTGCGACTGGAGGGGCGGGAGCTCCCCGACGGTCTCGACGTGGTCGTCGTGGCGCGGCCCAGCGTGGCCGGCGTCTCCTACCGGGAGGTGGCCGGCGACCTGCGGGACGTGCTGAGCGCAGCCGGCCTGCGTGGAGGGGATGGCGGTTGAGCGACCGGGTCGCGGATGACGTTCGGCCGAGCAGGCCGGCGATCCTGCTGACCGCGCTCATCAGCGGATACCAGCGCTGGATCAGCCCCTTCCTCGGGGACCGGTGCCGCTTCCACCCTTCGTGCTCCGTCTACGCGAAGACGGCGATCGAGGTGCACGGCGCCGCCCGAGGTTCCTGGCTGGCGTTCCGGCGTCTCCTCAAGTGCCAGCCGTTCCATCCTGGAGGATTCGACGACGTTCCGCCGGCCACCGGGCGAGTCAAGTCCGGCCGCAGGGGGTACGGTGAGAGGGCGAGCACCGGCCCGCCGCAGAGAGGTTCTTCGTGATCGAGCTCTTCAACAACTTCCGCGACGTCCTGTACCACATCCTCAAGTTCTTCCAGGACCTCACCGAGCCGGTGCTGGGCGGCCAGAGCTACTGGTTCTCGATCGTGCTGCTCACGATCTCCGTGCGCATCCTATTGATCCCGCTGACCGTGAAGCAGGTCCGTTCCACCCGGGTCATGTCGGAGCTCGCTCCGGAGATCAAGAAGCTCCAGGCCAAGCACAAGAACGACCGGCAGAAGCTGAACGAGGAGATGATGGCGCTCTACAAGGAGCGCGGCTTCAACCCCATGGCCGGCTGCTGGCCGCTCCTCGCCCAGATGCCGTTCTTCTTCGCCCTCTACCAGGTGATCATTGCCCCCGTGGTCGCCGGGGAGGGCAACATCCTCCGAAATCAGACATTTTTCGGTGTGCCGCTCCAGCAGCACTGGCTGGCACTTCAGGGTGCAGACAAGATCTTCTCGGCGGCCGGGCTGACGATCCTGCTCTTGACGATCACGATGTCGCTCACGACCTACATCTCGCAGCGGCAGCTCATGAGCAGGCAGGCCGCCCAGGTGAACCCGCAGCAGCAGATGCTCATGCGGATCATGCCGCTGATGTTCTTCGTGTTCGCGGTCAACGTGCCCTTGGCGCTGATCATCTACTGGGTGACGACGAACTTCTGGAGCGTCGGGCAGCAGTACATGCTGCTGCGCACCGCTCCGGCCCCGGCGGGCGCGGCCGGTGCTCCGGCCCCTGCTCCCGCGTTGGTCGAGGAGGGTGGTGGGCGCAAGGGGCTTGCCATCCTCAACCTCTTCCGTGGCTCGAGCCAGACGAAAGCCCAGCCGTCCGATCGCGACGCCACCGGGAGCCGGAACGGCGAACGGCCGGCGCGCGCCGGCGAGGGCAAGGCGCCAGCCAAGCCGTCTGGGTCAGGAAGCAAGAGCGGTCAGGCGCAGGCAGGGCAGAGCGGCCGACAAGGGGGCGGGCGGCAGGGCACCGGTAGCAGCCGGAAGTCCGGGAGCCGGTCGTCCGGAAAGGGCAAGGCGAGTGGCCCACGCCGAGGCAAGCGCTAAGACCGTGGAGTCGGCGGTCGCTGCCGCGGCCGCCGAGCTCGGTCTTCGGCCGGACCAGGTCGAGGTCGAGGTCATCGAGGATGCCGTCCCCTCCACCTTCGGCGTCATCGGCAGTCCGGCCCGTGTTCGGGTGACGGCACGCAACCCGACGACGACGACCACCACCACCACCACCACCTCGCTCGCCGGCGAGGAGTTCGGCGCCACCCCACGCTCCGCCACCGCTACGCTCACCGCCGGGACGGCGGTCTCGACGTCCCGGCCAACCGAGGAGACCGCGAGGCCGCCACGGCGCGAGCATCGCGACGAGCCCGTCGATGCCGAGGTGGTCGGGGCCGACACCGAGCTCGCCGGCGACTTCCTCGAAGGGCTCCTGGACGCCATAGACGTCGACGGTGACATCACCACCTGGGTCGACGAGAACGGCGGCCACATCGACCTGGAGGGCGAGGACCTGGATGTCCTCGTCGGTCCCAACGGCGAGACGCTCGATGCCTTGCAGGAGCTGACCCGCCTCGGGGTGCTGCGGCAGACCCGGCGCCGGGCGCGGGTCTTCCTCGATGTCAATGGCTATCGTGCGCGCCGCCGCGAGCAACTCGCCGCTGCCGCCAAGACGGCGGCGGAGCAGGTGCTCCAGACTCGCGAGGACCACGAGTTCCAGCCAATGACTCCCGCCGAGCGAAAGGCCATCCACGATGCCGTCGCGACGATCGAGGGCACTCGGACGGAGAGTCTTGGCGAAGAGCCGAACCGGCGCGTGATCATTCGGCCCGCCTGAAGTTTCACGTGAAACATCCGCATTGGCGGCGGAAGGCGCTGCGGCAGTTCCCGTTGGAGCCGGACCCGGAGGCGCTCCAGGAACTCGAAGCCGCGTACCTCGAGGCGGTGAACCTCGGCTTCCTCGGCCCACGAGAGGGAGCGCGGCTCCGGGAACGCCACCTCCACGACGCCTTGGGGCTGGCGGTCATCCGGCCGCCGCTTGCGGGCGAGCGGTGGGTCGACCTGGGGTCTGGCGCCGGCTTGCCCGGTCTGCCGCTCGCATACGCGTACCCGGAGGCCGCGTTCACGCTGGTCGATGCCCAGCGGCGCCGGCTCGACTGGGTCGCCGCGACCGCCGCCAGGCTCCACATCGACAACGTGTCCGTGGTCCACGCGCGCCTCGAGGAGTACGGCCACGGGTCCGGCCGGGAGGCCTTCGACGTTGCGACTGCCAGAGCACTGGGGCCCCTCCCGGTCGTGGCCGAGCTCGGCCTTCCGCTCCTCCGAGTCGGTGGCGCCCTGCTGGTACCGCGCGGCCGGGCCGCCGGTGCGGAGCTCGAGCAGGCGACCGCGGCCTGCCGGCAACTCGGTGGCCGGCTGGAAGACGTTGTCCCCAACCCGAGCTCGCCGATTGACCGCGTCGGGTTCGTCGTTATCATGGCAAAGATCGCTGCGACCTCCCCCCGCTTCCCCCGGCGATCTGGTGTGCCGGCGCGAACTCCGCTCGGCCAGTGACGCAACAGAGCTGACGGTCTGGCGTCACTGAAGAAGGCCGGCGGAGGCCGTCAGGGTGGTGCTGTAGGTTGCTGCGGGGTCGAGGAAGTGAGCAGGAGACGGTCGCTGGCCGTCGCCCGGCTTCACGCCTGTCGTCCCGTGGCCGGGGTGTGGTCGAGCTCGGGGTGTCGCCTGGAGGGAGGCCGGCGTCGCCGGCTGCGGTCGGCAGGGACGCTGGACAGGCTCGACCGGGTATCCGGGTGCGCCGGTGCCGCCTCGAGGTGCTGTGGAAGGGAGGCGGGATCCATCGCTCGGCAACCGCATGACGAGCCGCAGGTCCCGACGAGGCGAACGGGCGGGCTGTTCGGCAGGCTCCTCGCCGCGCTGGGGCTGCGACGACGGAGCAGGGCCGGGACCTCGGTACCAGCAGGTGAACGCGAGCAGCAGGGCAATCAGGTGGGGCCGGCATCGCCACCGGCGCCCACCATCGGCAGGGAAGGGGCCGTGCAAGCGTCACCCGCGGGCGCGAGGAGCGGGCACGTCGCCTTCTCGGGATCAAGGCAGGACGGTGAGACGTCGACGGTGGATCAGTCTCGGGAGTGGCCGTTCCGCGACACCGCACCCAGGCAGGACCCAGCCGTATCTCGACCCGACCCGATCTGGGGAGACGACGCACCCAACTCCGTTCGGTGGCACATGGGGATGGCCACCGGCGAAGGGGATCCGGACCAGCCCGAGCAGCCAGGTGGGGAGACGGAGTCGGCCGCCGATCCCCCCGCCGGCGGTTCGGAGTGGTTCTCGGTCGATCCGAGTCCCGACTGGCGCACCGCGTCGCCCGGCCCAGACCTCATCCACGCCGGGATGGTGCACGTCGACCCCGACCCGGGGATCGACTCGCCGGCGGGAGCCGGCCAACTGAAGGTCCCTGCCGGCGAGCGACCCGGTCCTCGGCGCCAGGCCCCCCAGGACCGGGCGGACGGGTACGACCCGGCGGGGGAGCCCGCCGAGGGCGGCGACACCCGGGCGGGATCCCAGGGGGACCCCGCGGCCGCCGGATCGGAGCTGGCCGGCCACGGCGAAGGGCGTGCCGGCGACTCGCCCGAGACTATGCGGCGAGGTCCGGGGCGCCCAGATGCCGGCCCTGCCGAACCAGGCGCAGGGCAGGGCTGGCTCGCTGCGCGCCGTCCGGGCACCGCGTCCGGCGTCGCGGGTCCCGAACGAGGCTGGGACCCGGAGGCGCAGGACTCGCCGACCGGCACGGGGCACCTCGCCGGCCTCGCGGCCACCCCGCCCGACGCGGCGATGTCCGAGGCGCCACAGCGATCCGGCGAACCGGCTCAGGACACGGACGGGTCCTGGCGTGAACCGGAACGCCGGAGCGACGCGGAGAACGGGCTCGGTGTGGCGGCACGGGCGGCGGATGGGCCCGCGGTCGACGGTCCGCCGGAGGTCGGGACCGGGGCCGGCGCCGTGCGGGAGTCCGGGTGGGGCGCCGAGCCGGTGCCGTGGACAGAGCCAGCGCTGCCGATGCCGTGGCCGACCCAGGTGGAAGCTCCGGGCGGGGGAGGAACCGGGGGCATGGCTGCGGACGACGGGCAGGAACTGCCACCAGCGCCGGACCCTCGCTGGCCACGCCTCTTCGCAGTGGGCCTCGGGACGGGCGCTGTCGAACTCGAGCGAGGAGGTGACCTTCAGCCCCAGCAGCGTGCGGCCGACCGTGGGACTCCGGCGGCCGGTCCGGAGCCGTCCGGTGACCAGTCGAGCACCTCGGCGACGCCACCCCACGGACACGGTGCCGGCGTGGCATCCACGGAAGCCGCCGCCGGTGGGAAGGCGGTGGAAGCCCCGGCCCCAGCCATCGTAGGGCCCGGGACGATCGAGCAGATGGCCAGCAGACCGCCGACCAGCGCGAGTGGCGCCCCGTCTCGGGCACACGCGAACATGGCGCCTGCTGGCCTGTCGAACCCTTCCGTTTCGCCAGAAACGGAGGGAGGTGGTGGAGTGGTGAAGCAACGACCTGACAACCCATCGATCGAGGAGGACGAGGCCGCCATCGCCGTCCGGGAGGCAGTTTCGCGGGCCGCGGCTCAAGCTGGAGTAGACGTTTCACGTGAAACATCGGCCGACGCCCTCGTGGAGCCAACAGCGACGACTCCTCCGGGCGCGGTGGTCGAGGCCCTCGGCGACATCCCGCGGATCGACAGCGAAGCGGCTGCCAGGAACGCCCGCGTCACGTTCAGGATTCACACCGACGGCGCGAATGGCCATGGCCGCATCCTCGCCGTCGCCAACCAGAAGGGTGGAGTGGGGAAGTCGACGACGGCGGTGAACCTCGGGGCCTACCTTGCCCTTGCCGGGGCCCGGATCCTCGTGGTGGACCTGGACCCGCAGGGCAACGCCTCCACCGGACTCGGCCTCGACCACCGCGAGATCGAGCCCTCGATCTACGACGTGCTCACCGGCGAGACTCCGCCGGCGACCGCCATCAGGGCAACCACGGTGGCGAACCTGCACGTCCTGCCCAGCACGATCGACCTGGCCGGGGCGGAGGTCGAGTTGGTGAGCGCCATGTCGCGCGAGGGTCGGCTGCGGCGGGCGCTCGAGTCCATCCATCAGTTCTACGACACCGTGCTGGTCGACTGCCCTCCGTCGCTCGGCCTGCTCACGGTGAACGCGCTCGCTGCCGCCGACGAGCTGCTGATCCCGATCCAGTGCGAGTACTACGCGCTCGAAGGTCTCGGCCAACTCCTCCGCAACGTCGAGCTGGTTCGCGCGAACCTCAACCCGGAGCTTCGGATCGGCGGCATCGTGCTGACGATGTACGACGGCCGGACACGCCTGGCCGAACAGGTCGTCGGCGAGGTGCGCAAGCACTTCAGCGAGCTCGTCTACCAGACGGTCGTCCCCCGAAGCGTCCGGCTGTCGGAGGCTCCGGGCTACGGCCTTCCCATTGCCCTCTACGATCCCCTCTCGCGTGGTGGCATCGCATACCGCGATCTCGCGTTCGAGCTCGCGGAGCGAAGTGGCTTGCTCGCGCCGACCGGAGAAGGAGCCAGCTGATGCGACGCCGTGGCGGCCTTGGCCGCGGACTCGAAGCGCTGATCCCGAGCAACCCTCAGGACGACCGCCGCGAGGCGCAGCCCGGCGCCGACGGCGAACCGCCCGCCGAGCGGTTGGGTCGGCCAGGAGATCCGTCGGCGCCGACCTTCGACGAGATCTCGCTCGACCGCATCGATCCCAACCCGCGCCAGCCCCGCGAAGCCTTCGACGAGGAGCTCCTGCAGGACTTGACCACCAGCATCGAAGCGGTCGGGGTCCTCCAGCCGATCGTGGTCCGCCCCAGCGGCGGGCGCTTCCAGATCGTGATGGGGGAGCGACGGGTCCGAGCAGCCAAGGCGGCCGGCCTGGAGCGCATCGCGGCCATCGTCCGCACCACCGAGGACGACTTCCTGCTCCGCGATGCCCTCCTCGAGAACATCCACCGCGAGGACCTGAGCCCCATCGAGGAGGCGGCCGCCTACGAGCAGCTCCTGGCCGACTTCGCGATCACCCAGGAGGAGCTGGCGGGCCGGCTCGGACGCAGCCGCTCGGTGATCGCCAACACGATGCGACTGCTGCGCCTGCCGGCGAGCGTGCAGCGCCGGATCGCGGCCAGGACGTTGTCGGCCGGTCACGGTGTCGCCGTCCTCTCGCTGGACGACCCTGTGCAGCAGGAGCGCCTCGCCGACAAGATCGTTGCCGAGGGACTGACGGTCCGGATGGCGGAGGAGCTGGCCCAGCGCATCAAGCGAGGCGAGCCGCTCCTGGACCCGTCCGAGCGGCCGCGCCTTCGCGTCCGCCCGGTCATGCAGGCGCCCGGGATGGCCGACCTGGCCGAGCGGCTCTCCGACCGTCTCGAGACCCGGGTACGGGTCCAGCTCGGCAAGCGCAAGGGCAAGGTGCTGATCGAGTTCGCCACCCTGGACGACCTCCAGCGGATCTGTGACGCGATCGGCCTGGACCGCGGCGCGGCTGCCGACACCGCGGCGTCGCCAGACGACCCGCAGGTCGTTCACGCCGACGCGCAGCGGCGAACCAGCGAAGAGCGCGTCAGCGAACCAGCATCGGTGTAGAAGGTCCCGCTAGAACGCGGCCACGCCGCGCCGATCAGCGGGGCCGGCGGGCGACGGCGCGGTCGGTGAGGTGCGCGGCCAGGTCGGTGAACGAGATGCCGGCCGCGTCCGCGGCCATCGGCACCAGGCTGGTGCTGGTCAGGCCGGGCCCGGTGTTGACCTCCAGGACGTGGCAGACGCCGCCGTCGTCCAGGATCGCGTCGACCCGGGAGAGGTCGCGGCAGCCGAGCGCGAGGTGCGCGGCGTGGGCCGCCTCCAGGCAGCGCTCGGTCACCGCCGGGTCCAGCTCCGCCGGCGCACGGAAGTCGACCGCGCCGTGGGTGTAGCGGGCGGCGAAGTCGTACCCGCCCTCCTTGGGCCGGATCTCGACGGCCGGGAGCGTCGCCAAGCCGTCCACCACCGCCAGCGCGAGCTCGGTGCCGGACACTCGCTGCTCGAGCAGGACCATGTCGTCGTACCCGAAGGCGGCCATGAGCGCCGCAGGGAGCTGATCGGGCCGCTCGACCAGCCGGATGCCAAGGGCCGATCCGCCGCGGTTCGGCTTGACCACCAGCGGCAGGCCGAGCTCGTCCATGGCCTGGTCGAGCAGGGTGCCCACCCCGAGCTCGCGCAGCGCGCCCTCGGCCAGCGGGATGGCGGGCGGGACGGTCAGACCCGCCCGCCGCAGCACCGACTTGGCGGCCAGCTTGTCGAAGGCGAGGCGGCTGGCCTCGAAGCTCGACCCGGTGTAGGGGAGCCCGAGCAGCTCGAGGATCGCCGCCACGGTGCCGTCCTCTCCGAAGCGACCGTGCAGCGCCAGGAAGGCGACGTCGAACTGTCCGCCACGGAGCGCCTCGACGAGCCGGTGGTCGGCGTCCAACTCGCCGACGCGGTAGCCGCGCTCCCGCAGCGCATCGGCGACCCGACCGCCGGAGCGCAGCGACACCTCGCGCTCGAACGACAGCCCGCCCGCGATCACCGCGACCGAGCAGTCGAAGCTCATTGCACCCCTCCCCAGCCCGCGGGCCGGCCGGGGTCGTCTTCGGGATCGGCCGTGGGCACACCGCCGAGCGCGCGCAGCAGGTCGAGCTCCTCCTCGACCACGCCGGCGAGGCGGCGGACGCCCTCGCGGATTCGTTCCGGCGGTGGGAAGCAGTAGGACAGGCGCAGGCACGAGCCGCCCTGCCCGTCGGCGTAGAAGGCCCCTCCGGGGACGTATGCGACCCGGGCGGTGATCGCCTTGGCCAGCATGGCGCGGCTGTCGAGCTGGTCGGGGAGCCGCACCCAGACGTAGAAGCCACCGGCTGGCTTGGTCCAGGTCACCCCTGCCGGGAAGTCCTCGGCGAGCGCGTCGAGGATCGCGTCGCGCCGCTCCCGGTAGACGTCCCGGAGCGCCTTGAGCGTCTCGCGCCAGGGGTAGCCGGCGAACCAGCGGTAGGCGACCGCCTGGGTGAAGCTCGAAGAGCAGAGGTCGGCCGCCTCCTTGACGAGGACGAGCCGCTCGCGCAGCGCCGGCGGGACCAGGGCCCAGCCGATGCGCAGGCCCGGGCAGAAGACCTTGGAGAGCGTGCCGAGGTAGACGACGTTGTCCGGGTCGCGGGCGCGCAGGGCGTCCGGGGGATCGCGCTCGAAGCCCAGCATCCCGTAGGGGTTGTCCTCGAGGATCAGGACGTTGTGCCGCCGGGCGAGCTCGACGACGCGGTCGCGACGGTCGGCCGCCAGCGTCACTCCCGCCGGGTTGTGGAAGTTCGGCACCGTGTAGAGAAACTTGACCCGCCTGCCGTCACGTTCAAGCCGTGCGAGGGTATCGGCGAGTGCGTCTGGATCTACCCCTTCGTCGTCGAGGGGGACGTGGCACACCGCGACCTGGTACTGGGAGAAGGCCGAGAGGGCGCCGACGTAGGACGGTCCCTCGGCCACGATCACGTCGCCGGGATCGCAGAACATCCGGGCCAGCAGGTCGAGTGCCTGCTGCGAGCCCTCGGTGACCACCACGTCGCCGCCCGAGCCGCGGATGCCCTCGTGGCGCATCAGCTCGGTGAGCACCTCGCGAAGGCGTGGGTCACCCTGGCCGCCCGCGTATTGCAACGCGCTCGGCCCCTCCTCGGCCAGCACCTCGGCGAGCACGTCCCCGACCACGTCGAAGGGAAGCGCGGCGGTGAACGGCATGCCGCCCGCGAGGCTGACGACCTCCGGGCGGGAGGCGACGGCGAACAATGCTCTGATCTCGGACGCGGTCATCGCGCGGGTGCCACGGGCATAACGGTCGAGGAAGGGGTCGTCGGCACGCATGCGCGGAAGGATACGCCACCCTGGCGACCCCCCCTCGCGGCTGCTAGCATCGTGCCGCTACCTGGCCTTGCGAAGATTCCTCTTGGTGCCAAATCCCTCGTTGCCACTGCTCCGCCGTCTTGGGGGGAGCTTCCTCGTGGGCGCTCTGGTCGGCCTTCTGTGGGCGTTGCTGGTTATCCACCGCCACCCCCGGCTCCTGTCCGGGACCGGCTGACCGTGGGCCGCAGGCTGGTCCCGCTGGGGATCGAGGCGATCGACCTGCTGCCCGAGCCGTGCCGGCGCTGCGTGTTCTGGGAGCTCGGGGCCAAGGCGCGCCCTCGCGGCTCGGAGGACGCGGGCCTTCAGAAGGAGGCCTGGCTGTCCTCGGTCGTCCTCGAGTGGGGACCCGCCGGCCACGTGCTGTCGGTCGACGGCACGGTCGCCGGCTACTCCCTGTACGCCCCCACCCAGTACCTCGACCAGGTGGGCTTCGAGGCCGCCCGGCCGGTCAGCCGCGACGCGGTGCTGCTCGCCACGCTGGCCGTCGTGCCCGCCTTCGAGGGCCAGGGCATCGGCCGGGTCCTGCTGCAGACCATGGCCCGGGACCTGATCAAGCGGAAGGTGCGAGCGGTCGAGGCGTTCGCCGACCGCGCGCCGGCCGGGCGGGACTGCCGCATCCCGGCGGGGTTCCTCGAGGGGAGCGGGTTCCAGGTGGTCCGCGAGCATCCGCGGTATCCGCTGATGCGGATGGATTTGCGGACGGCGCTGACGTGGAAGGATGCGAGGGAGGCGGCGCTGGAGGCGTTGCGGGTGCCGGCACCGGCGCAGCCTGTGTTGCGGCCTGTGCCGGCGGCTCGGCCTCCTCGGGGGTAAGACCAAAACCCCGGGCTCGGCGTGGGTGGGGGCTGGCCGGGGCCCCACCCTTCCTCCGCGAAGTACAGTCGGTCGGGCGGGGCCCCGGCCAGCCCATTCCTCTGCGGTGGCCCGGGGGGTTCCAGCGGTGAGACGAGGGTGGGGCGCGAACGCCTGAACCCCGGAATGGCGAGAGCCCGGCCGTCAGGCCGGGCTCTGGAAGTTGTGGGGGTTAGGCGATGAACTCGCTGAGCTCGGTGATGATGTTGCGCTTGGGCATGGCGCCGATGAGGCGTTTCTTTTCGACGCCGCCGATGAAGAGGGCGAGGGTGGGGATGCTCATGACGCCGTAGCGCATGGCGACCTCGGGGTTCTCGTCCACGTTGAGCTTGGCGATGGTGACCTTGCCCTTGTGCTCCTCGGCGATCTCCTCGAGCACCGGGGAGATCATCTTGCACGGTCCGCACCATTCGGCCCAGAAGTCGACCAGCACGGGGGTGCTCGACTGGAGCACCTCGCTGTCGAACGTGGCGTCGGTCACGGCTGCGGCTTTGGTCATTCCTCCGGTGCCTCCTCGGACAGTGATCCCCGGCCTAGGTGCAACGACACCGGGCCACGACCTATTCCTTGCCCGCCGATGGTGCTGTGCAATCACTCCCAGTTGTCGGTGGTGGCCCCGGAGTCGTGGCCGTGGGCCTCCAGCCAGCGCTCGGCGTCGATGGCGGCCGCGCAGCCCGTGCCCGCCGCGGTCACCGCCTGCCGGTAGACGTGGTCGACCACGTCGCCGGAGGCGAACACCCCGTCCACGCTGGTGGCGGTCGATGGAGGTCGGGGGGTGACGACGTAGCCGGCCTCGTCGAGCTCGAGCTGCCCGCCGAACAGCTCGGTGTTCGGGGTGTGCCCGATGGCGACGAACACCCCGGCGACGGGCAGGACCGACGCCGAGTCGTCCTCGAGGTTGCGCAGGCGCACCCCGTCCACCGTCTGCTCGCCGAGCACGTCGTCGACCACCGAGTTCCAGGCGAACTCGATCTTGGGGTTGGCGAAGGCGCGGTCCTGCATGACCTTGGAGGCGCGCAGCCGGTCGCGCCGGTGCACCACCGTCACCTTGGTCGCGAACCGGGTCAGGAAGGTCGCCTCCTCCAGCGCCGAGTCGCCCCCGCCGACCACCGCCAGCTCGTGGCCCCTGAAGAAGAAGCCGTCACAGGTCGCGCAGGTCGACACGCCGCGGCCGAGGTACTGGCGCTCGCCGGGGAGCCCGAGCATCTTGGACTTGGCGCCGGTCGACACGATCAGCGCCTTGCCGGTGTACTCGACGTCCTCGACCCAGACCCGGAACGGCGGCCCGGCCAGGTCGACCTTGGTCGCGTCCGCGGTGACGAACTCGGCCCCGAAGCGCTGCGCCTGCTCGCGCATCTTGCCCATCAGCTCTGGCCCGAGGATGCCGGTCGGGAAGCCCGGGTAGTTCTCCACCTCGGTGGTGAGCATGAGCTGGCCGCCGGCCTCCGCGCCTTCGAGCACGATCGGGTGCAGGTTCGCGCGGGCGGTGTACAGCGCCGCCGTCAGCCCGGCCGGGCCGGAGCCGACGATCAGCACGGGGGCATCGGTTCGGGTAGTGGCCATCGGTCTGCGCATGCCTCCTCGGGCGTCCAGGGGTCGGGGTATCGGGGCAGCCGAGACTGCCAACCGATTGTCCCACATGGCTATTCCGGCCCGGAACGCGCACGCAGCCGCCTCGCATCTCGTACGCTAGTCGTGAGGAGGCGAGATGACCACCGAACAGGCGAACCTCGCGCCGACGTGCGTCAACCACCCGAAGGTCGAGACCAGGCTCACCTGCTCGAGCTGCGGCGACCCGATCTGCACGCGCTGCATGGTGACCACGGCGGTCGGCCAGAAGTGCCCGCGCTGCGCCAGGCAGTCCGGCCGCGCCAAGGGCGACCCGGACACCACGCTGCTGGCCAGGGCGTTCGGGGCCGGGCTGGCGGTGGCCGTCGGCGCGGGCCTGATCATGCTGCTGGTGTCGTTCGCCAGCCTGCTGCTCGCCGCCGCCCACGGCTTCCTGGTGGGCGCCACCGTGCGCTGGGTGGCACGGCGCCGGACCCACGCCCGGCTCGGGCTGGTCGCCGCGGCCGCGGTCGTCGTCGGCCTCGGGGGCCTGGTCCTGCTGCTCGGCGGCAACCCGCTCGGCGCGCGGCTGCTGCTCGCCTACGCCATCAGCGGCGGGATCGCGTACCTGCGCGCCAGCGGCGCCTGGTAGCGGCCCAGCGGGGGCGCGCGCCAGCTCAGCGGAGCCGCTCGGTGGCGAGCGGTGGGCCCGAGCAGTCGCCTCGGGGGAAAACCCACAGGTCCGCCCGGCCCGGATCGCCGGCGCTGGCGGTGACCAGGATGGTCGCGGGCCGGCCGTGATAGTTCCCCTCCACCATGAACGCCGGCACCAGCGGCCGTCCCGCCTGCGCGGTCGCGGCGGCGAGGCAGGGCTGCGGCGCCGTGGTACTCGGTGCCGCCGGCGCCGGGGTGGCCTGGCGGCCGTCGGTCGTCTCCCCCCGGAGGCCGTTCGTCCCGGCGTCGGCGGCGGCCCTCCGGTAGGCCTGCTTGGCCACCGGATTGCTGGCGAGCGCGGCGAGCAGCCCCTTGGCCGAGACCTCGCCGTCCAGCCGCAGCACCGGCAGCCGGCCTGCGGCGGTCCCGCCCGTGTCGGCCCCTCCGTACATAGGCGCCTGGGTCGCCTCCTGCGCCGCGCCGCCACCGGCGCCGCCACCCGCGGTCGTCAGGCTGTCGGGCTGGTTCAGCAGGGGGACCACCAGGGCGGCGATGAGGAGAGCGGCGGCGGCCGCGCCCCAGGCCGCGGGCCGCCGGTACCAGGCCGGCCGGCGGGCCGGCCGACCCGCCCGGGCGGCCTCGGTGCCGACCGCGGCCGCCAGGCGCTCGTGGAGGCCGGTGGGCAGCTCCGGCTCGCCGAGAAGGGCGAGCCGGGCCCTGGCCTGCTCCACCCCGGCGACCACCTCGGCGCAGGACGGGCAGCCGTCCACGTGGGCGGCGACCTGCGTCCGCTGGCGGCGGTCGCCGTCGCCGGCCTGGAGGGCGGCGAGCTGCTCGTGGTCGGGGTGGTCGGGCACGGTGGTGCTACTCCTGGCTCGGGCGATCGGGCTCTGTGGGTTCGGACGCTCGCGACCGCGACTCGGTTCCCGCCCCGCCGACCACCCTGAGCGTCGGGCGGTCGGGGCTGGCGCTCCGCATGCCGGAGCCGGCGCCGCCGAGCCGCTCGGCGACGGCGAGCCGGCCGCGGAACACCCGGCTCTTCACGGTGCCGACCGGGACCTCGAGGATCTGGGCGGCTTCGGCGTACGGCACCCGGTACAGGTCGCAGAGCACCACCGCGACGCGGAACTCCTCGGGGACCTGGGCGAGCGCGGCCTGTACGGTGACGGCGGTGGCGACCAGCTCGCCCGGGTCGCCGCCCGGGTCGGCGGCCAGGCCGACGTCCTCGGGGTCGAGCAGGGTCAGCCTGGCCCTCCCGCGCCGCCTGGCCTGGTCGGTGGCGGCGTTCACGGCGACCCGGTACAGCCAGGTCGTGAACGCGGCCGCCTGCCGGAAGGTCGCCGCCTTGCGCAGGGCGGCCAGGAACGCCTCCTGGGTGGCGTCCTCGGCGTCCTCGCGGTTGCCGAGGATGCGCAGGCAGAGGCCGTAGACGCGCCGTTCGTGCCTGGCGACGAGCCGGCCGAAGGCGTGAGGGTCGCCGCGCAGGTGGGCGGCGAGCAGGGCCTCGTCGCTCGGGTCGCTCACGACTTGAAGCTGGCTTCCGCGATACCGGCGCGGAACTTGGCGCCGTCGGGCGGCAGGTCGGTGAACCAGATCAGGTAGTACTGATGGGCGTCCCCGGGGAGCTCGACGGTCACCTCCTGGGTGGCGTCCTGCTCGCTGCCGACCTCCTTCCAGCCGTCCTCGATGCGGGGCGGGATGGCGTCGTCGGCCGCGTACAGGGTGAAATCGGCGCCGGCGGAGGTCAGGGTCAGGTCGAGCTGGCGGGCCCGCTCGGCCGAGCCAAGGTCGAGGACGAGCCCGACGCCGTCCTTCAGCCCGCCCAGATCGGCGCGGCTGTAGCCCTCGGTCGTCCAGCTCGTATCCGGCCGCCCGTCGATGGCGTTGCCGGCGGCCGCGTCGTTCTCCTGCCCGTCGCCGCGCGGCGGGTCGTACGGCGCCGCGGTGCTGACTTCGATCGCCGTCGAGCCGGCGGTGGTGCCCGGCGGCTCGGTGGTCTCGGTGGTCCGGTCGCGCCCGAGCCCGAGCAGGCCGGCGAGCTCGTCGCCGGCCACGGTCACCCCCACCACGACCAGCGCGGCGGCCAGCCCGATCAGCGCCAGCGTCCAGCCGAGCCAGCGGCCCTCGTGGCCGAAGCCGCGGTCGGGCGGCGGCTCGCCGCGCAGGGTGCGCGGCTCCGCCGGCACGCCGACCAGGTCGCCGGCCGGCGGCCCGTCGGCGCCCGCCGCCGACCTGGCGAGGGCGGCGTCCACGGCCTGGACGGTCTGGAAGCGGTCGTCGGGATCTGGCGCCATCGCCTGGCGCACGATCGCGTCGAGGTCCCTGGGCACGCCGGCGCGCAGCGACCTCGGCGGGATCGTGGTCGCGGGGTCGGTGCTGGGCGGGCGGCCGGTGAGCATCGCGTACAGGCAGGCGCCGAGGCCGTAGACGTCGGCCCGCCCGTCGGCCTGCTGGCCGCGGACCACCTCCGGGGCGAGGAAGCCGTCGGGGCCGAGGATCTCGCCGGTGCGGCTGGGGTCGTCGTCGGCGGCGGCCCTGGCGATCGAGAAGTCGGCCACCTTCACGGTGCCGTCGTCGGCCAGCAGGATGTTGCTCGGCTTGAGGCTGCCGTGGCGGACGCCGGTCTGGTGGGCGTAGTCCAGGGCGCCGCAGACCTCGCTGGCGAGCCGGGCCGCCCGCGCCGGGGGCAGCGGCCCGTGCCTGGCCAGTACCTGGCCGAGGGCCGGTCCGTTGACCAGCTCCATGACGATGTAGGCGACCCCGCCCTGCTCGCCGGTGTCGTAAAGGGCGACGATGTTCGGGTGGGTCAGCCGCGCGGCGTTGACGGCCTCCTCATGGAAGCGGGTCCGGAAGCGCTCGTCGGCGGCCAGCTCCGGGTGCAGCACCTTGACGACCACGTCCCGGCCGAGGACGCGGTCGTGGCCACGCCAGACACTTGTCATGCCACCAGACGCAAGCTGCTCGCTGAGCTCGTAGCGCTCGGCGAGCAGCCGGGGCAGACCGGAGCCGACCTGCGACATGCTCATACGCAAGAGCGGGGCGTTGGACCCCGGGAATCGCGACCCTCGCAGTCTAACAGGAGGGTCCCGCCGCGACCGCTCGAACCGCTCAGCCGGTTGGGCGCACCGCGCCGATGTAGTCGCGGCGGCCGATCGAGGCGGTGCGCACCCGCGCCCCGGTGTAGGGCGCCTCGACCATGGCGCCACCGCCGATGTACATGCCGACGTGGTGGATGGTCGAGGGGGCGCGCACGTCGTGGGCGAAGAACACCAGGTCACCGGGGGCCAGCTCGCCCAAGCCGACGTGCGGCCCGGCGTACCACTGGGCCCGGCTCACCCTGGGCAGGTAGATCCCGGCGCTGCGGTAGGCGGCCAGCATCAGACCGGAGCAGTCGTAGGCGCTGGGCCCGGCGGCGCCCCACAGGTAGGGCTTGCCGATCTGGGCCATGGCGAAGGCGACCGCCTGGCGTGCGGCCCCCGACGGGCTGCGGGCCGGGGCCACGCCCCGCCATGGGGCGCCGCGCGCGGCCGCGGCCGCCCTGGCCCTGGCGGCCCGGCGCTGGGCGGCTCGCTCTGCGGCCAGGCGGCGCAGCAGGGCACGGCGGCGCAGCTCCTCCTGGCGGCGACGCTCCTGGACGATCGCGCGCTTAACCTGCTTGGTCAGGCGCGACAGGTAGTGCCGCTGGGCGTCGAGGCGGGCCTCGATCCGCTGGCGCTGCGTGACCAGGCGGGCCTGCAGGCGCTCCTGGCGCCGGCGTTGCGCGGCCAACTCGGCGGCGAGGGCCTCGAGCTCGCGCTCGAGCTGCTCCACGCGCTCGATGGCCGCGCGGTCGGCGCCGACGACGCGCTCCTGGTAGGTGGCGGTGGTGAGGGCCTGGTGGACGCTCTCGGCCCCGAGGAGCTGGCCGAGGGCGGTGGGCGCGCCGCCGGTGTAGGCGATCCAGAGCCGCCGGCCGAGCTGGCGCCTGGCGGCCTCCAGGCGACGCCGGGCGGAATCGATCCGCCGCTCCGTACGCGCCTGCTCGGAACGAGTCCGGCCGAGCGCCTCGCGGACCTCGTTGTAGTCCTCGACCAGGCTCTCGACCCGCGCGTTCATCCGCTCGATGACGCGCTGCACCCGCACCGCCTTGGCCCGCAGGCGGACGATCTTGTGCGCCGGCGTCTCGCGGGCCGGGGCGGCGGCGGCCTGCCGCTCGACCCCACCCACCACCACGCCAGCGCCCACAACCACCGACAGCGCAAAAATGAGGCAATACCGAACCACTCGCAGGGGGAAGTCCCTCCAAAGATAGGGTCTGCGGAGTCCGGGACATTCTCACGCCCCAACTCAGATTGCAAATACCCAAACAGAATTCACGTGCGCGTCCGCCCAACCTTGTCCGAAATTACGAATTAAATTCCCCGCCGAGCCGACGAGACGACCCAGTGGGCGGGGGGCCGGGGGCCTCGCCCGCCCGACTGTACTTCCCGGAGGAAGGGCGAGGCCCCCGGCCCCCCGCCCACTGGGTCGTCTCGTCGGGTCGGCGGGGAATTTAATTCGTAATTTCGGACAAGGTTGGGCGGACGCGCACGG
>Ga0307278_10000324_pt1 | contig 24171 bp, 26 predicted proteins | sample ER_DNA_117_FD_194482 | JGI IMG/M metagenome (GOLD analysis project Ga0307278, IMG submission 194482) | Bulk soil microbial communities from the East River watershed near Crested Butte, Colorado, United States - ER_DNA_117 | ecosystem: Environmental > Terrestrial > Soil > Floodplain | place...
CCGGCGGTCGCGGGCCTCGTCCTCCGCGGCGCCGCCCTGGTCCCCGGCGAACGTGGCCACGGCGACCAGGGGAGCCGCGCTCCGGGCCGGGTCCGCGGCGGCGCCGGGCACGAACCCGGGCAGCACAGCCACGGATGCGAGGAGCACGAGCAGCCAGGCGCTCAGGGCCCGGACGAGAGGAACGAGGCGACGCGGTTGCGGTAGGCGCATAGGCGAGCTCGGCGCGGAGGCGGTCGGTACGGATCTGGCCCTTCCAGGTCTATCGTCCCACGGCGATCAACCCCCGTCAGCCCGGGCGCTGGCGCAGAACCGGTCAGAGTCCCCGGGTGCCGAGCAGCCTGACGGTGGTCAAGGGTGGCGGTCCGCTCAGCCCTTGACCTTCGTCACGGCCGCTCAGCCCTTCACCCTGGCCACGGCCGCTCAGCCCCTCACCCTGGCCACGGCCGCTCAGCCCTTGACCTTCGTCACGGCCAGTCAGCCCTTGACCCTGGCCACGGCCAGCTCGGCGGCCTCGGTCGGGTTGCGGCCGACCTGGACGCCGGCGGCCTCCAGCGCCTCGGCCTTGGCCTTGGCGGTGCCGCTGGACCCGGAGATGATCGCGCCGGCGTGGCCCATGCGCTTGCCCGGGGGCGCCTCGAACCCGGCGATGTAGGCGACGACCGGCTTGGACATGCTGTCGGCCACGAACCGGGCCGCCTGCTCCTCCTCGTCGCCGCCGATCTCGCCGATCATCACCACCGCCTCGGTCTCCGGGTCGGCCTCGAAGCGGGCCAGCACGTCGATGAAGCTCGAGCCGACCACCGGGTCGCCGCCGATGCCGACCGCGGTGGTCTGCCCCACCCCGGCCTCGGCCATCTCGTACATGACCTGGTAGGTGAGCGTGCCCGAGCGGGAGACGAGCCCGACCGGGCCCGGGTGGGTGATCTCGCCCGGGATGATGCCGACGTTGGCCTTGCCGGGCGAGATCACCCCCGGGCAGTTCGGGCCGACCAGGGCGACGCCCTTGGCCCGGACGTAGTTGTAAGCGCGGGTCATGTCGAGGACCGGGATGTTCTCGGTGATGAGGACCACGGTGCCGACGCCGGCGTCGACCGCCTCGTAGAGGGCGTCGACCGCGAACCGGGCGGGCACGAAGATCAGCGAGGTGTTGGCGCCGGTCTCGGCCACCGCGGCGGCCACCGTGTTGAACACGGGGACGCCCTCGACGTCCTGGCCGGCCTTGCCCGGGGTGACGCCGGCGACCAGGTTGGTGCCGTACTCGCGGTTGCGCAGCGCGTGGAAGCGGCCCTCGCGCCCGGTCAGCCCCTGGACGACCAGGCGGGTGTCGGCGTCGACGAGGATGGCCATGGCTACGCACCTTCCTTGGCAGGGGGGCCGGCGAGCTCGACCGCCTTGGCGGCCGCCTCGAGCATGGTGGCGGCGGGCACGACCTTGTCCGAGGGGGACTCGGCGAGCAGCCGGCGGCCCTCCTCGGCGTTGGTGCCGTCCAGCCGGACGACGAGCGGCACCTTGACCTTGTCGCCGAGCCGGTCGAGCGCGTCGAGGATGCCCTGGGCGACCAGGTCGCCGCGGGTGATGCCGCCGAAGATGTTCACGAACACGCTGCGGACCTTGTCGTCGGACAGGATGACCTCGAGCCCGGCCGCCATGGTCTCGGCCGACGCGCCCCCGCCGACGTCGAGGAAGTTGGCGGCCTTGCCGCCCGCCTGCGCGACCACGTCGAGGGTGGACATGACCAGGCCGGCGCCGTTGCCGATGATGCCGACCCAGCCGTCCAGCTTGATGTAGTTGAGGCCCTTGTCCTTGGCCGCCTGCTCCTGCGGGTCGACCGCGAAGGTGTCGCGCATCTCCTCGAGCTCGGGGTGGCGGAACAGCGAGGAGTCGTCCAGCGACACCTTGCCGTCCAGGGCCTTGACCTGACCGTCGGTGGTGACCACGAGCGGGTTCACCTCGACCAGCATGGCGTCCTCGGCGGTGAGCACCTCGTACAGCCTGGTGACGATCGCGGCCGCGCCCTTGTGGGTCTCGGGCGGGAACCCTGCCCCGTAGAGGAGCTGGTTGACGTGGTAGGGGCGCAGCCCGATGAGCGGGTTGACGCCGACCTTGACGATCGCGCCGGGCTTGGTGGCGGCGACCTCCTCGATGTCCATCCCGCCCTCGGCCGAGGCCATCGCCAGGTAGCCCTTGCTGGCCCGGTCGTGCAGGACCGCCAGGTAGTACTCGTTGGCGATGTCGGACGCCTCCTCGACGAGCACCCGGCGGACGGTGTGGCCGCGGATGTCCATGCCGATGATGCGCTCGGCCTGGGCCCTGGCCTCGGCCGCGTCCTTGGCGAGCTGGATGCCGCCCGCCTTGCCGCGGCCGCCGATCTGGACCTGGGCCTTGACCACGACCGTCCCGCCCAGCTCGGCGGCTACCGCCTCGGCCTCCTCGGGCGACCAGGCGACCCCGCCCCTGGGGACGGCGACGCCGTGCTTGGCGAACAGCTCCTTCGCCTGATGCTCGAACAGGTCCATCGCAGCACTCCTCGTCTGCGGCCCGTCCGCGCAGCGCGGGCGAACAGGACCGCCGCAGCTCGGGGGAACGGTCAGGCGGCCGGGTCCACCGCCGCCCGCAGCCAGTCGACGATCTTCCGGGTCGGGGTTCCAGGGGTGAAGATCTCCGAAACGCCCTGCTCCTTGAGGGCGACGATGTCCTCCTGGGGGATGATGCCGCCCCCGAAGACCAGCATGTCGCCGGCGCCCCGCTCGTGCAGGAGCTCGATCACGCGGGGAAACAGGGTCATGTGGGCACCGGACAGGATCGACAGGCCCACCGCGTCGGCGTCCTCCTGGATGGCGGCGGCCACGATCTGCTCCGGGGTCTGGTGCAGGCCGGCGTAGATGACCTCGAAGCCGGCGTCGCGCAGGGCGCGGGCGACCACCTTGACGCCGCGGTCGTGCCCGTCCAGCCCCGGCTTGGCCACCACGACCCGGATGCGTCCCTGCGCCACGGCACGCCGTCCTTTCGCTCGCGACCCTTCACACTCCGTACAAGGTCCGGCGCCGCGTTGCTGCCGGGCCCCTTGGCACTCCGTAGGCTGGGCCCTGGGCTCCGCCCCGCCCCGGTGGTGCCGGCCGGCCGCGCGGCAGGGCGCCGCCGAGGCAGCCTACCCTGTGGCCCGACCGTGCCGGGAAGATACTACCCGTGAGGCAACCGTCCCCAACCCGCCGAGGAGCCCGACCGTCCATGCCCGACCAGCATCCCGAGACCCCGCGCACCGCCTACCTCCCGCCCCGGGCGGCCAAGGCCCGCAAGCTCATCCTGCGCACCCAGCTCGGCCTGGCCTGGCTGCTCGCGGCGAGCGTGTTCGCGCTCGTCATCCTGGTCGCCGGGAGCTTGTTCCTGCTGCAGGGAGGCCGTCCCGGCGCGCCCTGGGTGCGGGTGGCCGCGGTGGCCGCGGTCCCGGAGGGGTCGGTCGCCGAGGTTCCGGCGGGCGCGGGGCTGGTGGTGGTGGTCGACCGCAGGGGCGGGCTGCTGCAGGCGTTCCTGGCCGAGCCAGGGCCCTGCCCGGTGACCGCGGCCGCGGGCTCGGCCGGCTTTGCCCGCTCCTGCCAGGACGAGGCGTGGGATGCTGACGGCACCCCGAGGCGGGCGGGGGCGCCAGCCCTGCGCCGGGTCCCGGCCCGGCTCACCCGGGGCGACCTCTACGTCGACGTGCGCGCCGCGACGCCCTGAGGGACCCGCGACAACCTGGTGCGGTCAGCGCTCCCACTCGACCTCGCGGACACCCTCGAGCTCGGTGAGGGCCTCCAGGAACCGCTCGGCGTCGTAGCGGGGTGGCAGCTTGACGACCACTTGGACGCGGCCGCCGTCGCCGTTCTGGGTGCGTTCCAGGCCACGGAGCCCGATCTTCTCCTTGTGGGCGAGGTCGGTGAGCTTGCTGGCGGAGAAGCCAGGGCCGACGAGCAGGCTGAACTCCTCACGGCTGCTGGCACGATGGCGCAGCACGTTGCGGAACGCGCGCAGCCCGACCAGGGTGGCCAGCACGAGCACGGTCGCGCCGAGCGCGAGCACGTAGCGCCCGGCGCCGACGGCGACGCCGAGGGCGGCCGAGGCCCAGATGCTGGCCGCGGTGGTGAGCCCGCGGATGGAGGCCCCGTGACGCAGGATGGCCCCGCCGCCCAGGAAGCCGATGCCGGTGACGATCTGGGCGGCGATCCGGGCCGGGTCCCCCGGCCCTTCGAAGCCGTATGCGGAGACGAGCGTGAACAGGCAGGCTCCGATGGTGAGCAGCATGTGGGTGCGCAGGCCGGCCGGCTGGTCGGAGAGCTCGCGCTCGGCGCCGACGGCCCCCCCGAGCACGGCCGCCAGGGCCAGGCGGGCGAGCAGCTCGAGATCGGTCGGCATGGTGGGCTCCAGGAGTCGGCCACCGGATGCTACCCCCGTGAGCAGGCCCGCTCACGGGAATCCGGCGGGGTGCCGTCACCAGGCTCGGATCTAGCTATTTCTGACTATGCGAGGGCCATCCTGAGGGTGGGTGAGCGGATGGTCCCCTGGGGTCGATAGCTAGCGTGGGACGGCCACGGAGGGTGGCTGCGGGCGGGTGAGGGGCGAGGTGGACGGTGATCGCTCGGGTGCTGCGCGCGACCGCCCGCTCGGAGCGCGAGGCGCTGGCCATGGCCGCGCTGTGGACCTCCGAGATCGGGCCCTTCGAGCGGGCCAGGCCCGGCTTCCAGGGCGGGGTCCTCCTGCGCGAGGGGCCCGACCTGCTCGCGGTGAGCTGCTGGGACGCCATGAGCACCGCCGCCGCCCTGGACCCGCTGTACGGCAAGGTCGCCGCCTCGCCGCTGGAGGGTCTCCTGGCCCGACCGCTGACGTGCCGGTTCTGGGCCCTCTGAGGCGCCGGAGGAGCCGTGGCCGCAGGCCCCGACGCAGGCCCCGAGCGCTGCCTGCTCGCCGAGCTGGCGGCGGGCGCCGAGGGGACGATCGTGGAGCTGCGCTTCGCGCCCCACCACCGGCCCGCGCCCGAGTCGCCGCTGCGGCGGGGAGCCGCGGTCTACGTCGTCGAGGCGTCAGGTGGCGGGTGGCTCCACGTGCGCATCAACTTCCGCGAGTACTCGGTGCCCCCGGGCGTGGCCGACCGGGTCGTGGTCGCCGTCAAGCAGCGACCGGCGCCCCGTGCGGCCGGCCCGGAGACGGCCGGGGCCGCCTACGCGGTGTTGCTCTCTCGTGCCGGCCGCACGGCCTGGCGGGTCAGGCTGGTGCACCGGGACGACGGCGCGGTCGTTCTCAGCGAGCCGTTCGACAGCGAGGCCGACGCGCGGCGCCGGCTGGACGAGCTTCGCCGCGACGCGGCCGCCCTGGACGCCGCCGCGTTCCGGTCCCGCCACGGCCTGCCTTGAGCCGGCCGCTACAGCCGGCGGGCCGTGTCCAGGTCGCTCACCGCGAGCACGAGCTGCTTGGAGCCGTTCTTCTCGCCGGCCAGGTAGACCGCCTCGAGGTTGATCCCGGCGTCGGCCAGCCGCCGGCAGTAGCGGCCAAGCGCGCCCGGCTCGTCCTCGAGCGTCACCACCAGGACCTCGCGGACCCGCTCGGGGGGCATGCCGGCCTCGCGCAATGCCCGCACGGCCACGTCGGCGGGCTCCACCACCAGGTGGGCGAGGGCGCCGCCACCCGGCACGGCGAGCACCGCGACGGCCCGGATGTCGACGCCGCGCCCGCCGAGCAGCTCGCCCAGCGTGGCAAGCGTCCCCGGCCGGTCCTCGAGCTTCACCACCACCTCGGTCAGCACCTGCCCACCCCCTCCTCGTCGCGGTCCTCACCCGGGAGCCGGGCGGCTCCGGTGCCGGCACCGGGCCTCACCCGTGGTCGTGCACGCGGTCGTGCCGGTGGTGCTCGTGGTCCGCCCCGCCCGGGCCGGGCCGGGTGTGGTGCAGCGTCTCGCTGTGACTGGCGTGCTCGTCGACCCCGGCCGGGTCGAGGTGGACGTCGACCTCGGACACGCCAGGCACGGCGTGGAAGATCTGGTGCCTGACGCGCTCGGCGAGGTCGTGGGCGCGCCCCAGCGGCAGCTCGGGGTCCACCCCGACGTGGACGAGCACGTGGAGCGTGCGGCCCACCCAGCGCGCCCGCACCGCATGCGCGGCCTCGACGCCCTCGACGGACCCGGCGGCCTGCTCGACCCGGTCGATGACCTCGGGGTCGACCCGGTCCATCAGCCTGGCCAGGACGTCCCGGACGGTACCGACCAGCACCCAGGCGATCACCGCCGAGAGCAGCAGCCCGGCCAGCGGGTCGGCCGTGGGCCAGCCGGCCCAGGCCCCGGCGATGCCGACCGCGGCGGCCAGGCTGGCCAGGCCGTCGACACGCGAGTGGCGGCCGTCGGCCTCGAGCGGCACCGAGTTGATGCGCCGGCCGACCCGGATCTTGTACTGGGCCACGGCCTCGTTGCCGGCCATGCCGACCAGCGCGGCGGCCAGGGCCCAGCCGGGGTTGCGCAGCGGGGCGACCGGAGCGGCCAGCTTGGCCAGCGACTCGGCCAGCGCCACGCCGGCCGAGGCGGCGATCGCCAGCACCACCAGCACGCCGGCCACGTCCTCGGCCCGGGCCAGGCCGAACGTGTAGCGGCGGTCGGGCTGCCTGCGCCCGACCCGGAAGGCGATCAGCAGGGTGACGGTGGTGAACACGTCGCCCAGGTTGTGGAGCCCGTCGGCGAGCAGCGCGACCGACCCGCTCGCGGCCACGAACGCAAGCTCCACCGCGGCGGTCAGCGCGAGGGCGAGGGCGGCCCGGGCGACCGCCCGCGCCCCTTCGTCCTCGCCCTCGCGCGATCCGGCGACCGGCACAGGGGCGTGGCTGTGGCTACCGCTCATCGAGCCCTTCCTCCAGGTGGCACCGGGCGGCGCTGTCCGTCTGGCACAGCCTGACCCAACCACGCCCGGCGCGGCAAGCACGCTCCAGCCGGGGGCCGGAAAGGCAGCGGGCCCACGGCGCCGTCCGGGTGGGATCGGGGGCGCCAGGGCCCTGCTGCCGGAGGCCGCCCTCGCCCAAAGTGGGCCGGGGCCTCCACTTCACAAGGGTAAGGGACGGCGGCGACCCACGCCAGGGCCTTGCCGCAAAGAGCAAAGGGACGCGGTGAAGACCCCTGTGATGAAGACCCCTGTGATGAAGACCCTTGGGAACCCGTTGAGCTGTTACTGTCGAGCCGGCGGCCCGGCGGGCCGCGAGCCACGTCCCGGAGGTGCCCCATGAGCGCTCGACCAGGCAGCGAAGCCCCCGACCGCAACCTCGCTCTCGAGCTCGTCCGCGTCACCGAGGCCGCCGCCATGGCGGCCGCCCGCAAGATGGGCTACGGCGACAAGGAGCTGGTCGACCAGGCCGCGGTGGACGCCATGCGGGCGGTGCTCGGGTCGGTGTCGATGACCGGCGTGGTGGTCATCGGCGAGGGCGAGAAGGACAACGCGCCGATGCTCTACAACGGCGAGGAGATCGGCAACGGCACGCCGCCGCAGGTCGACATCGCGGTGGACCCGGTGGACGGCACCACCCTGACCGCCAAGAGCATGCCGAACGCGATCGCCGTGGTCGCCCTGTCGGACCGGGGCACCATGTTCGACCCGGGTCCCTGCGTCTACATGGACAAGCTGGTGGTGGGCAGGGAGGGTGTCGACGTGATCGACTTCGAGGCGCCCATCCGGGACAACCTGCGGGCGCTGGCCAAGGCCAAGGGAGGCGAGGTTCCCGACCTGACCGTCTGCATCCTCGACCGGCCACGGCACGAGGACAAGATCCGCGAGGTTCGCGAAGCGGGCGCCCGCATCAAGCTGATCCCCGACGGCGACGTGGCCGGCGCGATCATGGCCGCCCGGGACGGCACCGGCGTCGACATCCTCATCGGCGTCGGCGGGACGCCGGAGGCCGTCATCGCCGCGTGCGCGCTGAAGTGCTTGGACGCCGTGATGTTCGGCCGGCTCTGGCCCCGCAACGACGAGGAGCGCACCGCCGCCCTGGACGCCGGGTACGACCTCGACCAGGTCCTCACCATCGACGACCTGGTCCGGGGCGACAACGTGTTCTTCGCGGCCACCGGGGTGACCGACGGCGAGCTGATGCGGGGCGTGCGCTTCGACCGGCGCGGGGCGACCACCCAGTCGCTGTCGATGCGCTCCAAGTCGGGCACGGTGCGCCTGATCGAGGCTCGCCATCAGTTCTCGAAGCTCAGCAGGTACGCGAGCATCGACTTCGGGTAGGACCTGGGCGGGCGGGTGCATTTGACCGGGGTTCTAGGCTGCGTCCATGCCCTCCCGCCAGCCGGTCGTGGTCGTCGGGGCCGGGGTGTCCGGCCTGGCCTGCGCGCGCGTGCTGGCCGGCGCCGGCCTGCCCGTCGTCGTGCTGGAGAAGCGCCGGGGCGTGGGCGGGCGGATGGCCACCCGGCGGGTGGCCGGGACGGTCGTCGATCACGGCGCGCAGTACGTGACCGCGGGCAACCCCGAGTTCGCGGCGTTGCTGCGCCGGCTGGCCGCCACCGGCCTGGCCGAGCCCTGGGCGACCCGCCTGCACCGCTACAAGAGCGGGCGGCTCGCCGAGGGCGGGCCGGCCGAGTCGGGCCGGGTCCGCTGGGCGTTCCCCGACGGCATCGTCACGCTTGCCGAGCAGCTCGCCCGCGGGCTCACCGTGCACCGGCAGGTCCGGGTGACCGCCGTCCGGCCGGCGAAGGGTGCGAGCTGGGAGCTGGCCACCACGCCAGCGGGCGTGTGGGTGGCGCGGGCGCTGGTGCTCGCCCTGCCCACTCCCCGGGCGGTCGAGCTGCTGACCGGCGTCACCGGCCTGGAGGAGCTGGCCGGGACGGCGGCGCGGGCCGCCTACGACCCGTGCTGGGCGCTGGTCGCCGGGTACCCGGACGCGGCCCCGCCGACCTGGCGGGGCGTGTTCGTGGACGGCGGCCCACTCTCGTTCCTCTGCCACGACTCCTCCAAGCGCCACGACCCCGCCGGCACGGTCCTGGTCGCCCACGCGACCGGGGCGTGGACCCGGGCCCACTGGGACGACGACCCGGCGCGGGTCACCGGCGAGCTGGTCGCCGCCACGGCGCGAGTCGCTGGCGGCTGGGCGGCCGATCCGGCCTGGACCAGCCACCAGCGCTGGACCCACGCCCAGGTCGCGGAGGGTGTGGACGTGCCCTGGCTGCTCGGCCCGGGGCACGCGCCGGTCGGGCTGTGCGGCGACTGGGGCGAGGGCGCGAAGGTCGAGGGCGCCTGGCGCTCGGGCCACCGGCTCGGCCACGCCCTTCTCGGACGCGTCGGATGACCGCCGGCGGGCCGGCCCTGAGTGGGTCTCCGGCCGCAGGCCGCTCGGGCGGGTGTGCCGGGGCCGGTGGGTCGGCGCGGCGCCGGCGGGTCGGGTCGGCCGGTCGGCCCGGCGGGTCAAGGCGCCCGGTCCTCGACCCGCCCGTGCTCGGCCCCCCGGCGACATCACCCCGGCTCGGCCGGCGGCGCCCCTGCCTCGGTCCCCATGACGGCCGGTGCGCGGGCCGACTCGTACGCCTCCTCGGCGGCCACCCGCTGCGCGTAGAGGACCTTGACGGCGGCGGCGACCGGGATCGCCATCAACGCCCCGACCAGCCCGAGGACGGTCGCGCCGATGAGGCCGGCGAGCAGCACGGCGCTGGCCGAGATGTCGACTGTGGACCTCAGGATGCGCGGGGCGATCAGGTAGTTCTCGAGCTGCTGGTAGGCCACGAAGAACAGGGCGACGAGGACCGCGGTCGGCCAGATGTCGGTGGCGAACGCGGCGACCGCGACGCAGAGGATCGCGCCCAGGGTGGCGCCGACCATCGGGATGAGGTCGCAGAAGGCGACCAGGATGGCGAGCGGGATCCTGAAGGGGACGCCGAGCACCAGGAACGCGGCGTAGGAGGCGACCCCGGCCACGACCGAGATGAGGATGTTCCCGATCATGTAGTCGCCGACCTTTTCGACCACGAGGCCGACGACCTCGGCCGAGCGCGCCCGCCGGTGGCGGGGCATCAGGCGGACCAGACCGGACCGCAGCCGCGGCAGGTCGGCCATGAAGTAGATGGTGAGCACGAGGATGGTGAGGCCGCTGAACAGCGCCCCGAACACCCGGCTGGTGAACCCGAGCAGGCCGGTGCCGAGCCGGGAGGGCAGGCTGCCGACCAGCCCCTGGATCTGGCGGGACACGTCGAACTGCCGGTTCAGCACCCGGAAGCTCCGCGAGCGCTGGTTGAGCTGCTCGAAGTACCGGGGCAGGTCGGCGGTGAACGTCTGGAACTGGGAAGCCAGCGCCGGGATGATGGAGACCAGGAACGCGACCGCCACCACCACGACGAGCCCGATGATGATCGTCACGGCGAGGCCCCGGCTGACGCCGCGGCGGTTCAGCCAGCGCACGGCGGGGTCCAGGCTGACCGCGAAGAACAGCGCGATCAGGGCCCGGATGAGCACCGCCTGGGCGGCGACCACGGCACGGGCGCCGAGGTACACGGTGAGCGCGCCAAGGCTGGCGAACAGCCCCCAGCGGTAGGCGGCCCAGGACCGGCGCCGGGCCCGGTCCTGGGCGCGCTCGCCGTTGCCGCCGGTCGCCGTGACAGTGACGGCGCCAGTGTCTGGCGTCCTGGCCATCGTCGAGTACCCTCCCGGGAGTCGGCCCTCATGCGGGGCAGGGCAAGTAAAGGGCCTCTAGCCCCTCGGCTCAAGTGCGGACCAGGCTAGGCTGCTGCTCGACCGGGCGGCTGCTCGACCGGGCTGCTCGACCGGGCTGCTCGACCGGGCTGCTCGAGGGCGGCGTTGCCGCGATAGGCTTTGGGCCGTTGGCTGCCGCCCCGCTGGAGGGACACGGAAATGACCGAGATAAACGCCTCGAACTACGACCAGCTCGTCGCCGCCGTGGACCGGCTCTCCAACGAGGAGCTGGTGGCCGCCATCCAGAGCCAGGAGGGCGGCGTCGACGGCACGCTCGAGCAGGTCTACCAGGGCATGGTCAACTCGTTCAACCCGCAGAAGGCGGCCGGGCAGCAGGCCACCGTGCAGTACGAGATCGCGGCTCCGGACGGCCCTCATCCCTACGTGATGCGGATCGCCGACGGCCGCTGCGAGGTCGAGAAGGGCACCGCCGAGAGCCCTCGGGTCACCCTCAAGATCGGCTTGGGCGACTTCCTGCGCCTGGTCACCAACAGGCTGCCCGGCATGCAGGCGTTCATGACCGGCAAGCTCAAGGTGTCCGGGGACCTGTTCTTCGCCCAGACCTTCGCCTCCTGGTTCGACCGCCCGGCCTCGTAGCGCCGGACGCGCGGGAGGTGGCGATGCCAGGTCACCTGGGCTGGGGTGCCTGGGCTGGGGTGCCTGGGCTGGGGTGCCTGGGCTGGGGTGCCTGGGCTGGGGTTGCCTCCGGCCGGGCACATGGCCACACTCCGGAGCATGGCAACCACCCTGTTCCTGGTGCGGCACGCCAAGGCGGCCGACCGGCGGCGCTGGACCGGGGCCGACCGGGACCGGCCGCTCACCGGGCGTGGCCGGGCGCAGGCGGAGCGGCTCGCCAGGGCGCTCGCGCCGGAACGGCCCGCCGTGCTCGCTGCCAGCCCGTGGCTGCGCTGCGTCGAGACCGCGGCGCCCCTGGCCGCCACGCTCGGGGTGGGGCTGCGGCTCGACGACCGGCTCGGCTACGACCAGGCCGACATGGACGGCTGGGTCCGCGAGGCGGCCGCCCACCCGGGCTCCGCCGTGGTCGGAGTCGGCCACGGCGACCTCATCCCGATGTACCTGCTGCGGGCCGGCCTGGTCGACGGGCCGCCCGACTTCCGCACCGGGTCGCTGTTCCGGGTCCGGGTCGAGGACGGCCGGCCGTTCGAGGTCGCCTACGTCGACCGGGACGACCTCCCCGAGCCTGCCGCCTAGGACCCTCGGTTCCTCTGCGTGCTCGCCTGGGCGCGCTCAGGATTCGATCGGGTTCCCGGATGCCCGTAGGATGTTGGTCCATGCCCACCGACCCGAGCACGCCCACCGACCCGAGCACGCCCACCGACCGGTCCGTCCCGGGCGACGGCATCGCCCTGCACGCCAGGGACTGGGGCGGCGACGGGCCCCCGGTGGTGCTGCTGCACGGGCTCGCCTCCAACTGCCGGATCTGGGACGGGGTCGCGCCCCTGCTCGCCGCGGCCGGCTTCCGGGTGTTGGCACTGGACCAGCGGGGCCATGGCGAGTCCGACCAGCCGGCGGGCGGCTACGGGTTCGAGCCGGTCGGGCGCGACCTCGAGGCCGCCCTGGGCGCCCTGGGCATCGCACGCCCGCTGCTCGCCGGTCACTCCTGGGGCGGCAACGTCGCCCTGCAGTACGCCGCCGACCGGGACGCCGATGCCGTCGCCGGCCTCGCCCTGGTCGACGGCGGCTTCATCGAGATCTCGGCCTGGCCCGGCATGACCAGGGAGAAGGCGCTCGAGCAGCTTGCCCCGCCCCGCTTCGCGGTGCCGCTGGAGGACTGGCTCGAGCAGGCGGGACGATGGGTGCCACCCAGGATCGACACGAAGAACGCGTCCTTGCCTGACGCGCGCAAGGCCTGGGTGCGGGCGTTCCTGCGCGCCGGCGTCGAGGTCGACGCCGGGGGCGTGGCCCGCGCCCGGTTCCACTTCGGCAACCACATGCAGGTCGTCGAAGCCCTGTACGACCAGCGGCCGTCGGAGCTGTACGCCAAGGTGGCCTGCCCGGTGCTGATCTGCCCGGCCGGCAGCGACGAGTTCGCCGCCGCCAAGCGGCCAGCGGTCGACCTGGCCGCCTCGCGGCTGCCCGACGCCCGCGTGACCTGGTTCGAGGACACCATGCACGACATTCCCCTGCAGCGCCCGGAGGCGCTGGCCGCTGAGCTCGCCGGTTTCGCCAGGGAGGTGGCCGCCCGTGGGTGAGGTCTGCCGGGTCGGCGTGATGGGCATCCGGGGGTCGTTCTCCGAGGAGGCGGCCCTCGAGTACGCCAGGGACAACAAGCTCGGCGAGGTCGAGATCGTGGAGCTGGTCTCCACCGACCGGGTCCTGCGGGCGGTGGCCGCCGGCGAGGTCGAGCTCGGCATCTTCGCGCTCGAGAACTCCAACGGCGGGGTCGTCTACGAGAGCGTCTACGCCATGGCGGCCCACCGCTTCCACGTGGAGGACCTGTTCGAGATCGACGTCAACCACACCCTGCTCGTCCATCCCGACCTGCCCGGCCGGGGGGCGATCGACCGCATCGCCTCCCACCAGCAAGCGCTGCGGCAGTGCCGGATGTGGCTGCGCCACCACTTCCCGACCACGCTGGTGACCGAGGAGCCCGACACCGCCGAGGCGGCCCGGATGCTGGCCATCGGGGAGCTGCCGCCGACGACCGCGGTGATCGCCGCCGAGCGCTGCGCCGAGCTGTTCGGCCTGCGTGTGCTGGAGCGGCGCATCCAGGACCTCAAGTTCAACTTCACCACGTTCGTGGCCGCGAGCCGCATCGACCCGTGACCCCGGGCCGGGCCCTCGCGGCCCCCGGGCCTGTCCGGGCCTGGTGCATCCTGGGGGGCTGCATCCTGGGGGGCTGCATCCTGGGGGGGTGCACCCTGGGGCCATGAGTGGCTTCGATCTCGGGCCCGAGGCCAGGCGGCGGGTCGCGCGGGCGGTCAGCACCGGGGAGGCGGTCGCCGACCCGGCACTGGCCGCGGCGGCGGTCATGCTGGCCCGCTCGGCCCAGGCGCGGCTGCGGGCCCGGACGCTGCGCAGCGCGCTGCGGATCAGCGCAGCGACCACCGCCGTCTGGCTGGTGCTGGTGGTGCTGCCGGTCACGCTCAACGCCGGCGTCTACTGGACGGCGCTGGCCGCCGGTCTCGGCGTCGGGGTCGTGCTGTTCCTCGCCATCCTGCTCGTCGGCTGGCGCCAGCTCCGCCTGGCGCGCCGGGCCGAGGCACGCAACCAGCGCCTGCTGGACCCCGGACCGGGGACGCCGGACCCGGCAGCCGACCGGTAGGGCACCACCCGCCGTGACAGCCGGTGCTGCCGTCCCGCCCTCCATCCCGACTTCGAGCCCGGGTCAGCGCTCGTGGATGACGAGCGAGCCGACGATCTTGTCGGCGAACGTCTGGCGGCGCGGGTCCCACAGCGGCCAGAGGTAGCCGAGGCAGCACGGCAGCGAGTCCACGAGGTGGACGACCCAGCGCAGGAAGACCAGGCCGGTGCCGAGGGGCCGCCCGTCAGCCTTGCGGAGCAGGCGGATGCCCATCGCCTGCTTGCCCCAGGTCTGGCCGGTCCGGCCCTGGGCGGCGAACTGGTTCCACAGCATCAGGCCGAGCGCGAGCAGCTCCAGCACGATGCCGAGGACCAGGAAGACCGCGCGGTCGGGCCCGGCACCGCTGTCGGCGGCGAGCTGGAACACGGTCGTGCCCGGCACGTAGAGGAACGCGACGATGAGCCCGTCGAGCAGGGACGCGACGACCCGCCGGCCCCAGCCGGCCAGCGGGTACCCCTCGTAGTAGCCGGGGCGGTCGGGGTCCGGCGCGGGGTCGCGGCGGACCCCAGCCTGCCCGGTGGACCAGTAGGCGACCGGGACACCGAACCCGGGCCGCGCGCCCGGCCCGACCGGATGGGAGCCGGGCAAGCCCGGACGCCAGTCCAGGTCCGCCTCCCGCCCACCGGTTCCATCTCCCGCTGTCGACATACCGGCAGTCCTCGTTCGATGTGGGCGGCGGGAGCCTCCCCGATCCGGGCCAGGTCCGGCAATCGGGACCTCTACGCAGGCCGGCAGGGCGCGGTCAGCGGCGCAGCGCGCGCAGGGCGGCGGCCACGCTTGGGCGGGCGAACTCCTCGTAGGCGTAGGCGGCGGCCCGCATGCCCCGGTAGTAGTGGGACAGCAGCAGCCGCTCGTTGGGCGCGTGGATGCGGTCCTCGGGCAGCATGACCCCGACGTAGACGCAGGCGACGCCGAGGGCGTCGGACAGAGCCCGCTCGGGTCCCGAGCCGCCCTCCCGGGTGAACAGCGGCTCGGTGCCGAAGGCACGGGCGACCGCCCGGGCGGCCGCCTGGTTGCCGGGGTGGTCGATCGGGGTCAGGCAGGGCCGGACGCCGCCGATCGACTGGACGGCCACCTCGCTGGCCTCGGGCGCGTTGTCGCGCACCCACTGCTCGAACAGCGGCTGCAGCTTGGCCGGCTCCTGGTCGGCGACGAGCCGGAACGACACCTTGGCGTGCGCCTCGGCGGGGATGATGGTCTTCTGCCCGACCCCGGTGTACCCGCCCCAGACGCCGTTGACGTCGGCGGCCGGGCGGCCCCCGATGCGCTCGAGCGGCGACCAGCCCTCCTCGCCAGGCAGCGACCGCACGCCGGCGTTGCGCTTCAGCTCCTCGGGGTCGAAGGGAAGGGCCGCGAAGTTCCGGCGCTCCTCGGCGGTCAGCTCGAGGACGTCGTCGTACCAGCCCGGGATGGCGATCCGGCCGCGGTCGTCCTTGAGGCCGGCCAGGAGCCGGACGAGCGCCTCCACCGCGTTCGGGACCGTCCCCCCGAACGTGCCGGAGTGCAGGTCGGCCGGTGCGGTGCGCAGGTCGACCTGGAAGTAGATCAGCCCGCGCATCGAGGTGACCATCGAGGGCACGTCGCGGGCGTGCATGCCGGTGTCGGACACGAACACGACGTCGCAGGCGAGCCGCTCGGCGTGGTCGGCCAGGAACGCCTCGATGTTGGGGGAGCCCGCCTCCTCCTCGCCCTCGACCAGGAACTTGACGTTGACCGGCAGGCTGCCGTCGGCGGCGAGCAGGTGGCGGATGGCCGACACCTGGAAGTGGACCTGCCCCTTGTCGTCGGAGGCGCCCCGCCCGTGCAGGCAGCCGTCGCGCACGGTGGGCTCGAACGGCGGCGTGGTCCACTGCTCGAGCGGGTCGACGGGCTGGACGTCGTGGTGGCCGTAGACGGTGATGGTGGGGGCGTCCGGACCGGCGCCCAGCCACTCGCCGTAGACGGCGGGCTGGCCGCCCTCCACCGGGATCACCTCCGACTGGAGACCGGCCGCCTCCATCAGCCCGGCCAGGTGCTCGGCCGAGCGACGGACGTCGTCGGCGTGGGCCGGGTCGGTGGAGATCGACGGGATCGCGCACCACTCGGACAGCTCGGCGACCAGCGACTCGGCCTCGGCCTTGACGAAAGCGTCGATGTCAGCCACAAGCTCCCTCACGCAACGGGGCGGAACGACATCCGGCAGGCTATCAGAGGGGCCCGGCGACCCCGGTAGGCCGTCAGAGGGGCCCGGCGGATCCGGCAGGCCGTCAGAGGGGCCCGGCGGCCCCCGTCGCCGGTGGCGGTGGTTGCCGGACGCCTGGCGTGGAAGGATGCGGGCACACTTGCGCCTTCGTGGCGCGAGCGGACCGACGAGCACACCCAGGAGGGATCGGATGGCTGGATCCATGACCGAGATCAGGGCCGACGGCGGGTCGGTGCCCGCCTACGTCTCGCTGCCGCCGTCCGGCAGCGGCCCGGGGGTCGTCGTCATCCAGGAGTGGTGGGGGCTGGTGCCCCACATCCGCGACGTGGCCGACCGGCTCGCTGCCGAGGGGTTCGTGGCCATCGCCCCGGACCTGTACCGGGGAGCGCAGACCAGCGAGCCGGACGAGGCCGGCAAGCTGGTCATGGAGATGCGGCTCGACCAGGCCGCCAGGGACATGGGCGGCGCGGTCGGCGCGCTCCTGGCCATGCCGGAGACGACCGGCTCGGGCGTGGGCGTGATCGGCTTCTGCGTCGGCGGCGGGCTCGCGCTCTACCTCGCGTCGCTCGAGCCCGAGGTGGCCGCGGCCGTGTGCTACTACGGGTTCCCGCGCCCAGGTCTCGAATGGGACCTGTCGACGGTCAAGGGGGTGGTGCTCGGCCACTTCGCCGAGGACGACGACTTCGCCCCCCGCGAGCTGGCCGACCAGATGGAACAGGAGCTCCGGGACGCCGGCGTGGGGGTGACCTTCTACCACTACCCCGGTACCGCGCACGCCTTCTTCAACGACGACCGCCCCGAGGTCCACGACGCCGAGGCGGCCGACCTGTCGTGGCGGCGCACGCTCGACTTCCTGCGCGGCACCCTGGGTGGCGGGTCGTGAGCGGCAAGGAGCCGGGACCCGGCCCGTTCCTCCGCAACATCGTCGAGCACGAGTCGGGGGTGGCAAGGAAGGCCTACCTGGTCGTCCGCAACCTGGCCCGGCGCCCGCTGCGGGCCCGGGTCTGCTGCGGCCACCCGGGCGAGCCGGGATGTTGACGGGGCGCCCCTGACGGCCCCGGTCGGGGCCACCCGCACCCGCACTGACTGACGGCCGGCCCGCCCCTGGCCCGCCGCGTGCGCGGGTGCTCCCGTCCGGGCGGGTAGGATGTCGCGGAAGGGGAGTAGTCCTCACGGGGCCGTCCGCGCCTCATGAGCGCGCCGTCACCACGGCGGGCCGATGCCCGCCCGGCGTCTCACCCGCGACGCGGGGGACGAGACCTTCGTGCCGCTCGGCGTCGGTCGACGCCCGGACGACCCGGAGGACTCCCGCATGGTCACCAAGACGGACACGACCGGCGACAGGGCGTCCACCCGGTCGCAGCGCATCCCCCTGCTCCTCGCCATCGCGATCACCATCCCGGGGGGCCTCCTGGGCGTCGCCGAGCTGCTGCACCTCGGCGGGCCCCACCTCGCACCCCCGCTCGCCGCCCTGCTCTACGGGCTCGCCGTGATCGGCGCGGCGTTCCTGCTCGGCTGGGCGGCCGAGGCAGCCATGCTCGACATCTCGGCCAGCCTGGCCATCGGCGCGCTCGCCCTGGTCGCCGTGCTGCCCGAGTACGCGGTCGGCTTCGTGTTCGCCTGGAAGGGCGGCAACGACGTGGAGCGGTTCGGCTCGGCCTGCAAGCCGCCGGACGGCGCCGGCGAGTCCAACTGCTCCCTCGTGCTCGCGAACATGACCGGCGCCAACCGGCTCCTGATCGGCATCGGCTGGGCGATGGTGGTGTTCATCGCCTGGTGGCGCTGGCGGCGGCGGGGTGAGCCGCGCGAGGGCATCGCGCTCAACCGGACCAAGTCGGTCGAGCTGTCATTCCTCGCCCTTGCCTGCGCCTACTCCCTGACCCTGCCCCTGAAGCGGACCGTCACCCTGGTCGACGCCGTCATCCTGGTCGCCGTCTTCGTCGCCTACACGCTGCGCATCTCCAAGGCGCCGGCCGAGGAGCCGCACCTGATCGGCCCGGCCGCCTACGTCGGCGCCCTGCCGCGCCGCCGCCGGCGGGCCACCGTCCTCGCCCTGTTCGGGTTCGCCGCCGTGGTCATCCTGCTCGTGGCCGAGCACTTCGCCGAGGCGCTGGTCGACACCGGTACCGAACTCGGCGTCAGCGAGTTCTTCCTGGTCCAGTGGCTCGCCCCGCTGGCCTCGGAGGCACCCGAGCTGCTGGTGGCCGGGTTGTACGCCTGGCGGCTGAAGACCGGCGAGGCGCTCACCACCCTGATCTCCTCCAAGGTCAACCAGTGGACGCTGCTCGTGGGCACCCTGCCGGTCGTGTTCGCGGTCGCGTCGTCGAGCCTGCACGGCCTGCCCATCCAGGCCCAGCAGCGCGAGGAGCTGCTGCTCACCGCCGCCCAGACCGTCTTCGCGGTGGCGGTCCTCACCAACCTCACGATGTCGGTGAAGGAGGCGGCCGCGATCTTCGGCCTGTTCTGGGCCCAGTTCATCATCGGCGCGGTCGTCCCGGCCTCGCTCCACGGCGTCGAGCTGATCGCGGTCTCGGTCGTCTACCTCCTGCTCGGCGCCATCCTGCTCGTCCGCAACCGGGCCGAGTTCCGCACCCGCCTCCGCGACGGCTTCCGTACCTCCTACGACCAGCTCGAAGAAGACAAGGAGCCGGCAGCCACCGCGAAGACCTCCTCGTAGATCCTGGTCCGCGGGGGGTCAGACCGGCCGAGGCGCACCCGGCTCCCCGGCGTCGGGGACTGGTGGGCGGTCGAGGGGCGAGGGCAGGCCGGTCAGGCTCGGCGGGTCGGACAGGGCGCCGGCGGGCTCCGCGGCGGTGGCGCGGTCGAGGGCGGGCACGGGCTCCCCGGGCTCGCAGAACAGGGCCATGCTGGCGGTGTAGCCGTGCACGAAGTTGCGCTTGCCGACCGGGCCGAGCTCGCCCTGGGCGAAGAACCCGGCCATCGGGGCCTGGCCGGTGGCGACCGCGACCCGCTGGGCGTCGTGGTCGGGCTCGCCGAAGAAGCGGCGACCCCGGCCGTTGCACGAGAACAGCAGCACGCCCTTGGGGTGCCAGCCGGTCACCGGACCGAGCAGCAGCTCGAGCTCCTCGCCGGCGGCGACCGCGTCCCTGACGTGGAACTGCAGGGTCTGCCCGAGCTCGACCTGGTCCCCGACCGCGATGGCGCCGGTCTCCTCGTCGGCACCGACCAGCCCGCGGATCAGGAAGTCGCCCCGGCCGAACTCGGCCTTGTGCTCGTCGATGACCTGGCCGACCTGCAGCCCGCCCCGGATGAGGGCCTGGTCGCGCTGGCTGAGCGTGGTCACGACCTGACGGAGACGCTCGATCGCGGGCTGGCCGCCCAGCTCGTGCACCACGTTCCCTTCGCCCCTGGTCACGGCGTACGGCGACCCGATCGGGCGGCAGCCCTGGCTCACCACCGTGCGCACCTCGACCGCCCCGGCCAGGGCGACGCCGACCGCCCCGCGGTCGACCACGTCGGTGCCGGACAGCAGGCGGTGCTCGCCGGGCCCGCTTCCCCCCGACGCCATCCCGCCGACCACGGGCAGGCCGGGCTGCTCCTCGTTCAGCCGTTCGAGGAACCGGTCGGCCGGGAAGGAGAACGGGTCGGCCAGGAGCACGACGGTGGCCTCCTCCTGCGGCGCGATGCTCGGCCACCCGGCGATGCCGTACCCGTCGGGCACCGCCACCACCTCGAGCGCGAACGGGCGCACGTCCACGCCGGGCAGCCGCGCCAGCCACAGGGCCAGGCCGGGGCTGCCTTCCAGCTCGCGGCCCTCGCCGATGACGCCCTCGGCGGTGCAGCCGACGATCGCCGAGGTGCCCAGGCGCTCGGAGAGGCTCAGGGCGATCCCGGACGCGGCCGCCGCGTGCTCGGTCGAGAAGAAGCAGACGGCCAGGTCCGGCGTGCCCTCGAGGGCGGCCACGGCCGCCGGGATGACCTCGTCGAGGGCTTGCTGGTGGTCTGGGGCGGTCGAGACGGCGGCGCCGAAGTGCAGCCTCATCACGTGTCCTCCGGTTGGGCCAAGGCGACCAGCGTACCCCTCCGGGCGCCGGTCAAGCCCCCGAGCCCACCCACTCGAAGTAGCCGCCGTTCGGGCGCAGCCAGTGCCCGCCCCAGGTGAAGCCGTGGCGGGCCATCACCCGCGCGAGCCTCGGGTCGGCGTTGGCCTTGCCGGGCGGGTTGGCGGCGACGTTGAGCGCGAGCGCGATCCCGAAGGCGCGCCTGGACAGCTCGGCGCCGCCGCCCCGGACCGGGCTGAAGCAGCCACCCCGGCGGCGGAAGTCGGCCACGTCGACCAGCTGCTGGAGGCGCAGCCGCTTCACCTCGGCCATGGCCGCGGTCAGGTGGGGGACGATCAGCTTGTGGCAGCGCACGGGGCCGAGCACGGGCACGACCGCGCGCACGATGTGCTCCCGCACCCAGCGGGGATCGGGCTCGGGACGGGCCAGGCTCCGCACCGCGAACTCGCCGAAGCGGAGCTTGACCAGGCCGAGCGGGAGCGCGCCGTCACCGGCCCGCAGGAAGGGCCGCTCCCCCGGGGCCCGGAAGCGCAGCGCCCGCCTGGGCACCAGGCGCCGGATGGCCGCCTCGAACCTGGGCCGGGAGCCGCGCGTCCGCAGCAGCAGGTAGGTGGTTCGTCGCAGCTTGAGCCGCTGGCCCAGGTCACGGTCGACCGCGACCTCGTAGCCGCCGATGACCCAGTCGGCCACCACGCCGGTCACCGGCAGGGTCCTGCCGTCGGCGAGCCGCAGCCGGCCACCGGTGCGCAGCCCACGAAGCCGGGCGCCGGTCTGGGAGAGCACCGCGCCCTTGCGGAGCATCCCCGAGAGCGGGCCTGCCGGCTTGCCCAGGGCGTCCGCGTAGGCATCCCGGTTGGCGGCCATCGCCTCGACCGGCACCACCGGGTAACCCGCCTTGCGGCTCTCGACCGCGAGCTGCCCGGTGCGCACGGCGGCGATCGCGGCGACCTGGGGCGAGTCCCGGATGCGCTTGACCTCGTCGGTGGAGAAGCCGCCGGAGGCCCAGACGAGCAGCTCGCCCTTGAACGCGACCGGACCGCGGGAGACGGCGTCGGCGAAGACCCCCTTGCCCGGGACCCCCGCGGCGGCCGCCACCTCGTCGGAGTGGACCGCGACCATCCTGGCGGTCGAGGCCGAGACGGCGGCGAGCAGGGCGATCACGGCCACCGCCCGTTGCTGCCTGGCCCGGGCCCGCATCACGACCCCCCTTCTCCGGCCTCCAGGGTAAACGGACGGCGCAGTTCGGGGCAGAGTTCACCCGAGGTGTTTACCTCCCCAAGACCTCACCAAGACCCGCCGACCCATTCCGAGCATTCCGTGGTCAGAATGCCGCCAGCAGCGCAGGGTCCTCGAGCAGGTCGCGCAGGTGGGCCAGGAACCGGGCGGCGTAGGCGCCGTCGACGATCCGGTGGTCGAACGAGACCGACGCGGTCATGAGCTGGCGGACGGCCAGCTCGCCGTCCACCACCCAGGGCCGGGGCGCGATCAGGCCCGTGGCCAGGATCGCGCACTCGGGCTTGTTGATGATCGGCGTGCCGGTCTCGACCCCGAACCCGCCCACGTTGGTGATCGTGATCGTCCCGCCCGACAGGTCCGACGGCGCGGCCTTGCGCTCGCGGGCGAGGCCGGTGAGGCGGGCCAGCTCGCTGGACAGCTCGAGGATGCCAAGCGTGTCGGCGTCCTTGATGTTGGGCACGAGGAGCCCGGTCGGCGTGTCGGTGGCGATGCCGAGGTTGACCCAGCCCTTGACGACGATCTCGCTGGCGGCGTCGTCCCAGGAGGAGTTCATCAGCGGGTACTGGCGCACGGCCGCGCAGAGCGCCTTGGCGATGACCGCGAGCGGCGTCAGCTTGACGCCGGCGGCCGCCGGCAGCGCCTTGAGGCGGGCTCGGAGCGCCATCAGGGCAGTCGCGTCGACGGTGAGGAACTCGGTCACGTGCGGGATGGAGAACTTCGACGCCACCATGGCGGCCGCGATCTGCTTGCGCGTGCCCCGGACCGGGATGCGCTCCTCGGCGCGGTCGCGCGGCGCGCGCGCGGCCGGCCACCTGCTCACCGCGGTGGGCGCGCCGGCCTCCCCGGCCAGACCCAGGTCGACGTCCTCCCCGGCCAGACCCAGGTCGACGTCCTCCCCGGCCAGGGCCAGGTCGACGTCCTCACGGGTCACCCGGCCGTCCTTGCCCGTCCCGGTGAGCCGTGCGAGGTCGACGCCGCGGTCCCTGGCGTACTTGCGGACCGGCGGGGTCGCCTTGGGGCGACCGGGCTGGGCTCCAGGAGCGCGAGAGCCCGGCGGGGCGGTCGGGGTCGGGCCGCTCGGCGCGGCCGGCCCCCGCGAGGCCGGCCCGGCGGCCCGGCGCCGGCGCGCCTGCTGGCGCTCGCCCGGACCGACCAGGGTCGCCTGCTGCTCGGACCCCGGGCTGGCCTGCTGCTCCGGGACCGCTTCCGCCTCCGGGCCGGCCTCCGGCTCCGGGGTCGCCAAGCCGTTCAGGCCCGGCTCCCCCGCCGCGGCGGGCTCGCCCCCGGCCAGGCCCGGCTCCCCCGCCGCGGCGGGCTCGCCCCGGGCCAGGCCGCGTGCTGCCTGGTCCGCCGGTGCGCCACCGGTGTCGACGCTCAGCAGCGGCGCGCCCACGTCGAGGGTCTCCCCCTCGGCTGCGTGGAGCTTGGTGACCGTGCCCGCGTAGGGGGACGGGACCTCCACCACCGCCTTGGCCGTCTCCACCTCGACGATGGGCTGGTTGAGCACGATCGTGTCGCCCTCGGCGACCAGCCAGCGCACCACCTCGCCGTCGGTCAGCCCCTCCCCGAGGTCGGGGAGCCTGAAGTCGCGCTCGGGCACCGCGCCTCCTCCCTCTAGAAGTCCAGGGACCGCTGGACGGTCCACAGGACCCGGTCGACCCCGGGCAGGTGGGCCTCCTCCAGCTTGGCCGGCGGGTAGGGGATGTCCAGGCCGGTGCAGCGCAGCACGGGCGCCTCGAGGGACAAGAAGGCCTGCTCGGTCACGCGGGCCGCGATCTCGGCGCCCATGCCGAGGAACTCGGGGGCCTCGTGCACGACCACCATGCGGCCGGTCCGCTCCACCGAGGCGACCAGCGCCTCCTCGTCCAGGGGGACCAGGCTGCGCAGGTCGATCACCTCGAGCGAGGCCAGCCCGTCCTCGGCGGCCGCGGTGGCCGTGTCCATCGCGACCTTCACCATCGGCCCGTAGGCGACCAGGGTCAGGTCGGAGCCCTCGCGCAGCACCCGGGCCCGGCCGATCGGCTCGGTGGTGACCGGCAGGTCGAGCTCCTGCTTGAGCCAGTAGCGCCGCTTCGGCTCCAGGAAGATCACCGGGTCCTCGGCGTCGATCGACTGGCGCAGCAGGGAGTAGGCGTCAGCGGGCGACGAGGGGGTCACCACCTTCAGGCCGGCCGTGTGCGCGTAGTAGGTCTCCGGGCTCTCCGAGTGGTGCTCGACCGCGCCGATCCCGCCTCCGTAGGGGATCCGGCAGACCACCGGCATGGCCTGGGTGCCCCTGGAACGGTTCCGGTACTTGGCCAGGTGGCTGATGACCTGGTCCAGGGCCGGGTAGCTGAAGCCGTCGAACTGCATCTCGGGCACCGGCCGGTAGCCGCGCATGGCCAGCCCGATGGAGATCCCCATGATGGCGGACTCGGCCAGCGGGGTGTCCATCACCCGGTGCTCGCCGAAGTCCTTCTGCAGCCCGTCGGTGATCCGGAAGACGCCGCCGAGGGTGCCGACGTCCTCGCCGAGCAGCACGACCCGGTCGTCGGCCTCCATCGCGTCCCGCAGGGCGGTGTTCAGCGCCTTGGCCATCGTGACCGATGCCACCGCTACCCCTCCTCTCCGCCCGCGAACTGGGCCTCGAACTCCTCGAGCCGGCGCCACTGCCGCAGCAGGGTCGCGGGAGGCTCCGCGTAGACGTGGTCGACCATGTCGGACAGGGGCGGGCGGGGCATCTCC
>Ga0307278_10000325_pt1 | contig 24117 bp, 25 predicted proteins | sample ER_DNA_117_FD_194482 | JGI IMG/M metagenome (GOLD analysis project Ga0307278, IMG submission 194482) | Bulk soil microbial communities from the East River watershed near Crested Butte, Colorado, United States - ER_DNA_117 | ecosystem: Environmental > Terrestrial > Soil > Floodplain | place...
TGGGCGGCTGGTGGCTGGCGCGCAAGGCGCTCCTCCCGGTCGAGCGGATGACCTCGCAGGCCGAGGAGATCGGCATCGACCGACTCGACGAGCGCATCGCGGTCCCGCGCGCGCAGGACGAGATCGGCCACCTCGCCGTGACCCTCAACGCGATGCTCGACCGGCTCGAGCGCGGGGTCGTCGACAAGCACCGCCTGATCGCGGACGCGTCGCACGAACTGCGCACGCCGCTCGCCGTGATGCGCGCCGAGCTCGACGTCACGCTGCGCGGCGACGATCTCACGCACGAGGCGCGCGCGGTGCTCGAGAGCGTGCGCGAGGAGATTGCCCGGATGAGCCGGACGGTCGACAACCTCCTCACCCTGGCGGAGGTGGACGAGGGGCGCCTCGGGCTGCTCCCGCAGCGCGTCGGCATGCGCGACGCGATCGAGGCGGCGGCCCGCCCGCTGCAGCCGCTGGCGGACGCCAAGCACCTGCACCTCGACCTCGAAGGCGCCGCCTGTCAGGCGCAGGCCGACCCGCAGCGCCTGCACCAGGCGATCTCGAACTTCATCGAGAACGCGATCAAGTACGCGTACCCCGACGGCCACGTGCGCGTCACCTCCTGGTGCTCCGACGACGAGGTCGGCGTGACGGTGGCCGACGACGGCCCCGGCATCCCGGCTGAGGCGCGCGTGCACATCTTCGACCGCTTCTACCGCGTCGACGGCGCCCGCGGCCGCGACAACGGCGGGAGCGGGCTCGGGCTGGCGATCTGCAGCGAGATCGCGGGCGCGCACGGCGGCCGCGTCTGGGTCGAGAGCGAGGAGGGAGCGGGCAGCGCCTTCACGCTGGCGCTGCCGCGCGATCCCCCGGTCTAGCCCCTCATCTTCCCCTCATGTGGGCCGCCTAGCATCGCGCGCTGGACCCTGCTGAGCTCGCGATGAACCTCGAGGCCCACGCCCTCACGAAGGCCTACCGGACCCTCGTCGCGGTCCACGAGCTGAGCTTCACGGCCGGCGCCGGCGAGGTGATCGGGCTGCTCGGGCCCAATGGCGCCGGCAAGACGACGGCGATCCGCGTGCTGACGACGATCCTCGCGCCGAGCGCGGGCAGCTTCGCCGTCGCCGGGATCGCGCACACCCGTCCCGCGGAGATCCGCCGGCGCATCGGCGTGCTGCCCGAGAGCGCGGGCTATCCGGACCGCCAGACCGGCGCCGAGTTCTTGCGCTACCACGCGCGGCTGTTCGGCCAGTCGGCCGCGAGCGCGCGCGCCACGGCGGCCGCGCTGCTGGAGGAGGTGGGGCTGGCCGAGCGCCGCGACTCGCCGATCGCGAACTACAGCCGCGGCATGCGCCAACGGCTGGGGATCGCCCGCGCGCTGCTCAACGATCCGTCGGTCGTGTTCCTCGACGAGCCGACGCTCGGGCTGGACCCGGCGGGCCAGGAGCAGGTCCTGCGCGTGGTGCGCAGCATCTCCGGCGAGCGCGCGGCGACCGTCGTCCTGAGCACCCACATGCTCGGCGAGGTCGAGGAGGTCTGCTCGCGGGTGCTGATCCTCAATCGCGGCCACCTGGTGGCCGACGGGACGGTCGCCGACGTGGCGCGGCGGGCGGCGGCTCCACGGCGCGGGCGGTTCCGCGTCCCCGCTGAGGCGCGCGATGGCGCCGTCCTGGCGCTGGAGACGGTGCCGGGGCTCGGCGCCGTGCGACCCGACGACGGGCGCGCCGGGTGGCTGGTAGTCGACGCCGCGGACGTCGACGTCGAAGGTGCGGCGGCGGCGCTCGGGGCGGTCGGCATCCCGCTGCTGGCGTTCGAGCTCGAGGGCGCGCGCCTGAGCGACGCCTACCTGGCGATGACCGAGGCCGGCTGATGGCGGTCGTCACCCGTCAGGAGCTTCGCGACCTGTGGGTCGGCGGGCGCGGGCTGCTGCTCGCGTTCGCCTTCAGCGTGCTGCTGAGCGCGATCACCTACCTTGGCGCCACCAACCAGGCGCTGAACTTCCTCGAGCGCCGCGAGGCGGTCAACCTCACCCTGCAGGTCGCGGTCGGCGTCGGGGCGCTGCTCGCCCTGCTGGCCGCCGCCGACGCCATCAGCGGCGAGCGCGAGCGCGGCACGCTCGAGAGCCTCCTGCTCACGCCCGTCGATCGCCCCGGGCTCGTCGCCGGCAAGCTGCTCGCGGCGCTGTCGCTGTGGCTGGGCGCGCTTGTCGTGACCGTTCCGTACGTCTGGTTCCTCGGGCATGACGTCGGCGCGGCGGGCGAGGCGATCGGGACCGGCGCGCTCGCGGGCACGCTGCTGGCGATCGCGCTGACGGCCTTCGGGATCGTGGTGAGCTCGCTCGCCGACTCCAACCGCGTCAGCCTCTCGGTCTGCCTCTTCACCCTGCTGGCGCTCTTCGCGCCGACCCAGCTGCCGGCCGGCGCGCAGCACGGGTGGGCGGGGGAGGCGCTGCTGCGCGTCAACCCGGTGACCGCGGCCGAGCACTACGTGGGCGCCGTCGTCGTCGATCAGCACGGCTGGACGCGGGACCTCAGCTGGCTGGTGTCGCCGCTGGTCGCCGCCATCGCGCTAACGGTCGTGGCGGTGGTCGTGGTGCCGCGTTTCCTGCGCCTGCGCGGGGGAGTGGGCGGATGAGGTCGCGCGGCCTGCGTGCCGGCGCCGTGTGCGTGCTCGCCGCCCTGCTGGTGGCCGCGCCCGCCGCCGCGGCGCCCGAGCTGTCGATGAGCCGCGCCGTCGTGTCGACCCGGATCGGCGCGGACTTCCGCTTCCAGACGACGATCGCGAACCCCGGCCCGGCACCGATGGAGGGCCTCATCGCCCACCTCGACGTCGTCAGCCGCGATCCCTCCGTCTACGTCGATCCCGAGGATTGGTCGCCGGAGCGCACGCGCTATCTGGCTCGGCTCGAGCCGGGCGCCGCCATCGAGGTCCCGTGGACAGTCAAGGCGGTCAACTCGGGGCGGTTCTCCGTGTACGTCGTCGTCCTGGGCGCCGGCCGGCCGGTCGCGGGCCCCGCGCTCGACGCGCGCGTCACCGAGCGCCGGACCCTCGATGCCGGCGGCGTGCTGCCCCTCGCGCTCGGGCTCCCCGCGCTGCTCGGGGCCGCATTGCTCGGCCTCCGGGCGCGGCGGCCGCGCTGAGCGGCGATCAGCGCACCGGCTTGACCTGGCTGATGAGGGCCTGGTTGCGCTCGCGGAACTGCGCCTCGTACTGCGGGCGCACGACGGCCTCGACCGGGGTGATGTCCTTGCGCTCGCACGCGAAGTCGGCGCGGGCGACCCCCACCTCCTCGCGCTGGAGCGCGGCGAGCGCCGTGTGGTCGTAGGGCGGGGCCTTCTGCCCCGAGCCGGGGCCGGTCGCGAACGGGCCGGGGACGGGGCCGACGATCCTCTCCATGCGCTTGGTCAGGTCGCTGTCGATCTCGTCGGGGTCCTCGTAGCGGAAGCCCGCCTCGGCCATGCACGACGTCCAGCGTTCCAGGGCGCGCACCATGCGCTGGTCGGCGAGGATGCGCTCGTCGAGCTGGTCGAGCTTGCCCTGCAGCTGCGTCAGGACCTGCGCGCCGCCGAAGACGCTCTCGGTCGCGTTGCGGGTGCAGCCCCCGAGCTTGGTGAAGTCGCCGCTGTCGACCGCGGCCTGGAACGTCGCGCCGGGGTTCTCGCCAAACAGCGCGCGGTCGTAGGCGCGCCGGTCCGCCGGGCCGAGGCTCGAGCGCAGCTGCTGATTGGGATCGCTCTGCGCGCCGCCGCGGCCCCAGAGCGTGCTGATCCCGTAGCCGAACTGCTCGAGGAAGTCCTCGTCGCTGAGCCGGCTGGCTCCGGTCACGGCGGCCCGCTGCGCGAACGGGTCGACCGGGACGTAGTCGAAGCCCTGCGCCTTCATGCACTCGTGGATGTCGGCCTCGACGCGGCTCTGGCGCGCCATGATGCCGGCGGTGTCGAAGCCGAGCTGGTCCTCGACGGGGCCGGTGGGCTGCTTGGCCGACTTGCCGCTGGTCCCGCTGCCCTCGGCGTCACCGCTGCCGCCGCAGGCGGAGAGGCAGACCGCGGAGCCGAGGGCCGCGATGGTGAGGAGTGTGGTGAGGCGCATGCTCGTCTCCGTGGTCGACATGGTTCAGGTGCCCGCGCGCAGCGCCTCGACCGGCTCGAGCGACGCGGCGCGCAGCGATGGGTAGGTCCCGGACGCCAGGCCGATCAGCGCGCCGAGGGCGGGCGCGCCGAGCGGGACCCAGGGGTCGAGGACGGGGGTCCAGGTCTTGGTCGCCGACACCCCGACGATCACGAGCGTCCCGAGGCTCGCGCCGATCAGCCCGCCGGCGAGCCCCATCGCGGTGCTCTCGAGCAGGAACTGGGCGGCGATGTGGCGGCGCCCGGCGCCGAGGGCCCGGCGCAGGCCGATCTCGCCGACGCGCTCGAGCACGGAGACGAGCGTGACGTTGGCGATCCCGATCGCCCCGACCAGGAGCGAGACGCCGCCGAGGAGCAGGAAGAGCGCGTTGAGGTCGTTCTTCACGGCGCCGCGCAGCTGGCGCGGATCGGGCGGGGCGGCGACCTTCAGCAGGCCCGGGTCGCTGGGGCTCAGGGCGAGGGGCGCCTGGCGCGCGATCAGGTCGACGGCGCCGATGCGGGTCTCGACCTGGGCGAAGGCCGGCGCCCGCAGGCCGAACTCGCGGCGTGCCGTGCCCTCGGGCATGATCGCCGCCCCCAGCAGCGCGGCCTGTCTGCGCACGCCCGCCAGCAGCCCGATCACCGCGTAGAGCCGGTCGCCGACGAAGATCGCGGGCTGCTGGTCGACGCGCGCGATGCCGAGGCGGCGGGCGGCGTTCGGCCCCAGCACGAGGACGCGGTCGGCGCGGCGCGAGTGGCCGGCGTCGAAGAGGCGACCGGTGGCGAGCTGGGCCCGGACGGCCCGGAACAGCCCGGGGGAGGCGGCCTTCATCGGCAGCTGAATGGCGCCTGCCGCGAGCGGGTCGTTGATCGGCACCGAGCGCGCGAGCGCGCCGCGCACGTCGACGTCCGACAGCGTGCCCGCGGCGGCCACGCCGTTGAGGCGCAGCAGCCGCGCCTCGGCATCCCACGGGAGCACCGCGGCGCCGGCGCCACCGGCCCGGGCCGAGGGGCTCACCACGATGTCGGTTGCCGCCAGCGCATCGAAGTGCCCGACGATCTGGTTGGCGGCCGTCTTCGACAGCCCGAGCGTGGCGACGAGCGCGCCGACCCCGATGACGGTCCCGAGCACCGTGAGCGCGACGCGGGCCGGGCGCGCGAGGAGCCCGGCGAGCGCCTCGCCGGCGAGGTCGCGCGGCCGCATGCGCGGCCCCGGTGAGGGGCGCCGCGTCACGGCTGATCCTCCTCGGTCAGGCGCCCGTCGGTGATGCGCACGCGGCGGCGCGCGCGCCGGGCCACGGGCTCCTCGTGGGTGACGATCACGAGCGTGAGGCCCGCGGCGCCCAGCTCGTCGAAGAGCGAGAGCACCGACTCCGTGTTGACCGAGTCGAGGTTGCCGGTCGGCTCGTCGCACAGCAGCACGCTCGGTTCGCCCATGAGCGCGCGGGCGATGGCCACGCGCTGCTGCTCACCGCCCGAAAGTCGCGTGGGCAGGAAGTCTGCGCGATGCGTCATGCCGACACGCCGCAGGGACTCGAGCGCGCGCTCGGCGCGGCCCTCGATGCTCCTGCCGCGATAGACCTCGGCGAGCATCACGTTCTCGAGCACCGTGCGGTGCGCGAGCAGGTTGAAGGTCTGGAAGACGAACCCGATCCCCTCCGCCCGCAGCGCGGCGCGCTGGTCGTCGGTCAGGGCGCCGACGTCGATGCGGTCGAAGAGGTAGGTCCCGCTCGTGGGCCTATCCAGGCAGCCGACGATGTTCAGCAGCGTCGACTTGCCCGAGCCCGACGGCCCGACGATGGCCAGCGAGGTCCCGTGTGTCAAATGCAGGTTGACCTCGCGCAGCGCCACCACCGGGGGATCGGCGCCGAACGTGCGCCCGACGGAGCGCAGCTCGATCACCGCGGCGGCGTCCGGTGGCCCCTCGGGCCAGCGGACGTCGAACGCGTCCATGGCGACCTCCATCAGCCGCGCCTCGAGCCGACGATCACGAGGTCACCGGGGGCCAGCGCGGCGTTGCCGGCCGGGCGGATCTCGACGAGGCCCTGCGCGGCCAGGCCCGGGACGACCTTGACGAGCGTGGTGTGCCCGCCGCGGCGTACCTGCACGCGCGAGTTGCCGTCACCCCCGACGGACAGCGCGTTGGCCGGCACGGCGAGGACGCGACCCTTCGTGCTCTTGACCGCGATCGTCAGCTTGACGGACGCGCCGACGAGTGCCCGCACGCTGGCGTCGGGTGCCACGGCGAAGTAGAAGCGGCTGGGGTCGACCCGATTGGTCCCGGGCGTCTGGGAGACCTGGCTCACGCGGCCGCCGGCCTTGATGCCGAGGTCCTGGTCCTCGATCACCACCGGGTCGCCGGGGCGGACCAGCCTGGCGTCCGAGACCGACAGCGAGGAGTCGACGACCAGCCGCGAGCTGGTGACGCTCATCACGCTCCCGGAGACGGCGCTGCCGCGCTTGGCCTTCACGGCGTCGACCCGCAGCGGAAGCGTGTTGAAGAAGAGCACCTCGTTGGCGGGCACCTGGATCCGCGCCTCGGCCGAGAGGCGCGCCACCTCCGCGCGCGTGCGGCGCTCCTCGTCGGCCGCGGCGGACGCGATCGCCTGCATGGCCTGCGTGTCCGCGGGGCGTCTGAGGATCCGCACGCGCTGGGCCGAGAGCGTCGCCGTGGCGCGCGCGGTCTGCAGCGCGAGGCGCGCGCGGCGCAGCTCCTCAGCGGCCACCCGCGCGTCGCTCGCGGCCTGGGCGGCGTCGGCGCGCGCTCGGCGGCGCGCGTCCGGTGCGCCGGCGCGGGCCGCCGCGGCGGCGGCGATCGCGGCGTCGAGCTCGGCCTGGGCGCGCGGGACGGCAGCCGCCGCGGCGCGCGCCGCGGCGGCGGCCGCGTCGCGGTCCGAGGCCGGCGCGTCGAGCGGGACGTCGAAGACCTTGAGCTGCGCGACCTGCTGGTCGTCGATGGCGCCGTCGAGGGCGGCGCGCTTGACCGCGACGTCCGCGTCGGCCGCGGCCTGGTCGCGCTTGGCGTTGGCGGTCGCGAGCGCCTCCGCGGACCGCGCGTTCGCGGCGGCCGTCCGCGCGGTGGCGAGCTTGGCCTCGGCGGTGGGGACGGCGAGGACCGCGGTGTCGAGCGCGTCCCGGGCGGCAACCGCGTCCAGCCGTGCCTGCTCGACCTCCGCGGGCGTGGCGGTTCGCGCCTGCTCGATGGTGTTGAGGGCCTGGAGGTGGGCGTCGCGAGCCTGCGCCGCGGCGGTCTCGGCGGTGCGCAGCTGCTCGAGCTGGAGGTCGGTCGGGCCGAAGGGAGCCCACCCTTGGCGCAGGTAGAAGTTCGAGACGGCGGCCTCGGTCCCGGCGTCGTAACGGCCGTCGACCGGGCCCGGAGCGAACCCCAGGCGCGCCAGCGCCCGCTCGAGCTGGAGCACGTCGGGTCCGTCGACGCCCTCGTGCAGGTCGCGGCTCATCGGCAGCGCCCCCGGGAGCACGAACACGGGCCGGCCGTCGACGGCCATCGCCACGTCGCCGGTCGTGAGCTCGGCCTTGCGGCGCGGCGCGCGCGTGACGATGTCGCTGCCCTGCTTGACCCGCGAGGTCGCGAGCACGGCCGGCTGCGCGGCGCCGTAGCGCACCGTGCCGCGCACGATGACCTCGGTCGAGAGCGTGCGCCGCTCGACGGGGACGGTGATAGGCGCAGGCTGCGGCGCCGCGGTGTCGGCGGCGACCTGGGCCGGCGAGCGGATCTGCCTGGCGGCGGCCCAGCCCACGACCGCGAGGGCGATGAGCGCCGCGACCGCGAGGGCCGCGACGCGCCTGTTGCCCAGCGACCGCATCCTCCCGGTGATCAGCCGACGCTCGCGGCGGCCACGCAGATGGCGAAGACCGAGAAGCCGTGCGCCGCGGCCGTGTCGGCGTTGTCGACGTGGGCGCTCCACGCCCTGCCCCCGGCGTCCGGATAGCTGTCGACGACGGCGGTCATGTCGGGATCGTCGACCCTCACGCCGCCGCCGGTCACCACCTGGCCGGTGTCGCAGCTCGCCGTGGCACCGGCGAGCCCGTTCGTCATCGCTGTGGGATCGCCCGGCGGGACGCTGCCGGTCGCACCGCGGTAGGTCACCCGATCGAGCGCGGCGGCGGCCCCGGCATGCGCGCTCGCCGCAGCCGACGCCGCGGAGGCGGCGGACGGGACCTCCGCGAGCGAGGACTCCTTGATGTCGTTGCCGGTCAACGCCTCGGCGGCCACCTTGGAGCCGTCCACGGCGTTGGCCTTGATGGCCGCGCGGGTCACCGCCTTGGGCTTGAGCTCGCGGGCGCCGACGCTGCGCGCCGGGAGCTTCACCGCCGCGTACGAGGCTCCGCTCAGGGCGAGCAGCAGCGCGATGAACGCGACCGCCATGGACGGCGATACGCGACCTCCGAAACGACGTTTGCTCATACCTCTCCCCCCTCGTCCGAGTTGCCCCCGGCGAAGAGCGGCGAATGTAGAGGCGGTGGATGAGACAGGCATGAGAGCGGTGCAATTCGTTCACCACATTCACCGTCCTCTCATCTGGCGGAGCATGATTGGCTGTGTGCGGGTGCTCGTGGTCGAAGACGATGTGCGCATGGCCGCCGCCCTGCGCCGCGGGCTGCGCGCGGGGGCCATCGTGGTCGACGTGGCCGGTACCGGCGAGGAGGCCCTGCGCCAGGCACGGACCGGGGCGTTCGACGTCATCGTGCTCGACGTGATGCTCCCCGAGGTCGACGGCTTCGAGACCTGTCGGCGGCTGCGGGCGGCCGGCGTGTGGGTGCCGGTCATCATGCTCACGGCGCGCGATGAGGTCGACGACCGGGTGCGGGGGCTCGACGCGGGCGCGGACGACTACCTGACGAAGCCGTTCTCGCTGGCGGAGCTGCTCGCGCGCCTGCGCGCGCTCGTGCGCCGCGGACCGGTCGAGCGGCCGTCTGTGCTCGAGGTCGGCGCGCTGCGGCTCGATCCCGCCACGCGGCAGGCGTGGCGCGGCGACGCCGAGATCGAGCTCTCGGCGCGCGAGTTCGCGCTGTTCGAGGCCTTCATGCGGCGCCCGGGTCAGGTGCTCAGCCACGGCCAGCTCCTCGACGCGGCATGGGACCTCGGCTACGAGCAGCGCTCGAACGTCGTCGAGGTCTACGTCCGTTACCTTCGCCAGAAGATCGACCGGCCCTTCGGCGTGCGCTCGCTGGAGACGGTGCGCGGGATGGGCTACCGGTTGCGCAAGGACGGCGGCGTCCCGTGAGCCGCCTGCCCATCCGCGTACGCCTCACCGCCCTCTTCGCGCTGGCGACGATCGTCGTGCTGATGGGCGCCGGGCTGTTCGTCTACCTGCGCCTGCGCACCGACCTCGACGAAGGGGTGGACGCCAATCTCCACACCCGTGCCGCGGCGATCGATGCGAACGCCCGCGGCGCGCGCATCCCCTCGGCGGGCGCCGGCGGCGGTCAGCCGGAGGAGAGCTTCAGCGAGGTGCTGGGCCCGGGGGGGCGCGTGCTCGACGCCACACCGGGCCTGCGCGCGCAGGTGCTGACCCCCGCCGAGGTCCGGCGCGCGATGCGCGGGCCGCTGATGCTCGAGCGGGAGATCGCGGGGAACGAGGGCACGACGCGCGTCTTCGCCCGCCCGCTCCCGCGCCGGTCGGCGGCCTCCGTGGTGGTGGTCGGCCAGTCGCTCGACGATCGCAACGTGGCGCTCTCGGGGCTGGTGACCTCCTTCGCCGTGGGCGGCGTCCTGGCCATCCTGTTGATGTCGGGGCTGGGCTACGCGGTGGCCACCGCCGGGCTCGCCCCGGTGGAGGCGATGCGCCGGCGGGCGGCCGAGGTCTCGCTGACGCACGACGGCGAGCGGTTGCCGTTGCCCGCCGCTCACGACGAGATCCGCCGGCTCGGCGAGACGCTCAACGACATGCTCGATCGCCTGCGGCGGTCCTTCGACCGCGAGCGGCAGTTCGTCGCCGACGCCAGCCACGAGCTGCGCACGCCCGTGGCGGTGGTCAAGACCGAGCTCGAGGGCGCCTTGCGCACCGGCGACTACGGCCCCCACGTGCACGAGGCGCTCGTGGCCGCGATCGACGAGTGCGACCACCTCGCCCAGATGGCCGAGGACCTGCTGATCATCGCGCGCGCCGGGGAGGGCGAGCTCCCCGTGAGGCGCGAGACCGTGGCGGTCGGGCAGCTGTTCGACGGCGTGCGCGAGCACTTCGTCGATCGCGCCACGCAGCACGGCCGTGTCGTGCGGCTCGACGCCCCGGGGGGCGTGGAGGTTCGCGCCGACCAGCTGCGGCTCAGCCAGGCGCTCGGCAACCTGGTCGACAACGCGATCCGCTACGGGGCGGGGGACATCGTGCTGCGCGCCCGCGGCGTCCCCGGTGGCGTCGTGCTCGAGGTTTCCGATCAGGGTCCCGGGTTCGGGCCCGACATCGCGGGGCGGGCGTTCGAGCGCTTCGCACGCGGGGACGGTGCCCGCACGCGCGGCGGGACGGGGCTGGGGATGGCGATCGTCCGCGCCGTAGCTGAGGCACATGGGGGCTCGGCGTCGATCGTCCCGGGCGAGGGCGCCACCGTGCGGCTGTGGCTGCCGCAGGACGCCGTGCCGCAGCCCGCGCCCGAGGCGCGCGCGGCCGGCGTCTGACCGTCCGCCGCGCGCCTCTCATTCTGGTCTCACCTTCGATGCCTACCGTGCCCGGCCATGCCCATCTCCCTGCTCGCCGTGCTCTCGGCGCTCGCCGGTTTCGCGGGTGGCCCCACGCCACCGCCGGACCTGCCGCAGGGCAGCGAGCCCGTCACGCTCGAGCCGGGCGATTTCACCACGCGCATCGACAATCGCTACTGGCCGATGCGGCCCGGCAGCCGCTGGGTCTACCGCGAGCGGGGCGAGAACGGACGCACCCAGCGCGTCACCGTCACGGTCACGCGCCGGACCCGGAAGGTCGCCGGGGTCCGGGCCCGGATCGTGCACGACGTCGTGACCCAGGGCGGCAAGCTGGTGGAGGAGACCTGGGACTGGTACGCGCAGGACAGCGCCGGCAACATCTGGTACCTCGGTGAGGACACGACCGAGCACCAGGACGGCGGGACGTCGCGCGAGGGCTCGTGGGAGGCGGGCGTCGACGGCGCCCAGGCGGGGGTCATCATGCCGGCGCGGCCGCGCGTCGGCTTGCGCTACCGCCAGGAGTACTACGCCGGGCACGCCGAGGATCGCGCCCAGATCGCGAGCCTCCACGGGCGTGCCGTGGTGTCCTTCGGGCGCTTCTCCGACGTCCTGGTCACGCGCGACACCAACCCGCTGAAAAAGGGTCCCGCGGAGCACAAGTACTACGCGAAGGGCATCGGGCCGGTGCTCGGGGTGTCCGGCGGGGGCAGCCGCGAGGAATTGGTGAGCTTCCACAAGGGGTAACGTCGAGGCGTGCCCGAGCGCCGCACGACGCCCCGCGCCGACGTCGCCCTGCCGTGCGTGCTGCGGCGGCGGACCGGATCAGCCATCGACGCGCGCACGGTGAACCTCGGCGTCGGCGGCATGTGCATCGCCACGCGGCGGCCGCTGGCCACCGATGAGGTCCTCGAGTTCGACCTGCTCGTCGGCGGCGCCGATCACGTCGACGGCCGGGCGCGCGTCCTGCGTCAGGAGGGCCACGACGCCTACGCGCTGCGCTTCGAGGCGCTGCTCGAGCCCGCCCGCGAGCGCCTGCGGGCGCTCGCCTCCGCGCAGCCCTTGAACTAGTAGCCGCCGAAGATGTTGTCGTGCCGGCGCTCGGCCTCGATCCGAGCGGCCCTGCGTTCGGCGCTGTGCGGGTTGTCGCGCATCCGCCGCATCGCGTCCTCGGCCTGGCGTTCGGCTCGGGCGGCGCGGCGCTCGGCCTTCGGCAGGGCGAGCTCGCGCACGTAGCGGATCGCGTTCTCTCGTGCTCTCATGGGGCGACGCTACGCCGATCGCCGCGGGCGAACAAGCCGCTGCCTAGGCGCTGCTCACCAGCGGTGCCCGACGAACACCGGCTCGGGCACGAGCGCGACCCCGAAGGCCGCCCGGACGCCGTCGGCGATCTCGCGCGCGAGGGCGACCAGCTCCGCGGTCGTGCCGTGGCCGCGGTTGGTCAGCGCCAGCGTGTGCTTGGCGGAGATCGCGATGCCCTCCGGGTTGCCGTGGCCGCGGTGGAACCCGGCGCGCTCTATGAGCCAGGCGGCCGACGTCTTGACCTGCCCGTCGCCCTGCGGCCAGGCCGGCGGGCCCGTCTCTGGGCCCAGGCGCTGCGCGACGCGGGCCTGCAGCGCGCCGAAGGCGTCGGCGTCGAGCACCGGGTTGGTGAAGAACGAGCCCGCCGAAAAGGTGTCGGCGTCGTCGGGGTCGAGGACCATGCCCTTGCCGCGGCGCAGCGCCAGCACGGCTTCGCGGACGTCGGCCGACGGCGCGCGGGCGCCGACGTCGACGCCCAGCGCCCGCGCCAGCTCGGGATAGCGGATCGGCGCCGAGCGCTCGGAGGCCTCCAGCGCGAAGCTCACCGCGAGCACCACCCAGCGCCCGGGCTCGCGCTTGAACGCGCTCGAGCGGTAGGTGAAGCCACACTCGGCGGGCGCGAGCGCGCGCACCGTGCCGTCCGCGCGGTCGAGCACGCGCACGGCGCGGATCGTCTCCGCCACCTCCTGGCCGTAGGCCCCGACGTTCTGGATCGGCGTCGCGCCGACCGACCCGGGGATGCCGGCCAGGCACTCCACGCCCGCCAGGCCGCCGGCCACGCAGTCGGCCACGAGCGGGTCCCACGGCTCGCCGGCGGCGACCTCGAGGGCGGCGCCCGCCCGGTCGACGCCGCGGGTGACAATCCGCACCACGGTGCCCGGGAAGCCCTCGTCGGCGACCACGACGTTCGACCCGCCGGCGAGCACGAGCAGCGGATCGCCGGCGCGGTCGGCCTCGAGCACGGCGTCGACGACCGCCTCCTCGGTCGCGGCCTCGAGGTAGCGGGCCGCGGGGCCGCCCAGGCGCAGGGTCGTGAGGTCGCTCAGGCGCACGGCGCCTCAGGGTAGGGATCCGCGCGCCCGCGTCGAAGGATGCAGCCGGATGCCCCTGCCCGCATTTCCGCTCCCGCGCCGCCCGTCCGCCCGCGCGGCCGCCGCGTGCGCCGGCGTCCTCGCGCTGCTGGGCGGCGGCTGGCTGTGGCTGCGCGACTCCGACCTGGTGGCGGTCGACCAGGTCAGCGTGACCGGCCTGAGCGGGAACGAAGCCCCGCGCGTGCGCGCCGCGCTCGAGGGCGCCGCACGCGACATGACCACCCTGCACGTGCGCTCCGGCCAGCTGCAGACCGCGGTCGAGCCGTTCCCGGCGGTCAGAGCGGTCGACGCGCACGCCGACTTCCCGCACCGCCTGCGCATCGTGGTCCACGAGCACGTCGCCGTCGCCGCGCTGGCAGCGGGCACCGACCGCGTGCCCGTGGCCGCCGACGGGACGCTCCTGCGCGGAAGCTCGACCGGCGGCCTGCCGGTCGTCGCCGTCGCGGCGCCGCCGCCCGGCGACACGCTCGGTGACCGGCGCACGCTGCGCGCCGTGGCGCTGCTGGCCGCGGCGCCGCCCGAGCTGCGCGCCAAGGTCCGCCGCGTCTACGCCGGGCCCCGCGGCCTCACCGCGCCGTTGGCGGCCGGTCCGGTCCTCTACTTCGGCGGCGCCGACCGTCTGCGCGCGAAGTGGGCCGCGGCCGCCCGCGTGCTCGCCGACCGCAGCTCGGCCGGCGCGACCTATGTCGACCTGCGCCTGCCCGAGCGCCCCGCGGCCGGCGGCCTGGAGGACCCGACCCCGGCCGAGCCCGAGGAGCCCACGCAGAGCGGCCCACAGGTCGGCCCGCAGCCCGCCCAACCCCAGACCCAGCCGGTGGGACCATGACCTGACCCTCGACTTGTGGTCGAGGGTTGTCTCGACCGCGAATCTCCTGCACAACTTGAGGGTTCCGGAAACTGCAAGGAACCTTGCTGCCCTAGACTCTGCGTTGACACGGCTCGATGCCCGTGCATACCGTGCATGCGCGCACAGGCACGACCGGGGGCGCGCAAAACCTTCAACGCTAGATCGAGGCTCGGTCGGATCCCATGGAAAGCAGCGGCAGCTATCTCGCGGTCATCAAGGTCGTCGGCGTCGGCGGCGGTGGCACCAACGCGGTCAACCGCATGGTCGACGCGGGCCTGCGCGGGGTCGAGTTCATCGCGGCCAACACCGACGCCCAGGCGCTGCAGATGTGCGACGCCGACATCAAGCTGAACATCGGCCACGACCTGACCCACGGGCTGGGCGCGGGCGCCAACCCCGAGGTGGGCTTCGGCGCGGCCGCCGAGTCGCGCGACGACATCAAGGAGGCGCTGAAGGGCGCGGACATGGTGTTCGTCACCGCGGGCGAGGGCGGCGGCACCGGCACGGGCGCCGCCCCGGTCATCGCCGAGATCGCCAAGAACGAGATCGGCGCGCTGACCGTCGGCGTGGTGACCAAGCCGTTCGACTTCGAGGGCTCGCAGCGCATGCGCCAGGCCGACGAGGGCATCGGCCGTCTTCGCGACGTCGTCGACACGCTGATCGTCATCCCCAACGAGAAGCTGCTGAACATCGTCGAGCGCCGCACCACGATCCTCGAGGCCTTCCGCGAGGCCGACAACGTCCTGCGCCAAGGCGTGCAGGGGATCACCGACCTCATCACGATCCCCGGCCTCATCAACCTCGACTTCGCCGACGTGCGCACGATCATGACCGACGCCGGCTCCGCGCTCATGGGCATCGGCCAGGCCGGCGGCGAGAACCGCGCCGTCGAGGCCGCCAAGCAGGCGATCGCCAGCCCGCTGCTGGAGGAGTCCGTCGAGGGCGCCACCGGAATCCTGCTCAACATCACCGGCGGCAGGGACATCGGCCTGTTCGAGATCAACGAGGCCGCCGAGGTCGTCCAAAGCGCCGCGGACTCGACCGCCAACATCATCTTCGGCTCGGTCATCGACGAGCAGATCGGCGACGAGGTCCGCGTGACGGTCATCGCGACCGGCTTCGACCACGGCCGCGCCCGCCCGCGCACCGCGCGCGAGGAGACCCGCGACCGCGCCAGCCGGCGCGATCGCAGCCCGCGCGTCGGCGAGCGCGAGCGCTCGTCGCTGGAGATCTCCGACGACGACATCGACATCCCGCCGTTCCTGCGCGACCGCTGAGCGGCCGCTGACGGCGTTCGCGTCCTGACGCGCCTCCCTCCCCACTTTTCGGCGCCGGACTAGCCGGATGTCCGGTCAAAATCGCTGGCCCAGAGCCGTAAGCTCGGGCATGGAGTTTGACCAGCCTGGGGGCAACATCGTGCCGGAGATGACCGCGGAGGACTTGGGCCAGCACCTCGAGGCGCTGGCGCAGTCGAGCGAGGACGACCGCGACCAGCTTCTGCACGACCTGCTGGTCCAGGTCTACCCGACCAAGAGGACGCAGGACAGCTAGGCAGGGCGCCCCGCACGGGGGCGCGATGTCCGCGGGCGCTCGGTGTCCGCGTTGCTACTGTCCGGCCCGGTGGCCGCCGCCTCCTCCTCGCAGACCCTGAAGCGCACCGCGCTGTTCGACCGCCACGTCGACGCGGGCGCGAAGCTCGTGCCCTTCGCGGGTTGGGAGATGCCCGTGCAATACGCCGGGATCCGCGAGGAGCACGTCGCCGTGCGCGATGCGTGCGGCGTGTTCGACGTCTCGCACATGGGCGAGATCGAGACCAGCGGCCCGCAGGCCCAGCAGCTGCTGCAGCACCTCGTCTCCAACGACGTCGAGAAGCTCGCGGTGGGCGGCGCGCAGTACTCGGTCCTGTGCCGCGAGGACGGCGGTGTGCTCGACGACCTCTTCACCTACCGCCTGGCCCCCGATCGCTTCCTGACCGTCACCAACGCCGCCAACCACGACAACGACCTGGCGTGGTTCCAGGCCCATGCCGGCGCCTTCGACGCCGAGGTGTCCGACGCCCACGACCGCTACGCGATGCTCGCGGTGCAGGGCCCGCGGGCGCGCGAGATCGTCCAGGCGATGGCCGATGCGCCGTTGCCCGCGCGCTTCACGACGGCGCGGCGCACGCTCGTCGGCCGGTCGGCGCTCGTGTGCGGGACCGGTTACACGGGCGAGGACGGCGTCGAGCTGCTGCTCGACCCCGCCGACGCGCCGGCCCTGTGGGACGAGCTCGCACGCCGCGGCGCCACTCCGGCCGGGCTCGCCGCCCGCGACACGCTGCGCCTGGAGGTCTGCTTCCACCTCTACGGCAACGACCTGATGCAGGAGCGCGGGCCGATCGAGGCCGGGCTGGGCTGGTGCTGCAAGGAGGACACCGGCTTCATCGGCGCCGATGCCGTCCGCGCGGTGCGCGAGGCCGGCCCGCGCGAGAAGCTCGTGCCCTTCACCCTCACGGGCGCCGGCATCGCGCGCCAGGGCAACCCCGTGATCGGCGGCGGCGAGGTGACCAGCGGCACGCTGTCTCCCTGCCTGGAGGTCGGCATCGGCATGGCCTACGTGCCCGCCGAGCGCGCGCAGCCCGGCACCGAGCTCGAGATCGACGTGCGCGGCAAGGTCCGCCCCGCCGTGGTGGGCACCAAGCCGCTCTACCGCAAGGAGAACGATGGCTGACGCCAGCTACCCCGACGACCTGCTCTACCACCCCGAGCACGACTGGGTTCGCCTGGACGGCGACACCGCCACTTTCGGCATCACCTGGTTCGCACAGGACGCGCTGGGCGAAGTCGTCTTCTTCGAGCCGCCCGAGGTGGGCAGCACGGTGAGCAAGGACGAGCCCTACGCCGAGGTCGAGTCGGTCAAGGCCGTCTCCGACGTGATCGCGCCGCTGTCGGGCGAGATCGTCGAGGTCAACGCCGAGCTGGCCGACAAGCCCGAGGCCATCAACGAGGACCCCTACGGCGACGGCTGGCTGGCCCGGGTGAAACTGTCGGACCCCAGCGAGAAGGACGGCCTGCTCGACGCGGCCACGTACACGAAGAGCCTGTCCTGAGTGAGCACCTACACGTCGACAACCCCCGAGGACCTCGAGGCCATGCTGGCCGAGATCGGCGTCGCCTCGCTGCAGGAGCTCTTCGACCGCCAGATCCCGGCCGCGGTGCGCCTGGAGCGCGCCCTCGACCTGCCCGCGGGCATGGCCGAGCAGGACGTCTACGCGCACCTGCGCGCGCTCGCCGCCGCCAACACCAGCGCCGAGGACGAGGTCACCTTCCTCGGCGCCGGCATGTACGACCACTACGTCCCGGCGGTCATCGACATGCTCATGGGGCGCTCGGAGTTCCTGACGCCCTACACGCCCTACCAGCCCGAGATCTCCCAGGGCGGCCTGCAGGTCATGTTCGAGTACCAGACCGCGATCTCGGAGCTCACCGCGCTGCCGGTCTCCAACGCGAGCGTCTACGAGGGCCCGAGCGCCGTCGCGGCCGCCGCCTACCTGGCCAAGCTGGCCAACGGCAAGGCCCGCGTCGTCGTCTCGCGCGGCGTGCACCCGCACTCCCGCGCCGCCCTACGCACGCTGGCCGCCGGCTACGGCCATCAGATCGTCGAGGTCGGTCTGCGCGACGGCGTCACCGACCCCGACGCCTGGGCTGCCGCCATCGACCAGGACACGAGCGCGGTCATCTTCCAGCAGCCGAACTTCCTGGGCGCCGTCGAGGACGCGAGCGCGCTGGCACTGGCGGCCAAGGACTCGCCCGCGGTGGTCGTGGGCTCCTATGACCCGATCCCGCTGGGGATCCTCAAGCCCCCGGGCGAGTGCGGGGTCGACGTGGCCGTGGGCGAGGGGCAGACGCTGGGCAATCGCCTGGACTTCGGCGGCCCGTCGTTCGGCTTCTTCGCTGCCACCGACGCCTATCTGCGACGCATGCCCGGGCGCATCGCGGGCGAGACGCGCGACGTCGACGGCCGGCGCGGCTTCGTGCTCACGCTGCAGACGCGCGAGCAGCACATCCGCCGCGAGAAGGCGACGTCCAACATCTGCACCGCGCAGGCGCTCAACGCGCTGGCGGGGGTCGTCTACCTCACGTGGCTGGGCCGCCGCGGCTTGGTCGACCTGGGCGAGCTGCTGCTGCAGCGCACGCACTACGCCCGCGAGGCGCTGACGGCGCTCGAAGGGGTCGAGGCGCTGCACGAGCAGCCGGTGGTGCGTGAGTTCGCCGTGCGCCTGCAGGCGCCGGTCGATCGCGTGATCGCCCGCTGCCAGGATGCCGGCGTCAATCCGGGCTTCGCGCTTGGCCGCGAGTACGACGAGCACCCGGACGGACTGCTCGTCGCCGTCACAGAGCAGCGCTCGAAGGCCGACATCGATCGCCTGGCCGACGTCCTCGGCGCCGCCGTGGCGGCCGAGCGCCAGACCGCGGGGGTGGGGGCATGAGCGCGACGACGCAGACGCCGCTGCAGCGCGAGGAGGCGACGACGATCTTCGAGAAGGGCGCCCCGGGGCGGCGCGCGTTCAGCTGCCCGGAGATGGACGTGCCCGTGGTCGACGGCCTGCTCCCCGACGGCCTGCGCCGCAGCGAGCCGCCGCGGCTGCCCGAGGTGTCAGAGCCCGAGCTCGTGCGCCACTACGTGAACCTCTCCAAGCGCAACTTCGACCTCGACTCGGGCTTCTACCCGCTCGGGTCGTGCACGATGAAGCACAACCCGCGCCTGCACGAGCGCGTCGCGGCGCTGCCCGGCCACGCGCGCCTGCACCCGCTGCAGGACCCCGCGCACGCCCAGGGTGCGTTGGAGCTGATGTGGAACCTCGAGCGCGCACTGGCCGAGATCGCCGGGCTGCCGCACGTCTCCCTGCAGCCCAGCGCCGGCTCGCACGGCGAGCTGGCCGGCGTGCTGCTGACCAAGGCCTTCCACGCCGACCGCGGCGAGGAGCGCACCAAGGTCCTCACGCCCGACACCGCCCACGGCACCAATCCGGCCACGGTGACGATGGCCGGCTATGAGGTGGTCAAGGTCGGCACCAACGCCGACGGCGGCGTCGACGTCGACGACCTGCGCGCCAAGGCCGGCCCCGACGTCGCGTGCCTGATGCTCACCAACCCCAACACGCTGGGGATCTTCGACTCGAACATCGAGGAGATCGCCGACATCGTGCACGGGGTGGGGGCGACGCTCTATTACGACGGCGCCAACCTCAACGCCGTGATGGGCATCTCGCGCCCGGGCGACATGGGCTTCGACATCGTGCACTTCAACCTGCACAAGTCCTTCACCCAGCCCCACGGCGGCGGCGGCCCGGGCGCGGGGCCGATCGCGGTCTCCGACCGCATGGAGCCCTACCTGCCGCGCCCGGTCATCACGCGCTCGGGCGACGGGCAGTTCGACCTCGATGACCAGCGGCCGAAGTCGATCGGCAAGCTGCGCGGCTTCCAGGGCAACTACGGCTGCTTCGTGCGCTCCTACGCCTACATCCGCTCGCTCGGCGCCGAGGGCCTGAAGGACGCCAGCGAGACGGCGGTCCTCAACGCCAACTACCTGCTGGCGCGGCTGCGCAGCCTCGGCGTGGCCGACAAGCTGCCGCTCGCCTTCGGCGAGCTGTGCATGCACGAGTTCGTCCTCTCGGGCGCCCCGATGAAGCGCGACCTGCAGATCCGCACGCTCGACCTCGCCAAGCGCCTGCTCGACCACGGCTTCCACCCGCCAACGGTCTACTTCCCGCTGCTGGTCGACGAGGCCCTGCTCATCGAGCCGACCGAGACCGAGACGCGTGAGACGCTCGACGCGTTCGCCGAGGTGGTGGCGGCGATCCTGCGCGAGGCGCAGGAGGACCCGACGATCGCCCGCGAGGCCCCCTACACGACGCCGGTGCGCCGCCTCGACGAGGCGGCGGCGGCCAAGCGGCCGGTCATTCGCCAGGCGCTGTAGCCGCCGGCCTTCGCTGCACCTTCCTACTGACTGTCGGCGAACGCACACGGAGGTGGACCGTCCCGACTCCGTGGTGGGAGGGTCGAACGCAGCTCGGGTGAGTCCTGCGGCCGGTGCTCTGAAGGGGGGCAACATGGTGAATCAAGAGATGTCCCGCCGCACCCTGTTGAAGGGTGGCGGCGCGGCTGTCGCCGGGTTGACGGCGGTGCAGGTCGCGGGGCCGGCCCAGGCCTTCCCGGGCCACCCGGGCGACGAGGTCATCCCGTGGCTGGACCAGCCCGCGCCGAACCCCGTCCCGCAGATCGTCCCGCGCCAGCTCGTGTGGGAGCAACTCGACTCCTGGCTGACGCCCGCCGACGAGTTCTTCATCGTCAGCCACTACGGCACTCCGCCGGTCGACAAGGCATCCCATCCGCTCGATATCGCCGGCCTCGTGCGGCGGCCGCAGTCCCTCACGCTGGCCGATCTCAAGGCCCGGCCGCGCCGCGAGGTGACCTTCACGCTGGAATGCTCGGGCAACACGGGCCTGCCCTTCCTCATCGGCGCCGTCGGCAACGCCCGCTGGGCGGGCACGCCGCTGGCCCCGCTCCTGGAGCGCGCAGGCATCCTCGAAGAAGGCATCGAGGTGGTGTTCTGGGGGGCCGATTCCGGTGCGGTGACGATCCGCGACAACTCGGGGATCATCGCTGAGGGCCTCTCCGGCGATGGCGTCGACGACGGCGCCGGGGCGCTGGATCTGACCATCACCGAGCAGTTCGCGCGCAGCATGTCGGTCGAGGACGCGCTGAACCCCGACAACCTGCTCTGCTACGAGATGAACGGCGCGCCGCTGCCCGAGGAGCACGGGTCCCCGCTGCGGCTGATCGCCCCGGGGTGGTACGGGGTGGCCAACGTCAAGTGGCTGACGCGGATCGAGGTCGTCGACCAGCGCTACGCCGGCCGCTTCATGGCGCGCGACTACGTGACGATCCGCGAGGAGATGCGCGACGGCGACACCGTGTGGACGTTCGCGACGGTCAGACACGACCGACTGAAGTCGGCGCCGGCCAAGGTCACGCGTCGACACGGCCGCTACACCATCATGGGCGCGGCCTGGGGCGCGCCGATCGCGGAGGTCGAGGTCCAGATCGACGGCGGGCCCTGGATCACGGCCACGCTCGACGATCACCCGCCGCGCAAGCGCAGGTCCCGCGCCCGCAGTGAGTTCGCCTGGAGGTTCTGGACGCTGCACTGGGGCAAGCCCGCGGCGGGCGACCACACCATCACGTCGCGAGCCTTCGACGTCGACGGCAACCTCCAGCCGGCGCCGGACGATCCGCAGCTCGCCCGCAAGGTCACCTTCTGGGAGAGCAACGGCCAGATCACCAGACGAGTTCGCATTCCGACCGGCGGCTAGGACACCCGCGTCAAGCGCGGCTCGCCCGTGCGTTCGCGCGCTCCACACCCCGACGCAGCGCGTGCACGTCAGCAGCTCGCCGACCGCGTAGCGCAGGCCCGTGCCCTTGGGGCGCTGGCCGTCCGGGTGCTCCTCGACGAACGGCTCGCGGACCCAGCGTCGACCTTCTCCTTGGCGACGAGCTTGGACAGCGCGAAGGTGGCCAGGCCCAGCGCCGGCACCTCGGCCGAGCGGACGGGCTCGTCGCCCTTGTCGCGGGCGGCGACGAGGACGGCGCCGAGCAGCGCGCCCCAGCCGGCGCTCAGGGCCGCGTAGTCGGTCGCGTTTGCGCGGGCGGGGTCCGTTGGAGAGGTCATCTGGCGCCCTGGCCTACCCGTTGCGCGCACTCGCGCAAAAGGTGCGATTGAAATGCGCGGACGGTGGGCATAGGGGAGGACGTCGCGAGCAATTGCGACCCGGCCATTTCGCCCCCCAGGCCGGCTTAGAGCGGGAGCCCGCTCCGGCGCCCTCGAAACGCCATCGCCCCCCAGGCGCTCGAGAGCTTTCGGAGCGGAGCTCCCGCTTTCTTTTTGCGCGCGCCGCTAGTTTGTCCGGCTCGTGCGCATCTTCTCCGGCATCCAGCCCACGGGCCGCAAGCACCTCGGCAACTACCTAGGAGCGATTCGTCCCTGGGTGGACGCCCAGGACCGCGGCGATCCGGCGATCTACTGCATCGTCGACCTGCACGCGATCAGCCTGCCCTACGAGCCCGCCGAGCTGCGCGCCGGGCTCTATGACCTCCTGGCGCTGCTGCTGGCCGCGGGCCTGGACCCGCAGCGCAGCGTGCTCTTCCGCCAGGGCGACGTGCACGAGCACACCGAGCTGAGCTGGCTGCTGTCGTCGGTGACCGCCGTCGGCGAGCTCAACCGCATGCACCAGTTCCGCGACAAGTCGGTGGGGCAGCGCGAGCTGGTCTCCGCCGCGCTGCTCTTCTACCCGGTGCTGCAGGCCGCCGACGTGCTCGCCTACCGCGCCCACGAGGTGCCGGTCGGCGAGGACCAGCGCGAGCACCTCGAGCTCATGCGCGACGTCGCGCGGCGCTTCAACGCGCGCTTCGGCGAGGACATCCTCGTCGTGCCCGAGCCCCGCATCCCCACGCTCGGCGGGCGGATCATGGACCTCCAGGAGCCGGCGAACAAGATGTCGACCACGGGCGGCACTGCGGAGGGCACGATCCTCGTCCTCGACGACCCCGCGACGATCGAGAAGAAGATCAAACGCGCCGTCACCGACTCCGGTAGCGACATCGTGCGCGCCCCCGACAAGCCGGGGGTGACGAACCTCATCGACATCCTGGCGGTGGCCCGCGGCGTGCCGGCGCAGGCGGTCGAGCAGGAGATGCGCTCCGCGCGCGGCTACGGCGACCTCAAGGGGGCGACCGCGCAGGCGGTCGTCGATCTGCTGGCGCCGCTGCGCGAGCGCTACGGCGAGCTGCGTGACGACGAGCAGCGCCTGGAGGCGATCCTCGCCGAGGGCGCGGAGAAGGCACGTGCGATGGCCCGCGAGACGCTGGCCGACGTGCGCGAGGCCATGGGCGTCGGTCCTCCGCGCGGGTAGCCGCGCGTGCGCCGGCTCGCGCTGCTCGTCGGCGCCATCGTCCTCGTCGACACGATGTTCTACGCGGCGATCACGCCGCTGCTGCCCCAGCTCAGCGACGAGCTGGACCTGGGGAAGAACGGCGCCGGCGTGCTGGCCGGCTCCTATGCGGCCGGCACCCTGATCGGCGCGCTGCCGGGCGGCTGGCTGGCCGCTCGCGCTGGCGTGAAGGCCACCGTGCTCGTCGGCCTGACGCTGATGGCGGTGAGCGGGCTGGCCTTCGCCTTCGGGTCGTCGATCGTCGTGGTCGACATCGCGCGCTTCATGCAGGGCGTGGGCGGGGCGTGCTCCTGGGCGGGCGGCATGGCCTGGGTGGCGGGCGAGGCACCGCGCGAGCGCCGCGGCGAGGTGATCGGCGGGGTCCTGGGCGCGGCCATCTTCGGGGTGCAGCTCGGCCCGGTGGTGGGTGCGCTGGCCACCGCGATCGGGCGCGAGGCCGCGTTCTCGACCACCGTGCTCTTCGGCGTGGCGCTGGGGGCTTGGGCGCTCACGATGCCCGCACCTTCCGGCTCGCAGGTCCTCACGGCGCCGGGGGCGGCGCTGCGCCAGCGCTCGATGCTCGCCGGCATGTGGCTCACGGCGCTTCCCGCGGCCGCCTTCGGGGTGCTCGACGTGCTGGCCCCGCTGCGTCTCGACGCGCTAGGGGCCACGGGCCTCGCGCTGGGCGCGACGTTCTTCGCCGCCGCCGGCGTCGAGGCCATCATCGCCCCGGCCGCGGGGCGCGCCGCGGACCGCCGCGGCGCGCTGCCGGTGGCGCGCCTCGGGCTGGCCATCGGCGCCGTCGCGCTCGTCGTGCTGCAGCTTCCCGACAGCGCATGGGCGCTGGCGGTCGTGGTCGTGTTCGTCGCCGGCCTGCTCGGCGTGCTGTGGGTGCCGGCCGGGCTGCTGCTGGCGGCCGGCGCCGAGCTCATCGACCTCGACGACGCCTACGCCTACGCCTTCTTCAACCTGGCGTGGGCCGGTGGCTTCACGGTCGGCGCGGCGGGCGGGGGCGCCCTGGCGCAGGTCACCGCCGACGCCGTGCCCTATCTGCTGCTCGCCGGCGCCTATGCCGTCTCATTGGCGGTCGCCGGCGTCGCGCGCCATCGCCGGCGGCAACCGCTGACCGCCTAGGCAGCGCGCCTGACGCGCCCCACCTGCTCACGCCG
>Ga0307278_10000327_pt1 | contig 24081 bp, 20 predicted proteins | sample ER_DNA_117_FD_194482 | JGI IMG/M metagenome (GOLD analysis project Ga0307278, IMG submission 194482) | Bulk soil microbial communities from the East River watershed near Crested Butte, Colorado, United States - ER_DNA_117 | ecosystem: Environmental > Terrestrial > Soil > Floodplain | place...
GGTCCATTCGCCGATGCTGATGCCCGCTTGCAAGCCGTCTTCGCTTGCAAATCGGAAGTGAATTCCCCCGTATATCCTGCTCACTGCAGCTTCTTCCGCTGCATCGAGACACGTTGAAAAGCTCCGGTACACACCGGGAAGAAAGTCTGAGCCGGTTGTGAACGGCAGATCTTCTGTGCCGTAAAAGAGTGGGAGCACGGTTGCGGCTGCGGCGCTGAACGTGCTGTGGCCGGAGACGTAATCAGGGAAGGGTGGTGTTATGATGAATGACATCCAGTTCAGTTCTGGCTCGGCGAAAGCAATCGCGGTCACCGGGCGCCAGAAGTGGAAGGTGTACTTGGCGTCCCACGCGCAAATGGCAGCGTCTGCCATGGCGATATTCAAGAGAGCAAGCAACCTCGCGTTTTCTTCCAGCGTGTTTTCTTGTGCGGCGGCAATAATCTGCGCAATGCTATTCCAGTGTCCGGGAGGCGTCTCGGTGCCAGCGCCATCCGCCCAGAACAAGGCGATCTGGGTCTGCTCCTCGGTGCGTGTCGAACCAACAGCCGCGCCGAGCTCCTTAACCTCATTGTAGTCCGCCGCATATCGCTGGCTATCGAGAGACGGCGGCCCCGGCGGACGGAACTGCGAACTGCTACTGATCGCAAACGGCATGACGAATCCCCATTGCGGCAGCAAATAGGGAAGGAATGCCGGAGGAGTCGGGATCCACACGCCAGGACCGCTGCCGCCAGGCGGCGGGACGATTGCGTTGGAACCATCATTGGCCCGTGCCGCGAGGATTTGGTTCGCGACGAATTCACCCCACACAATGCCGGCGGTCTTTTGTGGGCCATCGGGGATTGCGGCGAGAATCGCAGCATGAAGCGCATCAAAGGTGGATCTTCTGGCCGGAAATAAATTGACGAGCGCCTCGTGTGCCGCAGCGCTGGCAGCAGCCTCACGCGACGCGCTGGCTGACACTGCACTTTGCACCAGGTACGGCTCGTGTGTGCGGGCAATGCCGTTAACCGCGTCGTAGATTGAGACGTGAAGAATAGCGAGGCTGCGGGAGGCGATCGGGGGGTTGGTGTTGCCAGCGCGAATGGCATCGAGCGCGGCGTTATTCCAGTCGGTCACGACATCGCCACGAGCTGGGATGCCGATGCTCGACGCAAGATTTATAGCGCCAATGCACGCGATGAAGAGCGAACCTCTGGAAATCGTTCTCACTGCGCCCCCTCCCTGCACAAACCAGGGCGCAGTTATAGGCTTTGGCAGGTTTTTGTGTCAAGCCTTTTCGGAGCCGGTGGGTTCCAGGCACGAGGACGCCAGTCACAGCATCGGCAATGATCTCTTTGAGTTCTGTGGCGGAAATTCCCGATCGAGTTCTGCGAGATCTTCTTTGGTCAGTTCGATCTGGATTGATCGCGCGTTATCTCGGACGTGTTTTTCATTGCTCGCTTTTGGAATTGCGATGACCTCGGGTTGTCGCAGCACCCACGCGAGCGCGATCTGCGCCGGTGTCGCATCGTCGCGTTTGGCAATTTTCTTTAACGTCTTGTTTTCAAGCAACCCGCGGCCGTGACCGACCGGCGAGTAAGCCATCACGATCAGTTGATGGTTGAACGTTGAGTGTTGACGGAGAAAAGGGAGAAGATCGAATTCGATCTCGCGGTGTTCGAGGTTGTAGAGCACCTGATTGGCAGCGCAATTGAGGCCGTTCTCAATCGCGAGCAATTCCTGCATGTCATCGACATCGAAGTTTGAGACGCCCCACCGTTTGATTTTGCTGGCGGAACGCAGCTTCTCGAATGTTTCGACTGTTTCCTCGAGTGGCGGCGTCCTTTGGCGCCAGTGTAACAGGTAAAGATCTATGGCATCAAGACGGAGGCGCTTCAGACTGCGCTCGCACGCTTTCGGCATTTCCGTACGCGAGGCGTTGTGCGGATAAACTTTCGTGACGACGAACACGTGTTCGCGCTGACCATCCATCGCATCGGCCACGACTTTTTCAGCGCCGCCTTCGCCGTACATTTCCGCGGTATCGATCAACGTCATCCCGAGATCGATTCCCAAACGCAGGGCTGCGACTTCCTCCGCGTGTCTGCTTTTCTTTTCGCCCATGCCCCACGTGCCCTGACCCAGCACGGGAACGCGTTCGCCATCTGGAAGTGCGACTGTTTTCATACACTTCAATCGAATCAGGAAACCAGGAAAGCAGGAAAAATTTTCTACTCACAGAACTCGCAGATCAAAAATTGGAGGGCGGAATATCTGGCAAAGAAATCTGCGTAAATCCGTGTAATCTGCGGATATGCCAAAAACAATGCGCGCTGTTCAAGTTCCGCGTGCTGTCGGACCGTTAGAATTGGTTGAACGAGATGTTCCCGAGCCACAGCCGGGATGGGTGCGTGTCAAAGTAGAGGGCTGTGGCATTTGTCACAGCGATTCGTTAGTCAAGGAAGGGCTCTGGCCCGGTATTCAATATCCGCGTGTGCCGGGACATGAGGTGATCGGAGTTGTCGATCTTGTCGGCGAAGGAGTGGAGCCATGGAAAAATGGTCAGCGGGTCGGCGTTGGTTGGCATGGTGGAAACTGCGGATACTGCGACCATTGCCGGCGCGGCGATTTCTTTGCGTGCAATGTAGCGTTGCTCACCACCGGAATTTCTTTTGACGGCGGTTACGCGGAATACATGGTTGCACCGGCGGAAGCGCTGGCGCGTGTCCCCGACGAATTATCTGCTGTCGATGGTGCGCCGCTCATGTGTGCCGGCGTGACCACGTTCAACGCGCTCCGCAATAGTGGGGCAGAAGGCGGCGATGTTGTTGCGGTGCTCGGGATTGGCGGTCTTGGTCACCTCGGGGTTCAGTTCGCAGCCAAAATGGGATTCAAAACCGTGGCGATCGCGCGTGGAAAAGACAAAAGATCGTTTGCCAAAGAACTCGGCGCTCACCACTACATCGATAGCCAGGCGTCCGATCCGGCGGCGGAACTGAACAAGCTCGGCGGCGCGAAGGTTGTGATCGCAACGGTAACCAATGCCGATGCGATGACAGCGGTGCTCGGTGGGCTTGCGCCGAATGGTGTGTTCATGGTGATCGGCGCAGCCGGTCCGCTTTCCGTAGATCCAATTCTGCTCATTAGTGGCTGCCGGTCGGTCAAAGGTTGGTACTCCGGAACCGCGATCGATTCACAAGACACGCTGAGCTTTAGCGCGTCGAGCGGCGTGCATTCGATGAACGAAGTTTTTCCGCTGGAGCGAGCCGCCGAGGCTTACGAGCGCATGATGAGCGGCAAAGCGCGTTTCCGCGTCGTTCTCACTGTCGGCGGCAAATGAAATCGTGTTACGACGTCGTGATTTTGGGAGCGGGTCACAATGGACTTGTGGCCGCGTCTTATCTCGGGCGCGCTGGCTTGAGTGTGCTGTTACTGGAAAAGAACGATTACATCGGCGGAGCGACCACTTCGCAAAGATTGTTTCCCGATTACGACGCACGGCTGTCGCAGTATGCCTACCTGGTCAGTTTGTTTCCGCAGAAAATCATCCGCGACCTGGGGCTGAATCTCGAGCTGCGCAGGCGCGCGATTGCGTCGTATACGCCATACGTGAGCCATGGCCAAAATGGCGCCCTGGTTTTGAGCAACCTCGATGAGGACGTGAGCCGAAAATCGATTGTCGACCTGACTGGAAGCGACGCCGAGTTCGAGCGCCTGAAAAAGTTTTACAATCTGCCGCGCGTTTTTGCCGAGCAGATTTGGGACTCAATGCTGGAGCCGTTGGTTGCGAAACAGGAAATGGCGCGCCGGTTTAGCGATAATGAAATCTTGCGCGAGGCGTGGCGCAGTGTGGTTGAAGAACCGCTTGGGAATGCGATTGAGCGTTACCTGCAAAACGATCTCGTGCGCGGCCTTGTATTCACCGACGCGAAGATCGGCGTGTTCACGTATCCACACGATCCCTCGCTCCTGCAGAACCGCTGTTTCCTTTATCACCTCATCGGAAACAAAACAGGCGAATGGAAGGTGCCGGTAGGGGGGATGGGCGCGGTGTCGTCCGAGTTGGAGCGCTCGGCGCGTAAAGCAGGCGCCGAAATACTAACGAATGTCGGTGTACACGCGTTGAACGTGACCGGGAAGACGCCCAGCGTCGAATTTCGCGTTGATGGTAAACACGAGACGGTCGATGCGCGATTTCTGCTGGTGAACTTTGGCCGGAACGTGCTCGCAAAATTTACAGGCCGACTACTTCAACCGGATCGCACCGATGAAGGCTCTGTGTTCAAGACGAACATGCTCCTGCATCGATTGCCCAAGCTGAAGGCAAAAAAATATCCGGCAACTGAGGCATTTTGCGGAACCTTCCACAGCGACGAAGGCTACGAACAAATGAATGCCAGTTACGACCAGGCGTCTGAAGGCCGGCTGCCTGAGAAGATGGCGTGCGAGATGTATTGCCACACGCTAACCGACGACAGCATTCTCGCGCCGGATCTGCGTGAGCAAGGATTTCATACGATGACCTTGTTCGGACTCGATGCGCCGTGGAGCTTGTTCGCGAGAGACAATGAAAACATGCGGCGGGAGGCCGAGAGAAAATTCCTCGAGAGCGTAAACCAATGGCTGGAAGAGCCGATTGAAGATTGTCTCGCCGTGGCGCGTGACGGCCGTCGCTGCATCGAAAGTAAAAGTCCTGTCGATATCGAGGACGCGCTGGGGATGTATCACGGGAACATCTTTCAGAACGCGCCGACGTTTCCTTTTGCCGAGCGCAGAGAGCAGGTCGGCACCTGGGGCGTAGAGACTGAATACGAGAATGTGTTTTTCTGCGGATCGAGCGCATTGCGCGGCGGCGCCGTCAGCGGGATTCCCGGACACAACGCGGCTATGAAAGTTTTGGAGGTCGTGAAGAAGGCACCGAACACCCAACATCGAATGTCCAATGTCGAAGTCAGAGCCTGATCCGGCTGATGTCGGATCGATCGATGCGATCATTCGCGCAGCATACGATGTGATCTCGGGACCGGCCGGGAAGAAGCGCGACTGGAATCGCGAGCGGTCGCTGTTTTATCCAGGCGCGCGTTTAATTCCGACCGCGAGCGTCGCCGGAAGAAACGATGTCGATCTTGAGCCACAAATGTTGGATGTCGAAGGTTACATAGCGCGGGCAGAACCACTTTTTGAGAAAGCTGGCTTTTACGAAACCGAAATCGCGCGTCGCGTTGAGCAGTTCGGTCAAATCGCGCACGTCTGGAGCACGTACGAATCGCGCCATAACTTGGACGATCCCAAACCGTTCATGCGCGGAATCAACAGCATTGAGCTTTTCAACGACGGCAAGCGCTGGTGGATTTTGTCGATCTACTGGCAGCACGAGAATGCCGCGCATCCGATTCCGAGAAAATATCTCGAGACGCGAAATCCTCAATAGCGCGCTCGCTATTCATCTGTGTCAGAAGCTGCATCGTGTTTCGAAGTCGGGCGATGCTGGACGTGAGTTCGTTTTTGTTTAGGTGTCGGCGAAGTCGCGCCAGCCGCCGATTTTCGCCACGGATGATTCTTGTCGATCAACTCCGGCGCACGCGGATGAGCGTCGCGGTAACATTTTGTGCCCAGCCCGAGAACGAACGCCGCGATAACGAACGCGGCTACTCGTCTTTCCGTTGGAGTGAGGCGAAATCTCTCTGTGAGGCGATTGAATTTGGAGCGCCCGTGCGTCTTCAACTTCAGCTAACCACTAATGACACGAATAGGCACGAATTCAGAAAACGAGCCGTTGAACGCAAATCCAATCGACGCCTGCCCGCCTGCACTACAGAATCCAAGCCATTCTGTAATGGCAACCGTATCGGCCGCTCGTCATTATTCGTGTTCATTCGTGGTTGTCTCCCTTTTGCCGCGGCCGGATCGGAATCGAGCGGTAGTGTCGTCTGATATTCGAATCGTAGAACCGCGCTTTTGACTCCGCCGACATCAGGTCGCGGTGCACCGCCGGAGGCACATCGAGATAACGATAGATGGCGCCGTTTACGAATTCGATTTCGAGAATGTGCCGGCGTTTGCTGTAGCCAATGGCCGCAATGGCGGTCGATTCAACGCGCTGACGTGGAATGTGCGAGGTGATCGGGGCCGGTGTCGTCGGCGTTTCCGCGCGGATTACAGCCGGGCTGACGCTGATCATCGCAACCACAGTTGTAAACCAAAGGCGTAACATGGCCGCGTAGCACGTTTTCAATTCTCATCCTGATCTCATGACGCAAGCGTCGTTGAAAAGATAAAAGAGTTAAAAAGTTAAAGGGTTAAATGCCGCCATTCTTCTCGGGATCGTCAGTGTGACTTTGTAACCTTTTTAACTTTGTAACCCATTTGACTTATCTTTATTGCCCTAGCGGCGTGGCGACTTCCGTGTCCGGCGGCGGCTTGAACTCGAAAGTGGAAGCAGGGATCGGCGTGCGCGTCTGGTTCGAGTACGAAGTCACGATTCGATCGCCGTTCGGCAGCAGCATGTCGGTGCGGTCGACTCGCAACTCGTTGATATGCAGATCAAGCTTTTGAAATACTCGCTTCATCGAAGCCGTGCGCGGTAGCAACGCCAACTCGTATCCGTTGTCGATCTTTGTCGCACTGATTTGGAAAGTGTTTTCGATGTTCTCCAGATTTAGCGCCGAGTTAATGGCGGCTACCGTGGAGTCCAGCGGCGATCCCTTCCCCAGTGGATAACGTTCGGCCGATTTAAAATTCGGATAATAAATCCAAAGTTGCCGACCGTCGCTTACAGTAATGCTGGGCGAGTTGCCTTTCACTTCGCGCCGGAATTTGTTCGGCGGCTGGAACCAGATTCTTCCCGAACTCACGATCGGATTTTTCATCAGGTGAATCATTCTTTGTTCCTGAAAATCGGCCTGCGTAGTCCGGTTCTGACGAATCCCTGCGAGGAGGTTCTTAACGTCACCCTCGGAAAGCGGGGCCGTTTTCGCCGTAGTTGCCAGTGCTATAAAGGCAAACGCCGCAGATACCAATGTGCGCATGCCATGATGTTATGTCGTCAGATCAAATTCTCAAAGCATACGAAGATCGGTGAATGGCGAGCGCACGCGCTTGCCCGGGACAACTCCGCGTGAGCGGCGGACAAGGATGCGTGCGCTCCCCAATATCGGTTCGCTTAAGGTTGGTCCTCAGTGATGATGCCAAAAAGACCGTGTTCTTCGTCGGCGATTCCAGCGGTGAAAAAGACTCCGTCGGTGAGTGGCAGAAGATCCCAGAGGCCATCAAACTGCAGCGGCGTTCCATCCGCCCGCATGAGCGTCTCGATGAAATTGCCGCTGACAGGATCGTAATTGTTGATGAGGCCGTCACCGAAGTTGCCAACCCAAAGGTTGGTGTCTTCCACGAGCGCAAGTCCCCATGGGGCATTGAGGTTTCCGTTTGAGATCAGCCGCCGGAGGAAGTTGCCGCTGGTATCGAACACATTGACGAAGCCGCAGCCGGGACAAGCAACATCATCCTCGTGTTTGGGATCCTGCTTGGCATAGGTTACAAAAATTTCGCCATTGAAATTGCGGATGCCGAATGGTCCATAACCTGCCGGAAGATTGGGGTCGACGAAGCCGTTGGGATTCACCTGATGAAAATTTTCATCGAAGGTGTGGACGTGACCCGTATGGAAATCTGTCGCATACAGGAAATTGTGACCGTCGGCGACGCCGAGCGTTGCGCCTTTGTAAATGGCACGGTTAACGCCGTGGTTTGTTCCGTTATCCACAGCGATTATAGCGTTCGTCGGATCCACGGTGGGGTTCCAACCTGAAATGGAGCCGTCTTCACTGACAAAAATGAACCGAGCGGGCGCCGAGGTTCCATTTTTTGTCACTTGGAAGAACTCCGTGCCGTTGAAGACTTGTCCAGTGGGATTCCCAGTTCCTCTGTTCTGTTTGGAGGTCGGAATCGTCACCACCAGGTCAACCGCTGTGCCATCCTGATGGTAGAGAGTGGAAACACCGGTGCCATTGTCGCTGACCCAAATCGTGCCGGAAGGCGAGACCGACATGCCCCACGGATTGACAAGGTTTGGATCGACGTGTTGCGCCACACCGGCGATATCAGATTGAAAGTTTGTCCACGAATAAGTGTCCGCGCGCCCAGACGTGGCCGTCAGAATTGCTGCTGCCAACAGGGGCAGAGCAATTTTTATATAAGCATTAGTTGTTTTCATAGGTTTGATGGTTGTTTTTGTAGGGAGAATCGCACCGATCAATGGTTTCTGGCCCATCGGAAAAGTAACGCCGCTGTTACCTTCCGGGTTTCGTGGCGTTGTAGGGCGGGCGCTTCGTCTGCCACAAGCCGCGCGTTCCAATTCATCCGCCTGACGCGGACGTCGGCAAGCGATACCCTTGCCCTACACAGCTCACCTAGCGGATCATATAACCAACGTGGCGAACGGTGTGAATCAGAGGAGGATCACCGATCTTTTTTCGCAGCCTACCGATGAACACTTCGACCAGCTTCGTGTCATACTCATGCGCGTGTTCCCATACGCGTTCGCACAGCTCCGTGCGCGTAAATACACGGCCCGGCTCGCGCATCAGGACTTTCAGCAACATCAATTCCCTGGGAGAAAGGTCGATTCGTCTCGCGCCGCGGTGAACATCGTGAGTAGCCAGGCCGAGGGTGAGATCGCCGACCCGAAGGTTCAGAACCGGTTCTTCCGGGTAACGTCGCCCCAGCGCATTCACTCGTGCAACGAGTTCGCGCATGGCAAACGGCTTTGGCAAATAATCGTCGGCGCCAAGTTGCAATCCGGTAACGCGGTCCTTCATCTCGCCGCGGGCAGTCAGCATCAGCACGCGGCTAGCCATGTGTTGCGAACGCAAATGCCGCAGAACGGCAAACCCGTCCATCCCGGGCAGAATAATATCAAGCACGATCAGGTCGAAGGGCCTCTTTCTCGTTTCGTCCAAAGCGGCCTCACCATTGTGAACCGCTCTCGGATCATGGCCGGCCTCGGTCAACGCCGAGACGATTTGCCGCGCCACAGGGACTTCATCTTCGACAATCAGGATGCGCATGGATTAGAAACGGATGGTAAATTGTGCAGCTAAGAGATGATTGTCATCGCCGGAGCCAGTGGTCTCATGCTGAAAACCATACTGCAATTTTAACTGTGCGTGTGGTGTGAAACGATAGGCTGCAGCAATGTCAATCCTGCCGAGGTCTTGACTCCAGCGAAGGCTTTCGCCGTAGGGATTACTGATGTCGCTGAACAGTTGCTGGTTCCAGCGAATCGCGCCAAATAGCTGCGGGGTAAATTTGTATTTCGCTTCGATGTAATAAGCAAACGTGTCTGCGTCTCCCACTCGAGGTACTTCGAAGCGTGCTTCATAAAACTCAACCCACACTTGTAAATGACGCCAGGCAAAGCTGGCATCCTGCCCGAGCACGAATTCACGATAATCGTCGATGTCGCGCCCGGGCGGCAGAGTGGATTCGGCCTCGCGCCGAAAATATGGACCTTCGCTCGCTGACAATCCAAAGTTCCACGCCTCGTTAGGGCGGAAACCTGCGCGACCGCTGAAAGTCGGCTGCTCGAAACCATTGTACGTAACGTTCCACGACTCCGGACGTGACGAGAGCGACGCATTCTTCATTTCAACAGCGTAATCAAATTGGCCCAGTTGGCCGGAGACAGAAATGCCACTCGCATAACTGGGTCCCCAGATTACCGGATTAAACGCGTACTTTTCGTAGTAGTACGGCCCGTAGATAAAATTCAGTGATGAATACGGAGCGTATTTGTCCTGAATGGGCGTGACATTTTCATAAATTAGCGGTGCGTTAATGAATGGATTTTCCCAGGAGAGATGCCGGGGCACCCAATTACCTACGACCGTAGCGAACTTGCCGATTTGCACGGTCAAGCGGCCGTCCTTCCACGGCGTAACGCGCAGGGCGTATTCGTCGAGCCGTACCTGAGCGCCCTGATCGCTCGGATCAAAACCGCGATCGAGCCGCGACTGCGCAAAAAAATAAATCTGTGATCCGATTTGCGCGTCGAGAAAGAGAGTTAAACGCGGATTGAAAAGCGTGTCGATGTTGCTGTTGATGAGACCGGGCGCGGGTTGTTCGAAGTTGTAGATTTCCAAGTCGAGCGTGCCGCTCAATCTTGCGCGCAGATTGTCTTGAAATGCGGAAACGCTCAGCGCCGTGTCTAGGCGGTCGAGAAAATCATCAACATCAAAAGCGCACGCCGTGCAGGCAAAAATGCACAGACTTAGGGCGCGCCACTTCATGCAACTGCATTAACACCGTCCACAGCGGGAAAGCGCACTTCAAATTCAGTCCAATCGTTTTCGGAGCGAACCAGGCGCAAATCGCCGCCATGCAGCCGGGCGAGCTCGCGCGCTAGATTCAGACCTATTCCGTGTCCGGAGGCAGCCGATGGAGTCGAGTTGTGATGAAACCGCTCGAAAATGTTTTCACTGGGCGGAATTGTCCGACCCGTGTTCCCGACGGTCAGCACAACGTCTCTGCCGTTGCCATGTGCGCTGACACGGATCCATCCGCCAGGACGATTGTACTTTCGCGCGTTCTCCAGGAGGTTTTGCACAATGAGCGACGTGTAACGTTTTTCGCCAGCCACAAACAGGCGATGCGGAAATTCTTTCTCGATCTTCACGTCGGGCGAGTCGGGGAGCGCGCCGAAATCGTCCAGCCACTCGTCAACCAGCTGGCTAAGATTTACCGGTGTCGAGGCGATTTGAAGATGACCAGCGTCCATGCGCGACAGGAGAAGCAAATCGTCGATTACGCCGGTCAAACGATGCGTCTGATGGAGCAGTGCGGACAACTCCTCATAGACCTCAGGCTTGAAATCTTCGCGCGCCAACAATGATTCAAGACCGAGACGAAAAACAGTGACCGGGCTTTTCAACTGATGTGAGGCGTCGGCAGAATATCTTGTGGATCTTTCCAGTTCCTCAGCGGTCGAAGCTAGCGCGGCTTCGGCGCGTTTTCGCTGCGCCCGGTTTTCTTCCGAATCCAGCGCCAGTTTCTTCACTGGCGCCGAGAGCCGGAGCGCGACCAGATGGCTTGCGACAAAACCGCCTAACAAAAGCAACGCGCTGGCACCGCCAATTTGCCAGCGAAGCCGATGCAACTGGGCCATCGCTGAAGCGAGCGGATAAACGCAAATTTCGAACGCGGGAGGAAAGAGCGAACCCGGATTGAGCCGCTTATAAAACAAGAGGTGTGGCGCACCACCAACATCCACGCGAAAGTAGCTTTCACCTTCGTCAGAATTGGCGAGCGCCCCTGCTAATTTGTCATTCAGGGACGCTTGCGTGGGTTCGGGAAGCGCCGGCAGATGCAGCTGGCCGTTCGTCCAGATTCCGCTCTTCATTCCCGTGTGTTTATCTTCGAGCTCGAGTCGTTTGAACCCGATCACGAGTGCGGAAATCACATCGCCGGTGTCGGTCGAAAAAATGGGCACGGCTATCACTTCATCGATAGATTCAGCACCGGCCTGGGTTTTTTCCTGGATGTAACCGATTTGCTGCGTGTCCGGCAATTTGTCCAAGGCGAGTTGCGCTCCCGTTTTGGCGTCCAGCTCTCCAACGTCGTAAGGATTTAGCGGCTTGATGACCGCGCCTTTAGGGTCGAGGAAGCGATAAAATCTCGCGTGAAGCGATTGCGCCGCCTGCTCCGGAGGCGGTTCCTCGCCTTCCATTAGATCGCGCAATTCGTCCTTTGCGCTCGGATATAATAAATCGATTGCGTTGTCCTCGATGGCCGCGTGGATCCGCGGCTTGGCCGCGAGCGCGTTGCAGCGATCTGTCAGTGTTGCGTGACGCAATTCCTCTAGTTTATGCAGCGAAGAAAGTTCGGCCTGAAAAGTTCGCTGCAAGTTTTGTTCTGCATCGGCGGTGACTTTGCGCTGTGCCAGATAAAGACTGAGAGCGGTCAGCGTGGCTACAATGATCATCATCGCGGTAAACAATCTTGTGCGAAAGCGTGCTACGCCTTTGTCTCTCGCTTGAACGGCGGCGCTCATGGAAAATCAACGTGCAGTGTTTCGCCACTCTTCAACTCGACCGACTTTTCGCGCGTAGTCCTGCTGTCGATCCACGCCTTGAGAGTATAGTGACCCGCTGGAAGCCCCTCCAATCGAAAGCGTCCATGTGTGTCTGTCATCACAAAATGTGGCGTATTCAAAACGAGAATCAGGCCGCGCATGTGCTCATGAATGTCGCACCGAAGTATGACGAGACCCGGCTTATCAAAAACTTGGGTCGGAATCGGTCGCTCATCCGGCCGATAACGCCCAAGATCAAAACGTTTGGCAGGCGAGTAGGAAAAAATGTTGTGATACGTGTCATCAAGATTTGGGAATTCAACTTTTGTTCCGACCCGCACCGGGAGAAGTGAAGGAATGAACGTCAAATCCTTTTGCGTGACTTGTTTCGCTGGCAGCGAAGCTGGTTGGGGAAAGGGGCCATCGAGGTAAACCACCGCCAGAGGCGGCTGCGTGGAAAGAACGCCGCCTTTGGTGACGATCTGGTAGCGTTTCGCTTGGACTGGCGCCGAATGCGATTTTGGGAGTTCCACGCCTCCCTCGACAGCGGCGCTCGCCAGAAGCGCAGCGGGTAGCATGGAAACAATCGCATTCAACCATAGCAACCCACGTAGGCGCATTTTCTCGCTAGTTTAGCAGGCGTTTCATGGGACGGAAAGTGCGCGGACAATGCGCGCGGTCTGCACGGTTTCCTGATTACCTTTTCGGTTTAGCCGCCGCCATTGCGGGCAGGGTGAAGAAAATTGTTGCGACCAGACTCCAAAAAATTCCGATGGCGCACGCAATGCCAAGGCCAGTGAGCGCTGGGTTTCGCGCAAGAGCAAGCGAACCGAAACCGCTCACCGCGGTCAACCCCGCGAGCAACACTGGCTTCACCACGCCGGCAACATCATGCTCGATGTCATGTGTCTTTTGCCAGACGAGCACAACATATATGCCGTAGTCGACGCCGATCGCCAGAACCAGACGGAACGAGAGCACATTCAGCAGATTGAGATCGACATGCAGCAGTTTCATCGAAGCGATCATTGCTCCGATCGCGAACGCGAGTGTGATCACCTGGATCAGCCACAAACGCAGGTCGCGGTACAAAAGCGCCAGCAACGATATGTCGAAGATCGCCATAAGCGCGCTGATGATGAGAAGTTGATGATGCGACCATGGCTGGAGATCGGCGAGCGCATAGCTCCAGCCTGAAATAATCATCGGCACACCAGCCACTGGCAGATCGCGTCCCAGCTCTTTGCTTTGTGCATGAGTCGAGACCGGCTGCTTCGTCATGACAAATCCAGTCGTCAGCAATGGATCCCGCCCGAAATAGCGATCCACCAAAAACCACCAGCTCGATGATTGCGGCAATTGCTTCCGCCAATCTGGCTGGGGCACGTCTGGATCGGTAAGATGCTGTAAATCGTCAAGCAACGTGAACGCCGGCGCGAACGAATCGCGGCTGAATCCTTCGGCATCTAGGGTTTGCTCCAGCGTTTCGCGCGCCGCTTGAAAATTAATCGTGCTCAAGTGCCGTCGATTTGCCTGCATCCAATGTGGTGAAATGCAAAGCGCCGCTGGTGTGGAGAAGCCTTTGATTTTCCCAGCTGCCTGGAGTTGCCGCCAACGCGCGAAAATTTTTTGCCAGTAATCGTGAAGTTCCTGGCGATTCGTAGCGCGAACAATCGCCAGAATCGGCTCCCAACGCACGGGCATCTTGTGCATGATTTCTTCAAGAGCGCGACTCGCGCGAATGTTCTTTGGCTGCAATGAACGTGTGCTGGCTTGAAAGTGGAGCGGGGGGATCGGCGAGAAGCCAATCGCAGTCAGCAACAACAAAACCGCACCCGAAAAAACCAGCATCGGCGCGGGTTTGCGCACCGTCCAGCGCACATACTTTGTCACGATTTCGAAGAGCCAGTCATGGCCAATTGCCGCCTGTCGTTCGCGAACAAACAGAAACAAAATCGAGCACATAAACAGGCCGGCGACGACGATGCCGATCGCAATGAGCACACCGAGCTCGGAAAAACTCATGGCGCCACTGAGCACCAGCGCGAGAAAACCCACTGCCGTGGTGAGCGCGCCGAAGAAAACCGCGCGTCCAAGTTTTGCGATAGAGGTGGCAATAGCTTGCTGATGCGGTTCTCCGTCGGCGCGTGCCTGGTGATAGCGTCCGATGGTGAGAATTGCGAAATCGACGCCCAGCCCCACTAGAATGGCGCAGAAGCCGACGCTAACCATGCTGAGACGTCCGAAGAAGAGCTGCCCAAGTGTGAGTGCAATCAGACAAGAGAGGAGAAGGCAGAATCCCATGCCCACCAGCGGCAGCCATCGTTGAAAACCTGCAAAGAAAATCGCGCCTACCAGCACAATCGAGCCGAGCAACGTCGCCACGACGTCGTAGCGCATGCTCAGCGAAATCTCCGACACAAAAGCCGGGCGCCCAGTGATCAGAATTTGCAATGGATCACCATCCCATCCTTCGCCTGCGGTCGCCCGAAACTCGTTCACACGGCGCATCAAGCGCTGGCATTCAAACGCGCTGATAGACGTTTGGTTCGTGACCACCAGAAAAATTCGCATGGTGCGATCAGGCGATGTAAGCGGCTGCTCTTGTTCAATTATGGTGCTTTCTGCAAAAGGTTTCAGCGCCGGCGCGATCAGACCAAGCGGATCGAACGAAAGCTCGAACTCCGGGCGCGGCGAACCTGCCTCGATCTGTTGCCGCAAGCGATGAAGTCGATCGCGAATTCTTTCCGGTTGCAGGATCGACATCGCTTCGTCGAAAACCGTTGGTTCGAGATTGAGCAGTAGCGGCACCGCCATTGATTGCAGATCGCGAATGCCTTCGGGCGTGGCCATGGGCGAGCCCGCCAGCACGCGTTCGCACCATGGTTGCTGCCGCAGTCGTTCGGCAAACACCGACGCGAAGTCGTCCAGTTTATCGACGTCATTTGGATTGCACAGAAGCGCGAACGTCAGCTCCCGAGTTTGTTCGAAATCGCGATCGTAGATTTTGAGACCTTGCACCGATGAAAACTTGCCGGGCAAAACGTTGAAGATCTCGGAATCAAGTCGCAACGATGCAGTGAGAATTGCAATGCAAGCGATCGTGAGCACCGCCACGCCGGACCAAACCAGCGCGCTGCGCTGCGTGATCGTTCGGGCGATGAAATCGCTGATGCGCATGAGCAAGCGATCATTGAAGCGAATCGCCGCGAAGATGCCAATGCTGTACCGGCGTCAGCGCACGCTAAGGCCTGCGACTCTGCAGGGTCCGCCATCCTCAGCGGAAAATCAGACTTCAAAACCGAAATAGAAACGTCTCGCTTCCGGATGCGTATCGGACAATTTTCCGGTCCGGCGCGTGAGTGAATTGATCGCGCAATCCGAGCCAGCCGCGCAACTGTGGCGGCGCTTGTTCTACAGGGCCAGACCACCCTTGGCGAGCGAATGCTCCTTTAACTTCTGCAAAAGTCGCGTCTTGCCGGAGAGACAACAACGTTACTCCCGGCCCTTTCGAAACCGTCAATTCAAAATCGCCAGTTCTTGAAAAGCGAACGAGCGCCTCGCCGATCAGCGTTGTCTTCGGGCCCCGATACATGAGCTGTCCGGTTTTGGTCTGCCAACCAGCCGCCGGCTGAGAAAACTCATGCGATGAAACAGTTACACAGCTTGTTACGTAAAAGAAGGTAGTTACAAGAACACAGATTAGGTAGCGGCGATTGCCCTCAATCGCCCAAGCAAGCGGCAAAAACACGCGTGCGATTCGGTGAATCGTCCCTACCTGTGACCTCATAGTCCCCTGCGTGCGGTTTCTGTGAACATCTCGGCTTCTTTTTTCTTAGGGATGAGCGTGAGTCTCGGCGCGATCAGATGGTAACGTTGTAGCCAAACTAAAAAATAAAACACCCACATCCGCCAGCGAATGGGAAAACTGTTGCCGACGTTTCCGCCAAGCACCGCGTTCACCGCTGGCGCAAGGCCCAAAACCTCGCGCGGCGCGAGAAAAACCTCGATGAATTCCTTCGTGTACCAGGCGTTGACAAAACGAAGATAAATATCCATTGCCCGGTTCACTGCGCGCTCGTAACCCGCGAACAGGCGTTTTACCTTTCGTGGATGATCAAAAGCTTCGTTTAGAACATCGGCGGATTGCTCGCCGCTGAACACGGCGAGGAAAACGCCGCTGCTGAAAATTGGATCGATGAAACCAGCGGCATCGCCTGCAAGCAACCAGCGGTCGCCGTGCAACCTTGCGCTGCGATAGGAGAAGTCCGCTTCAACATAAACTTGCGAGGCGCGCCGGGCGTTTGTCATCCGTTTGGCGATGATTGGCTGTTCCGCCAACGCTCGCTCGAGAAAGTCTTCGGCGCTGAGCTTGGACTTGCGGAAAGTCTCACTGTCGAGAACCACTCCGACGCTGGTACGTTCGCCAGTGAGTGGGATCAACCAAAACCAGCGATCAATGGCACGGATCAAAACTGTCAGCGTGCCGTCAATTCCCTCCGCACGCCAGACACCGTCGTAGTGCGCGAAGATGGATAGCTTCTGAAGATGAGTGTAAGTCTTCTTAATTTTGAATTGTCTGCCCAGAACGGAGGTGCGCCCGCTGGCGTCGATGACATAACGCGCCCGAATTGAACGAGACGAGCCGTTAGATCTGACCGCCAACTCGACGTCGTCCTTCGAGAACTCGACTCGATCAACCGAACTCTCTTCGTGGACTTCCGCGCCGCATTCGGCGGCATGATCCAATAGCACCTTATCGAAATCACCGCGTGTGACCTGATAAGCGTGATCGGTTTGCGAACGATAACCGTCCTTAAAATAAAACTTGGTTCCAGTTTCCGAACACGCGCCGACGATTTCGCCGCCGAATTTCTTCATGAACCCGGCGCGCGAAAATTTTTCGTGCAGACCCAGCCGAGTAAACGCTTTCATGCTGAACGGCAGCAGTGACTCGCCAATGTGAAAGCGTGGAAAGTTTTCGCGTTCGAACAGAATCACGCTCCGCCCTGCGCGTGCGAGCAGTGCCGCGGCAGTGCTGCCGGCGGGTCCACCGCCAATGATTGCCACATCGTACATACGGATGCTCATCGTGTGTTGATGTTACCAAATTTTCGAGCTTTTGGTAGGGACGCCGCGCTTCCGAAAGCATTCGGGGCAGCGCCCCAACCCTACCACGACACGGCGTCGTACCCAATTTGTGCTAACATCTACCCGGGTAAATGAAGCTGATCGACCGATTTATTAGCCGCGAATTACTGGTGAACGTTTTGTTTGCGATCGCGGTGCTGAGCCTGGTGCTCGTGGTCGGAAATATTTTTCGCAAGCTGCTGCCGTTGCTGGTGAATCACGATGTGCCGATGGAATACTTGATCACGTTCATCGCGTACGTGTTGCCGTTCTCGCTCATCTTCACGATTCCCTGGGGATTGTTGACCGCGATCCTGCTCGTGTTCGGGCGGCTCTCCGCGGACAACGAACTGATCGCGTTGCGGTCAAATGGCGTGAGTATTACGCGCATCTGCCTTCCGTTGGGCGCGATCGCGGTTATCTGCACAACGATCTGTCTCTGGCTCAACGTAGCTGCCGCGCCAGCTGCACAGGAAAAATTGCGCAGCACGATTTTTGATCTGGCCACGCGCAATCCGATGGCGCTCTTCGGAAGCGATCAGGTGATCGATCAGTTTCCCGGGCGCAAGATTTACGTGGGCAAGAAGGAGGGCAACAAGCTCGAGAACATCACTGTGTTCGAGCTGAATCAGAATTCGCTTCCGGTAAAGGTGACTTACGCGCGCACGGGCATGCTCGAAGCAGATTTAGCGAACAAACAGATTCTCATGCACCTCTATCAGGCGCGTTACCAGGAGCGCGATCAAAAGAACCCGCTCGACCTGCGGAAGATTCGGGACGGAATTAACATGGTCGAAGGCACCTTGCCGATCAGCCTCGACGAGCTTTACGAGAAGGAAAAAAAACGGCCAAGCCGCTCCGCGTTGTCCATTGAGCAATTGCTTGAGCAGTTAAAAAGCGAAAACCAGCGGGAACGCAGCGCCAGCCGCACCGAAATCAACAAACGTTTTTCATTTCCATTCGCATGTGTGGCGTTCGCTATTATCGGAGTGCCTCTGGGTGTCACGGCGCATCGCCGTGAGACTTCGATTGGGTTCGCTATGGGTTTGATCGTTGCCACCACCTATTTTCTCTTTGTCATCATTGGCGATACCTTGCGCGGAAACCCGCACGCGCATCCCGAGCTGCTCGTCTGGCTTCCAAATGTTCTCTTTATCGTACTGGGCGTGGTGCTGTTCCGCCGACTAGCGCGGCAGTAGGATGTCGAATACATGGGCATTTGTAGAAGCTTTTCGGCAAACTGCCGAAAAGAACCCCGAACATCGTTGATGAACTTCGCGGTGCTCCGCCACCGCCTCCTGTTCTCGGTGTTTGTGTATCGCGCCTCCGGCGCTTCGGGGTCCTTTTGCACCTCTAGCGTAACGAAGTGTGATTCATGCGCACGGTGTGGGCGGCCAGCTCAGGCTTCCTCGGGCTCCGGTCCGAGCGAGACGGACGAAGTTGCGCCCGATCTGACCTCTCGATGTCGGAAAACGGGAAGGCGTGTTGAAAGTGCGTCCCACAGGTAAACAGCCACGCAGGCCAGGACGACGATTGACCCGTACGGTCGAATGTGCTTGAGCGCGTCAATAGCGGGAAGCGTCGCTTCGAGCTTCTTATCCACGAGCATGACCTGCACGATCATGGCCGTGCTGGCGATCGAGATGATGAAGTGAACGATACTCAATCTGATGCTGACCCCCAGCGCCACGGCACTTACGACTGCACCCCACATTAGGTAACGTTCATGCATCTGACCGAGAAGTGCGAACATCAGCAGCCATGGCGCGGCGATTGCAATCAGCACGCGCGGATCGCGATCGCGCAGATTTCGCGCTAATCCGTGCGCGCACAGCGCCAACGCGCAAACGTAGAGCAGGCGAAGGGTCCATTGCATTGTGAGATGCAAATGCAGAGATCCGAAATCCATTGATAAGAAGGACTCCTTCAATGACCAGCCGACCTTGGAGAGCAGTGATGGGAGGTTGTAGCACGAGCTGATGAACAGGTAAGGATAATGTTCGGTGCCGTAGATAAAACCGATTTTCAACCAAGCGAAGCTGCCTCCGGCAAAGGTGCCAATCACGAAGACGGCGCATCCGATAATTCCTGCGAGCCAAGCGGCTCCATGCGACAGTTTGTACCGCAGCACGAATAATGAGCTAATACCAGCAACAGTGGCGACGGCGATCCACGCGGCCGGTGTACGCAAAAGCCACGGTGAAACGATCAACGCTGTGGTTGCCGCAAAGCCCGCGAGGGCGCGCAACGCGGCGATCCATCTTTTTTGCCATAATGGCCAGAGAACAAAAAAAGGTGCGACGAACAAAAGTTGCCCTTTGAGCATCGCGCCTGCGGCGAGCAAGCAGCCGCAGCAGAACCATCGATTTTTCAAGGCTGCGAGCGCGGCGAAAAGATAAAACGGCAGGATCCACACGTCCCACTGTGGCCAGCCGTGCCCATCGAGAATCATCGACGGTTCAAGCCATGCCACGCCTGCCGCTGCCAGACCGCAAATCGAAGCGCGCTGTTGTTGCGAGAAACGATGCAGCAGCGATGAGGGCGCTGTCGGTGACGACCTTCGCACGCACAATCGAACCAGCAGGAAGATCGCTACCGCGGAAAGCAATTCGCAGACAAAATTGATCTTTAACAGCGGGTTGACGAGTTTTGGGTGGCCGTCATCAACTCCCGGGAATCCATTGCGCACCTGTTTCGCCCAAATTGCCATGACCAGAAGTCGCAGCGGTGGATAATCGAGCCCGTAATCCTTCTCGTAGGCCTTGTGCTTTACCCGATCGTAGAGCGCGAGATAGCCGCGGCAGAATCCTGGCCATGAATTCGCAGAAGCTTCATCAGGCGATAATCGGCGTGCCTGCTTCAGGACCTCGCTACCCCAGTAAAAACCATTGACGATGTCGTGCTGATAGCGGACGTGCCGCGTCGTGTCACCGATCCACCGGCGTAGCTGAATGCCTGCAAGGAAAATAGTTGCGATTAGAGTCGCAACGAGGATGGGCCGAATAAAATGGCCAGCACGCGTCGAAAGTATTCGGAGACGGAAAAACGGTCGAATGGCCATTCGTCAAAGGAAAAGGACAGAAATTCGATTCGACAGGTTACAACAATTTATGTTCGAAACTGTGTCCTCTTTATTCGCTCATGCGTTCAGCAGTAGTCGTAAGAAACGACGAATTCATCCGCAGAAGTTCGACTCCCAGGGGCAGGATCGGATTGCGATGTCCATGGGGAGTCGGTGCGCAAAACCTACGCCCCCTACCACTAACGCTCTCTACAATAGTCCTGAGATGCCTCGGCCTATGGAGTGAACGTATTGACCACAGTGTGTACGGCTCTTCTCGTGCCCTTCACGGCACTATGCGCGACGTTCTTCGCTGTAATCGCCGTGCCCTTCGCCACGTTCCTCGCTGTGCGCACAGGTCCCGCCTGAACGCTCGCAGCAGAAATGGCGAAGGCGAGAATGATTGAAAAGAACACCTTCATAGTAATTAAAGTATCGTTTTTAACATCTCGCATGCGTCTATCGGGAGCGCTTTGATTCAGTGGGCAGGGTCAGTTAAAGTAAGTGGTTGCCGGCCGCCTTAGTACAGGCAACATATACGCTCCGCGGCCACGGGAAAAATGATCCAGCGTAGCTCAGTGGTAGAGCGGTCGGCTGTTAACCGATTGGTCGTAGGTTCGAATCCTACCGCTGGAGCCAATTAGTGACTTCGTGAGATTGTTGTGGGTGAGATCATCTTTCAATTTGATTTCGTAATGTGCGTCGAGATAATTAAGACGCGGGGTGGAGCAGCCTGGTAGCTCGTCAGGCTCATAACCTGAAGGTCGCTGGTTCAAATCCAGCCCCCGCAACCAATCTTTTTTCGCGGGTGTCGACAGTCTATCGCGTCTACGTTCTGCGCAATTCGGCAGGCAAATTTTACATCGGTCTTAGCGACGATGTGGTGCGCAGGCTCGTCCAACATAACTCCGGAGCCTCGAAATGGACCAAGGGCAAGGGACCCTGGCAATTGGCTTGGCAGAGCGAGCCGATGAATCTTTCTAAGGCGCGAAGGCTTGAACTTTTGCTTAAGAGACAAAAACAAGGTACGGGCTTTTACCGACTGACTGGCTTGACGCGCTCGGTCTCATAATCCCGCGACTGCGGGATCGCTGGTTCAAATCCAGCCCCCGCAACCATTTTCTCTCGCATCAGCGCGCCGTAAGATTGCCAATCGCGTTTGCTTTCGCCGACGCCGCGACTTCGTTGAGATATGGGCGGAAAAATTCTTGTGGGCACGGCGAGCTGGTCGGACCCTGGTTTTGTCGAGCGTTGGTATCCGAAGAAGATGCCAGCGGGGGAGCGGCTCGGCTGGTACGCACAGCATTTCGAATTGGTGGAGGTGAACTCGACGTTCTATTCCGTGCCGGAACCGCGAATGGTCGAGCGCTGGTGCGCAGCGACGCCGGATGATTTCACGTTCGACATAAAGTTGCACCAACTGTTTTCATTTCACTCCACACCGGCAAAGCTGTTGCCGCCGGATTTGCAAAGGCGCGCAGAGACGAACGCGAGAGGCAACGTGAAATCGACGCCGGATCTGCAGGAAGCGCTACTCAAAAGCTTTCTGCGCGCAACATCGATCCTCCGCAAAGCTGAAAAGCTGGGCGTATTACTTCTGCAACTGTCGCCCGCGTTTTCTCCGCGGAAACATCAGCTGGTCGAACTCGAGGCGTTGATCAAAAGGCTGAACGACTACGACCTTGCGATTGAATTTCGAAACCGAAATTGGGCTGTAGGCGATCAATTGGAATCGACAATTGATTTTCTGCGAGCGCATCGCGGAATTTTTGTGAACGTGGACGCGCCTGCATCGGATCATTTCACCGTGATGCCGTCGGAAGTGGATGAAGTGACGGACCCGAAGGCCGCATACTTGCGGCTACATGGGCGTAACGCGAAAGCTTACATCACAGGGAAAACAGTAGCTGCGCGTTTCGATTACGATTACGACGATGAGGAAATCGCGGAAGTCGCCGAGCGGAGCAAGAAACTGGCACGGGAAGCGCGCGAGTTGCATGTGATTTTCAACAACAACAATCTCGATTATGCACCGCGCGCGGCGCTTGGCTTGCGCAAAGCGCTGGGCCAAATCGTCAGGACACCGGCACAGACACTGGAGTTGTTTTAGTTTGACCAGGCGGTACTGGGAAGCGCTGGAGGATCGATTGACGTTGAAGCCGCACGACTCACCTAAGGCAGCCGAACCGGTTTTCGAATCGCGATTGCCAAAACCACTCGCGCGACTGAAGCGCTGGTTGGCCGCGCATCACATGACGTTGATGGCGATCGCCGACACGCCGCACTCTATCGCGCTCGGGTCGGCCATAGGAATTTTCTTTGGCTTCACCCCGCTGTATCCGCTCAAGACGTTATTGTCGATCATCGTGGCCTGGATTTGCCGGTGCAACAAAATCGCAGCTGCGATCGCTGTGACGCTGCATGACGTACTGATTTGGGCGATGCCTGCGATTTACGTTGCCGAATATCACTTGGGGTGCTGGACCCTCAATCGCCCCGTATCCCAGCGTGTGCATTTTCGCCAATTTGGGCTGCACGACTACGTGCACTGGCATGTATTTTCACGCGTAGTTTGGCCGACCTTCTGGCCAGCGTTCGTCGGTTCGCTCTTCCTCGCGATCCCTTCGGCGATACTGGTTTATTTTTTAATGCGTTTGCTGATTAGTCGGGCCCGAACACCACAGAAGAAGGACTAAGGCGGAACGGTCGCCGCGGCGACTCCCAACGCATTGGCAACGCGTTTGCGAATCAGAATGCGCAGATTAAGGTGCTCCGTTTCGAGAGTGTTTATGCATTTGTCACGTCGATTGCTCATCATTTTCTCAGTCATTTTTGCCAGTGCGTCTCTTCTTCGCTCGGCCGCTGCGGCGCAGGCATATCTTATTGCCGATGCGTATACCGGCTACATTTTGGACGAACAAGAGCCCAGAAAAAAACTGCAAGTGGGTAGCCTGACCAAGATCGCGACGGCGAGTGTCGTGCTCGATTGGGCGGAGCACAAATCAGGCGACCTGAATCAAGCCGTAACGATTCCCCAGCAAGCGTTCGTTGGCATAACCGAAAATAACATTGGCTTTCAGCCCGGCGACAGCATCACGTTGCGTGATCTTCTCTACGCGGCGCTTGTGCAATCGGACAACATCGCGGCTTACACGCTGGCGCACCACGTAGGCTCCCGACTGGGGTCGCTCGTGCCTAGTGAGGGTTCTTCGAAATTCGGTCCGGTGGATGCATTCGTCGCTCAGATGAATGCGCTGGCTAAACAGTTGAAGATGGAGCGCACGCGTTTTGTTAATCCGCACGGGATCGATTACAAAGTTAAACCAGTGCCGTACTCAACGGCAGAAGACATGGCACGCCTGACTCGATACGCAATGAGCAAGGCCAGTTTCCGCTTTTATGTGTCACAAAAAGAGCGTCAGATTTCATTCGACCGAGGCGGGCACCGCCTCAATTACATGCTTCGGAACACGAACGAACTCCTGGGCAAAATGGGCATCGATGGCGTCAAAACCGGCACCTCCGCGCGATCCGGGCAGTGTTTAATTCTGTATGCGAACCGTGAGCCGGAAGTTGTTCGCCAGGGCCAGCAGGAAACGGTGTATCAGCGTCATTTAATGGTAGTGGTGCTCGGCAGCACGAACCGATTCGGCGAAGGTACAGCCCTGCTACAACGCGGCTGGCAGCTATACGATCAATGGGCCGCTGCTGGCCGTCTTGCTGATCCAAAAAAGTTGCTCTGATTGAGCGTTTGGGAAGATGAACGCACGGATTTGCTGGCTCGTCGCGGGGGACGGCGGACTGGAGACCGCCGCTCCTTGAAATTGCAAAAATGAAGCCG
>Ga0307278_10000328_pt1 | contig 24076 bp, 20 predicted proteins | sample ER_DNA_117_FD_194482 | JGI IMG/M metagenome (GOLD analysis project Ga0307278, IMG submission 194482) | Bulk soil microbial communities from the East River watershed near Crested Butte, Colorado, United States - ER_DNA_117 | ecosystem: Environmental > Terrestrial > Soil > Floodplain | place...
TGTCGGTGGCCGCCTTCATCGCCTTGCGCCTGGCGGCGTGCTCGGAGGCGGCCGCCTCCAGCATGGCGGTGAACACCTGCGCCTCGATGTAGGCGGGCAGCAGGGCGTCGAGCACGGCCTGCGCGTTCGGCTCGTAGACGTACTGCGGGATCGCGCGCTCGGGCCGCTCGGTGGTCTCCTCCACCACCAGCGGGATGAAACGCCGGGCCACCGCGCGCTGGGTCATCATCGAGACGAAGTTGGTCCAGACGCCGTGGATCTCGTCGACCTCGTGGTCGAGGAAGGCCGCGATCATGGTCTGGGCGACCTCCTCGGCCTCATCGAAGGACGGCTTGTCGGAGAAGCCGGTCCAGGACCGCACCATGGGACGCTGGCGGAAGCGGAGGTAGGAGACGGCCTTGCGGCCGGTCACGTAGAGCCTCGGCTCGATCCCGTCGGCCCGCAGCTTCGCCAGCAGCTCCTCCATGGTGCGCACCACGTTGGCGTTGTAGGGCCCGGCGAGCCCGCGGTCGGAGCTGACCACCAGGACGGCCGCCGAGCGGACCTCGGCGCGCTGCTCGAGCAACGGGTGGGAGATGGTCAGCTCGGTGTTGGCCACGCTGGTCAGCGCGTGGGTGATCTCGCTGGTGTAGGGCCGTGACTGGTCGACCCGCTGCTGCGCGCGGGCCACCCGGGAGGTGGAGATCAGCTCCATCGCCCGGGTGATCTTCATGGTCGACTGCACCGAGCGGATGCGCCGGCGGATCGCCCGAAGTTGTCCGGCCATGGCTTACGAGCCGCCCCGGCTCTGGGCCGGCTTGGGGCGGTAGCGCTTGACCGACTCCTGCCCCTCCTCGCCCTCCTTCATCGCCTCGGCCTCGGCCTCCTTCGGAGGCCGCTGGCCCTCGGAGGGCTTGAAGCGCTCGGCGAACTGGTCGAGGGCCTCGCGCAGCTTCGCCTCGACCTCCTCGGGCAGGTCCCCCGTGCTGCGGATGTGCTCGCGGATGTCGTCGTGCTCGGCCTCGATGTAGTCGAGCAGCTCGTGCTCGAAGCGGCGCACGTCGGCGACGGGGAGGTCGTCGAGGTAGCCGTGAGTGCCGGCCCACAGGGAGATGACCTGCTGCTCCGTCGGCATGGGCTGGTACTGGCCCTGCTTGAGCAGCTCGACCATGCGCGCGCCGCGGTCGAGCTGTGCCCGCGAGGTCTTGTCGAGGTCGGAGGAGAGCAGCGCGAACGCCTCCAGGGCGCGGTACTGGGCCAGGTCGAGGCGGAGCGTGCCGGTGACCTTCCTCATCGCCTTGGTCTGGGCGCTGCCGCCCACCCGGGAGACCGAGATGCCCACGTTGATGGCGGGGCGCACGCCCGAGTTGAACAGGTCGGCTTCCAGGTAGATCTGGCCGTCGGTGATGGAGATGACGTTGGTCGGGATGTAGGCCGAGACGTCGTTGCCCTTGGTCTCGATGATCGGCAGGCCGGTGAGCGAGCCCCCGCCGAGGTCGTCGGAGAGCTTGGCGCACCGTTCCAGCAGCCTGGAGTGCAGGTAGAAGACGTCGCCCGGGTAGGCCTCGCGGCCGGCGGGGCGGCGCAGCAGCAGTGAGATCTCGCGGTAGGCCTCGGCCTGCTTGGAGAGGTCGTCGAAGATGACCAGGGCGTGCTCGCCCTTGTACATCCAGTGCTGACCGAAGGCCGAGCCGGCGTACGGGGCGATGTACTTGAACGGGGCCGGCAGCGAGGCGGGCGCGTTGACCACCACGGTGTAGTCGAGCGCGTCGTTCTCCTCGAGCGCGCCGACCAGTTCGGCCACGGTCGAGGACTTCTGGCCGATCGCCACGTAGATGCACTTGACCTGCCGCTCGGTGCCCCAGTGCTGGCGCTGGTTGACGATCGTGTCCAGGCAGACGGCGGTCTTGCCGGTCTTCTGGTCGCCGATGATCAGCTCGCGCTGGCCGCGGCCGATGTTGGTCATCGAGTCGATCGCCTTGATGCCGGTCTCCAGCGGCTCCTTCACCGGCTGGCGCTGCACCACCGACGGGGCCTGCAGCTCGAGCGTCCGGGTGGTCTCGACCTCGATGTCGCCCTTGCCGTCCAGCGGCCGGCCGAGCGGGTCGATCACCCGCCCGAGGAAGCCGTCGCCCACCGGCACCGACAGCACCCGGCCGGTGTGGCGCACCTCGCCGCCCTCCGCGATGCCGGAGGCGTCGCCGAAGATGATGCAGCCGATCTCGCTGATGTCGAGGTTGAGGGCCATGCCGACCAGGCCGCCGGGGAACTCCAGCAGCTCGTTGGCCATGGCGGAGGGCATGCCCTCGACGAAGGCGATGCCGTCGCCGCTCCAGGTGACCCGGCCGACCTCTTCACGTGTGACCGACGGTCGGTACGACTCCACGTGCTTGCGCAGAGCCTTGGCGATGTCGTCAGGGCGGATGGACAGCTCGGTCACGTCGTGCTTCCTCTCTCACTCTGCCTGCCGCTGGACCGCGGCCGCCATGGTCTAGGCGCCCAGCCGCTCGCGCACCTTGGCGAGGCGGCTGCGCACGCTGCCGTCGAAGACCTCGTCGCCGATGCGGACCACCACCGAGCCGAGGATCGACCCATCGACCGTACATTGCAGGTCGACCGGCCTGCCAGTGACGCGGGTGAGCACCTCGGCGAGCCTTGCCTGGCGCTCGCCGTCGAGCTCGACGGCGGTGCGCACCTCGGCCACCAGTCGCTGCCGCCGCCGGGCGGCCTGCTGGGCCAGCTCCCGCGCCGCCTCGCCGAGACCGCGGCCCTCGTGCAGGACCACCCAGAGGTCGGCGAGGAAGGCGGTCCGTTCGCCGGCGTGACCCCGCAGCAGCTCGGCGACCAGCGCCTGCTTGCGCTCGACCGGCAGGGCGGGGTCGGTCAGGGCACTGCGCAGGCCAGGGGCGCGGTCGACCATCGTGCCCAGCGTGTACAGCTCGTCCTCGAGGCGCTCCAGCTCCCCGTCGGCCTCGGCGTCGGTGAAGGCCGCCTGGGCGGCCAGTCCGGCGACCAGCTCGGGGAACTCCCGCATCGGGACGCGCCGGTGCTCGGCGGCGGTGGCCAGCAGCTCGATGGTGGTCTCGTCGAGGCCGGCCAGCTCCCCGAGCAGCGCCCGCTTGTTGGCGGCGGGCAGGTCCGGGTCGCTGAGCGCCTTGCGCAGCCGCACCTGGGTGGTGAGCAGCCGGGCGGTCGCGCCCAGCTCGCTCTCGACCCGCTCGAGCGCGTCCCGGCCGTCGGCCTCGTCCAGCAGCTGCTGGGCGTGGGCGGCGAGCGCCTGCTCAGTCACCGCCGCCGCCGGACTTCTGCGGCCGGCTGGTCATCGCGCCGGCCTGGGCGTGGTCGCCGAGCTCCTGGATGTACTGGTCGATGAGGCCGAGCTGCCGCTCGCGGTCGAGGGAGTTGTCGAGCACCCGGGCTGCCAGGTCGACGGCCAGCGTGCCGACCTCGCGCCGGAGGTCGCGCATCGCCTGGTCGCGCTCGCTGCGGATGGCCTGGCGGGCGCGCTCCAGCTCGCGCGCCGCCTCGCCCTCGGCCTTGCCGCGGATCTCGCGGCGCAGCCGCTCGGCGGCGCCGCGGGCCTCCTCGATGATGCGCTGGGTCTCCTCCTCGGCCGCCGCCAGCCTGCGCCGGTACTCTTCGAGCAACTGGGCGGCCTCCTCCCGCTGCTTCTCGGCCGTCTCCAGCTTGCCCTCGATGTTGGCGGTGCGGTTGCGGTAGGCCTCGTCGATGGTCGGCCACACCAGCTTGATCGCGACGAACAGCAGCAGGAAGAAGGAGATCGCGCCCCAGATCAGCTCGGAGGTGGCGGGCAGGACCGGGTTCTGGGACTCCTCCTCCGCCGCGGCGAGGACCAGGTTGACGAACTGCACCTGACCCCCTCTACGAGACGACGAAGGCGAGCACGAACCCGAACAGCGCCAGGGCCTCGACCAGGGCGAGGCCGATGAACATCAGCGGCCGCACCGCCCCCGCCGCCTCGGGCTGCCGCGAGATGCCCTCCACCGTCTTGCCGACCAGGAAGCCGATGCCGATGCCAGGGCCCAGCGTGCCGAGGCCGTAGCCGACGATCGAGACGCTGCCGCTCAGCGTGTCCTTGGCGGCCAGGATGCCGTTGACCAGGTTGACGCTCATGTCGTGCTGCGCTCCTTTGCTGCGTGCTCTCGGTCGAGACGACGGACCCCCAGGGTGCCCGGGGACTATACCGGGCACCCTGCCAGCGTTGCTGGCCGGCGGCCCCGGCCCGTGTGCTTCAGTGCTCGGGCTCCAGGGCGCCGGCGATGTAGACGGCGGACAGGATGGTGAACACGTAGGCCTGCAGCCCCGCCACGAACAGCTCGAAGGCGACCAGCGCGACGGCGAACAGGAGCGCGCCGACACCGAACAGCACGGTGACGTTCATCGAGCTGAGCAGGTAGGCGGTGGCGGCGAAGAAGACGCCGAGGATCAGGTGGCCGGCGATCATGTTGGCGAGGAGCCGGACCGCCAGGGTGACGGGCCGGATGACGAACGTCGAGACCAGCTCGATGGGGGTGAGCAGGACGTAGAGGAACAGCGGCACGCCCGGCGGGAACAGCGAGTTGCGCAGGTAGTGCAGGCCGCCCTGCTCCTTCATGCCGACCGCGATGAACAGCACCGTGCTGGTCAGGGCCATCACCGCCGGCAGGGCCATGCGCGCGGTCACCGGGAAGCTGACCAGCGGCACGATGCCGCTGAGGTTGGCCAGGAAGATGAACAGGAACAAGGTCGTCAGGTAGGGCACGAAGCGCAGGCCGTCGCGCCCGATCACCTCGAGCACGATCTGGTCGCGGACGAAGTCGACCGCCGACTCCATCACGTTCTGCAGGCCGCGGGGGACCAGCTGGGCGCGGCGGAAGCCGAGCCACAGCAGCAGGGCCACCAGGCCGGCGGCCAGGAACATCTGCAGCACCACGCGGTTGATGCCGAGGTCGAGGCCGAACAGCTTCAGGTCGACCAGGTTGGGCCATTCGAACTCTTCGATGCCGGGGGCGTGGAACCCCTCCCGAGCGGCGACCACGAACGAGGACGTCATCTCAGCGGCTCAGCACCCTTCTCGGCTCCGCCGCGGCGCGGTTCAGCCGCCGCCGTAGCGCTTGATGATCAGGTAGAAGGCCCCGGCGGCACCGACCACGATGCCGATCGCGACCAGGAAGGCGGTGCCCAGCCAGCGGTCGAGCGCCCAGCCGATCAGCCCCCAGGCCAGCACCCCGGCCAGGAAGGTACCGATGATCGACCAGACGATGTCGGCGCCGCCGTCGCCGCGCCGCCCGCCTCCGTCTCCGCGTCCAGCCATGGACGCGCGAATCTACCACCTCCGGACGGCCGGCCGCCGGCTGGCCGGTCACTGCTGCTCACCCTTCTCGCCGTCGGTGACCACGTAGGGGACGCGGGAGCGCAGGGCCAGCCGCATCTCGGCGGCCATGTAGGTGCAGGCGCCCAGCACCACGGCCAGGGCGAACGCGGCGTGGTCGAAGGCGGTCACGTCCCTGAGCAGGAACAGCAGCAGCCCGACCACCATCATCTTGAGGGCGAAGACGATCAGGGCCACGGGGAGCATGAGGTCGGGGGCGAGGCGCCCGGCGGCGCCGACGGCCACCACCGTGACCGAGAAGAAGGCGGCCGCGAGGACCAGACCGAAGGCCGCGCCGAGCACGCCGGTCCGACCCGACGCCAGCCAGGCGACGGCCAGGGCCACAGGGGTGACCAGGGCGGTGGCGAGGACCGCCCCGCGGACGATCCGTACCTCCTCGGTCATCGCAGGCTCCACCTCGGGTCCGGTCTCGTGCTGAGGGCCTGGCGCGCCGGGCCGGCATGCGCCGGGCCCGGGCCGCGGCGCCCGGCCCCACCCTGGAGGAGGCGGGGGGCGCGCGCAAGCATCCGCGCGGACCCCAAACCTACCAGTGCGGTCGGCCACCCCGCCAAGGCCGGGGGGTGAACTACCCCCGCTGGCGTTCGCGGCGGCGCGGGCCGAGCAGGGCCACCACGCCGCAGCCGAGCACCACCAGGAAGTAGGGCAGCACCCGGGTCGGGCCGGTGAACGACAGGGCGACGGCGGAGAAGGCCAGCAGGGCGCCCCAGACGTAGAGGACCAGCACGGCCCTGCGGTGCGAGTGGCCGATCTCCAGCAGGCGGTGGTGCAGGTGGTTCTTGTCGGCGGTCATGACGCCCTGCCCGGTGCGCATGCGGCGCCCCACCGCCAGCAGGGTGTCGAGGAACGGCAGGGCGAGCACCAGCAGCGGGATCGCCACCGGGATCAGGATGGCGAACTGGTCGCCGGCCTGGGGCTGTCCGCTGCGGCCGACGCCGGTGACGGTCGCCCCCGCGAGCAGGGTGCCGAGCAGCATCGAGCCGGTGTCGCCCATGAAGATGCGCGCCGGGTTGAAGTTGTGCGGCAGGAAGCCGGCGCAGATGCCGAACAGCAGCGCGCTGATCAGCGGCGCCGCCGACGAGTCGCTGATCACGCCGGTCGCGCCCATGCGGTAGCTGTAGATGAAGAAGGCCAGCGCGCCGATGCCGACCAGCCCGGCGGCCAGCCCGTCGAGCCCGTCGACCAGGTTGACCGCGTTCACCGTGACGATCACCAGCACCACGGTGACGATCATGCCGAGGTCGGGCGGGAGGCTGAGCGTGTCGAGGCCGGGGACCCAGAAGTAGAACACCCGCACCCCGGTCAGGGTCATCACGCTGGCGACGAAGATCTGCGAGGCCAGCTTGGCGGGCGCCGTCAGGCCCATGGTGTCGTCCACCATGCCGATGACCACCATCAGCGCGGCGCCGATGGCCATCCCGAGCACCTCGGAGACGAGTACCAGCGGCCCGTACCCGGGCAGGCTGGAGGCGAGGAACAGGGGCTGGAAGGCGGGCAGGCGGGAGGCGAGCGCGAGCCCGGCGAGGAAGCCGAAGAACATCGCCACCCCGCCGAGCGTCGGCGTGGGGATCGCGTGGACCTTGCGCCCGCCGGGCCGGTCGACCGCGTCGAGCTTCAGCGCCACGTAGCGGATCACCGGGGTGGCGAGGTAGGCGACGATCGCCGCCGTTGCTGCGACCAGCAGGTAGGACCGGAGATCGCGCACCGCCGCTGTCGTCTCCTTCGAAACCCATCGGACCTGCGAAGACGCTGCCGAGGCTACCATGCGCCGGACGCGCCGACCGGAGTTCGGGCGTGCCGCCGCCGGCGGTTCAGGCCAGCTTGGCGAGCGCGGCGACCACCGGGACGACCAGCTCGTCGACGTGCTCCGCGCAGGCCGCGTAGGCCTTCGGCGTGCCGCCGATGGGGTCGTCGACGTCGTCGCTGTCGCGCTCGTCCGCGCCCCTGTCCTGGGCCGCCATGGCCACGAGCTGGTCGGGAGAGCGCGCCACGAGCACCAGGTCGGGGACCACCCGGGCGAAGGCGCCGAGCACGAACGCCCGCTCCGCCGCCGAGCGGTCGAAGGCGAGCACGTACGGCAGGTGCTCGGCGGCCATGGTCAGGATCAGGTCGGCCTCGCGCACCAGGCGGCGGCCCAGCTCGCGAGCGCGGTGACGGCTCAGGTCGCCGCCGCGGGCCTCGGCGGCGGCGACCGCGAACTCGGTGGCCGGGTTGCCGTCGAGGGCGTGGCTGCCCGCCGAGCCGAAGCGGAGCCCGCCGTCGTCGGGGAGGCGGCCCAGCTCGCGCCATGCGAACGCCTCGGCCATCGGCGACCGGCAGATGTTGCCGGTGCAGACGAACAGCACGCTGAAGCCGGCGTCGTCGCCGCCGCCGGCCAGCCAGCTCGGCTCAGGCGCCATCGCTCAGTGGCTCCCCCAGGGTGCGCTCGATCTCCTCGGCCGGGATCGCGCCCGCGCGCAGCAGGCGGGGCCGGGAGCTGGTCAGGTCGACGATGGTGGAGGGCTCGCCACCCGGCGCGGGCCCGGCGTCGAAGAACACGTCGACGTCGTCGCCGAGCTGCTCGACGATCCCGGCCACGGTCGGCCGGGTGGGCTCGCCGGAGCGGTTGGCGCTGGTCACGGCGAGCGGCCCGGTGCGCCGGATGAGCGCCAGGGCGAAGCTCTGCTTGGGCATGCGCACCGCCACCGTGCCCCGCGAGTCGCCGAGGTCCCAGCCGATCCCGGCCGCTTCGCGCAGCACGATCGTGAGCGGGCCGGGCCACCACGCCGCCGCCAGCGTCTTCGCCTGCTCGCTGAAGTCCTCGACCAGGCCGATGGCCTGGCGCCAGCCGTGCACCAGCACCGGCAGCGGCAGGTCACGGCCGCGCCGCTTGACGGCGAACAGGGCGTCGACCGCCGAGCTGTTGAAGGGGTCGCAGCCGACGCCGTAGACGGTGTCGGTGGGCAGCACGATCACGCCGCCACGCGCGATCACCTCACCGCCGACCTCGAGCAGCCCGTCCCAGAGCGCCTCGTCCCTGCCCACCTGGACGACCCGCGGCTCGTCCACCGGACCGGTCGCGTTGTTGACCGGGGGGCTACCGCTCGGCTCTGCGTGGTCACCCGGCCCCTGGGCTCCGGCCTCGCTCTTGAGCCCCCCGGACCCCCCGTTGACCGGGGGGCTACCGCTCGGCTCTGCGTGGTCACCCGGCCCCTGGGCTCCGGCCTCGCTCTTGAGCCCCCCGGCCACCTCGAACTCCTCCTCGCTCATCCTCGCACCCCCTCGACGACGCGGTGTCGACCGGCCAGGTCGTGGTGCAGGCGCACCACGTCGTAGCCGGCGGCGGCGAGCGCCTCGGTCGCGGCGCTCCCCTGGTCCTCGGCGATCTCGCTGAGCAGCACGCCGCCAGGGGCGAGCCAGCGCGGCGCCAGCACGGCCACGCGGCGCAGCACGTCGAGCCCGTCCGGCCCGCCGTCGAGGGCGAGCCGCGGCTCGTGGTCGCGCACGTCATGCGGCAGCAGCTCGATCTGGTCGCTCGGCACGTACGGGACGTTGGCCGTGACGACCTGCACCCGGCCGGCGAGCTCCGGCGGCAGCGGGCCGTCCAGGTCACCGGCCAGCAGCTCGACGCCGTAGCGGCCGGCGTTGCGCCGCGCCCAGGCGAGCGCTCCCGGGTCCAGCTCGGTGGCGAGCACGCGGGCGCCGGGCACGGCGTCGGCCAGGAAGCAGGCGACCGCCCCGCAGCCGGTGCAGAGGTCGACCGCGAGCCGGGGGGCGGGGTGGGCGCGCAGCCGGGACGCCGCCAGTTCGGCGAGCCCCTCGGTCTCCGGCCGGGGCACGAACACGCCCTGGCCGACGTACAGGCGCAGCGCGCCGAACGGGGCCCAGCCGACCACGTACTGCAGTGGCTCGCCCGCGGCCCGCCGGGCGGTCATGGCGCCAAGCCGGGCGCGGGCGGGGCCGGGCACGGAGTCGCCGCCGCGCCGGGCCAGCTCGCCCGGCTGCAGCTCCAGGACCTCTTCGAGCAGCCAGCGGGCCTCGGCCGTGGCGGAGACGCAGCCGGCGGCGGCGAGCCTGGCCGCGACGGCCCGGACCAGGTCGCGGACCCGGGGCGCGGCGTCGAGGTCGAGCATCCCGCTCATCCCTCGTGGGCGCCGCCGCCCAGCTCGGCCTCGCGGTCGCGGGCGGCGAGCTCTTCGATGATGCGGTCGAGGCCCTTGCCCTCCAGGACGCCGGGCAGGTCGCCGACGGTGAAGCCGATGCGGTGGTCGGTGACCCGGTCCTGGGGGAAGTTGTAGGTGCGCACCCGCTCGGAGCGGTCCAGCGAACGGACCTGCGAGCGGCGCTCGGCGGCGAGGGCCGCCTGCTGCTCGGCGATGGCGCGCTCCAGCAGGCGCGCGCGCAGCACCCGCAGGGCCTTCTCGCGGTTCTGGATCTGCGACTTCTCGTCCTGCATCGCCACCACGATCCCGGTGGGCAGGTGGGTCACGCGCACGGCCGAGTCGGTGGTGTTGACCGACTGCCCGCCAGGGCCGGTCGAGCGGTACACGTCGATCTTGAGCTCGGCCGGGTCGAGCTCCACCTCGACCTCCTCGGCCTCCGGCAGCACGTTGACGCCGGCGGCGGAGGTGTGGATGCGGCCCTGGGACTCGGTCACCGGCACCCGCTGGACGCGGTGCACGCCAGCCTCGTACTTCAGCCGGGACCACGCCCCCTTGCCCTTGACCGCGAAGATGACCTCCTTGACGCCCTCCAGGTCGGAGGCGCTCGAGGAGAGCACCTCGGTGCGGTAGCCGTGCTGCTCGGCCCAGCGGGTGTACATGCGGAACAGGTCGCCGGCGAACAGGGCCGCCTCGTCGCCGCCGGTGCCGGCGCGGACCTCGACGATCACGTCACGGTCGTCGTTGGGGTCCTTGGGGACCAGGGCGCGCTTGAGCTCGGCCTCCAGCTCGGCGGCGCGCCGTTCGGCGGCCTCGATCTCCTGGTCGAGCATCGCGCGGTCCTCGGGCGAGCGCTGGTCGCGCTGGAGCTGGCGCGCGGCCTCCAGGTCATCGCGGGCGGACCGCAGGCCCCGGTAGGCGCGCACCACCTCGCCCAGCTCGGCGTAGCGCTTGCTCAGCTGGACCAGGCGACGCTGGTCGGCCAGCACGGCCGGGTCGCCGAGCTGTGCCTCGATCTCCTCGTAGGTCTGCTCGATCTCGTCGAGACGTTGGAACACCGCTGCCTTCCTCGACCTTGCCCGGCCACCACGGCCGGGCGATCCCGACTCCGGGCGAGACTACCCCGCTCCGGGCAGCCCGCCGTCGGCGCCGCTCCGGCCCGGCTCGCTGAAGCGGGCCAGCCCAGAGCCCGCCTCCGGCGCGATCACCTCGCCGTCAGCCTCGCCGGGCTCCGCCCTTGGTGGGACGGACGCGCCGGCCATTGCCAGCGGCGAGGGCAGCGGTGCGATCCGGTCCCGCTCGGCTGCCGGCAGGACCTGCTCGAGGGCGCGGATGGCGACCTCGATCATGTCCCGGCTCGGCGGCTTGGTGGTCAGCATCTGCAGCCACAACCCAGGCTTCATGATGCCCCGGACCAGGGGCGACCGCTCCCGCCCCGCGCCGAGGCGGATGCCCTCGTAGGCGATGCCGACGATCACCGGGACGGCCAGGATCTGCAGCGGCACCCGGACCAGCAGCGGCGGCCGGCCGAGCAGCGAGAACGCCGCCGTGAACAGCACCAGCGTGACCACGAACAGGATCAGCAGGAAGTTGGTGCCGCAGCGCACGTGCAGGGTGGGGAACCGGTCGACCTCCTCGGGCTCGAGGGGCAGGTCGGCCTCGTAGCAGTGGATCGCCTTGTGCTCGGCGCCGTGGTACTGGAACACGCGCCGGATGTCGCGGAACTGCCCGATCAGCAGGATGTAGGCGAGGAAGAAGGCGAGCCGCACGACGCCCTCGACCAGGTTGAAGACCAGGTCGTCGGGGAGCCGGCGCGAGAGCCAGCTGGTCCCGAGCGCGGGCAGCAGGATGAACACCACCGTGAAGAAGGTCGCGCCGAGCCCGAGCGACCAGTTCATCTGCTTCTCGGTGAGCTGCTCCTCCTCGCCGAGGGCCTGGTTGCCGGAGATGGCCAGGGCGCGCACGCCGACGGCGAGTGAGTCGACCAGCACGCCGACGCCGCGCAGGAACGGCAGGCGGAACAGGCGCACCCGCTTGGACAGCGGGGCCAGCTCGCGCCGCTCGACGTAGATGTCGCCGCCGGGGCGGCGGACGGCGACGGCCCAGGCGTCCTGGCCGCGCATCATCACGCCTTCCAGGACCGCCTGGCCGCCGTAGTGGACCGGTTGGCCCAGCGCGTCCTCTGCCATGCCAGCGTCCCGCCGGGTCCCGCTCAGCTCTGGGCCTCGGGCGCCTTGCGCTTGCCGTAGCGGCGCTCGAAGCGCTCGACCCGGCCGCCGGCGTCGACCAGCTTCTGCTTGCCCGTGTAGAACGGGTGGCACTTGGAGCAGATGTCGACCCGCAGCTCCGACTGGGTGGAGCGGGTCGTGAAGGTCTCGCCGCACGAGCAGCGCACGGTCGCGACCTTGTACTCAGGGTGGATGCCCTGCTTCATGCGTGTGTGCTCCTTACATCTTCAGGGAGATCGAGTCGGGTCCGGGCCCCGCCAGCAGCTGGAGACCTGGCCCGCGCGGCTGGCCCTGGACGAACCGATCGATCCTACACCAGGACACCAGTCACCCCGATAACGCCTCCTGCCTGCACGGCATTCCGCCGTGCAGGCAGGGAGCAGGCGTCTGGCTACGAAATGTTGGCGCGCTGGATGGCGCGGAGGAACTCCTGGTTGGTCTTGCTCTGGCGCATCCGGTCGACCACCAGCTCGAGGGCCTGGGCCGGGTCGAGCGCGCCGAGCACGCGGCGGAGCTTCCAGGAGACCACCAACTCCTCCTCGGTGAGCAGCAGCTCCTCCTTGCGGGTCGAGGAGGCGTCCACGTCCAGCGCGGGGAAGATGCGGCGCTCGGAGAGCTTGCGGTCCAGGCGCACCTCCATGTTCCCGGTGCCCTTGAACTCCTCGAAGATCACCTCGTCCATGCGCGAGCCGGTGTCGACCAGCGCGGTCGCCAGGATGGTGAGCGAACCGCCCTCCTCGAGGTTGCGCGCCGCGCCGAAGAAGCGCTTGGGCGGGTACAGGGCCGAGGAGTCGACGCCGCCCGAGAGGATCTTGCCGCTGGCCGGGGTGGCCAGGTTGTAGGCGCGCGACAGGCGGGTGATGCCGTCGAGCAGCACGACCACGTCGCGGCCGTACTCGACCATGCGCTTGGCGCGCTCGATGGTCAGCTCCGAGACCTGGCAGTGCTCGTCGCTGGGGCGGTCGAAGGTGGAGTAGATCACCTGCGCCTTGGTGGAGCGCTGCATGTCGGTGACCTCTTCGGGCCGCTCGTCGGTGAGCAGGATGATGAGGTGCACCTCGGGGTTGTTCTCGCTGATGGCGTTGGCGATCTGCTTCATCAGCGTGGTCTTGCCCGCCTTGGGCGGGGAGACGATCAGCCCGCGCTGGCCCTTCCCGATGGGGCACATCAGGTCCATGATGCGCGTCGAGATCTCGGTCGGGTTGTGCTCCAGGCGCAGCCGCTCCTGCGGGTACAGCGGGGTCAGGTCCTTGAACTCGCGCCGCCCGCGCGCCTCCTCGGGGTCGCGCTCGTTGATCTTCTCGACCCGCGCGAGCGCGGCGTACTTCTCGGAGTCCCGCGGGAGCTTGACCACGCCCTCGACCTCGTCGCCGCGGCGCAGGCCGAGGCGGCGGATCATCGAGAGCGGCACGTAGACGTCGTCGGAGCCGGGCGTGAACGCGCCCACCCGCAGGAAGCCGTAGCCGTCCTGGGAGCGGATGTCCAGGGTGCCGGTGCGGACCACCTCGGGGCGGTCGTCGGGCTGGCCGCCACGGGTGTCGCCGCGCTCCATCACGCCGACGCCGCCGCCCTCGCCCTGCTGGAAGCGGTTGCGCCGGTTGCGGTTGCGGTTGCGGCGCCGGCCGCCGCCGGCCTGCTGGCCGCCGGAGTCCCAGCGGCCACCGCCGCCCCCGCCCTGGTTCCAGTTCTGCCGGCCCTGGCCGTCGCCGCGGCCCTGGCCGCCGTCCTGGCCGCCGTCCGAGCGCTGCTCGTTCTGGCCGGCCGGACGCTGCTCGCCCTGGCCACCGCCGCTGCGCTGCTCCTGCTGGCCGCCGGAGCGCTGCTCGGCCTTGCCGTCGCCGGAGCGCTGCTCGGCCTGGGCGGTCGCCTGGCCGTCGCCACGCTGCTCGCCGGTGGAGGCGGCGGCCTGGCCGTCGGCCTGGCCCTGCTGCGCCTGGCCGGCGCCGGCCTGATCGGCCGGGCGCTCGCCGCCGGCCTCGGCCTGCTGGGCGCCGCCGCCCTGCGGGGCGCTGCCGTTCGAGCCGCCCTCGATCGCCGGCGGAGCCGGCGCGGCGGTCAGCTCGCCCACCGGGGCGCCGTCGCCCTCCTCGCCGCGGCCGCGGCGACGGCGGCGCCGGCGGCCACCGTCCTCGGCGTCACCCTCGGCGTCCCCTGACGGCTGCGCCGCCTCGGGCGCCTCGGCGCTCGCGTCGAGCAGGGTGGGCTCGGAGGCGGTGTTGGCCCGGGCGCCACTCGACGGGCGCGCGGACGGCGTGAACTCGACGCCCTGCGCCTTGGCGATGATGGCACCGATGAGGTCGGCCTTGCGCAGCCGCTGGTAGCCCTGGACCCCCATCGACGAGGCGATCGCCTGCAACTCGGGCAGCACCTTTTGCTCGAGGACGTCTCGTTCGGTGGTTGCCATCTTCACCTTCCTGGTTAGGTGGGTCGTCCCGACCGTCAGCGGGCGCACCATGCGCTCCTTGGCCGGATGGCGCGCCGGGCGCGCCTGTCGTGATCGGATGTGTGTGCGGAACCAGAGGAATTCAGTGCCACGTGCTGGCACGCCTTGGGAGGAAGATCCGCGTCTGCTCCTGTTCCCGCTACCGGACTCCCGGTGTCGTCATCAACGGAACGTGCGGCCATGGTGGTCGCGTGCTGGACACCATTGGCCGACTCGGGCGTTCGCCGCGATGAGAAATCAATGCGAGCTTCGCAGCTCAATTCGAGAGGAACTCGTGACCTCGACGCTGACCGGCCGGACGGCGACCCCTGGAGGACGGCTGCTCGCCTCGGCGGGCACCGTAACTGTCGTGGCGACGACCAATGCTCGGACCTCAGACTTCGCGCGTGGCGAGAGGCCGAGGTAGGCGGGGGCGTCGACCGAATTGGTCAGCGACTGAGACCGACAGCATTGTAGGGGCGGTCCACCGCCGAGCGCAACAGGTCGCCTTCCTGGGCGTGCTGGTCGCGGCCACGGCCCGCCCGGCTCACTCCTCCATCAGCACCCGCACGTCCCCCTCCTTTTCCAGCAGTGAGAACCCGGTGGTCTCGCCCTGGCGGCGGAAGACCACCGCGATCGACGAGCCGCCGACCCTGAGGTTGTGCAGCTCGACCGTGTTCAGCCACGGCGGCAGCAGCGGCTTGTTGACGGTCACGGTGTTGGCCGGAGCCCGCGGCGAGATCCCGAGCATGGCCTGGAGCAACAGGAACGGCGCGCCGGCCGCCCACGCCTGGGGAGCGCACGCGACCGGGTAGGCCACCGGCCGGTTGGGGGCCCGCCGGGTGAAGCCGCAGAACAGCTCCGGCAGGCGCATGTACTCGACGTTCACGGCCATGTCGAACATCGCGGTCGCGACCCGGTTGGCCGCCTTGGAGTGGCCGTAGCGCTTCAGCCCGGCGCCGACGAAGGCGTTGTCGTGCGGCCAGATGGAGCCGTTGTGGTAGCTCATCGGGTTGTAGGCCACCGAGGACTTGGACATCGTGCGGATGCCCCAGCCGGAGAACATGTCGGGCGCCAGCAGGCGCCGCGCCATCACCCCGGCCTTCTCGGGGTCGACGATCTCGCAGTACAGGCCGTGGGCCGGGTTGGAGGTCACGGTGGTCACCGGGCGCTTGTCGCCGTCGAGGGCCATGGCGAAGAACTGCTCCTCGTCGACCCAGAAGCGCCGGTTGAACTCCTCTCGCAGCGCACCGGCCTGTGCGCGCAGCTCCGCGGCCCGGTCGGGCCGGCCGAGCGCCTCGTACACCTCGGCCATGCGGTTCTTGGCCGCGTGCACGTAGGCCTGCACCTCGGCCAGGGCGATCGGTCCCTCGGCCAGGCGGCCGTCGGCGTGCACCACCGAGTTGTGGGAGTCCTTCCAGCCCTGGTTGGCCAGGCCACGCGGGCTGTGCCGCTGGTACTCGACGAAGCCGTCGCCGTCCAGGTCGCCGTAGCCGTCCACCCAGGCCAGGGCGCGGTCGGCGTGGGGCAGCATCTGGCGGCAGAAGTCCAGGTCGCCCGTCCAGCGGTGGTAGGTGCCGAGCAGCAGCAGCCACAGCGGGGTGGAGTCGATCGAGCCGTAGTAGGGGGTGTGGGGGATGACGCCCGCCCCGGCCAGCTCGCCCTGGCGCAGCTCGTGGAGGATCTTGCCGGGCTGCGCGTCGCGCCACTCGTCCACCTCGTCGGCCTGGTAGGCGGCGAGGACCTGCAGCGTGGTGCGGGTCGGCTCGGGGTTGAGCATCAGCGTCTGGTGGCAGGCCATCAGCGCGTCGCGCCCGAACGGGGCCACGAACCAGGGGATGCCGGCACCGACGATGTCGCCGTGGACGGTGGGCGTGCGCAGCGCGCGCAGGTCGCGCAGGCCGCGGGTGAGCAGGGAGTTGTAGAGCTCGTTGTCGGTCCAGATGCGGGTGCAGGAGCGCTCCCACTCCTCGTAGGAGCGGCGCAGCTCGTGCACGGCGGCGTCGAACGGCTTGGCGGACGGGCCGACGCCGTCGAGCACCGGCTCGACGGTGAAGGGGATGACCGCCACCTCGCCGTGCTGCAGGCGCAGCTGCCAGGCGGCCAGCACCCGGTCGCCGTCCACCTCGACCCGGGTGGGAGGCAGCTCGAAGGCGATGCGGGTCTCGCGGAAGACGCCGTCCTCGCCGGCGTAGGCGAACACCGCCGACTTGTCGTCGGCCTTCGGCACCGCCAGCTTGCCCCGCGCCGTGCGGCGCAGGCCGCGGACCTCGAAGATGTCGGCGAAGTCGGTGCCGAAGGCGAGCTCGATGCTGAGCTCGACCGGGGACTCGTTGTAGTTGCGCACCCGGATGCGCTCGTAGAGGCGGCCGTTGATGACCCGGGTGCGGCGGATGTTCACGGTGCCCTGGAGGGCGACGACCTCGCCGTCGCCCGGCGCGTGGAGGTCCTGGTTGGCCACGTCGATGTGGCTCATGTAGGCGCGGTCGGCCGAGGTCGACAGCAGCAGCGGGTCGCGGCCGTCGACGCGCATGACCAGGTCGGAGAGGAAACGGCAGTCCTTGTAGTAGAGCCCGGCGCCGACGCCCTTCTCGGGGACGAGGTTCCCCTCCGCGTCGGCGAACAGGAACATGTCGCCTTCCTTGGTGGACCAGAGCTGCTCCGTGCGGGCGCGCAGGACGGCGGTCACGCCCTTGACCAGGACGCGGTTGACCGACTCGTCGGCCAGGACGAACTCCTCGCCCTGCGGCGACGTCACCTTGTTGCTCACGGGGCACGCTCCGGGAGGCTCGGATGCGTCGGATGCGTCGGATGCGGTGCGCGACGATCCTCTGTCGGCAACCTGCCGCGCCGCTTGAGGGCGTCGGTGCACGCCTCGCCAGGGTGCCGGCCAAGCCCGGCCGCCGCAACGCGCGCGGTCAGGCGGCGCCGGCCCTGGCGCCGCCGCGGGCGATCTCGAGCGAGTGCAGGCGCCAGCCGGCGGCGCCCGCGAGCACCTCGGCGGCGTCGGCCTCGGCGGCGGCGAGGCCGGAGCGGGGCGCCAGCAGCAGCAGCGACGGCCCGGCGCCGGAGAGGAACGCCGCGTGCCCGCGGGCGCGCAAGGCCGCGAGCAGGGCGGCGGCGACCGGCTGCCGGGCGAGCCGCGCCGGCTGGTGCAGCTCGTCCTCGGTGGCGGGCACGAGCAGGTCGAAGTCGCCGGCGAGGGCGAGCGGCAGCAGGGCCGCGCGGCCGGCGGTGCGGGCCGCCACGGCGAACGGGACCCGCTCGGGCAGCAGGCGCCTGGCCTCGACGGTGGCCATCGGCTCGGCCGCGACCAGGGCGGCGGCGACCAGGTCGGGGTGGACGTCGACCGCGTGCGCGCGCACCCCGGCGGCCTCGCGCCAGCTCATGGTGGCGCCGCCGGCCAGGCAGGCGGCGGCGTTGTCCGGGTGGCCCTCCAGCTCGCTCGCCAGGGACAGCAGCTCCGCCTCCGGCAGCCCCGGCGCCACCAGCTCGCGCGCGGCGAGCAGTCCGAGCGCCACCGCGGCGGCGCTCGAGCCGAAGCCGCGGCCGAGCGGGAAGCCCTTGACCAGGGCGAGCCGCAGCGGCGGCAGGTCGCTGCCCGCGGCCGCCGCGAGCCGCTCCATGGCCAGGCGGACCAGGTTGCCCGGCCCCGTCGGGATCAGCTCGGCCTGCTCCCCCGCCACCCGCATGGGCGCCGGTGGTCCGGCCGCGCCGCCCTCGTCGACGGTCACCTCGAGCGTGTCCCACCAGTCCAGGGCGATGCCGGCGGCGTCGAACCCCGACCCCAGGTTGGCGCTGGTGGCGGGGGCCTGCACGAGCACGCGGGCGGCGGACATGGCCGGCAAGCCTACGACTGCCCCGCAGGCGAGGCGAACGCGGCCGTGGCGGTCGACTCACTGCTGGGACACCAACGCTGAAGGCGGACGATCCAGTCACGATTGCGTCGCGGCGTAAGCATTCGGATGAAACCTCGCAAAACCATTGACACACCGCAGGGCGGTGCATAGAAGTCAGCTGCCGGACCAGCGCCTGCCCTCGGCAGGTGGCGGTCCCAGCGTCCCGTCCTGCCCGCCGTCGCCGTCGCGTCCCACAAGGGCGCGACCCTCCAAGGGGGACAGCCGATGCTCGCCAGCTTCCGGGACCGGAGACGCGCGGGGGTTCCGCTCCTCGTCGTCGCCATGATCGCGACCATGGCCGGCACCCTGCCGGCCACCGCCAGCGCCAAGCCGCCACCCGCCCGCGAGTTCAGCTTCCAGGGCGAGCAGGCCGCCCCCGACAGCATGGACGCCCGCAGCGGGCGCGTCAGCCCCAGCGCCCGGCAGCGCAAGCTGGCGGCGGGCACGCAGGTGCGCTGGAACGCGTTCGGCACCCCGCTCTCGATCTTCGACCGCAACGGCTGGCTCGCCACCGGGCTGTCGCGCAACGACGGCGTGGCCGCCAGGACCTGGCTGAAGCGCGACCGCGCGCTGTTCCGCCTGAGCCGGGCCGGGGTCGACGGGCTCGACGTGATCATGAAGGCGCGCGTCGGCAAGGGCAGCGTGATCACCTTCCGCCAGCGCTTCGGCGACGCCGTCGCCGCGGCCGACGGCCTGGTCACGGTCGCCGTGGTCGGCGGGAAGGTCGCCTACGCCTCCTCCTCGATCTCGGGCGACGGCGCGGCACCGGGCGCGGCCGGGATCCCCGCCGAGGCGGCCTGGCAGCGGGCCGCCGGCGACGCCGGCCGAGCCGGCGCGAGCGCCAGCGTGCAGGGCGCCTCCAAGGGCTGGACGCTGATGAGCGCGGCCGGCTTCGAGGGCCGCCAGGCGGCGCGCCTGCGCGCCCTCCCCACCCCGCGCGACGGCGTGCGGCCGGTGTGGGAGACGATCGTCTTCGACAACGCCACCGGGGGCGACCCGCTCGCGTTCCTGAGCTGGGTGGACGCCCAGACCGGCAAGGTCTGGCGGCGCGAGTCCCTGGTCGCCCACGCCGACGACGATCCCAGGTGGAAGGTGTTCGAGGCCACGCCCAGGCCCGACTACGCCTCGAGCGACATCCGCGAGCTGTGGTGCTGGTCGAAGCCGAGCGCCGGCTGCGACCGCCTGCTGCAGAACGGCGCCTCCCCCAACGCCTGGGACGTCGACCCCGCCACCGGCGAGTCGACCCACACCACCTTCGGCAACAACGCCCGCTCGGTCGAGAACCTGAACAACGACGACCCCTTCTCGGTGGGCACCAACCCCGCCACCGCGCGGGCCGACCGCAACTACTCCTACCCCTGGACCAACCAGTGGTTCGAGCAGCGCTGCAACCCGGACGTGCACACCAGCCCGCGGCGCAACGACCTCGACGCGGCGATCGCGAACCTGTTCGCGATGCACAACCGCATGCACGACTGGTCGTACCACCTCGGCTTCACCGAGCAGACCTTCAACCTGCAGCAGTCCAACTTCGGGCTGGGCGGCGCCGAGGCCGACCCGGAGCAGGGCAACGCGCAGGCCGGCGGCATCGTCGGCGGGCCGCCGAACTTCACCGCCCGCGACAACGCCAACCAGATCACCCCGCCGGACGGCATCGCCCCGATCACCAACATGTACCTCTGGCAGCCGATCGCGGGCGCCTTCTACGCGCCTTGCGTCGACGGCGACTACGACCAGACGGTGATCGGCCACGAGTACACCCATGCCATCACCAACCGCATGGTCGGCGGCCCCGACCTCGGGCTGTCGGGTCCCCAGGCCGGGGCCATGGGCGAGTCCTGGTCCGACCTGAACGCCATGGAGTACCTCAACGAGTACGGCTTCCTGCCGGTCGGGAACGAGAACCGCTACGCCGTCGGCCCGTACGTGACCGGCGACAAGCAGGCGGGCATCCGCAACTACGGCATGAACCGCAGCCCGCTGAACTACTCCGACATCGGCTACGACGTCACCGGCCCGCAGGTCCACGCCGACGGCGAGATCTGGAGCGCCACCAACTTCGCCATCCGCCAGGCGCTGATCGCCAAGTACGACCGCTCGTTCCCGGCCGGCGACCGCAGGCTCCAGGTTGCCTGCGCCGACGGCAGGCGCCCGGCCGACAGGTGCCCCGGCAACCGCCGCTGGGCGCAGCTCATGTACGACTCCTACCTGCTGATGCCCTCGCAGGTCAGCATGGTCAACGCTCGCGACGCGCTGCTCGCCGCCGACCTGCTCCGCTTCGACGGCGCCAACCAGGCGACCCTGTGGAACACCTTCGCCAGCCGCGGCCTCGGCGAGGATGCCTTCTCCAACGGCAACGCCGACCCCGACCCGATCCCCAGCTTCGCCTCGCCGCACGCGACCGAGGGCCTCGTCTCCCTGCAGCCCAAGGACGACAACGGCAACGCCATCAGCGGCGCGCAGCTCTTCGTCGGCAGGTATGAGGCACGGGCGATGCCGGTGGCCGACACCGACCCGGCGACCGGCCTGGCCGCGGTCGCCCGCATGGTCCCGGGGACCTACGACTTCATCGTGCGCGCGAACGGCTTCGGCGCCGAGTGGTTCCGTGCCACCGTGCGGGCGGGCAAGGTGACCACGCCCAAGCTGGTGGGGGGCGAGAACCTCGCCTCCAGCGCCAACGGGGCCACGGTCGCCGGCGACGGCATCAACCTCGGCAACCTGATCGACGACCACGAGGGCACCAACTGGGCCTCGCTCGGCACCGCGGTGCAGGGCCGCGCGGTCACCGTCCACCTCGACCCGGCCAAGGGCAGCCACAGGATCGAGCGGGTGCAGGTCAGCGCCCACCTGCGGCCGCTCGACGCGGCCGACCCGGGTGGCGACACCGGCACGCAGAGCCGCTTCTCGGCCCTGCGACAGTTCCAGATCCAGGTCTGCGCGGCAACCTCGGCGGTGGACTGTACCCAGGACAGCCAGTTCAAGGTCGCCTTCACCAGCCCCGCCGACGCCTTCCCGGCGATCCGGCCACGGCCGCGGGCTCCTGAGCTCGTGCTGCGCTCGTTCGACTTCAAGCCGGTCCAGGCCACCTACGTGCGCTTCGTGGTGCTCGACAACCAGTGCACCGGCACACCCGGCTACCAGGGCGAGCAGGACGCCGACCCGCGCGCCGTCGACGACTGCGACACCGGCAGCGTCCAGGGCCTCAACGTGCGCGCCGCCGAACTGCAGGTGTTCGGCGGCTAGCCAGGCCCCCGCAACGGAGCGGGAACCGACCGGCCGGCAGGACAGCCCCTGCCGGCCGGTTGGGTTGGGTGGGGTGGGGTATGGATCACCTGCTCAGGCCGAGGGCGGCGGCGGCCGCGTCGGCGTCGGACGGGATCCGGCGGGGTGGCGGCGCGCCGGCGACCGCCCAGTCCGGGTCCTTGAGGCCGTTGCCGGTCAGGGTGGCCACCACCAGGCCGCCGCGCCGCAGCGTGCCGCTGGCGGCTATGGCGAGCATGCCGGCGACGGCCGCTGCCGAGGCCATCTCCACGAACAGGCCTTCCTCACGGGCCAGCAGCCGGTAGGCGGCGAGGATCTCCCGGTCGCTGACCGCGGCCAGCCCGCCGCCGGAGTCGGCGGCCGCCTGCAGCGCGCCGGCGCCGGAGGCCGGCGCGCCCACGCGGATCGCGGTCGCGATCGTGGTCGGGTTCGGCACCGGCTTGCCCAGCACCAGCGGCGCGGCCCCGGCCGCCTGGAAGCCGTGCATCGCCGGCAGGCCGGCGGCCAGCCCGGCGGCCGCCGCCTCGCGGTAGCCGAGCCAGGTGGCGGTGATGTTGCCGGCGTTGCCGACCGGGATGCAGTGCACGTCGGGGGCGCGGCCGAGCGCCTCGACGATCTCCAGCGCGACCGTCTTCTGCCCCTGGATGCGGTAGGGGTTGACCGAGTTCACCAGGGTCACCGGGTAGTGCTCGGCGAGGTCGCGGGCGACGCGCAGGCAGTCGTCGAAGGAGCCGTCGACGGCCAGCACGGCGGCGCCGTGGACCAGGGCCTGGGCGAGCTTGCCGACGGCAATCCTGCCCTCGGGCACCAGCACGGCGCAGGTGATCGCGGCCCTGGCCGCGTAGGCCGCCGCCGAGGCCGAGGTGTTACCGGTGGAGGCGCACAGGACCGCCTTGGCGCCCTCCTCCAGCGCCTTGGAGACCGCCACGGTCATGCCGCGGTCCTTGAACGACCCGGTCGGGTTGGCGCCTTCCACCTTGAGCAGGACCTCGCAGCCCGTGCGGGCCGACAGGGTCGCCGCCGGGACCAGCGGGGTGCCGCCCTCGAGCAGGGTGACGACCGGCGTCGCCGGCCCCACCGGCAGCAGCGGCCGGTAGCGCTCGATCACGCCGGGCCACGAGGGCCGGTGCGCGGTCACGCTCATCTCACCATCACCTCGTCCACCTCCTCACCCTCGACCCGCATCACGCTGGCCAGGTCGCTGACCACGCTCAGCCGTGCCAGGCCGGCGAGGGTGGCGCGCATGGCGCCCTCCTTGGCCAGGTGGGTGACCAGCACGAGCTGAGCCTCGTCGCCCTTGCCTCGCTGCAGCACCGAGCGGATCGACACGTCGTGGGTGGCGAACACCGCCGCCACCTGGGCGAGCACGCCCGGCCGGTCGGCCACGTCGCAGGCGACGTAGTACTGGGTGTCGGCCTCCTCCATGGGCCGCAGCCGCGGCTCGTACAGGAAGCTGAAGCCGGGCCCGCGGGAGCCCTGGGCGCGGTTGCGGACGACCTCGACCAGGTCGCCGAGCACGGCCGAGCCGGTCGGCAGGGCACCGGCGCCGCGACCGTAGAACATCAGCCGGCCGACCGCGTCGCCCTCCACGAAGATCGCGTTGTAGGCCTCCCCCACCGCGGCGAGCGGGTGGCTGCCGGGCACCATGGCCGGGTGGACGCGCGCGCTCACCTCGCCGCCCACCTCCTCGGCGATGGCGAGCAGCTTGACCGTGTAGCCCATGCGCGCGGCCGCCGCCACGTCGGCGGCGGTCACCTCGGTGATGCCCTCGCGGTACACGTCGCGCGCCACCACCCTGGTGTTGAACGCCAGGCTCGCCAGGATGGCGCACTTGGCGGCCGCGTCGAACCCCTCCACGTCGGCCGAGGGGTCCGGCTCCGCGTAGCCGAGCTCGATCGCCTCCGCCAGCGCCTCGGCGTAGCCCGCGCCGGTGTCGGCCATGCGCCACAGCACGTAGTTGGTGGTGCCGTTGACGATCCCGAGGATGCGGCGGATGCGCTCACCGGCCAGCGACGCCTTCAGCGGGTGGACGATCGGGATCGCGCCGGCGACCGCCGCCTCGAAGCGGATCTCCACCTCGGCGGCGTCGGCGGCGTCGAACAGCTCGGCCCCGTGGGTGGCGAGCAGCTCCTTGTTGGCGGTCACGACCGGCTTGCCGAGCCGGAAGGCCTCGAGGATGAGGCTGCGGGCCGGCTCGATCCCGCCCATCACCTCGACCACGACGTCGACCTGCGGGTCGGCCACGACCTCGGCGGCCTGGCTGGTCAGCCAGGCGCGGTCGACCACCGGGTCCCGCTCCCTGGCGAGGTCGCGCACCGCCACCCGCTGCAGCCGGATGGCCGCGCCGGCCCGGTCGGCGAGCTGCTCGGCGTGGTCGGCCAGCAGCCGGGCAACCCCGGTCCCGACCACCCCGCAACCGAGCATCCCCACCGCGACCGGCTCGCCCACGCCCCGCTCCTGTACGTCCGGCCGGCGACGTGCGTGCCCGGAACCCCCGAGCCGCCGCCGGCATCCGGCGGCCACCGGCAGCCTTTACTCAAACGCTTCGGTGGGCCACCGGCGCTCGATGCGCCGGCTTCCCTCGTCGCTCCTCGTCGCTGGCGCTCCTCAGTCCAGCCGGCGCGCGCCGGTGGCCACCTCGCTACAGCATCTTGCCCGACCCGGCGTCCCGGAGCACGCACCCGCGCCACCGCGAGGCCGCCCGGGCGGCAGGCCTCACATGCGCTCAGGGGCCTCCACGCCCGCGAGCGCCAGGGTGT
>Ga0307278_10000329_pt1 | contig 23990 bp, 18 predicted proteins | sample ER_DNA_117_FD_194482 | JGI IMG/M metagenome (GOLD analysis project Ga0307278, IMG submission 194482) | Bulk soil microbial communities from the East River watershed near Crested Butte, Colorado, United States - ER_DNA_117 | ecosystem: Environmental > Terrestrial > Soil > Floodplain | place...
TCGCGCTCGGAGGGGGGCTGGGTTCCTCGTGCTCGGATCGGGTGCTTCCTTCGGCCGACCACGGGCGCACGCCGAGCCGGACCTGGACGGCCCGGCCGTGGGCGGGCAGGTCCTCGGCGCGGGCCAGGGCGGCCACCGTGGGCGCGGCCGCGGCCAGCGCGTCGCGGTCGAACTCGGCCACCTGCACCGGGCGGAGGAAGTCCAGGGTGGACAGGCCGGCCGAGAACCGGGCGGTGCCGGCGGTGGGGAGCACGTGGTTGGTGCCGGCCGCGTAGTCGCCGAGCGACACCGGCGTCCACGGGCCGACGAAGACGGCACCGGCGTTGCGGACCCGCGCGGCCAGCTCGCCGGCGTCGGCGACCAGCAGCTCGAGATGCTCGGGGGCGAACGCCTCGACGACCCGGAGCATGGCAGCCCGGTCGTCGCAGAGCACCACCGCCGACTGCCCGGCGAACGCCGCCTCGACCCGCTCCCGGTGGGCGGTGGCCGCGGCCTCCTCGGCCAGGACGGGCTCGACCGCCTTCCAGACGTCCGGGTCGTCGGTGACGAGCAGGCATGCGGCCAGCGGGTCGTGCTCGGCCTGGGCGACCAGGTCGGCGGCGACGTGCCCGGGGTCGGCGGTGGCGTCGGCAAGCACGGCGATCTCGGTGGGGCCGGCGAAGGCGTCGGTGCGGACGCGGCTGGCCACCTCCTGCTTGGCCAGGGCGACGTAGAGGTTGCCCGGTCCGGTCACCGAGTCGCTGGCGGGCACGGTGGCGGTGCCGAGGGCCAGGGCGGCGACCGCCTGGGCGCCGCCGAGCAGCCAGACCTCGTCGACCCCGAGCAGCGCGGCGGCGCCCAGCACGGCCGGGTGGCCACGGCCGCCGGGGCCGGGCGGGGTGGCCAGCGCGACCGCGCCCACCTCGGCGGCTTGGGCCGGGACGACGTTCATGACCACGCTGGACGGGTAGGCGCCGAGACCACCGGGCGCGTACACCCCGGCCCGCCCGAGCGGCTCGAAGCGCTGAACCAGGCGGACGCCGGGCCGGGCGGTGAAGGTGACCGGGGACGGCCGCTGGGCCTCGTGGAAGGCGCGGACCCGTTCGGCCGCGTCGCGCAGGGCGGCGCGCACCGCGGGGTCGAGGGCCCGCTCGGCCGCTGCCAGCTCCTGCCTGGTGGCGCGCCACCGGGCGGGCGGGGTGTCGACCTGGTCGAAGCGGCGGGCCGCCTCGGCCACCGCCTCGTCGCCGCGGACGGCGACGTCGTCGACGAGCGCGCGGACGCTGGCCCGGGCGGCGGCCACGTCGGCGGCGGGCGCGCGCGGCAGCAGGCCGGCCGGGTCGCGGTCGCAGCCTCGCAGGTCGATCAGGGGCAGCACGTGCAGGCTCCAGGCGGATGGGCAGACGTTGGCGTGTGGGCCGGCCGTGTGCGCGACCGGCCCGACGAGGGCCCAAGGTACCGCAGTGCCGGTGAGGGGGCGAAGCCGGTTTCCACAGCCCCGGGCTCGTGTCCGGTGCGACGCGCCGGGGGCGAGCCACTACCATGGAGGGCAGGACCCTCTCGCTGCGAGGCTGGTCGTGGAACTCCCGCTCTTCCCTCTGTCCACCGTGCTCTACCCGGGCCTGCCGATCCCGCTCCACGTGTTCGAGGAGCGCTATCGGGAGATGTTCGCCCGCATCCTCGACAGCGACCAGCGCTTTGGCGTGGTCGCGATCGTCGAGGGGTTCGAGGTCGGCGGCGCGGCCAGCTACCATCCGGTCGGCTGCCTGGCAGAGGTCAGGGAGGTCCGGCCCTACCCGGACGGCCGGCTCGACGTGGTCGCGCAGGGGGCCAGCCGCTTCGAGATCGGCGGGGTCGTGCGGCCGCGCCCCTACATCGTCGCCGAGGTGACGACGCTGCCCGAGGAGGCCGGCGAGGACGCCGAGCGGCACGCCAAGCGGGCCGGCCGGCTGTTCACCCGGTACGTCTCGGCCCTGCTCGAGCTGGCCGGGGAGGACGGCGGCGAGTTCGAGGTCCCGGCAGACCCGCTGCCCGCCTCCTACTTCGTCGCCGCCGGCCTGCAGATCGACGTGGCCGACAAGCAGCGGCTCCTGATCGCCCCCACGGCCGCCGAGCGGCTGCAGGCCTCGACCATCCTGCTCCGCCGCGAGCTCGCCCTCCTGGAGCGGCTGCAGGCCGCCGGCCCGGCCCGCATGACCGGCCCGTTCTCGTTGAACTGACCGGGGCTCCCGCCGCCCGGGGTCGCGCGGACCCTGGCTCGAGCAGTCAGAGCCGAGCAGCCGGCAGGCTCGAAGGTGGCTCGGGCGACCCCCGCCTGACTCCGCGGACTTGCTGGCCCATGAACGCTCCCTACGGGATAAGCTCGACGGCGAACCGGCGACGACGCTACTCGATCGGACGGCCCGGTCGAAGGCCCTTGAGCGAGGGTGGACGGCCGTCCCGATACTCTGCTCATGATAATCTGCTCATATGGATCGAACCGTCTGAAGCGTTCGGACGAAGTCGAAGGTGCCCTGCCCCGCACGAAACGAGGTCCCGCTTCGCCATGCGTGTGGTGCTGCTGATCGCGGTCGGGGGCTTCCTCGCGCTCGGTCTGCTCACGGTCGTCGCTGCCATCGGGTCGGCCCGCGTCGCGCGAGACGAGGAGGCGCGTGCCCGGGCCACGCCGCCAAGCCGCCGCCGGCGCCGGCGCCGCTCCGGCGCCGGGCAGCCGCCCTCCCCCGCCCCAGGCCGGGCCGAGCAGCCCGGGCACGCCCCTCCCGGCCGAGCCGCCGATCCCCGCCGCGGCGGCCGCTCCAGCTCCACGGGCTGACCCGCGCCGGTCACGCTCCACGGGCTGACCCGCGCCGGTCACGCTCCACGGGCTGACCCGCGCCGGTCAGGCTCCACGGCTGACCGGCGCCGGTCAGGCGAGCAGGGCGTCGCCTTGGCGCCCCCTGGCGCCCTGGCACGCCGCGGTGAGGTCGGCGCGCCAGCACCACCGAGGCGCTGTGGCCTGCGGCCGGGTCGGGTCGGGTCAGGCGAGCAGGGCGTCGGGACCGAGCTCGGCCTTGATCTCGGCGTAGAGACCGTTGCGGGGATCGACCCGGAACTGGTCGCCGAGGCGGACGATCATGGTCGAGCGGGCACCGCGGATCTGCAGGTGCACGGGTGCCTTGCCCCGGTGGGAGCCGAGGATGCGCTTGAGGCGGTTGACCGTGCTGTCGTCGCAGGCGCGTGCCTCCAGGTTGAGCACGACCGGCTCGGTTCCCGGCTCGCTCAGGTTCGGCGGCTTGACCTCGACCGCGATCAGCTTCGGGGTCTCGTCCCGGGCGTCCACCCGGGCCTTGACCACCACCACGGCGTCCTGGGCGAGCAGGCCCTGGTGCTGCTGGTAGGTCTGGGGGAAGAAGATGCACTCGGCCGTCCCGTCGAGGTCCTCCAGGTCGGCCACGACGTAGGTCTCGCCCCGCTTGGTGAACTTCTTGGTCAGCTTGGCCAGGATTCCGGCGACCGTCACCATCGCGCCGTCGGCCCGCTCGGCCAGTACGGCCAGGCTCGTGTCGGCCGCAGCCGCGAGCACCCGCTCGAGCCCGAGCAGGGGATGGTCGGAGACGTACTGGCCGAGCATCTCCTTCTCGAAGGCGAGCCGCTGCGCCTTGTCCCAGTCGTCCTGGCCGAGCGTGGGCCGGGGCACGGGCACGTCGGTCTCGCCGAGGTCGAAGAACGAGAACTGGCCGGCCGCCTCGGCCCGCTTGCGGCTCAGGACCTGGTCGACGTGGTCCTCGTACTGCTCGATCAGGGCCCTGCGGGGGTGGCCGAGCGAGTCGAACGCGCCCGCCTTGATCAGCGACTCGACCACCCGCTTGTTCAGCACGCCGGCGTCGACCTTGTCGCAGAAGTCGAAGAAGTCGGTGAAGCTGCCCTTGTCGTGCCTGGCGGCGATGATTGCCTGCACGACCTGCTCGCCGACGTTGCGGACGGCCGACAGGCCGTACCGGATCGCCCGGCCCCGCCCGCCCGCTGCGGCGGGCGAGCTCTCGGCCGGGGCGCCCGGGCCGGGTGCCGCCCCGGCCCCGGCCGGGGTGAAGTCGGAGTCGGAGTCGTTGACGTCGGGCGGCAGTACGGTGATGCCCATGCGGCGGCAGGAGCCGAGGTACTTGGGGCGCGCGTCCTTGTCGTCCTTGACGCTGGTGAGCAGCGCCGCCATGTACTCGACGGGATGGTGCGCCTTGAGGTAGGCGGTCTGCCAGGCGACCAGGCCGTAGCCGGCCGCATGGGCCCGGTTGAACGAGTAGCCGGCGAACGGCTGGATGAGCCGCCAGAGCGTCCTGGCCTGCTCAGCGGTGAGGCCCTTGTCCTGGCAGCCGGCCAGGAAGCGGGGCTCCTCCTTGCGCATGAGGGCCTCGATCTTCTTGCCGATCGCCTTGCGGACGATGTCGGCCTCGCCGGCCGAGTAGCCGGCCACCCTCTGCAGCAGCGTGATGATCTGCTCCTGGTAGACCATGACGCCGTAGGTGTCGGCGGTGATCTCCTCGAGCAGCGGGTGCAGGTAGGTGACCTTGCTGGGGTCGTGCTTGCCCGCGATGTAGGTGGGGATCTGCTCCATCGGCCCCGGCCGGTACAGGGCGATCAGGGCGACGATGTCCTCGAAGCGGTCCGGGCGGAGCTGGCGGAGCAGGCGGCGCATGCCTTCCGACTCCATCTGGAACACCCCGTCGGAGTCCCCGGCCTGCAGCATCTGGAAGGTGGCCTGGTCGTCCTGGGGGAGGGTGCCGAGGTCGAGCTCGGCCCCGGCCGCCCGCAGGTGCTTCAGGGTGTCGTCGAGCACGGTGAGGTTGCGCAGGCCCAGGAAGTCCATCTTCAGCAGCCCGAGCTTGGCGACCCCGTTCATCTCGTACTGGGTGATGATCGCCCCGTCGGCCTCGCGCTTCATGACCGGCGCGGCCTCGATCAGGGGGACGCGGGAGATCACCACCGCGGCGGCGTGCACGCCCCACTGCCGGCGCAGCCCCTCCAGGCCCTCGGCGGTGTCGAGCACCTTGCGTGCGTCGGGGTCGTTGTCCCTGGCCGCCCGCAGGTCGCCCGAGAGCTTGTACGCCTCGGCGAGCGGGAACTCCTTGCCCAGGACCGGCGGGGGCATCATCTTGGCCAGGTCGTCGCCCAGCTTGTACGGGTAGCCGAGCACCCGGGCCGAGTCGCGGATGGCCTGCTTGGCCTTGATGGTGGAGAAGGTGACGATCTGGGCGACGTGGTCCTCGCCGTACTTCTCGGTCGCGTAGCGGATCATGTCGCCGCGCCGGCGCTCGTCGAAGTCCATGTCGATGTCGGGCATCTCGCGGCGCTCGGGGTTCAGGAAGCGCTCGAACATCAGCCCGTAGGCGATCGGGTCGAGCTCGGTGATGCGCAGGCAGTACGACACGCAGGAGCCGGCCGCGCTGCCCCGTCCGGGCCCGACCCGGATGCCGTGCTCGCGGGCGTGGCGGCACAGGTCGGCCACGATCAGGAAGTAGCCGGCGAAGCCGAGGTGGTTGATGACCGACAGCTCGTAGTCGAGCCGCTCCTGCGCGGCCCTGGGCAGCGGGTCGCCGTAGCGCCCGGCCGCCCCCCGCATGGTCTCCTCGCGCAGCCATGACTCGAGGGTGTGGCCCTCGGGCACGTCGAACTCGGGCAGGTGGTTGCCGCCGAAGCTCAGCTCGACGTCGCAGCGCTCGGCCACCGCCAGCGTGTTGTCGCATGCGTCCGGAACCTCACCGAACAGGGCGCGCATCTCGGCCGGGGACTTGAGGTAGAACTCCTCGGCGTCGAACTTGAACCGCTTGGGGTCGGCCAGCACGGCGCCGGTCTGGATGCAGAGCAGCACCTCGTGGGGGACGGCGTCGGCCTTGCGGGTGTAGTGCAGGTCGTTGGTGGCGAGCAGCGGGATGCCGAGGTCGCGGGCGCAGGCGACCAGCTCCAGGTTGACCCGCTTGTCCTCGGGCAGGCCGTGGTCCATCAGCTCGACGAAGTAGTTGTCGGGCCCGAACAGGTCACGGAACTCGGCGAGCACCGCCTTCGCGCCGGCCTGGTCGCCCTTGAGCAGGCGCTGGCAGGCCTCGCCGCCGAGGCAGCCGGAGGTGGCGATGACGCCCTCGTGGTGGCGGGCGAGCAGCTCGCGGTCCATGCGCGGCTTGTAGAAGAAGCCCTCGATGGAGGCATGGGAGACCAGCCGCAGCAGGTTGTGGTAGCCGGTCTGGTTCTCGGCCAGCAGGGTGAGGTGCGTGTAGGGCTCGGCTGAGTCGCGCCGCTGCTTCTCGAACCGGGAGCCGGGGGCCAGGTAGGCCTCGGCGCCCAGGATGGGCTTGACGCCGTGCTTCTTGCCGGCCTGGTAGAAGTCGACCGCGCCGAACAGGAAGCCGTGGTCGGTCATTGCCAGGGCCGGCATGCCCATGCGGGCCGCCTCGACGAACAGGTCGTCGACCCGGGCGGCCCCGTCCAGCATCGAGTACTCGGTGTGGACGTGGAGGTGGGCGAAGCTGTCCGGCACCGGTCTCACTCCCCCACCAGCTCGTGACTCGATCGCTGCGACGCCCGTGCACAGGGTTCTCCACAAGCCTAGCCGAGGCTGTGGACAAAATTACACGGCTGTAACTTTGGGGGAGCCTACACCCTGGCGCGGGGGGTGGCAACGGTCCCGCGAGGGCTGAAACGCTTGCGCCACAAGGGTTTCAGCGGGAAGCGCCTGGTCAGCCATTCTGGTCAGCCAATGAGGAATCCGGAGGCCTTCAGCCCTCCTGGCGGAGCCGGTCGAGGACGGCCCCGAGCTCGGCGGGGAGGGGGTCGGTGACCGTCACCTCCTGGCCGGTGGCCGGGTGCCGGAACGCCAGCCGCCAGGCGTGCAGGAACGGGCGGCCGAGGCCGAGCCTGGCCGCCAGCGCCGGGTCGGCGCCGTAGGTGCGGTCGCCGGCGACAGGGTGGCGCAGGTGGGCCAGGTGGACCCGGATCTGGTGGGTGCGGCCGGTCTCGAGCCGGGCCTCGATCAGGTCGGCGGCCCGCAGCCGCTCCTCGACCTGCCAGTGGGTGACCGCCCGCCGGCCCGAGGCCACCACCGCCATGCGCTTGCGGTCGCGCGGGTGGCGGCCGACCGGCGCGTCCACGGTCCCGCTGCCAGCGGCCAGGTGGCCCTGGACCAGCGCCAGGTAGCCCCGCTCGACCCGGTGGGCGGCGAGCTCGCGGGCGAGCGCGAGGTGGGTCGCGTCGTCCTTGGCCACCACGAGCAGCCCGGAGGTGTCCTTGTCGAGGCGGTGGACGATCCCCGGCCGGTCGCTCCCGCCCGCCGCCGACAGGCCGGTGCCGGCCACCTCGCCCGAAGCGCGCGAGGCCGAATCGCCTGAAGCGCGCGAGGCCACCTCCTTTGCAGCCGGGGGGGCCACCTCCCCCGAAGCTAATGGGGCTGCCTCGCCCGAAGCCGGTGCGGCCCGGCCGAGCAGGGCGTTGACCAGGGTCCCGGCGGGGTGCCCGGGGGCGGGGTGGACGACCAGCCCGGCCGGCTTGGCCACCACCAGCAGGTGATCGTCCTCCCAGCGGACCGCGAGCGGCACGGCCTCGCCGGCCGGCGGGCCGGCCTCGGGCTCGGGCGGCGGGTCCCAGGCCAGAACCTCCCCGCCGTGGAGCCGGTGCGACTTGGGGCGGGGCCGGCCGTCGACCAGGACCCGGCCGTCGGCCGCCCAGCGGGCGGCGGCAGCGCGCGACACACCCGCGAGCTCGGCCACCACCTCGTCCAGCCGCCGCCCCGCGCTCCCGGAGGGCACCGGCCAGGTGCGGGCGGGGCTCACGCCCGGGGGGTGGAGCGCGGGCCGGTGCCGGTACCGACGTCGCTGGCGTCGGAGGCGGGGGGGCCCCGGTCGCCGCCCTCCTGGCCGGCCGGCTCGGCGCGGCCGAGCAGGAACGCGAGCAGCAGCCCGCCGATCACGATGCAGGAGTCGGCCACGTTGAACACCGGCCACGGCCCAACCTTGACGAAGTCGACCACCTCACCCCGCAGGGGGACGTCGCCGCGGAACAGGCGGTCGAGCAAGTTGCCGATGGCGCCGCCGAGCAGCAGCCCGAGCGCGAGCAGCACCGGCCGGCCCCTGGCCCGGCGCGCGCTCCACATGATCGCGACCGTGACCACCGCCGCCATCACCGCGAAGAAGTACGGGGCGCCGGTGAACAGCGAGAAGGCGCCCCCGGAGTTGGTGGTGTAGCGCAGGTCGACGAAGCTGCCGACCAGCCGGAGCGGCGGCCGGCCGGCCAGGGTGCGCACGACCACGAGCTTGGTGAGCTGGTCGACCGCCACGATCAGCGCGGCGGTGCCGTAGACGAGGGCGAGCCGCCCGGCGGTCCCCCTCATCACCGCAGCCGCACCTGGCGCCGCGCGTCGGCCAGGCAGAGGGTGGCGTACGGGAGCGCGTCCAGGCGGTCGGGCTCGATGGGGTCGCCGCACGTCTCGCAGCGGCCGAAGGTCCCGCGGTCGATCTGGGCGAGGGCGTGCCGGATCTTCTCGATCAGGTCCCTGGCGTTGTTGGACAGCGACAGGTCGCGCTCCCGCTCGAAGGTGTAGGAGCCGGCGTCGGAGAACTCCTCGTCGAAGCCGACCTCACCCGACCCCTCGGGGGTGTTGGCGTTGGCCGCCTGCTCGAGCTCCTCGGCCTGGACGGTCAGCTCGTCGAGCTCGGCCTGCAGCCGCTCGCGGTAGCGCCCCAAGGCGTCCTCGGCCAGGGTGGTCCCGGGCTCGGGACCACCCTGGGCCGGGCTGGAGGCAGCCCTGGGCTGCTTGTTGCGTGCCATGGCGGCTCCTCCCGTTCCCCGGCCGGCGTCGGCCAGGGCCCGGCCGGGCCGCCGGCCGGCGTGGGCCGGCCGCGACCTCGACCCGGGTCGAGCCGGCCTGGTCGTGACAGCGCATTGTACCGGCGGCTCGCCCACGGGAGGGGAGGTCGCCCGGGGATCCGGCGGTCCCGCCGGCCACCGACGATGCCCGGCGCCTCCCGGTCGAGATCGTGACCGGCGCGGCCTCGCCACCGGCGGCGTGGGCAACCCGGTTGCCCGCGACGGTACACTTGGGCGTACAGGCGACGACGGGAACGAGTAGCGGGCGGCACGGCCGCCAGCGAGCCGGGGACGGTGGAAGCCCGGTGGCACGGCACCCGCGAAGATCCTCCCCGAGCCGCTGCCCGAACAGCCCCGGTCGAGCGACCGGGCCGCCAAGTAGACGCAGCCGGGCCCGCCCGTGACAGCGGGAGGCCATCCTCCGGGGTGGACCGTGAGGGGCCGGCGTGGTCCCGCGTCCCCGGGCGCGGGGACAGGCCGGCAAGAGGGGTGGTACCGCGGGGCCGCACGGCCTCGTCCCTTCGCGAGACACCGGCGACGTGACCGCGGAGGAGACCAACGATGGGGCAGTTCCCCGAAGTCGACCCCCAACTCGACCTGCCCGCCCTGGACCAGCGGGTGCTCGCCCTGTGGCGCGAGCGCAAGGTCTTCGAGCGCTCCCTGGACCAGCGGGTGGGCGCCAAGCCGTTCGTCTTCTACGAGGGCCCGCCGACCGCCAACGGCCGGCCTGGCGTGCACCACGTGGAGGCCCGCGTCTTCAAGGACCTGTTCCCGAGGTTCAAGACGATGCGCGGCTACCGGGTCGACCGCAAGGGCGGCTGGGACTGCCACGGGCTGCCGGTCGAGCTGGAGGTGGAGAAGGAGCTCGGCCTCACCCACAAGCGGGACATCGAGGCGTACGGCATCGAGGCGTTCAACGCCCGCTGCCGGGAATCGGTCGAGCGCTACGTCGACGTGTTCGAGGACCTGACCGAGCGGATCGGCTTCTGGATCGACACCAGCCAGGCCTACCGCACGATGGACTCGTCCTACGTCCAGTCGGTGTGGTGGGCGCTGGCCGAGCTGTACCGCCGGGACCTCCTGTTCGAAGACTACAAGGTCCTCCCCTACTGCCCGCGATGCGGCACCGGCCTGTCCGACGCCGAACTCGGGCTGGACGCCTACCGGGAGGTCGACGACCCCTCGGTGTACGTGCTGCTGCCGGTGACCTCCGGGCGGCTGGCCGAGGAGCGGGCCGCGCTGCTGGTGTGGACGACCACGCCGTGGACGCTGGTGTCGAACGCGGGCGTGGCAGCCGGCCCGGGGATCGACTACGTCCTGGTCGAGGCGGCCGGGCCGGGCGGCGGCACCTACCGCATGGTGCTCGCCGAGGCCCGGGTGGCCGAGGTGGTCGGCGAGGGCGCCCGGCCCCGCGTGCTGCGCCGGGTGCCTGTCGAGGAGCTGGTCGGCACCACCTACCAGCGGCCGTTCGAGCTGGTCGAGGTGGCCCCCGAGGAGGCCGAGCGCGCCTGGCGGGTGGTCACGGCCGACTACGTCACCACCACCGAGGGGACCGGGCTGGTCCACACCGCTCCCGCCTACGGGCCCGAGGACCTGGAGGTGGGCCGGCGCGAGGGGCTGCCGGTGCTGCACCCGGTCGACCGGGAGGGCCGCTTCGTCGAAGGCACCGGCGACCTCTCGGGACTGCACGTGAAGGCGGCCGACCCGGTGATCATCGAGCGGCTCTGGGCGGACGCGGTGCTGTGGCGGGAGGAGACCTACCGCCACGACTACCCGCACTGCTGGCGCTGCAAGACGCCGCTGCTGTACTACGCGCTCACCTCCTGGTACGCGCGGACCACGGCGGTGGCCGACCGCATGCTGGCCGAGAACGCGCAGGTGGGCTGGCGGCCGGAGCACATCCGTGACGGCCGCTTCGGCGACTGGCTGGCCAACAACGTGGACTGGGCCCTGTCGCGGGCGCGCTACTGGGGCACGCCGCTGCCGCTCTGGCGCTGCGGCGATGGCCACGTCACCGCGGTCGAGAGCCTGGCCGACCTGTCAGCCAGGGCGGGCCGGGACCTGTCCGGGCTCGACCCGCACCGGCCATACGTCGACGAGGTGGCGTTCGCCTGCCCGGTGTGCGGCCTCGAGGCGCGCCGCGCGCCCGACGTGATCGACGCCTGGTTCGACTCCGGCTCCATGCCCTTCGCCCAGTGGGGCCACCCGCACACGGGCAGCAGGGAGCTGGAGCGGGCCTTCCCGGCCGACTTCATCTCCGAGGCGATCGACCAGACCCGCGGCTGGTTCTACTCGCTGCTGGCCGTGAGCACGCTGCTGTTCGACCGGTCGCCCTACCGCAACGTGGTCTGCCTGGGGCACATCGTGGACCGGGACGGGCGCAAGATGTCCAAGAGCCTCGGCAACGTGCTCGACCCGTTCGACCTGCTCGACCGTTACGGGGCGGACCCGCTGCGCTGGTTCATGCTGGCCACGGGCTCGCCGTGGGTGTCGCGTCGCCTGTCGCCCGAGGCGCTCGGGGAGGTCACCCGGTCGTTCTTCCTCACCCTGTGGAACACTTATGCCTTCTTCACCCTCTACGCCCGGCTGGAAGGGTTCGACCCGAAAGCGCCAGAGCAGGGCGAGGCGGGCCTGCTCGACCGCTGGGCGCTGGCCAGGCTGCGCGAGACCGTGGCCGGGGTCACCGCCGACCTGGACGCCTACGACGCCACCGCGGCCGCGCGCCGGCTGTCGGCGCTCGTGGACGACCTGTCAAACTGGTACGTGCGCCTGTCGCGGCGCCGCTTCTGGCGCGCGGCCGGGGCCGGGGCCGACGCTGCGGCCGCCTTCCGGACCCTGTGGACCTGCCTGCGCACCACGGCCCTGCTGCTGGCCCCGTACGCGCCGTTCGTGGCCGAGGAGCTCTGGCAGGGGCTGGTGGTCGCGGTCGACCCGGACGCCGGCGACTCGGTCCACCTGGAGAGCTGGCCGGCGGACCGGCCGGCCGAGGGCGACGCCGAGCTGCTGGCCGCCATGGCCGAGGCGCGCCGGCTGGTCGGGCTCGGACGCCAGGCCCGCGCCGAGGCGCGGGTGAAGGTGCGCCAGCCGCTGGCCCGGGCCCTGGTCAGCGTCGACCTGGCCCTCCGCCCGGCGGTCGAGCCGCTGCTCGACCTGGTCGCCACCGAGCTGAACGTGAAACGGGTCGAGTTCGCCGAGGCCTCGCGTACCTCTACCAGCGGGGCCTCTGGTGGCGGGGCCTCGCGCGCCTCGGGCGGCGGGGCCTCGCGCGCCTCGGGCGGCGGGGCCTCGCGCGCCTCGGGCGGCGGGGCCTCGGGCGGTGCGGCCGGGCTGGTCGCGTACCGGTTGACGCCCAACTTCCGCGCGCTCGGGCCGCGGTTCGGCAAGCAGGCCCAGGCGGTCGCGGCGGCGGTGCGCGCCGCCGACGCCGGTGCGCTCGCCCTGGAGCTGCTGGCCGGCGAGTCGGTCGAGGTCGACCTGCCCGGCGCCGGCCCGGTCCGGCTCGGGCCGGAGGAGGTCGGCGTGACCGAGGAGCCGGTGGTCGGCTGGCGGGTCGTCCGCGACGGGGCCGCCAGCGTCGCCCTCGACCTCGACGTCTCCCCCGAGCTGCGCCGGGAGGGGCTGGCCAGGGACGTGGTCCGGGCCGTCCAGGACCTGCGCAAGTCGTCCAGGCTGGCGGTGGACGACCGCATCGACCTCGCCGTCAAGGCCGAGGGCGAGGTGGCCCGGGCGCTCGAGGACCACCAGGAGTACGTGCTCGGCGAGACCCTGGCCGCCTCGCTGTACCGGACCCCCCAGGGCGACGGCTACGATGCCCGGGTGGAGCTGGACGGGCAGCCGGTGCGGATCTGGCTCCGCCCCCGGCCGCGCGCGTAACCGCGCCGTGGATGGGCTGCGCTCGTGCGCCGGCCGAGCGCGCTGCCGTGTGCTGCCGTGGGTGGGCGCGGCGAGGAGGCGGGCATGCGGGGACGTGAGGACGGCATCGGGAGGCTCCTGCCCGACGCCCGGCCATGGTGGGGGTACGTGTGGGCGGCCCCGAACAGCCTGGTCGGGCTGGTCGGGGCGTTGACGGCCGGCGCCCGGCCGGTACGCTGGCGGGGGGTGCTGCTGTGCGAGGGCGGCAGCAAGGGGCTGGCCTGGTTCCTGGCCAAGCGGGGGTTCAGCGCCATCACCCTCGGGCACGTGATCGTGACCACGGAGCGGCTCGGCGACCACGTGCTCGCCCACGAGCTCGGCCACGTCCGCCAGCACGAGCGCTGGGGGCTGCTGTTTTACCCGGCCTACCTGCTCACGAGCCTGGGCGGCTACCGGCGCAACCCGTTCGAGCGGGCCGCCGAGCGGCACGCGGTGACCGCGCTGTCTCGCCAGGCCGGCCACGACCACCGTTGAGGGGTGTCGCCGACGTCGACGCGACCTGGATGAGCGTGCGCTTCGTGGTCCGGCTGGCCGACCGCCCCAAGCGGGCCCGCGGCGCGCACCCCGGTCGCGGCGGACATCTACCAGGGCTGCGTCAGCTCCGGCTGCCGCGCCGGACAAGCGCGCGCACGAGCAAGATCACGGCGACGGCGTCGGCGGCCAGGGACCACCAGACGAAGGCCAGCCCGTCAGGCCGGAACAGCGACAGGGCAAGCAGCACAATGGCGACCGCCATGGCCAGCACGGCGGCGGCGATCACAGCCGGGCGTCAGGGGAAGGCCCGGTGAGGGCTGCTCCGGTCAGTCGTCGTGGCGCAGGCGGTCCACCCGGTCGCGGCCGTTGTGGCCGAGCTGGTCGCCCTCGCGCAGAGCCTGGTAGGAGTTGGTCTGCCTGGCGCCGGTGGGCAGGGCGGGAAGGTCGTCGCTACCCGGCAGCGGTCGCGAGTTGTTGCTCCCGAGCCCGGGCGGCGGGCTCGGGGCCACCGGACCGGACGGGGCCGCGTCCTCCAGTGCCTTGAGCTGGCCTTCCACGAAGCCGCGGAGGCGGGCCCGGTAGTCGCGCTCGAAGGCGCGCAGCGCCTCGATCGAGCTCTCGAGCTCCTGCCGGCGACGGGCCACCTGCTCGGTCGCCTGGGCAATCTGCATGCGGGCCTGCTCCTCGGCCACGCGGGCGCGCGCCTCGGCCGACTGGATGCGCTCCTTGTAGCGGGTCTCGAGCCCCTCGGTCAGCTCGCGGGCGCGAGCCTGTGCGGTCTCGGTGACCTCGCGGGCGCGCATCTGGGCGGCCTCGGTGACCTCGCGGGCGCGCATCTGGGCGGCCTCGGTGACCTCGCGGGCGCGCATCTGCGTCTGCTCGGTCGTGTTCTTCGAGCGCGCCTCGGCCTCGGTCACCATTGACTTGGCCTTGGACTTGGCCTCCTCGACCGTCTGGTCCGCCATGCGCTGGGCCATCACCAGGGCCCGGGCGATGGCCTCCTCCCCGGCCCGAGGCTCAGCCTGGGACATGGGGGGCGGCACCGGCGCGACGGACGGGGGCGGGGGCTGTGGAGGCGCTGCCGTCATCCCTCCGTTCGCGGCCTGCTCGCGAAGCCGGCTCACCTCGTCCTGGAGCCGGGTGAATTCCTCTGTGACCTGGTCGAGGAAGGTATCCACCTCGTGCATGGCGTAGCCACGCATGGCCTTGGTGAATTCCTTATGTTGGATGTCCAACGGCGTCAGTGGCGGCATCTGTGGCTCCTTGCTGCAAGTGATCGGTCATTGTAACCGAGCACCGCTCGATCGTCGTTGTTGGGCTGCCTACCTGCTAACTCACCACGCTTCTCAACAGGGCGATCAGCACGAACACGATGAACGGGGAGAGATCGAGGGCTACTGCACCGACTCGCAGTGGGGGAAGGAGTCGCCGGATCGGACGGAGGACAGGTTCGGTCAGGTCATACAGGATTCCGTAGAGGATCGCCATACCCTGGAGCCCCCGGCCGCCGTTCAACGAGATGATGAAGTCGAACACGATGCGGCCGAGAAGGACAAGCCAGTACAGCGACAGCAGCAGGGACAGGAGGAAAAGTAGCAGATTCACTTGGTCATGCCTGGTTGAAGAAGCCGCGTTCCTGCAGGCGGCGCCGCTCCTCGGCCGAGACCTCGACGTTGGCCGGCGTGAGCAGGAACACCTTGTCGGCCACGCGCTGGATGCGTCCGTCGAGCCCGAACGTCAGCCCGGCCGCGAAATCGATAAGTCGTTTGGCTGTATCTGCCTCCATCGCTTGAAGATTAACAATCACCGGGATGTCCGCTTTGAACTTCTCGCCAATCTCCTCCGCATCGTTGAAGCCGGACGGTTCGATGAGGTGCACCTTGCCGGCGGCTGCTGTCGGGATCGGGCGGATCACTGCTTCGACCGGCTCCTCGAGCCGGACGCCGTCCCGCCGTCGAGGGTCGAGCGGCTCCTCGCGCACGCGCCGGATGGACGCCGAGCCGGCCGGCGCCCTTCCCCCTGCCGATTCCACCACATCGGCCAACTCCTCCTCTTCTTCCGGTTCGACCAGCCCAAGCCATACCAAGCTCTTCTTGAACGCCCCGGGCACGCACCTCACCTACCTTGCGTTGAGATCCTACGTCCTCGAAGGGGCAAACTCCGAACCGACGAGGGACGCACTCCGAACCGACGGTCCGATCCGCCCCAGTGTGTACCGAGCCGCCGGCTTTCAACCACCACAATCGTCGAGTAGCAAATCATGGATCCCGTCCGAGCATGACGAACTTCGCGGCGCACCGCCACGGGGGTGCCGCTTCGCTCCCTTCGTCCAGATGATGGACCGGCTCCGGGTGATGGACCGGCTCCGGTTGATGGACCGGTCCCGGGCCGCGGGGGCGGCGCACGGCCGCGGGCCCGCGCTCACGGACCGCCCCCAGCGTCCCCGGACCGCCGCGCCGGCCGGGGGAGGCCCTCTGCGCCCCGGTCCCCGGACCGTCCGCCCGGCCGGGGGAGGCGCTCCGGGCCCTGGTCCCCGGACCGCCGCGGCGGCCGGGGGCCGAACACGGCGGTGCCGACCCGGACCAGGGTCGCCCCCTCCTCAACAGCCACCTCCAGGTCGGCGGTCATGCCCATCGACAAGTGTCGCATGCCATGCCCCAGGCTCCGGGCCAGCTCGGCGGCGCGCCGGAAGGCGGGCCGGGACGCCTCCGGGTCGGTCGCGGCGGCCGGCATGACCATGAGGCCGGCCAGCTCCAGTCCCTCCACCGCCCGGCACGCGGCCACGAACCCCTCCAGCTCGGCTGGCCGGACCCCGTGGGCGGCTGGCCGCTCGTCCAGCTCGACCTGGACCAGGGCCTGGGCAACGGTCCCCCTGTCGTGGGCCCGGCGCCCGAGTGCGCGGGCGGTCGGCACCGACGCGAGCGAGTGGACCAGCGCCCCGGCGGCCACCACCGTCCCGGCCTTGTTCCGCTGCAGCCGGCCGACGAAGTGCCAGCGCACCCCGGTCCCGGCGAGCCGGGCCGCCTTGGCCTCGAGCTCCTGGGCGTAGCTCTCGCCCACGTCGGCCACGCCGGCGGCCAGGGCGGCCCGAATCGCCTCGACCGGGTGCAGCTTGGCCACGGCCACGAGGGTGACCTCGGCGGGGTCGCGCCCTGCCCGCGCCGCCGCGGCGGCGATGCGCTCGCGCACGCGCTCGACCCGGCCCGCGACGGCGGCAGTGCCGCCCGCCGTGCTCATCGCGGTCCCGTCCCCGGCGGGACCAGGGCGACCAGGCCGGCCTGGCGGCCCGTGGGCCCGTCCCGACGGTAGGAGAAGAACCGCTCGGGGTGGTCGAAGGTGCACTCCCCCGCCACCCGGATCCGCTCGAACCCCGACCGCCGCAGCGCCTCGGCAGTCCCGGCGGCCAGGTCCAGCGAGGGCCGGCCCGCCCTGGTCGTGGCGGCTGCGCCCGGGTAGCGGGTGGCGACCGCGTCGCGCACCTCCTGGCCGACCTCGTAGCAGCAAGGCCCGACGGCCGGGCCGATCAGGGCGACGGCGGCCTGGCCGGCCGGCTCGCCGCCAGCCCGGGCGAACCCGGCGGCGGCCGCCTCGACCACCCCGGCGGCCAGGCCGCGCCAGCCCGCGTGGACCGCGGCGACGACCCGGCCGGCCGGGTCGACCAGCAGGACCGGCACGCAGTCGGCGGCGAGGACGGCGAGGACCAGGCCGGCCTCGGCAGTCACCAGGGCGTCGGCCTCGGCCAGGGCCGGCTTGGCCTCGGGCGGTCCCTGGCCCAGGCGGTCCCGGGCCGCGGTCACCGCGGCCGCGGAGTGGACCTGGCGCACGGTCGCCCAGGGCAGCCCGGCCAGGCCGAGCACCGTGGCCGCCCGGCGCCGGTTGGCGAGCACCGTGCGCACGTCGTCGCCGACGTGCAGGCCCAGGTTGAGGCTCTGGTAGGGCGGCCCCCCGCGCCCGCCGGCGCGGGACGTGAAGGCCGCGACCACGCCGTGCTCGAGCAGGTCTTCGGCAACCAGCACGGGCGGCCACGCTGGCCATGCCGCTTGGCCGGACGGGCCGGCGCCTCCAGCCGGGACGGGCCCGGCCGCGGGCAAGGTCGTGGCGGCCTCTGGGGCTCCGGCGGCCTCTGGGGCTGGGACGGGCCCGGCCGCGGGCAAGGTGCCGGTGCTCTCCGGAGTGGGGGCGGGCGGTGCCGGCCGCCAGACCAGGCTTGGGGCGGGGGGCGCCGGACGCGTCGGCACCCCCGCCGGCGCCGGGGCCGCAGGGGTGGGCGCGCCCCGCTCAGCGCTTGAGGAAGGAGGGGATGTCGAGGTCGTCATCGCTGTCCAGGGCCGGCCTGCGGGGCGGCTCGCGGCTCGGGGGCTCGGGCGGGCGGTGCTCCTCGACCCGGCGGGACCCGGCGCTCGGCCACACGCTCTCCTCTTCGGCCCTGGTGGGCCTGGCCACAGGCGGGGCCGGCTCCGGTTCGGCCTCCTTGGTACGGTCGAACCCGGCCGCGATCACGGTGACGCGGACCTCGTCGCCGAGGGCGTCGTCGATGACCGCCCCGAAGATGATGTTGGCGTCGGGGTGGGCCGCCGAGGCGATCACCTCGGCGGCCTCGTTGACCTCGAACAGCCCGAGGTCGCTGCCGCCGGAGATGTTGAGGAGCACGCCCCTGGCCCCGTCGACCGACGCCTCGAGCAGCGGCGAGGAGATGGCCTGCTGGGCCGCTGCCACCGCGCGGTCCTCGCCGCGGGCCTGGCCGATGCCCATCAGGGCCGTGCCCGCCTCGCGCATCGTGGCCCGCACGTCGGCGAAGTCGAGGTTGATCAGGCCGGGGATGGTGATCAGGTCGGTGATCCCCTGCACCCCCTGGAGGAGCACCTGGTCGGCCAGCATGAACGCATCGAGCATCGAGGTGGTCCGCTCGGCCACCTGGAGGAGGCGGTCGTTGGGGATGATGATGAGGGTGTCGACCTCGGCCTTGAGCCGCTCGATGCCCTGGTCGGCCTGGGCCGAGCGGCGCCGGCCCTCGAACGCGAACGGTCTGGTGACCACGCCGATGGTGAGCGCTCCCTGGGCCTTGGCGAGGCGGGCGACCACCGGGGCGCCCCCGGTGCCGGTGCCGCCCCCCTCGCCCGCGGTGACGAACACCATGTCGGCGCCCTTGAGCACCTCTTCGAGCTCCTCGGCGTGGTCGTCGGCGGCCTGCCGGCCCACCTCGGGGTTGGACCCCGCGCCGAGCCCTCGGGTCAGCTCCCGGCCGACGTCGAGCTTCACGTCGGCGTCGGAGGCGAGCAAGGCCTGGGCGTCGGTGTTCACCGCGATGAACTCCACGCCCTTGAGGCTTGCGTCGATCATCCGGTTGACGGCGTTGACGCCGCCGCCCCCGATCCCGACCACCTTGATCACGGCCAGGTAGTTCTGCGGCGCCGCCATCATTCGATCGTCCTCCTTCGCCCGGTTCCCGGACGTTCTCGTCCCTTCGCGGTCGTACTCGTCGGGACCGCGCCGGCCAGCCCGCATCCGCCGCACCACCCGGCGCCGAGGACCAGGGAAAGAGGGGGAGTTGCCGAGGGGACCCCCGCAGCCAGTGTGCCCGCTTCCCCGATGCCACCGCCACGGTCCGTGACCGCTGAGCGGCGTTCAGGTCGGCAGGGACTCTGCACCTATGCCTCAGCCTCTACTTAAGGTTCACCGTTATGTCAACCTCAAGTCGCGGCGGATGCTACCGGTGGCCCGGAGGCCGGTCAACCACCCTCGGCGTCCTTCCCTGGGTAACCGTTGGCGCGGACGGGTTCCGCACGTCGACCAGCAGCACCTCCCTTCCTTGCCGTGAGAGCTTGCCGAGCAGCAGCAGGGCTGCCGCGTCCTTGGCCGGCTGCGCCTCGGCGAGCCCGTACAGGACCCGCGAGCCGCCCCGCAGCTGGAACTCGAGGCTGTCGATGGAGCGGGCCTCGACCCCGGTCACGAGCCTGGCCAGCTCCGGGCGGAGCCCACCGAGCGCGGCGACGGCATTGGCGAGCGGCCCGCCGGCCGGGAGCCTGGTGCCGGGGCGGAGCCCCGGGGGCACGGGCACGTGGGCCACGAACGGGATGCCCTTTGGCCGGGCCGCGCCCGCGTCGAGCACGGTCCCGTCGGCCGCCACCTGCCACCAGTGGCCCCCGGCGCTGATGGTGGCCGTGGGCCGGCGCTCGACCACGGTGACGCGCAGGCTCGACGGGTAGTCGCGGCGCACCTCGGCTCGCGCGACCCGGGGCAGGGTCTCGACCCGGCGGCGGATCGCGCCCGGGTCCATGGCGAGGTAGGGCTGGCCGGGTCGGACCCCGGAGGCGGCGATGACCTGGGCTGGGGTCAGGGCGGCGGTCCCCCGCACCGTGACCGAGGTGAGCGAGAACAGCGGGGAGTCGACGAGCTTGACGACGCCGACCGCGAGCAGGATCGCGCCCACGCCGCCGGCGAGCTGCCGGCGGCGGCGCCGGACCCGGTCGGCGGCGACCTGGCGCCGGCGCTCGATGATGCGGCGGTCGGCGGCCGCCCGCCCGGCCGGTCCCGGGGTCCGCTGGCCGGCGGCCGCGTCGGGCGGCCGGCCCCTGGTCCGCTGCGAGGTCAACGCTCGACCTCCGCGGCAGGGGCGTCGAAGTCGCCGACGAGCTGCACCTCGGTGCGCAGGGAGATGCCCAGCTCGTCGCGGGCGCGGCGCTGCGCGAGCCGGATGAGCGCCAGCACGTCCGCCGAGGTGGCGCCCTCGGCGGCCACGATGAAGTTCGCGTGGACCTCGCTGACCCGGGCGCCCCCGCGCCGCTCCCCCTTCAGGCCGAGCTGCTCGACCACCCGGCCGGCGGCCGTCCCGGGCGGGTTGGCGAACACGCTGCCGCAGTTGGGCTGGTTGACGGGCTGGTTGTCGCGCCGCCAGCGGCGCGCCTCGTCGATCTCGGCCCGCACCTCGGCCTCGGGGGCCGGATGGAGCGCGAACCGGGCCGCGGTCACCACCGCGCCCGCCGGCAGGGCCGAGCGCCGGTAGCCGAAGCCGAGCTCGTCCGGCTCCATCCGCTCCGGCTCCCCCGCCGACGGGCCGGCCAGCGGGACCACCTCGGCCCAGACCAGCCGGTCGGCCAGCTCCGAGCCGTGGGCGCCGGCGTTCATGCGGACGCCGCCACCGACGCTGCCCGGGATGGCCACGGCGAAGGCGATGCCGCCGAGCCCGGCCGCCGCGGAGCGGGACGCCACGCTGGGCAGCGGCGTGGCCCCGCCCGCCTCGAGCTCCTCGCCCTCGATCCGGATGCCGCGGAACCGCTGCCCGAGGTGGAGCGCGACGCCTGGCCAGCCGGCGTCGGCGACCAGCATGTTGGAGCCGCGCCCGACGACCAGCAGGGGCAGCGGCACCTCGGCCAGGGTCGCGGCCAGGGCGGCCAGGTCGGCGACCTGCTCGGCCCGCAGGAACAGCCGGGCCGGCCCCCCGAGCCGGAACGTGGTGAGCGGCGCCAGCGCGAGGTCGCGCCGCACCCGCCCCGGGCAGCGCACCGACAGCAGCGCCCAGGCCTCCTCCAGGGCCGCGGCGTCGACCGGGCCGGGCAGCCCCGAGGCACCCCCCGGACCGGGCAGCCCCGAGGCACCCCCCGGACCGGGCACCCTCGAGGCATCCTCCGGACCGGGCGGCTGCCCGGGACCGGCGACGCTCGCGCCTTGCCAGCGCCTGGGCAGGCTCATCCCGGACCCTCGGGGTCGTGGCCCGGGCCGGGCCTGGCGGGTGGCGGTGGCGCTCCGGCCGCAGCCCGGGGGCTGGCCGGGAGCAGCTCGGCCACCTCGTCGGCCAGCGTGGTGATGTCGCCGGCGCCGAGGGTGAGCAGCAGGTCGCCGCGGCGCAGCACGGCCACGACGTGCTTGGCGAGCTCGCTGCGGTCGGGCACGTAGGCGCAGTCCAGGCTCGGCCGGGCCTCGAGCGCGGCCGCCACCACGAGGGCGCCGTCGACGCCAGGCTGGGGGTCCTCGCGCGCCCCGTACACGTCGGTGACCAGCAGCACGTCGGCCACGGACAGGGCCTGGCCGAGCTCGTTCGCGAACACCCGGGTGCGCGAGTACAGGTGGGGCTGGAACACCGCGACGACCCGGGCCCACTGACCGAGCCGGGCCGCGGCCAGGGTCGCCGCCACCTCGGTCGGGTGGTGGGCGTAGTCGTCGACCACGGTGATCCCGCCCAGCTCGTGGCGGAGGTGGAAGCGCCTGGCCGCGCCGGTGAAGCCGGCCAGGGCGGCCTGCGCGGCCCCGAACGGCGCGCCCAGGACGCGGGTGGCGGCGATGGCGGCGAGTGCGTTGGCCACCATGTGGCGGCCGGGCACGAGCAGGCGGACCCGGCCGAGCTCCTCGCCCCCGGCCGTCACGGTGAAGCGCGAGCCGGCGCCGTCGGCGGCCACGCCGCCCGCCCGCACGTCGGGGCCGGGACCGAGACCGTAGGTGACCACCGGGCAGGGCGCGTCCCCGGCGAGCGCGAGCGCGCCGGGGTCGTCGGCGCAGAGCACCGCGGTCCCGTCGGGTGGGAGCAGGGCGACGAACCGCCGGAAGCCGGCCTGGATGGCCTCGAGGCTGCCCCAGTGGTCGAGGTGGTCGGCTTCGACGTTGGTGACCACGGCCACCGCCGGCGACAGCTCCAGGAACGAGCCGTCCGACTCGTCGGCCTCGGCGACGAAGTGGCGGCCCGTGCCGGCCTGGGCGTTGGCCCCGGTCGACTTGAAGTCGCCGCCCACGGCGAACGAAGGGTCGAACCCGGCCTCCTGGAGGATCACCGTGGCCATCCCGGTGGTGGTCGTCTTGCCGTGGGTGCCGGCCACCACCAGCGCGGTCTGGCCGGCCATCAGCATGGCGAGGAGCCGGGCCCGGCGCACCACGGGCACGCCGGCCAGCGCCGCCGCGACCAGCTCGGGGTTCTGGGCCCGGATCGCGGTCGAGACCGCCACCAGGTCCGGACGGCCGAGCCGGGACCCGTCGTGCCCGGCCCACACGTCGGCCCCGAGCTCGCGCAGGGTGGCGAGCGCGGCCGACTCCTTCTGGTCGGACCCGGTGACGGCGTGGCCACGGGCCAGCAGCAGGCGCGCCAGCCCGCTCATGCCGACGCCGCCCACGCCGATCAGGTGCACCCGCCGGGGCGCCGCGTCCAGGTCGACCGCGGGCACTGCGTCGTCGTGGGGTGCCTGCCCGGGTCCGGGGGTCACCGCCGGCCTCCGGGGTCGGTCTGGTCGCCGCCCTGGAACCAGCCCACGAACTCCTGGGTGGAGGCGATGTCGGTTGCGGGGCCCGGCCTGGCAGGCGGCAGGTCCGCGTCCGCCCTCGGCCGCCGGTCCGGGCCCGGGCCCGGCTGTTGGTCCGCCCCCGGCCGGTCCGCGTCCGTGCCCGGCCGCCGGTCCGGGCGCGGGCCCGGCTGTTGATCCTGGCCCGGGCCAGGTGGTGGCTGCGGCCCCCGCCCGCCGCCGAGGGACCGCGGTGCGGGGCGGCGGCCGGCGGGCAGCGCGTCGAGCACGAGGGAGGCCATGTCCTCGGCGGCCCGGGGGTGGGCGAGCGAGAGCATGGCCCGGCCCATGCGGGCGAGGGTGCCCGGGTCGGAGAGCAGCGGCGCGGCCGCGGCGGCCAGGGCCGGGCCGTCGAGGTCGCCGTCCTCGACGACCAGCGCGCCGCCGGCATCGGCGGCGGCCCGGGCGTTGCCCCGCTGGTGGTCGTTGGTGGCGTGCGGCAGGGGCACCAGCACGGCCGGCATGCCGACCACGGTGAGCTCGGCCATGGTCATGGCGCCGGCCCGGGTGAGGGCGAGGTCGGCGGCGGCATAGGCGAGGTCCATGCGGTCGACGAAGGGGGTGACCCGGACGACCAGGCCGCGTGCCTCGGGGTTGGCGGCCTGCCAGGCCTCGCGCACCGCAGCCTCGTCCCGGCGCCCGCAGGCGTGGAGGACCTGCATGCCCCACGGGTGGGGCCAGCTCGCGGTGGCGGCCACCACCGCCTGGTTGACCCGGCGGGCGCCCTGGCTGCCGCCGAACACCAGCAGGGTGCGCCGGCCGGGCTCCAGGCCGAAGGCTGCCAGTGCCTCGGTGCGCAGGGCGGCCCGGTCGAGCCGGAGCAGCTCGGGCCGGACCGGGTTGCCGACCACCACCGTCTTGCCGGCTGGGAACGCCCTGGCCGCCTCGGCAACCCCGAGGGCGACCCGGCTGGCGACCCGGACCGCGAGCTTGTTGGCCAGGCCGGCCACGGCGTTCTGCTCGTGGAGCACGACCGGCACTCCGGCCAGCCGGGCGGCCACGGCCACGGGCAGGGTGACGTAGCCGCCCATGCCGGCGACCACGTCGACCCGGCGGCGCCGGATCAGCCGCCAGGCGGCTACCGTGCCGGCCAGCGCGGCGAACGGCGCGAGGACGGTCTCGAGCGACAGCCGGCGCGACAGGGGCAGCACCGGCAGGAGGTCGAGGGCGTAGCCGGCCTCGGGCACGACCCTGGTCTCGATCCCCCGCGAGGTGCCCGCGAAGGTCACGGTGGCGGCCGGCTCGCGCTCGAGGATCGTGCGGGCCACGGCCAGGCCGGGCACGACGTGGCCGCCGGTCCCTCCGGCCGCCACGAGCACCCGGGGGCCGCCGCGCCTGGCGGCGCGGGTGGCCGGTGGGCGGTTGGAGTCAGGTGTCATGTTGGTACCTCCTGCGGCGATCGCCCGGGGGGCGGGGCGGCCGCCTCGCGGTCGGCTGGGGACCGGGCCGGGCCGGTGCCCGGGCTGCGTCCGCCCTCGCCTTCTGGGCCGGTGTCTGGCGTGCCCCACCATCACGCGCGGGCGGCCTTGCCGGCCG
>Ga0307278_10000330_pt1 | contig 23957 bp, 18 predicted proteins | sample ER_DNA_117_FD_194482 | JGI IMG/M metagenome (GOLD analysis project Ga0307278, IMG submission 194482) | Bulk soil microbial communities from the East River watershed near Crested Butte, Colorado, United States - ER_DNA_117 | ecosystem: Environmental > Terrestrial > Soil > Floodplain | place...
TGAGGTCCTGGGCCTCCTGGCGGTTGCCCACCGCGGCCGCGAAGAACCGGAACAGCGACGGCGCGTAGGCGGTGTAGACGCGGGTGACGGCGGCCGGCTCACGCTGCCGGGCGGCCACCAGGTCGGCCTGGGTCAGCCCGCCCCTGGTCGGCGGCTGCTGCTGTTCCCCGAATCCAAGCACCATTCCCCCGCAGATCCCCCGCACACGCCGCATCGCGCGGGGGTGAGGCTATCCGATGCGACCGGCCGGAGGCCAGCACCGGATGGGGCGCGCCGTGTCCACAGAAAATCGCTTGATCTTGAATTGGCACTCAAGCCGCCGCAGAATGTCACCGATGTAATTACGATCGTGAGCTTCCACCAGCGACCATCAGCGACCGGGACGCCTCGACGCACCGGTGAGGAGGCATTGATGGGCCCGATCCTACCCGTCGAGATTCAGCCCTGGTTCGAGAAGGCGGCCTGCCTCGACAAGGACGCCGACTGCTTCTTCCCGGAGAAGGGCGGTTCCACCCGCGCCGCAAAACGCATCTGTCAGACCTGCTCGGTACAGGCCGAGTGCCTGGACTACGCGCTCGACAACGACGAGCGGTTCGGCATCTGGGGCGGCCTGTCCGAGCGCGAGCGCCGCCGTCTCAAGCGGCGCGCCTCCTGACGGCCGACCCGGATGGCGCCCCGCGGGTTTTCGGTCGTTGTGTCCCGCTTTCCGCTGAAACGTTGGCGCCTCCAGAATTCACCCACGAGGCGCCCGCTTTGCGTCGCTCGCGAACGCCGCGTTGTGGCCCGCGACCCGTGACGTGTTAGCATGCGCCGAGGCCCGTGGGGGAGCTGGGAACCCTACGGGCCTTTGGCGTGAAGACCGGCTTCCCGTGGCCGGGGAAGACTCGAGAGGAAGGTCGTGCCAGCCAGTCAGCCTCGGGTCATCGCGGTGGTCGTCAACCACAACGGGCGGGCCTTCCTGCGCGACACCTTCCGCGGCCTCGCCGCCCAGACCCGGGCGATCGACGACGTCCTGGTGGTCGACACCGGCTCCAACGACGGCAGCGCCGAGTGGGCGCGCTCCCGCCTCGGCGACGACGCCGTGCTGGCGGTCAGGGGGCAGTTCGGCCGGGCGGTGATGTCGGCCCTGCGCGCCCAGCGCACCGCCGGCATGGACTGGGTGTGGCTGCTGCACGACGACTCCGCGCCTGAGCCGGAGGCGCTGGAGCGGCTGCTGGCCGAGGCGGAGTCACGTCCGAGCGCCTCCATCCTCGGTCCCAAGCTGGTGTCCTGGACCAGCCACGACCGGCTCCAGGAGGTCGGCTTCGCGGTCGACCGGACGGGCCGGGCGGTGTCGCCGATCGAGGACGACGAGATCGACCAGGGCCAGCACGATCAGGTCCGTGACGTGTTCTTCGTCAACACCGCCGGGATGCTGGTGCGCCGCGGCGCGCTGCTGCACGTCGGCGGCTTCGACGAGCGCATGACGGCCTTCCGCGACGACCTGGACCTGTGCTGGCGCATCCACCTGACCGGCGGTCGCGTGCTGGTCGTGCCGCAGGCGCGGATCCGCCATTTCGCCGCCGCCGCCTCCCGCAGCCGCCGCACCCGCGCCGTCAACCATCCTCGCTACCTGATCGAGCGGCACACCATCGCCGCGATGCTCAAGGCGACCAGCCTGCGCAAGCTGCCGCTGGCCCTGCTGCTATCGCTGGTCGGCGGGTTGGTGCGGGCGGCAAGCCTGGCCCTGACCGGGCGCCCGGCCGACGCGCTGCAGGTGCTGTGGGCGTGGGGCTGGAACGTGAAGGAGCTGCCCGTCACCGTGGTGTACCGCCGCCGGCTGCAGCGGCGGCGCAAGGTCGACGACAGCGCCTTGGCGGCCCTGCGCGCACCGGGCGGCCAGCGCCTGCGCGCCCTGCTGCGCGGGATGCTGGAGATGGTCTACGGCGCCGAGGTCGGCGCCCACGTCGCGCAGCGGCCCGACGACAGCGGCGAGGAGCAGGACGTGCCCTCGACCGGCGCCTCGCTGGTGCGGGTGGTCGCGGGCCATCCGGTCGCCTTCATGGTCGCCGGCTTCGCGCTGCTGATGGCCATCTCGCTGCGGTCGGTCCTGTTCGCGCCCGCGATCGCCAGCGTCGGCGTCGGGGTGTTCCCGGCCACCGCCCAGGAGCTGCTGCGCGAGTTCGTCGCCTCCTACCATCCGGGCGGGCTCGGCTCCACCGCCTCGGCGTCGCCGTCGCTGGCGCTGCTGGGGGGCGCCGCCATCGTGACCTTCGGCAAGGCCCTGGTCGCCGAGAAGCTGCTGCTGTGGCTGGCCCTGCCGCTGGCCGCGGCGACCTGCACGCGGGCGCTGCGGGTGGTCGTGCCCCAGCTCTGGGCCAGGGCGCTCGCCGGGTTGCTGTACGCCACCTCGCCGCTTGCCCTCGGCGCGCTCGCGCAGGGGCGCATCGGCGAGCTCGCCCTGCTGGTCCTGGCGCCGCCGGCTCTCGCCCAGGTGGTGCTGGCGTTCCGAGAGGAGCAGCCCCGCGAGCCGTGGCGCCCGGCGCTGCGATTCGCGCTGCTGGCCGCCGTGGCCGTCGCGATGAGCCCGGCGGCCGTCGTCCCCTTCGCGCTGGTGGTCGCCGTCGCCGCCGCGGTCGCCGTGCTGCGGGGGCGCGGGCTCGCGGTCCGCCGGTGGCTGCTGCTCGCCGGCGGCTTCGCGCTGGCGCTGCTGCTGTTGCTGCCGTGGAGCGGGCGGCTGCTCACCGGTGCCGCCCTGCGCGACCTCGGCCGGCCGCTGGCAGCGCCCGAGCTGCTCGACCTGCTGCAGCTCCGCCCGGGCGGGGGCGGGCTGCCCGGGCCGCTGGTCGGGCCGCTGTACCCGGCGCTCGCCGTCGCCGCGCTGCTGTTCGTGCCCGCCGGGCGGCGCCGGCAGGCCTTCTGGCTGCTCACCGGGTTCCTCGGCGCCGCGGCGGTCGCGGCCCTGCAGGCCAAGCGGATCCCGCCCGTCGTCACCGACTGGCCGGCCACGATGCTGGTCCCCGGGGCGGTCGCCTGGGCCGCCGCCGCCGGCCTGGCACTCGCCAGCATCGGCCAGGGCCTACTCAGGTTCAACTTGAGGTTCAGTGTTCGGCGGGTGATCGCCGGGGCCGTGGTGCTGCTGGGCGCCGGCACCGCGCTGCTGGTCGTCGGCCACCTGGCCCGCGGCGACTGGTCGCCGCTCGAGGCGGTCCACAGCCCAGCCCTGCCGGCGACCGTGACCAGAGGGCAGGCCAGGGTGCTGTGGCTGGCCGGCCGGTCCGACCACGGGGTGGACTTCGCGGTCACGGGGCCGGGCGGGCGGACCCTGTTGGACAACGGCCGCCCGCCCGCCGACGCCGCGCGGGCGCTCGGCTCGGTGGTCACCGACGTCGTGGAGGCTCGCACCCACCGGGCCGGGTCGATGCTGAAGCTGTTCGGCATCGGCTACGTGGTGGTCCGGCAAGGTCCCGAAGCCGACCGGCTGGCCGACCTGGTGGCAAGGCAGCAGGACCTCGACGCCAAGCCGACCGAGCAGGCCGCCCTGTTCCAGGGGCCCGAGGCGACCGCCACCGGCTGGGTCGTCGGCGGCGACGCGCCGCCGTCCGACGTCCAGGCCATGCTCACCGCCGAACCGCCCCGACCCGTCCCCGACCCGGCCGGCGGGCAGGTGGACACCACCGCGCCGGGCGCGCTCGTCCTGACCGTGCCGGCCGCCGAGCCCTACCGGGCGAGCGTCGGCTCGACCCCGCTGGAGCCGACCACCGCGTTCGGCTGGGCCCAGGCGTTCCGGCTGCCGGCGAGCGCCGCCGGCGACGTGGAGGTGTGGCAGGCGGGCCAGCAGCGCCGCTTCACCCTGCTGCTGATCGAGGGGCTGCTGGTGCTGGCCGCGCTGGCCACCATGGCGCGCCCGACCCGGGTCGCCCCGCCGGTCGCCCCCACCGAGCTGGAGGACACCAGCACCGATCTCCGCCTGGCCGGCCTCGCGCGAGGGGGGGTGGCACGATGAGCGACCCGCGCGACCCCCAGGAGGGCCCCGAGCAGCGCCCCGAGCCGCTCATCCCCAGCCGCGCCGCCCGGCATCAGCCCAAGCGTGGCCGCCTCCTGCGAGGCCGACCCGCGCGCCCCTCCCCCGACCGCCCGGCCCATCCCAGCCCGGAGCCGCCACGGCCGGCCCCCTCCCGACCCACCGGGGCACCCCCTTGGGACCCTGCCGACCGGGGGACCCCCCCGGGGTCCCCCGGACCCCGGGCGACAGACCCGTCCGGGTGGGCGCCCCAGCCGCCGCGCCGGGACGCCGGCGAGGAGGTCTGGGAAGCGCCAGGCCGTGCGCCCTCCGGTGGCGCCGGCGAGGGACCCCCCGGCGGTCCGGCCGACACGGCGGAGGAGCCGCGGCAGCGGTCCCCGCGCCGGCGTCCTTCGCTCCCGCGTCCTTCGCTCCGGCCGCCGAGCGTCGCCGCCCCCCAGCTCCGCGGGGTCGCCGCCTCCAGCGTCGGGCTGGCCGGCGTGCTCGTCGTCCTCGCCGCCGCGCTGGTCGTGGCGGCGGGTGCCCTGCCGGCCGCCAGCCCCCCGGCCGCCCCGGCGACCGGCGACCCGTACTCGGCCCGCTGGGTCTGCCCGCTGCTGGCGGGTCAGGCCACCTCGGTGACGATCGCCAACGTCGGCAGCGCGACCGCCACCCTGCAGGCCGCCGTCCACGCATCCAAGAAGCCGGCGCCGCTGGCCAGCAGGACGCTGGCGGCAGGCGTCATCCAGGAGTTCCCCGTCCGGCCGAAGCAGGACGGCTACGTGCAGGTCGAGGCGTTCAGCGCGCCGGTGGTGGTCAGCGCCGGCGGGCTCGGCTGCGCGCCCGGCCCGAGCAACCGCTGGTGGCTGCCCGCCTCCGACACCCGCCAGGGCATCGACACCACCGTGGTCGTCGCCAACCCCAACAACGAGCCGGCCGTGGTCGACCTGGTGCCGCACGTGACGGCGGGCTCCCTCCCCTCGGACAAGGAGCTGTTCGTGCCGCCGAAGTCGGCGGTGACCAGGCAGCTCGGCGACGTCGCCACCACCGGCCTCAAGCCGTCCATCGAGGTGGTCGCCAGGGCCGGCCGGGTGGTCGCCGGCGCCGCCGTCCGCCGCACGGGCGCCACGGCGCCGACCCTCCTGCCAGCACAGAGCGCCCTCCGCCCGGCCTGGTGGTTCGCGGGCGGCCTGAGCGGCGGGGGCAGGCAGTCCCACCTGCTGGTCACCAACCCGAACCCGGCGCGCCTGCAGCTCACCGTCGAGATCGCCACCAGCAAGGGCACCTTCAAGCCGCCCGGCCCGTTCGAGGAGCCGATCGCCAACGGCGGCACCGCCGAGCTGGCCATCCCGCCGCTCGACGTCACCGGCCCCTTCGCCATCAAGGTCCGCTCCCGCGACGGCGCCGCCTTCGCCGCCACCCTGCGCGTCACCGAGGGCGAGGGCGCCGGCACGGCGTCCCGCATCGACCTCGGCACCGGCCAGCTCGAGCGTGGCTGGCTGCTGCCGAAGCCGCCGGGAGGGGGGCAGCTCGTGCTCGCCAACCTCTCCACCACCGAGCTGGAGGCCCGGCTGGGCGACCTCGGCGGCGGCGGCACCGGCGGCGGCGAGCCGATCCTCCTCCCGCCCGGCCGGGTGATCGTGCGGAAGGTGCCGGCGGGGATCGAGAACCTGCTGGTGGAGGCCGGCGCGACCGGGCTGGTGGCGGCGCCGGTCGGCGGCGGCCCGGTGGTGCCCGGGTCGGCGGTCGGCGGTATCCCGGCCGGCGGTCCGATCATGGCGGGCCCGGCCGCCGCTCCCTAGGCCAGGGCCCGGCTACCAGCCCAGCTCGTCGAGCCGGTCGTCGTCGATCCCGAAGTAGTGGGCCACCTCGTGGATCACGACCTCGCGGACCAGCTCGGCCAGGTCGGCGTCGGAGCGGGCCCTGGTCTCGATGGGACGGCGGAACAGCACGATCCGGTCGGGCAGGACCCCGTAGTAGCCCGCGTCCCGCTCGGTCAGGGGCACGCCCTGGTAGAGGCCGAGGACCAGCTCGCCGCCGGGCACCTCGTCGCCGCGTGGGGTCTCCTCCACCACGAAGTCGACGTTAGCGAGGCGCTGGCGGAAGCGCGCCGGGATCGACTCGACCGCGTCCTCGACCAGGCGCATGAACGCCTCGCGGCCGGTGCCTGGCGGCTGCACCTCGGGCAGCCGCAGCCGCGGCCGCGGCGGCCGGCGGGCGTGACGGGCGCGGGGCAGCGGTCTTCCTCCTTCACCGGTGAGCCGAGCGCCACCATAGCGCGCCGCCGGCTTGACCGGCAGCGCCGTTGGTCGTACCGTCCGCGCGGCGCCCGCGGGAACCGGTAGGGGAGACCCGACAGTTACCGCGGGCGTTCCAGCATGTCGACTAGTCCGTCCGGGTGGCGCCGGAGCGCCCATCCGGGCCATGTGTCGGGCATGGGCTGACGCCGATGGCTTGAGGGCATCTGGCCGACACGGCAGCCTCTCCGCCGAAGGACTCCGACATGCACTGCCCCAACTGCACCTCCGAACGGCTCACCGCGATCCACATCCGCCTTGCGCCCGACGAGGACCACACCTTCGCCTCCTGCCAGGCATGCGAGTGGAAGGGCTGGTCCAAGCAGGGCGGCGACGTCCCTCTGGGGAGGGTCCTCGCGCTCGCCAGCGAACGCCGCTTCTAACCGGCGCGTGCTAGCTTGCCGCGATGACGACCGGCAAGCGGAAGCTGATCGAGGTGGCGTTACCGCTGGAGGCGATCAACCGGGAGTCGGCGCGGGAGAAGTCGATCCGCCACGGGCATCCCTCGACCCTGCACCTGTGGTGGGCGCGCCGCCCGCTCGCCGCCTGCCGGGCGGTGCTGTTCGCCTCGCTGGTCGATGACCCGTCCGCGCACCCGGACAGGTTCCCGACCGAGCAGGCCCAGCAGGAGGAGCGGGAGCGGCTGTTCCGCATCATCGAAGCGTTGGTGAAGTGGGAGAACACCACCAATGCCGACGTGCTGAAGGCCGCGCGAGCTGAGATCCTTGCTTCCTGCGACGGCAACCCACCTGCGGTGCTGGACCCGTTCTGCGGCGGCGGGTCGATCCCGCTGGAGGCGCAGCGGCTCGGGCTGGAGGCCCACGGCAGCGACCTGAACCCGGTCGCGGTGCTGATCACCAAGGCGCTGATCGAGCTCCCGCCGAGGTTCGCGGGCCGCCCACCCGTTCACCCAGAAGACGGCAGCTCATGGACCCTGGGCTCCTGGGAGGGTGCCCGCGGCTTGGCCGAGGACGTCCGCTGGTACGGCCGCTGGATGCGGGAGCAGGCCGAGCGCCGCGTCGGCCATCTGTACCCGAAGGTCACGCTGCCGCCCGAGCATGGCGGCGGCCAGGCGACGGTGATCGCCTGGATCTGGGCGCGGACGGTCACGTCGCCGAATCCGGCGTGGGACGGGCCGATGCCGCTGGCGCGCTCCTTCGCCCTCTCGACCAGGAACGGCGGGGAGACCTGGGCGCGGCCGGTGGTGGACCGCGAACACCGCCGCATCCGCTTCGAGATCCGCACCGGTCCCGGGTGCCCGGCGGGGACGGTGGGCCGTACCGGCGCGGTGTGCCTGGCGACCGGGACCCCCGTACCGCTGAGCTACGTCCGCGCGGAGGGCAAGGCCGGTCGCATGGGCGTCCAACTCATGGCGATCGTCGCCGAGGGGCCGCGGGGTCGCGTCTACCTGCCGCCCGACCCCGAGCACGAGCGCGTCGCCGCCAGCGCCGTGCCTCCCGAGGACGTGCCGCACGCCAGGATGCCGACGAACCCGCGGTGGTTCTCGCCGCCCGGCTTCGGCCTGCCGCGCTTCGCCGACCTGTTCACGCCTCGGCAGCTCCTGGCGCTGCGGGCCTTCTCCGACCTCGTCGGCGAGGCCCGGGAACGCCTGCGCACCGACGCGCCGGACGCCGGCGCCTACGGCGTCGCGGTGGCGACGTACCTGGCGTTCGCGGTCGACAAGCTGGCCGACCGCAACAGCACGATCTGCGCCTGGGAGCCCCGCATGGACCGGCTCAGGGGCACGTTTCAGCGTCAGGCGTTGCCGATGACCTGGGATTTCGCAGAGGCCAACCCGTTCGGCGGTGCCGGCGGCGACTTCGCCCACTGCCTGTTCTCGGTCTGGGAGGTCGTGAGCCGACTCCCCAGCCAGGCCCCGGGCACCGCCGACCAGACCGACGCCGCCTCGCTGGACACGACCAGGCCGGCGCTGATCGCCACCGACCCGCCGTACTACGACAACGTCGGGTACGCCGACCTGTCCGACTTCTTCTACGTCTGGCTGCGCCGCTCGCTCCGCGACCTGTACCCGGCGCTGTTCGGCACCCTGCTCGCGCCGAAATCGGCGGAGCTGGTCGCGACCCCCTACCGCTTCGGCGGCAGGGAGCGGGCCGGCGCGCATTTCGAGGAGGGATTCCTCCGGGCGTCCACCCGGATGCGGGCGACGCAGGCCGCGGCCGGTCCGCTCACCCTGTTCTACGCGTTCAAGCAGACCGAGGACGGCGGCGCCGACGATGCCGCCGTCGTCTCGACCGGCTGGGAGACGATGCTGGAGGGACTGCTCCGCTCGGGGTTCGCGGTGACCGGGACCTGGCCGATGCGGACCGAGCTCCCCAGCCGCATGCTCTCCAGCGGCACCAACGCGCTCGCCTCGTCGATCGTCCTGGTCTGCCGGCCACAGGCCGCCGGGGCGTCCCTCGCCACCCGCAGGCAGCTCCTCGCCGCCCTGAACGCCGAGCTGCCGCCGGCGCTGCGGCGGCTGCAGCAGGGCAACATCGCGCCGGTCGACCTCGCGCAGGCGGCCATCGGGCCGGGGATGGGAGTGTTCTCCCGCTATGCCAAGGTGGTGGAGGCCGACGGGGAGGCGATGACGGTGCGGACCGCGCTCGGGCTCATCAACCGGGTGCTCGACGAGACGCTGGCGGAGCAGGAGGCCGACCTCGACGCGGAGACCCGCTGGGCGCTGGCGTGGTTCCAGCAGCACGGCATGGGCCCCGGGCCGTTCGGGCTGGCCGAGACGCTGTCGAGGGCCAAGAACACCGCGGTCGACGGGCTGGTGGCCACCGGGATCGTCGCGTCGAGGGCGGGGAAGGTCCGGCTGCTCGACCGCGACGAGCTGCCGCCGCGATGGGACCCGGCCGGCGACCGACGTCCCACGGTGTGGGAGGTCGCGCAGCACCTGATCCGGGCGCTCGACACCGGCGGCGAGGCGGCGGCGGCCGAGCTGTTGCGCCGGGTCGGCGGGCCGGGGGAGGCGGGCCGGGCGCTGGCCTATCGCCTCTACACGCTCTGCGAGCGCGGGAGGTGGCCGAAGGAGGCGCTGGCCTACAACGCGCTGGTGGTCGCCTGGCCGGAGATCGTCCGGCTCGCGACGGCGGCGTGAGCGGAGCGCTCACCGTGGGGAGCCGGGGGTTGCGGCCGTGGCGGGAGCTGATCGCGCCACACCCCGACGTCGCCTCGGGTCGCTACCGGCAGGCGGAGTTCGCCGCCGACCTCCACCAGGTGTGGCGCAACGAGGCCGCCCCCGAGTACGGCGACCCGGGCGAGTTCTTCCGGCGCACCTTCCTCACCGCCGGCCTGCGGGCGCTGCTGCGCAACGCGGCGCGCCGCTGGCGGCGGGAGGGTGGCGAGCCGGTCGTCGAGCTGCAGAGCAGCTTCGGCGGCGGCAAGACCCACTCGATGATCGCGCTGCTCCACCTGGCGGCGGGGCACTCGCCGGCGCCGCCGACCGGCGAGGACGGCGACGCGGCCCCGGCGGCCACGACCGCCGTGCTGGCCGGGCAGATGATCCCGCCGGGTCGGGTCACGACCAAGCCCGACGGCACGCAGGTCCACACCCTCTGGGGCGAGCTGGCCTGGCAGCTCGGCCGGGCCGACGGCTACCGGCTGGTCGCCGACGCCGACCGCTCCCGGACCAGTCCGGGCGCGGCGCTGGTCGACCTGTTCCGCCGCCACGCCCCGTGCCTGGTCCTCGTCGACGAGTGGGTCGCCTACGCCCGCCAGCTCTACGGCGCCCACGGCCTGCCGGGCGGGTCGTTCGACGCACAGCTCACCTTCGCCCAGGCGCTGGCCGAGGCGACGCGGGCGGTCGAGGGCGCCCTGCTGGTGGTGTCGGTGCCCGCCTCCGACACCGAGGCCGGCGGCGAGGGCGGACGCGCGTCGCTGCGGCGGCTGCGGAACGTGCTCGGCCGGGTGGAGTCGTCGTGGGGGCCGGCGTCGGCCGAGGAGGGCTTCCAGATCGTCCGCCGCCGCCTGTTCCAGGACCTCCCCGCCGCCAACGCCCCCGAGCGCGACGCCGTCGTCGGGGCGTTCGCGGAGCTCTACCGCGGCCACCAGGCGGCGTTCCCTGGCGGCTGCTCGGAGGCCGACTACCAGCGCCGCCTCGGCGCCGCCTACCCGATCCACCCGGAGCTGTTCGACCGCCTGTACGGGGAGTGGTCCGCGCTCGACAAGTTCCAGCGCACCCGCGGGGTGCTCCGTCTCCTGGCCGCGGTCGTCCACGAGCTGTGGGAGCGCAAGGACGCCAGCCCGCTCGTCATGCCCGCGACCGTCCCGGTCGACGCCCCGGCCGTCTCCTGGGAGCTGACCCGCTACCTCGAGGAGGGCTGGACGCCCGTGATCGAGCGCGACGTCGACGGCGCGGACGCGCTGCCGCCGAAGCTGGACCGCGACAACCCCAACCTCGGCCGCTGCGCCGCCGCCCGCCGGGTGGCGCGGACGATCTACCTCGGCTCCGCGCCGGCCCGGCCGGCGGCCGACCGGGGGCTCGACGTCCGCTCGATCAGGCTCGGCTGCGTGCAGCCGGGCGAGGCGCCCGCGACCTTCGGCGACGCCCTGCGCCGGCTCGCCGACCAGGCGACCTACCTGTACGTGGACGGGCAGCGCTACTGGTACTCGCCGCGGCCGTCGGTGGCCCGCCTGGCGCAGGACCGGGCCGCGTCGCACGTCGGCGACGACGACGTCGACCAGGAGATCCGCCGTAGGCTCCAGCGCAGCGACCGCCAGCGCGGCGACTTCGCGGCCGTCCACACCGCGCCGCGGGGCCCGGGCGACGTGCCCGACGACCCGGAGGTCAGGCTGGTGGTGCTCGGCCCCGAGCACCCGCATGCCGGGGGGTCCAGCGACAGCCCGGCGCGGGTGGCCGCGCAGCGGATCCTGGACAAGCGGGCGACCGGGGACCGGTTGCACCGCAACATGCTGGTGTTCCTGGCCGCCGACCGCGGCCGGCTCCAGGAGCTCCGCCAGGCCGTGCGCCAGCAGCTCGCGTGGAGCTCGATCGAGGCCGAGAAGGACACGCTCGGCCTCGACGACCTCCAGCGCCGCCAGGTGGCGAGCAGGCGCGAGCATTTCGACACCGCCGTCGGGCAGCGGGTCGGCGAGACCTACGCCTGGGTGCTCACCCCCGGCCAGGCCGTCGAGGATCCCACGGTGATCTGGGAGGAGACGCGGGTCGGCGGCATCGACCCCCTGGCCGTCCGGGTGGCGAAGCAGCTCGTCGGCGAGGAAGGCCTCATCACCGGGTACTCCGGGGTGCGGCTGCGCATGGACCTCGACGCCGTGCCGCTGTGGCGCGGCGACCACGTCCTGGTCACCCAGCTCTGGAGCGACTACGCCCGGTACCTCTACCTGCCGCGCCTGCGGGACGCCACCGTCCTGCTCGGGGCGGTGCGGGACGGCGTCGCCCGGCCGACCTGGAACCCTGACACCTTCGCCTACGCCGGCGCGGTCGACGAGGCGAGCGGGCGCTATGCCGACCTGGTCGCGGGCACGACCCCGACGGTGGTCCTCGACGGCGCGAGCGTGGTGATGAAGCCGGAGGTGGCCCAACGCCGGCTCCAGGCGGACCATGGGGACGTCGGGCGCCGTGACGCCGGCGGCGGCGGCGGCGCAGGCGAACCGGGCCAGCCGGCCTTGCCGCTGCGGTTCCACGGGCGCAAGACCCTGGACCCCGAGCGGCCGCTCCGCGACCTCGGCGACATCGCCGACGCCATCGTCCAGCAGCTCGGACGCGCCCCGGACGCCGAGGTCAGCATCACCGTCGAGATCGCCGCCGCGTCCAGCGGCGGCTTCGACGACGACGTCCGGCGCACGGTGACGGAGAATGCCCACACCCTCGAGTTCGACACCCACCAGTTCGAGCCGGAGTAAAGGAACCCGATGGCAGACCTCGCACAGCTCGTCAAGGCCTACGACATCCGGGGGGTGGTTCCCGACCAGCTCGACGCCGAGCTCGCGCGGGAGGTCGGCGCCGCGTTCGTCGAGCTGACCGGCAGCGACGCCGTGGTGGTCGCCCGCGACATGCGCGCCTCTTCCCCGGCGCTGGCGGCGGCGTTCGCCGAGGGCGCCACCGGGCGGGGCGCCGACGTCGTCGACGCCGGCATGGGCTCGACCGACTACCTCTACTACGCCTCCGGCGCGCTGGAGCTTCCCGGCGCGATGTTCACCGCCAGCCACAACCCCGCCGCCTACAACGGCATCAAGCTGTGCCGCGCCGGCGCCGCCCCGGTCGGCCAGGACACCGGCCTCGGGCAGATCCGCGCCTGGCTGGAGCATGGCCTGCCGCCACCCGGCGCCGCGCGCGCGCGGCGGACCGGTCGGGTCGTCCAGCGGGACCTGCTGCCCGACTATGCCGCCTACCTGCGCCGGCTGGTCGACCTGTCCGGCAACCGCCGGCTCACGGTGGTGGTGGACGCCGGCAACGGCATGGCGGGACACACCGTCCCCGTCGTGCTCGCCGGCCTGCCGGTCGAGCTCGTCCCGCTCTACTTCGAGCTGGACGGCTCGTTCCCCAACCACGAGGCCAACCCGATCGAGCCCGAGAACCTCGTCGACGTCCAGCAGCGGGTCCGCGAGACCGGCGCCGACCTCGGCCTGGCGTTCGACGGCGACGCGGACCGGTGCTTCTTCATCGACGAGGGCGGCGAGGCGGTGTCGCCGTCCGCGATCGTCGGGCTCGTCGCCGTCCGCGAGCTGGCCAAGCACCCCGGCTCCGCGGTCGTCCACAACGTCATCACCTCGCAGGCGGTGCCGGAGATCATCGTCGAGCACGGCGGCACGCCGGTGCGGACCCGGGTGGGCCACTCGTTCATCAAGCAGGTCATGGCCGAGACCGGCGCGGTCTTCGGCGGCGAGCACTCCGGGCACTACTACTTCCGGGACTTCTGGCGCGCCGACACCGGGATGCTGACGGCCCTGCACGTGCTGGCCGCGCTCGGCGAGCAGGACCGGCCGCTGTCGGAGCTGGTCGCGGCCTACTCCCGCTACGCCGCCTCGGGCGAGATCAACTCCGAGGTCGACGACGTGGCCGCGATGCTCGCCCGGGTCGAAGGCCGCTTCGCCGCCGCCGACGTCGACCACCTGGACGGGCTCACCGTCCGGCTTCCGGGCAGACGCTGGTTCAACCTGCGCCCGTCCAACACCGAGCCGCTGCTGCGCCTCAACGTCGAGGCGCCCGACCGCCCGGCGATGGAGGCGCTCCGCGACGAGGTCCTGGCGGTGGTCCGGGCATAGAATCGCCACGACCTGACGGCCGGCCCGCGCCAGCGGCGGCGAACGAGGGAGGACCCTGCACGATGGCTGTGGACGCCGACCTGCTCGCGATCCTTGCCTGCCCGAACTGCCGCGGGGAGGTCGACTACAAGGAGGCCGAGCAGATCATCGAGTGCCGTGACTGCCACTACCGCTACCCGGTCCGCGACGACATCCCGGTGATGCTGATCGACGAGGCCGAGAAGCCGGGGACGGCCGGGGCGTGAGCGGCGCCTCCCGGAGGGGTCCGGGGAACCCGTTAGGGGTGCCCCGGTGAATCAGGGCACGGCCGTCCTGGACGACAAGGAGCGGCTGGCCGTCGCCGACCCGGCCGGCATGCTCGACGAGATCGCCGGCGCCGGCGACCAGGCGCGGTCGGCGCTGCGCGTCGCCCAGGCGTCGTCCCTGGTCGGCCCCCAGCCCGAGGTGGTGGTGGTGGCCGGCATGGGCGGTTCCGGGGTGGCCGGCGACGTGGTCGCCGCGCTCGCCTTCGCCTCCTCGGCGGTCCCGGTGCTGGCCGTCAAGGGCGACCGGCTGCCCGCCTTCGTCGGGCCGGGGACGCTGCTGGTCGCGGTCTCCTTCTCCGGCAACACCGCCGAGACGCTGTCCGCGGTCGAGCAGGGCGTGGCCGCCGGCGCGAGGGTGGTCGCGGTGGCCTCTGGCGGGGCCCTGGCCGCGCTCGCTCGCGGCCGCGGCAGCCCGCTGGTCACCGTCGAGGCACCGCCCGGGCGGATGCCGCGGGCGGCGTTGTGGTCGCTGCTGGTCCCGGTCTGCTCGGCGGCCGAGGCGGCCGGCGTGCTGCCGCCCCTCCGCGACCAGGTGCTCGCCGCCGCCGACGCGCTCGACGCGGAGGCGGCGGCGCTCGGGCCCGCCGTGCCCACCGACGCCAACCCTGCCAAGCAGGCCGCGCTGCGCCTGCTGGACCGGCTCCCGGTGGTCTGGGGCAGCGGCCAGCTCGGCGCGGTCGCCGCCACCCGCTTCCGCACCGAATGCAACGAGAACGCCAAGGTCCCGGTCGTCTCGGCGGCCCTCCCGGAGGCCAACCACAACGACGTCATGGGCTTGGAGGGCGGCCTCGGGCCGGGCAGGGTGCTGGTCCTGCTGCGGGACGAGGCCGGCGAGCACGAGCGCGACGGCCTCCGGATCGCCGCGGCCCTGGAGGCGCTCGGGATCGACGACCCGGTCGTGCGCCGGGCGGGGGAGGGCCACGAGCTGGTCCGGCTGGCGCGGCTGACGGCGTTCAGCGACTTCGCCTCCACCTACCTCGCGATCGCCCGCGGCGTCGACCCGACCCCGATCCGGACGCTCGACCGGGTCAAGGCCGCGCTGTCGGCCGCCTCCCGGTGAGCCTCCCCCCGCTGGAGACCCCGGCGGCGGTGCGGGCCGCGGCGGCCGCCCTCGCCCCACGGCTGCCGGAGCAGCCGCTGGTCGCCCTGGTGCTGGGGTCCGGGCTCGGCGGCCTGGCCGACGAGGTCGACGGCGCCGTCCGCATCCCGGCGGCCGAGCTGCCCGGCATGCCGGTGCCGCGGGTGCCCGGGCACGCCGGCGCCCTGGTCGCGGGGAGGCTCGCCGGCGTGCCGGTCCTGGTCCTGGCCGGCCGGGTCCACACCTACGAGGGCTACGGCGCCGCCGAGGTGGCGTTCGCGACCCGGGTTGCCGCCGAGGCCGGCTGCCGCGCGCTGCTGGCCACCAACGCCGCCGGCGGCGTCAACCTCGACTACGACCCCGCCGACCTGATGGTCCTCACCGACCACATCAACTTCCTGTTCGACAACCCGCTGCGGGGCGGCCCGGCGTTCGTGGACATGGCCGGCGCCTACGACCCGGGCCTGCGGGCCGCGGCGGTCGCCGCCGGCGAGGCCAAGGGGGTGCCGGTCCGCCAGGGGGTGTACCTGGCCGCCGCCGGGCCTTCCTACGAGACCCCGGCCGAGATCGCCATGTTCCGCGCCTGGGGCGCCGACGCGGTCGGCATGTCGACCGTCCCAGAGGTGATCGCCGCCCGCGCCCACGGGCTGCGGGTGGCCGCGATCTCGGCCATCACCAACGTGCACCGCCCCGGCGGCACCCCGACCAGCCACGCCGAGGTCCTCGAGGTGGCCGCGCTGGTCCGTCCCCGCTTCCGCGAGCTGGTGCTGGCGATGCTGCCGGTGGCGGCGGAGGCCTGAGCCAGGCAGACTCGCTCCGACCCGAGACCCGAGGAGGACCCTTGCCGCACGACGTGACCGACCTCGCCCTCGCCGACGAGGGGCGCCTACGCATCGAATGGGCCGACCGGCACATGCCGGTGCTGCGCGACATCCGCGCCCGCTTCGACAAGGAGCGGCCCCTGGCGGGCCTGCGGGTCGCGGCCTGCCTGCACGTGACCACCGAGACCGCCAACCTCATGCGCGCCCTGCAGGCCGGCGGCGCCGAGGTCACCCTCTGCGCCTCCAACCCGCTGTCGACCCAGGACGACACCGCCGCCGCGCTGGTGCGGCACTACGGGATCGACACCTTCGCCCGCCGCGGCGTGGACACCACCGGCTACTACGCGCACCTGGAGGCGGCCCTCGACACGCGCCCGAACGTGACCATGGACGACGGTTGCGACCTGGTCACCCTGCTGCACACCAAGCGCCGCGAGCAGCTCGGCGACGTGCGGGCGGGGACCGAGGAGACCACCACCGGGGTCATCCGGCTGCGGCAGATGGAGCGCGAGGGCGCCCTCGCCTACCCGATCATCGCCGTCAACGACACGCCCACCAAGCACCTGTTCGACAACCGCTACGGCACCGGCCAGTCGACCATCGATGGCATCCTGCGGGCCACCAACCTGCTGCTCGCCGGCACCACCTTCGTGGTCGCCGGCTTCGGCTACTGCGGCAGGGGGCTCGCCATGCGCGCCCGCGGCATGGGCGCCAAGGTGGTGGTCACCGAGGTCGACCCGGTGCGCGCGCTGGAGGCCGCCATGGAGGGCTACCGGGTGGCGCCGATGGCCGAGGCCGCCCGCGAGGCCGACGTGATCGTGTCGGTCACCGGCGACCGCGACGTGCTCCGCCGCGAGCACTTCGAGGCCATGAGGGACGGGGTGATCCTCGCCAACTCCGGCCACTTCGACGTCGAGATCGACAAGGAAGCCCTTCGCGAGCTGGCCACCTCGGTGGTCCGGGTCCGCGAGAACGTCGAGGAGTTCACCCTGGAGGACGGGCGCCGCCTGAACCTGGTCGCCGAGGGGCGGCTGGTCAACCTGGGCGCCGCCGAGGGCCACCCGGCCGCGGTGATGGACATGTCCTTCGCCGACCAGGCGTTGTCGCTGGAGTGGCTCGCGCGCCAGCAGGGGCTGGAGGTCCGCGTCCACGACGTGCCCGCCGAGATCGACGCGGAGGTGGCCAGGGTGAAGCTGGCCACCATGGAGATCGCCATCGACACCCTGACCAAGGCGCAGGAGAGCTACCTGCACTCCTGGACGGAAGGCACCTGATCCGACGCTAGCCGGGCGGCGCGAAGCCGCCGTCCCCGGCGTCCGCCGGTGCCGGCGCCGGACCCGGGGCCGGCACCGGTGGGGCCGGGGCCAGGGGCCCGGCAGGCGGTGGCCACGGGGCTGGTTGGGCCGGGGCCGGGGGGCCCGGGACCCAGGGGCCCGGCGCGGCCTGGCGCTGGCGCTGCTGGTGGGCGGCGCCGACGCAGCGCAGGAACTGCTCCGGCGAGACGCCGGCCGGCGGCGGCGGCCGCAGCCGCACGACCAGCGGGTCGGCGAGCTGCAGCGCCAGCGCCGCGCGGGGGCCAGGCGGCAGGCTCGCGACGCGCAGCAGGTAGGTCCGCACCGCCTGGTACTCCTCGATGGTGAGCCGGCTGGTGTCCAGGGTGGCGGTGTAGGCCTCCAGCCCGGCGGGGGCCGCGAAGCTGACCGGTGCCGGCGCGGCCAGGCCGCTGCGTTCCCGCAGCACCAGGGTGCCGGCCACCAGGTCCCCGAGCCGCTGGTTGTCCCTGGTCAGCAGGATGAACATGACCGCGAAGAAGCCGCTGGCGATGGCGAAGTCGACCAGGCCGAGCAGCCCCCGGATGGCCGCGTGGCGGAAGCGGACCGGCGCGCCCTCGGTGGTGACCACCCGCAGCCCGAGCGCGGCCTTGCCGAGCGTCCGGCCCCGCCAGAGGGTCTCGAAGGCGATGAAGTAGCCGAGCCACCAGCTCGGCAGCAGCACCAGCACGATCGTGATCGCCACCCAGTCCGGCACCACCAGGTCGGTGGCCTGGCCGAGCAGCGCGACCGCGAACAGGCCGGCGAAGATGCCGGCGATCACGACCGCCATGTCGATCACGTAGGCGAGGATGCGGGAGCCGACGTTGGCGGTCTGGAACTCCAGCGCCACCGCCTCCGGCGTCACCATCCGGGCCGACCCGGGCTGCCCCATCGGTCGCGTCTCCTCCGTGGTAGGGTCGCCGGCGAGGGGATGGCTTGGACATCGACCGCTACATCGCCACCAACGGACCCGTCTGGACCCGCCTTGCCGAGCTGAGCGGCAGGGCGCAGCGGGGGGTCGGCCGCCTGCGGGCCGCCGAGCTCGACGAGCTGGTGCGACTCTATCAGCGCGTCGCCGGGCACCTGTCCTACGCCCGCACCTACTACCGCGACCCGGCCCTGACCGCGCAGCTCAGCGGGCTGGTCGCCCGCGCCGGCGCGGTCGTGTACGGCACCCGGCCGCGCACCCTGCGGGCGCTGGCGCGCTTCTTCTCGGTCAGCTTTCCCGCCGCCGTCTGGCACGCCCGCCACTTCGTGCTGGTCGCCACCTTGGTGAGCCTGCTGCCGGCCGCCGGCTTCGGGATCTGGCTGGCCAACTCGCCGGTCGCGGTCGAGGCGGCGGCGCCCGCGGCGGTCCGCGAGGCCTACGTCAACCACGACTTCGAGGCCTACTACTCCTCGGCCCCGGCCGCCCAGTTCGCCTCCCAGGTGTTCTCCAACAACGTCGTGGTCGCCTTCCAGGCGTTCGCCCTCGGCATCCTGCTGTGCGTGGGCACCCTGTTCGTCCTGATCTTCAACGGCGCGAACCTCGGGCTCGCGGCCGGGCTGTTCGCCGCCGTCGGCCAGCAGCCGAAGTTCTGGGGCCTGATCCTGCCGCACGGCATGCTGGAGCTGACCGCGGTCTTCGTGGCCGGCGCGGCGGGGCTCCGGCTCGGCTGGACGCTGATCGACCCTGGCGACCGGCCCCGGGGCACCGCCTTGGCGGAGGAGGGCAGGCGGGCGGTGGTGATCGTGCTCGGGCTGGTCGTCGTCTTCCTGGTCGCCGGCACCATCGAAGGCTTCGTCACCGGCCGGCCATGGCCGACCTGGCTGCGGGTCGGGATCGGCGCGACCGCCGAGGCCGCCTTCCTCGCCTACGTGGTCGTGCTCGGCCGCCGCGCCGCCGCCGCCGGCCTGACCGGCGCGCTGGGCGAGGAGGACGCCGGCGGCTGGCTGGCCGACCGCGAGCGCCCGTTCGCGGTCGAACCTCGCCTGGCGGAACGGGGGGCCAGGTGACGGCGACGGTGCTGGTGACCGGCGCCAGCGGTGGGCTCGGCGGCGCCGTGACCGAGGCGTTCCTGGCCGCCGGCTGGCGGGTGGTGGCCGCCTCCCGTTCCGGTCGGCCACAAGGGGCCGCCGCCGCGGGCGACCGGCTGCAGGTGGTCGCCGCCGACCTGGACGAGCCGGCCGACGTGGCCGCGACCGTGGCGGCCGCCACCCAGGACGACGGCGCGCCGCTGCGGGCGCTGGTGAACCTGGTCGGCGGGTTCGCCGCCGGGGGACGGGTCCACGAGACGCCGGTGGAGGACCTGGAGCGGCAGCTTGCCCTCAACCTCCGTCCCACCTGGCTGGTCACCAAGGCCGTCCTGCCGCATCTGGTGGCGGCCGGCGGCGGGGCGGTGGTCTGCATGTCCTCGCGGTCGGCGGTGGCGCCGTTCCGGGGGGGCGCGGGCTACGCGGCCGCCAAGGCCGCGGTGCTCGCCTTCGCCCAGGCGGTCGCCGTCGAGTACCGGGCCGACGGGGTGCGCTGCAACGCCGTGCTCCCCAGCGTGATCGACACCCCCGCCAACCGCGCCGCGCAGCCGGACGCCGACTACTCGCGCTGGGTGCCGCCGGCGCAGGTCGCCGGCGTGATCCGGTTCCTGTGCGGGGAGGAGTCGGCCCCCACCAGCGGCGCTGCGGTCCCCGTGTACGGGCGCGCCTGACCCGCCGCTGGCCGGCTCGGGGCCGACGACCTCGGGCGGCAGCTCGGCCATGACCACCGCCAGGCCTCGCATGGCGAGCAGCGCTCGACGGTGTTCGCCTTGATGGTTCACACTGCCCGAATCGAACCGCATGTGAGGCCCTCCAGCTGCTGGGAGGAAGACGTGCAGGGGAGTGAGCGGGAGCGCCGCGACTTCTTCATCAGCTACACCAGGGCCGACCGTCAATGGGCCGAGTGGATTGCCTGGCAGCTCGAGACCGCCGGGTACACGACCGTCCTCCAGGCCTGGGACTTCGGTCCGGCAGCGGACTTCGTGCATGAGATGCAAAAGGCCATGACGACCAGCGAGCGCACGATCGCCGTCCTGTCGCAGAGCTATGTCGCCTCTGTCCATGGCGAGGCGGAATGGCGCGCCGCCTACGAGCGTGACCCTACCGGCGAGCAGCGAATCCTCGTGCCGGTGAGGGTTGCCGACTTCAGGCCTCCAGGACTGTTGGCGACAAGGGTCTATATTGACCTGTTCGGCAAGGACGCAACCTCCGCGAGAGCGGCGTTGCTCGACGGTGTTCGAGGGCGAGGGTCTCGGCCGTCGCAGGCGCCGGGCTTCCCGGGCAGTGCATCGCCGAGCTTCCCAGGACACGAGGACCATGCCGCCGGGTCGCAGCCGAGCCCCGATCGCGCCGACGCGGAGCAGGAGCACCTTGAGCGACTGCTCGCGGTGCACGAGCGCAACGTGCGCTACCTCGAGCAGCAAGAGGCCAGCTATGCGGGCACCGCACCGGTGCACCTCCTCACCCAGCTGGAGGACGAGCGTGCCAAGGTCGAGCAGATCCGAGCGAAGTTGGGGCTCTCATCGCGACCAGGGTCGCAATAGGTCGAGGAGGACCTGGGATGTCGACCCATGGCGCGAGCGGAGCCGACCGGGAGGCTGAGTACACCCTCGGCGACGCCATCTTCCGGGTCGTCTACGGCGACATTACCGCCATCCAGGCGGACGCACTGGTGAGCTCTGATGACAACCACCTGACGATGGGTGGCGGCGTCTCGATGGCGTTGCTGACAGCCGGCGGCCCGGAGATCCGCCAGGACGCGCGGAAGCACCTGCCGTTGCAGCAGGGGGAGGTTGCTGTCACCACCGCGGGGTCGCTGCCGGCAAAGTATGTGTTCCACTGCGCCGTGATCGACCTCGAGCGGTACGTCCTACCGGACGAAGCCACCATCAGGAGCGTCACCGAGCGATGCCTGCGGCTGGCCGACTGCCTCGGTCTGCACTACATCGCCTTCCCAGCACTGGGGACCGGCACCGGGCACTTCCCCGCCGAACTCGCTGCGGAGACGATGGTTCGCACCATCGCCGACCACCTCATCGGCAACACGAGCCTGGAGGGCGTTATCGTGACGCTGTGGCGCCGTCGGTCGGTCGCGGAGGATGTCCTCAACGTGTTCTACGAGCGTGCGGTCGGGATCGCATCGCTGTCGACGCAGAGCAGGCGCCTTGGTCAGCTCATGGAGGAGCTCGAGAGACTGACTGCCGGATCGCGGCAGCCCGAGCTACGAGAACGCCTTGCGGGCTTGCGTCGAGACCTTCGTGACGCCGAGCGCGACCTGGCTCAGAGCCCCCTGGACGCCCAACGGATCGAGACGCTGGAGCGGTCCGGCCCACTCGATGCGCTTGGCGCCAGGGTCGTCGAGGTATCGGACCAAACCCGGTCGAGCCTCCAGTGGGAGGATCGGCAGAGCGAGGCGCAGCTGTTGCGCACCAGGCTCGAAGGCCTCAATGCCGTGCTGAATACCAACTACAAGTCCTTGAACGAGCTCGAGATCGAGCGGGCGAAGTACGCGGGACGAGGGGTGCCGATCGGCCTCCAGAACCAGATCAGTGACATCGAGGCAGAGATCCAGCGGGTCCACGCGCTCCGTCAAGAGACCCAGCGACAGATCGTTGAGCTCGCCAGCCGTGAGTCGTGATCTTCACGCTCAGAGGCGGCCGGTCGCCTTCACCCGCAGGTAGGCGTCGGCCAGCTCTGGGGCGAGCCGGCCGGGCGGCGCGTCGACCACCACCGCGCCGAGGCCGCGGAGGCGGGCGACGGTGCGGCGGCGGTCGGCGAGGGTGGCGACCGCGGCCGCCTTGCGGTAGGCGGCGCCCGGCTCGACCGGGGTGGCGCGCGCCCAGCCGCGCACCTCCGGGTCGGCGACGCTGGCCACCACGACCAGGTGGTCGCGGGCGATCAGGGGCAGGGCCGGCAGCAGCGTCTCGGTGACCGCCTGCTCGGCCAGCTCGGTGAGGACCACCAGCATGGCGCGGCGCCGGAAGCGGGCCAGGGTCTCGGCGAAGGCGCCCCGGTAGTCGGACTCGACCAGCAGCGGCTCCAGCTCGTACATCGCCTCGGTGACCCGCGAGAGCTGGTCGCGCGCGTGACCCGGGCCGACCACCGCGCGGATCTCGCGGTCGAAGGCGACCAGCCCGGCCCGGTCGCCCAGCCGCGTCGCCAGGGCGGTCAGCATCATCACCGCGTCCATGGCGTGGTCCAGGCGCGGCACCTCGGCGACCCGGCCGGCCATCGTGCGCCCGGCGTCCAGCAGCAGCAGCACGGTCTGGTTGCGCTCGGCGCGGTAGGTGCGGACGATCGTCGTGCGCGAGCGGGCCGTGGCCGCCCAGTCGATGCGCCGGAACTCGTCGTCGACGCCGTACTCCCGCAGCGAGTCGAACTCGGTCCCGCCGCCGCGGCCCTGCGCGGAGCGGAGCCCGACCTCCAGGATCCGGGCCTTGTTCACCCGCAGCTCGGCCTCGTCGCGGGAGTGGAACGGCGGGTAGACGCGGAGCACGCCAGGCAGGCCGCGGCGGCCCTGCCTGGCGACCAGCCCGAGCGGTCCCTCGACCCGCAGCACCAGCATGGTCGGGGTGAAGCGGCCCCGCCGTCGCGGGCGGATGGTGGTCGCCGCCGCCACCCGCCCGCGAGGCGGCACCACCAGCCGGACCCGCCTGGTGGTGGCCTGCAGCGATGGCGCGAGCTCGTCCGCCAGCCGCACCCGCGCGGGCCGCGTGGCCATCCGCCCCTGGCGGCGCCAACCCACCTGCCAGGTCACCCGGGCCTCGGCGCCCAGCGGCACGATGCCGGGCAGGCCGCGCTCGACCTCGAGGTCGCCAGGTCGGGTGGCGAGCCACCAGTCCGCGGCGGCGGCGAGCAGCAGCGCGCCGTTCACCAGCCACAGCCCCGCCGGTGGGGCGACCGGCAGCAGCAGCACGACCAGCGAGCCGGCCGCGGCCGCCACCGCCAGGCGCCAGGTGGGAACGGGCACGACCGGCGCCCTACCGCGGCACCGGGACCGAGGCGAGCACGCCGTCCAGGACCCCGTCGGCGGTCACGCCCTCCAGCTCGACCTCCGGGCGCAGCTCGACCCGGTGGCGCAGGGTCGGCTTGGCCACCGCCTTGACCTCGTCGGGGGTGACGTAGGACTTGCCGGCCAGCCAGGCCCACGCCTTGGCGGCGTGCAGCAGCATCGTCGCCCCGCGCGGCGACACGCCCAGCTCCAGCGACGGCGACTCCCTGGTCGCGCGCGCGATCGCCACGATGTAGGCCTGCACCCGCGGGTCGACCGGGACGGCGGTCACCTCCTTGCGGCCGTCGGCCAGGTCCTGGCGGCCGGCCACCGCCGTCACCCCCAGCGTGGCGAGGTCGTGGGGGTCCATGCCGGCGTCGTGGCGGGCGAGCACGGCCTGCTCCTGCTCGGCGCTTGGGTAGGCGACCACCAGCTTGAACAGGAAGCGGTCGAGCTGCGCCTCGGGCAGCGGGTAGGTGCCCTCGTACTCGACCGGGTTCTGGGTGGCGACGACCAGGAACGGCTCCGGCAGCGGATGGGCCTGGCCCTCGACCGAGACCTGGCGCTCCTCCATCGCCTCCAGCAGCGCGGCCTGGGTCTTGGGCGGGGTCCGGTTGATCTCGTCGGCGAGCAGCAGGTTGGTGAACACCGGGCCCTGGCGGAAGCGGAACGAGCCGTCGCGCTGCTCGAAGATGATCTGCCCGGTCACGTCGGCCGGCATCAGGTCGGGGGTGAACTGGACCCGCTTGAACTCGAGGTCCAGGCTGCGCGCCAGCGTCTTCACCAGCAGCGTCTTGGCGACCCCCGGTACTCCCTCAAGCAGCACGTGACCGCGGACCAGCAGCGCGGCGACCAGGCCGGAGACGGCGCCGTCCTGGCCGACGACCGCCTTGGCGATCTCCTCCCGCACCTTCAGCACGGCCTCTC
>Ga0307278_10000331_pt1 | contig 23927 bp, 23 predicted proteins | sample ER_DNA_117_FD_194482 | JGI IMG/M metagenome (GOLD analysis project Ga0307278, IMG submission 194482) | Bulk soil microbial communities from the East River watershed near Crested Butte, Colorado, United States - ER_DNA_117 | ecosystem: Environmental > Terrestrial > Soil > Floodplain | place...
CGAGCGAAACAGCGGACAGAAACCCGAGCTTGCTCAAGACGTACGCGTTGAGTCCTTGCCCCGAGACCCGTTCGCGCCGGAAGATCGGCAGTTCGCCTACAATTTGTTGGGCGCCGTTGCTGCAACCGAACCACATCGTGGCAACGATGCAGAGAAACATTCGCAAGGCCGATTTGTCCGCCACCCAACCGATCAGCAGCCCGATGAGCAGCGGTTGCACTAACAAAAATGCGATGTTTACAACGTCCGAACGAATGATTCTCCACTGGCGCGCGGCCAGGAGCAAAAACGTCTTGAACTGGTTCACCTTCAGTTTCTCCGACGATTCGCGCGGCGTTTGCGTCAGTTGCGCTCGTGGCAAAGGCGGGACAGCGCGCGCGGCAAACGGCGAACGTCGAAACGCAACTTCCCAATCACTGGCCGACCTCGACGAGTTCGCCAGCAGCCCATAAATCCGCTCCAGCGGCGAATGTTGAAGTGACCCCTGATCTTCGGCTCCGGATTGCAACAGAAAATGCCGTCGCGCGTCATCGCTATTGCCGGCAAAAATTAATTTGCCCGATTGCACGACAAGAATGCGATCAAACAGATACGCCTTTTGAAGGACATGCGTCGTGCAGACCACGGTTAGTTTCGTTAGGGTCAGCGATTGCAACAGCGTCATCAGCGCCTCTTCGTTAGCCGGATCGAGACCGGATGAGGGTTCGTCCAGAAACAGGATGCTGGGCTTGGCCAGCAATTCTATCGCGATACTGACCCGCTTGCGCTGCCCGCCCGAGAGATCGGCCACGCGTTGTTGCGCATGGGGGGCCAGGCCCAGGCGCATGGTGATTCGCGAAACCAGCGCGTCGATCTGATGTCGAGGCAAACGCAAGCGCAGTTTCGCGCTGAATGTGATCGCTTCGTTCACGGTCAGTTCCCGGTGAACGATGTCGTCTTGCGGGACGTAACCGATTCCAATTTCCCTCAGCCGCGCTCGGTCCCCCAGTGGCACGCCGCCGAGGCGCACCTCGCCCGAAGTCGGCGGGTTAATGCCGCAAAGCGCGTTGAGCAGCGTTGTCTTTCCATGTCCCGATCCGCCCAGCACTCCAACAAATTCTCCAGCGGCGATATTGAGAGAGACTTGATCCAAAATGCGGCGGCCATCGGCCAGGACAGTGAGGTTCTCGGCCGAAACTGTTCCTGAACTCTCCGGGTGAATCAGCCGCAGCGCGTCACCGGCAAACTCGAAGATGTAACCGGAAATCCGCAGACGATCCCCGAAAACGAGACGTTCGCGCGTGAACGCGACGCCGTTGAGTTCGGTCCCGAACCGGCTGCGATCGCTCAGAAAATAGTCTTCGCCCTCGCGCTCGATCATGGCGTGAACACGCGAGATGGCGATCTCTTCCGAGTCGAGATCGACGCGCGCGGCGTCCACCGTGCCGTGCGGATCGCCGCGGCCGATCACGAGCGGCTGGCTATCGAGCGAGATCTGGTCGGTTGGCCGGCCCGATCGCAACGGCGGTGCGAGCAATCGTTGAAATTGCAAAAAAGCGCCCGGTGTTTCGATTACATCGAGGTTGGTTAGAGGAATCTGCTCGCCCGGCGCGACCGCGCGGCGATTCACTGTCACCGGCGCAGCGAGAGGCAGGGGACAATACAGCGTCCACGTCGCGCGCCGCGGGTCCCAGCTTAACGACAACAGCGAAGGATAATCGCCTTCGCCTTTTATAAAAAGCGCATCGGAGCGCGACGTCCCTAGCGTCATTCGGCCGCGCGACAACTCCGCATCCCGCTCGCCGGCAGCATCAACAATTCTGAGCAGGCCGGTCATTGATTCTTCACCGCAATGATTCTGCTGTTGCCGATTTGCGGGACAAGCTCTCTTCTCGCCGCGGCGCTATTCGGCGCGATGCGCATTGCTTCAGTTTCGCGGAGGCGGCGATTGCCCGCTATCCGGCCATTGGATGATGACAGTTCGATCCGAGCGGCCGGTGGAACTTGACGCCGGTTGCTGGACGCTGCGCCCGGGGGCATTCACCGCGCCAGATGACGCGCCTGGTTGAGCTGTCGAAGGCGCCGACCCTTTGCTCTCGGGCCACTGAATCACGACGGTTCGATTGCTCGAGCCCCCCGAGCCGCCCGAGCCGCTTCTGCCGGCTTGCTGCGAACTGACTCCGGCTGCACTGCTCCCCGGGTTTGCTCCAGGGTTTTGGTTAGCCGAAACGGGCGCGCGGCCGCTATCAGGCCATTGAATCGCCACCGATCGATCAGCCGGCACCGAACTAACGACTGGCCGTTGTCCAGAGGCGGTCGAATTTCCAGGAGTGGGAGCGCTAGAATCTGGTCTTACCTGGGAAACGCTTGCTGGCGTCGGGCCAGTCGCTGACGCGCTGTTCGAGGCGGCCTTTAGTCGCTCCAACTCCTCATTGGTCGCACCGAGCGCTTGCTTTGTGCTTCGCAGCTCATCCTGTGTGCGGTTCAATTCCTTTTGTAGTCGCGTGACGCGTTCCTCCAGTTCTTGCGAACGTTCCCCGCATCCGGCCAAACAAACCGCCAATCCTAAGATCACGTAGAAGCGTCTCGCGGAGCCGAGCGACCGCGATCGATCTCCTCTTTTTCCCCCGTCCATCCAAACCCGTGGCAGCGGCATGAAAAACATCGCCTCTATATTTATGCCTAACGCGTGCCACGTCGAGCACAATTGTTTCCCGATTCCTCGGCCTCGCTAGCGGAACAGGCGGTCGGCCAGCCTGACATCTTCTCTGTCGAGCGTCGAAAATTTTGTAAAAAAAGCTTGTATCGCCGTTCACAGAATTGTTAGACCAATCAATTTATATGACCTCAACCTTACATTCTCGCAGGTTTGCCGGTTCTTTCTTGGCACTGTTCCTCCTCTGCGCGCTTTCGTGCATCGTGCTGGCGGCGGAGCCAAATCAACAGGTTTCAAAAGGCCAAAAAGCGCAGAAGGAACCTGCGCAAAAAGAGCAGAGCGGCGAGAAAGCGCCGTTCGATCCGAGCAAAGCGAAAGACGCCGGTGTGGGGATGCCGACGCCCTACGATAAATTCATCGCCCTCGATCAAATCCTAACGAAAACCAAAGTCAATTGGGACCAAACCTTCCGCAAAGTCGCGGTCGATATCGATCCTGACGCGTTCACCGACAAAGACGTGGCCGTGCCGATGATTCTCGGGGTGCGCATCGCTGACGGCGTCATGGCGATCAAAGCCAAGAACGCCGAGCTGCTCAACAAGTGCGCAACGGACATCGAGAAGCTGGCGAAGAAACTCGGCGTCGCCGATGCGGATTTGGGACGCGCCCGGGCCGTGCGCGCCGCCGCGAACAAAGGCGAATGGCTCAAAGTGTTCATGGAACTCGGCTTCTTCCAGCAAGACATCATGAAGAAGATCGACGAACCCGAGCACGCCACTCATGGCACGTTGCTCATCGTGTCCGGCTGGATGCAGGGCGCGCGCTACACCACCACGGTGGTTGACGAAAATTATTCGCCCGAAACATCCAATCTGCTGCGCGAACCGCTTTTGGCCCGCGCGCTCAAAGAAAAAATCGAGTCGTTACCGGCCAATCTTCAAAGTTCACCGCTCGTCGCGAAATTGCGCGACGTTCTGCCGCAGGTGGAAAAAATCCTGACGATTCCACGTGACGGAGCAATTTCCAGGGAAGATGTGGAGCAGTTGAACAAACTCGCGACCGAGGCGGTAAAGGCTGCGATGGGCGCGACTTCCTAGCGATAGACAAACTATGAAACTTCGAATTCTCCTAATCTCCGGCGGTTGCAGTGCGCTCCTCGCGTTTGCGCCGCTCGTTCACGCGGACCCGGCCAAGGCCGAGGACGATTGCTACAGCATGGCTGTACATTATACCCAGCGCGGCTTCGCCATGTCGCCCACCAACACCAGCGGCGTCGCCACGGCCGGTTTCGTCGTCAAAGTGATGATCCCAATCACCAAAGGCCTTGATTACGTCATTCTGGTGGGGCGCGATAAATCCGCCCGCGATCTCGATGTTTACGTGTACGACGAAGACGGCCAGTTGGTTCTGGACGATCGCCGGACAGATTCGCGCGCCGGCGTGAAATTCCGCGCCAGTTACACAGGCACCGTGGAAGCCTTCATCCACATGGCGCGTGCCCAGGGGCTTGCTTCGTATGCTCTGCTCGTGGGCCGGCGCGGGATCGAAAGCGCGCCCGGAGCGGAACCACGCACGTTAGGCTGGGAGCCGACTTTCCAAATGGGAGGAACCCCGGCGCCCGCCCCACCGGCACCGGCCGCAACCCCTCCTACTCGTCCCAAACAACCGTAACGCCGAAAACCCAACCCTATGAAAAAACTGATCCTCATCCTGCTGCCGGCTGCGATCTTTATCGCCGCGTGTTCCGAGCCGGCGCCACCACCACCGCAACCCAAGCCGGTCGCAAAACACAAAGCCAAATCCAAATCGGACAACCCGGAAGATTTCCGCGCTGTTGAGAAGCCGTCCAGTTACTCGCAGTGACCGGAACAGAAAAACTTTTAAAAAAGTGGCTTGCCCGCAATCCGCCAATTCGTTTACGACTTGTGGATTGCGGCCACCCTTAGCCCATCCAAACTAATAAAAGGAGAAACCATGCCGAACAATTCAGTAAAGAACTCATTCTGGATCGCCATTGCATTTTTCTGCTGCGCAATGCACACGTCGTACGCGCAAGCCGACGGCCCCACGGTTCAAAATCCATTCCCCGCCAGCAGCGCTCTGATAAACATCGGACCGAACTCGGACGGCAACCTAACAATGGGTGGCGAGTACAAGCAGCCCAAGAACGTGATCGAGCAGGAAAAGCCAGTGTTCTGGACCTGGTATGGGGATGTCGGCTACGAATCGGAATACAACTTTCGCGGGACCAACCTGACTCCGGGTGCCAATGGGGCCGGGTTTTTCAATGCGCGGGTGAGTAAATGGAATTTTACACTCGGCATGTTTGGAATTCATCAGTTTGGTCATGCGAGGGCTGACAGCTGGTCTATCGGTGAAGGAGGAGGAGGGGGAGCGGCGGCAGCCGGGGGAGCGGATTCACGTACGGCGGTCTTCGATCCGAACGGCAACTTCCTCGGCGTAGTCAACGTTCCGTATACTCGCTTCCCCACAACGGTTCAAACCAACTTTAATGAGATGGATGTGTTCCTATCTTACAAATTCACGTTGGGCCCGATCGATGTAACACTAGGGAATATCGCATTCTTCATCGACCGACGAGCCACGACTTATGAGAAGGATGTTCTACCGGAAACCTTCTTTACAAGAAGATTCGGTACCATCACCAATATCCATTGGGTAATTCCTAGCACGGGTACTCGTTTTCGCACACTAGGGCCTGACCCAACGGTGGAGGATGAACAATTCGACCGGTTCTACATTACTCTTAGCACGACGAAAATTTCTAAGTACATCACGCCATCGATCACGTATTATCAGACAGTCTATAGCCAGGGCGATGGGCCGACTAATGACGGTTTTGTGCTTTATGCTCCGGTCCCGGTCCGCACACAGTTCGGAACAATCCGTATTCCTCCACGAAATCCGCGCCCATATAACGAGCGGAATGAGGCGCTCGGGGGCTACCTGGAAGGAAGAATAAATGGACACTTTCCAATTACAAACTGGGCCGATTTCAATCCTTATGGCATTGTTTCGGTAAGCTTTCGCGATCGCACCGAACCAGGTGGATCATGGCCTTACGGTAGTCATCCGTTGACTGGCTGGAATCATGCCCAGGCTGGCGTGGAGGTGCCGATTCACCTGGCTCATCTGGGCGGTTTTTCGAGCGCTCCATGGGCGCCTCCGGACGCAAATCTTTACTTCGTGCCCTTTGGAGCGTACGCGTACCACATTTCAAATCCGCCGCCGGGCACTGATCGCGACGAATGGTGGGGCGGGGCGAAATTCGAGGTTACTTTTTAAGTTGCGATAAGCTCGCCTGCGACGGCGAGAAGCGCTCGCACTATTCGATATTAAATCGCAATTCGCTCAGCTCGCCACGGCCTATCCACCTGGGGCGTTTGGCCACCATGGCGTGTTGCGGGCGTGCCAGTAGTAGCTAAATCTCCAGTCTCGCGTCAGCCGCCAGGAACGATAGTTGCGAGCCTGCGCGTGTCGCGGCGCTGCATTCGCGCTTCGCCCCACTGCGACTGCACTATTGGAACTGTGCGAAGACTTATAGTCTGTGTCTCCGGTTACCGAACCGTCCTCCGCCTTGCACACCAAACCAGGCAGAAGTCCGATCGAGATCACAAGGATAAGCGTAAAACGTTTCATAAAATATTAGACAACGATACAGGCTTTAGCGTTGGAGTCTAATGTTCAATTTCTCCGCTAACCACCTGGAGCACTTCCTTCAAATTCACGGGAGCGCCGTTGCCGTGGCTCGCCGGCCGGTTTAGGTACCGCCGGAGCGCGCGCCGCTGGTTTCGCGGGCGCAGGCGGAGGTGCGTTGGCCCGGCCCGCTGCCGACGATCGGCCGGTACTTTGCCCGCTACCTGTTGGCTTTGCCGCGTTTTGGCTAGAAGTCGCACCCCTCGCACCTGCATCACTCGACTTTGGACGTCGATTTGCGTTCGTGCTGTTGTCCTGATCAGACTTCGCGGCGATTTGAGGCTGGGCTGGCTGAGTAAGCATGTTCGATTGTCCCGCAGCATCTTGTTTCTGCGCGGCACCGGCATTGCCAGTCGCGTCTTGATTTGGCGGCACGACATTGTGCGTGGCGTCGGGCTCAGTTGCGGGATTCGTTAACGCTAGCGCCGCAGTTTCGGGGGCTTGAGTTGGCAGCGCGCCACTCGGCGCGGCTTCGGGCACACTAGGGGGATTCGTTAACGTTAACCCCGGCGCAGCGGGTTCAGTGGCCGTCGCGATGGTCGCCGCACCCGGCGACGGCTTCGCGACGAGCATCCCACTTGGATGATTCGTCCTCGGCGATTTTACTGACGGCGGTGTTGACGGCTTTGTCAAAGCTCTCATGCCCGCATACGACAGGGAAATTGCAAGCAGAGCAGCGATGCCAATCCCAATCGGCTTGAGCTTTCGGGCGTCCCAAAATTGCGGTTCCCCTTCAATGTCCGCCGATCTTCGCGGAGTCACTGGAACCTTTGGCGCGGGGATGACCTTCGGCGTCACGAACGCCGCTTTTTTCACAGGCGGCGGAGTGACTGGCGCTTTTGCAACGGCCTTCTTCTCCTCGCGCGTTTTAGCGACCTTTGGCGATACGACAGGAACAGGCTTTTCAGGTTCCTTAACTGTTTTTTGCCTTTTTTGCTGTATCGGCGCTGCCGGGGCGTCCATCGGCCGAACCTCTGCCGGTTGAGGCACAATTTCCGGAGCGGACGGTTTCGAAACCGGTATAGGCACAGGTGGCTCAATCGCGCGCTTTGACTCGACCTTGGCCTCAGACACCGCAGGCACTGGCTCCTTCGGCAAAGGCTGCGGAATTTGCGTCGGAGGCGACGATGGCGGCACAGCCTCGGCTGGTCGCCGCGGAGGCGTGGCGGGAACCGCCGGGGCTGCCGGGGCGTCCTTGGGCCGAGCTTCTACCGGTTGAGGCACAATTTCCGGAGCGGGCGCTTTCGAAACTGGTATAGACACAGGCGGCTCAATCGCGTGCTTCGACTCGACCTTGACCTCAGACACCGCAGGCACTGGCTCCTTCGGCACAGGCTGCGGAGGCGTAACGGGAACCGCCGATGGGGCAGGTTTTGCAACGGCCGGCGTCGCAGCCGGCCTCGATACGGTGGGCGGTTTCCAAGGGCGCACCGTGGCAGGGGTGCGATCGACTGGAGCAGTGGGCGGCGTGGCAAGCGGCGAGACAGTTGAGCTGCCGGGGCGCGCAGTAAATCCGGCAGAAGAGTGTCCGGGCACTCGAGGAACAATGCCTTCCGCGTTCAGAATTTCGCGCAACACTTTGCCGCACGACGAATCTTCGACCTGCCGGGCAATGACCATAGACAAGATCCGATTGGATTGTTCGGACAGACCAGGGACCGCCACGTAAGCCTGACTCGAGAGCGCGGCAGCGACCGGACAGTTCCTACCGGCAACCACGCGGTACAAGAGCGAAGCAAAATGCTCGGCCATATTATCCGCCCGCGCCGGATCGCCTAACATGTCGGTGGTCATGGTTGAGCTTGCGTCTTCTGGCTCGTTCATCCGGGCCAGCTCGGGGGCCTCGCTCACGGCGAGAAAACGCGGGCAAAGCCGGGACTGGGCTTTGCTCAGGCCATCGTTAGCCGATTCCACAAAAATGCGGCCCGGGGCGAGCTGCGCGCCCGGCACTCCGGCAGCGCAGAGCCGGTCGCAGGCGTCCGCGATTTTCTCCAGCAACGGCGCAGCTTCAATCAGAGACACGGTGCCTTCCGTGCGCAGCACACTCAGCAGGTCCGTGCCTTCCGGTTTATCCGAAATAACTGCGACATAATCAGAATAGCGTTTGATCGCCTTCGGCCGCACAATTTCGGCCACGTCCACGCGCATCAATTGCGCGATGTGCACGCGAAAACGCTCGAGCGCCGGCCCATCCTCCAACAACAGCCGATGCAGAACGTGCAGCATCGACATCGCCCCCTTCTTTCCGACTTCCTCGGCAATGTAATTGAGGCCGGTGAAGTCTTCGTTAATCCGGGCCACGATGTTGAACTCTGAAGTCAGCTCGGCCTCGACCGGCTCCAGCTCCGCCGGCTCGAGCTTGGCGAAATCCAGCGCGCCGCTCTCAGTTGCTTCGGCATCTTCCCATTCGAGCGCCGCGGCGGGATCGGTGTAATCTCTCGCCCGGCGAAATCCGAGCGCAGCCGCGCAGGCATTGAGTGCCTTGAATAGATCCGCCGCAGTCGCGAACCGATTCTTGCGGTCTTTCTCCAGCAACCGGCTGAGCACATCCCGGAAGGGCGGGGGCAGATTCGACGGCAATCGCGCCGCGTAACTCTCCCTGTTCAGCCGGCTGGCGGCGATCTCCGCTGATGATCCGCTTTCCGGCGCGCGCCCCGCCATTAGAAACCAAAGAGTCATGCCTAACGAGAACAAATCGGTGCGCACATCCATCGGTTCCTCCCGAAGTTGTTCGGGGCTGGCGAAGAGCGGCGTGCCCAGGAACCGAGCGCCGTCCGCGGACTGATCGTCGCCAAACGAACGTGTCGCGCCGGGAACGCTCGGTTGCACCAAACCGAAATCGATCAGCTTCGCAAAAGCCGGCCCATCGGGCGCGGTCAGCACGATGTTGGACGGCTTGAGATCTCGGTGGATGAAGCCGGCCGTGTGCGCGCACTTGAGCGCGCCGGATATCTGTTGGGCGATCTCGATCGTTCGCCGCAACGGCAGCGGCCCGTTTTTCGTTACGTAATCAGCCAGGCTGCCGCCGCCGCAGTATTCCATCGCGTAATGCAACACCCCATCCATCTCGCCAAAGTCGTAGAGTCGCGCGATGTGGGGATGCGATAGTTTCGCCACCGCGCGCGCTTCTGTGAGGAAGCGTTGGCGCACCGCGGCGTCAGCCACGTAGCGCTCGGTGATAATTTTAAGCGCAACGATCGTGTCGAGATAGCAATGGCGCGCCTGATACGTCCGCCCAAATGTGCCTTTGCCTAACAGTACCGGGCGGCCCTCGGAGTCGTTCATGACCTCGAAGTTGCCAAAGCGCACCTTTTCGGTCACTTTTTCCCCTGGGGAGACGAGCAGTTTACCGGGCATTAGGACCCGCAATTTACCATGGCGCGGCTGGTTAGCCAAGCTATTTGTGCGCACCGACCCCTGGTTGCCGCAGTAACATGTATCGCCGCCTGCGAGAAAGCTTCCAGATCGCCCGCAAAACCTGTAGAAAAAGCCATTGGATGGCCATCATTGATAACCTGCAAAAAATTTCTGACACGGTTTGGGAATTGCCTTCGAGTTACAAGGAAGGCATGCGCGTGCCGGCTCGGATCATCGCGACGGAAAAGCTCGTGCGCGACATGGACGAAGTAGTTTACCAGCAGATCAGCAACGTCGCCACTTTGCCCGGCATTACTCGCTACGCGCTCTGCATGCCCGACGGTCATAGCGGTTACGGATTTCCGATTGGCGGCGTCGCGGCAATGGACGTGCATGAAGGCGGCGTCATCTCACCCGGCGGCATCGGGTTCGATATCAACTGCGGCATGCGCCTCGTCACCACGAATCTGACGCTGGACGACGTGGAACCGCATTTAAAAGAAATCGTCGATCTTCTATTCCATCGCGTGCCGGCCGGGGTCGGCAGTCACGGCTTTCTCAAATTATCGCGCAACGATTTTCGCGAGTTGGTTGAGCGAGGCGCACGCTGGTGCGTCGAACATGATTACGGCTGGAACGAAGACCTCGAACTGACCGAGGAGAACGGCTGCATCTCCGGCGCCGACGCAGCGAAAATCAGCGAACGCGCAATCGACCGCGGCTGTAATCAAGTCGGCACGCTTGGCAGCGGCAATCATTACCTGGAAGTGCAGGTCGCGCGGCCAGAGGACGTGCGCGACAAGGAGCTCGCGGCAAAATTCGGAATCACAATTCCAAACCAAATCGTGGTGATGTTCCACTGCGGCAGCCGCGGTTTCGGACACCAAGTCGCAACCGATTATCTCCAGACGTTCTTGAAAGTGATGGAGCCTAAATATGGAATCAAAATTTTGGACCGGGAGCTGGCTTGCGCGCCATTCGACTCGCCGGAAGGTCGCGATTATTTCGCCGCGATGAAATGCGGGCTCAACATGTCATTTGCGAATCGGCAGGTGATTCTCCACCGCATTCGCGAGGTTTTTTCCGAAGTATTCGGTCGCAGCGCCGAAGATTTGGAGATGCGAATGGTTTATGACGTCTCGCACAACACCGCGAAACTGGAGCGTCACGTTCTTGATGGAAAAGAAAAAACATTGCTTGTGCACCGCAAAGGCGCGACGCGCGCGTTCGGGCCGGGACACAAGGAAGTTGCCGCTCGATATCGCGAGATTGGCCAACCAGTGATCATCGGCGGCAGCATGGAGACCGGCTCGTATCTGCTTGTGGGCACACCGTCGGGCGCAGAAACATTCTTTAGCACCGCGCACGGCAGCGGCCGCACAATGAGCCGGACCAAAGCGCGCAAACAATGGCACGGTAAGCAACTCCAGCGCGACCTCGAAGCACGTGGCATTTACGTCCGCAGCACGTCATGGGCGGGGCTCGCCGAGGAAGCAGGCCCAGCGTACAAAGACATCGATGAGGTAATCGCAGCCACTGAGCTGGCGGGAATCAGCAAGCCAGTCGCGCGATTCACGCCAATTGGGAATGTGAAAGGATGAGGCGAATGACGAAATCCGAAGGACGAATGCCGAAGGAATGTCGAAGCCCGAATAATAAAGCCACAAGCCCCACGCGTTTTAGTTCGTCATTCGTCATTCGTGCTTCGTCATTTTTTGAAATGCTGCGCACACCAATCACGTTAGTCACCGGTCCACTCGGCAGCGGCAAAACGACACTGCTGCGACATATTCTCGCGACACATCCCACGAAGATTGCGATCGTGATGAACGAATTTGGCGAGATCGCCATCGACACGAAAGTCATCGAAGGCAAAAACGTGCGGATCGCTGAGCTTGGCGGCGGGTGTGTTTGTTGTTCGCTCCTTGGGGAATTTGAGGCCGCGATCGGCGAGATCATCGAGAAATTCGTGCCTGAAAGGATCGTCGTCGAAACCACCGGGCTCGCCGAACCCGAAGCGCTCGTGTTCAACATCCAGGAAGCGTTGCCGCAATGCCGCCTCGACGGCGTCGTTTCGGTAATCGACGCTGACATGCTCGTGCGTTTCCCCGAGCTCGGTCATACTACCCGATTGCAAATAGAGGGCGCAGACATTTTGCTTTTGAACAAGATTGATCTGGTCGACGCAAAACAGATCGAGTCGCTCGAAACCAAGCTGCGCGAAATCAACTCGACCGCCGCAATTGTTCACACCGAGCGCTGCCAAATCGATCCGGAACTGTTGTTCGGCATCGGACGCGAAAAAAAAGTCACGCGACCGCAGCATCAGCATCAGTCCGAGTTCGAATCCTTCGCGTTCAGTTCCGATAAAATTTTTTCTCGCGATTGTTTCGAATGTTTCGCAGACAGCCTGCCCGCCAGCGTGGTTCGGGCCAAAGGTTTCGTGCGCTTCGCCGATGGCGCGCAGCTGTTCAACTTCGTCGCAGGGCGCTGGGACTTGGAACCGTTTGAGACCGATCGAACCGAGCTCGTTTTTATCGGGAAAAAAATCGCTGCGGAAAAAGAGGCGATCGTCGGTGCTTTGGAAAAATGCGAAGTTTAGTTCAATGCGTCATTCCGACCGGAGTCGAGGAATCCCGCGATGTAACCTTTAGATAATGCCACGGGATTCCTCCACTTCGCTTCGCTCCGGTCGGAATGACAACTTTTGCTGATGCCCTACAAATTCCTCGAAGAAATCAGCACCGCCGATATCGCATTTGAAGCGACCGGTCGCGATCTGGCTCAATTGTTCAGCGACGCGGCCGACGCAACGATGAACGTGATGATCGACAATCTGGACGCCATTGAGCCGCGCGAAACGCGACACATCGAACTGTCGAACGATGAGATAGACATGCTGCTGTTCGATTTTTTGCAGGAGCTTATTTACTTCAAAGATGCCGAGCGCCTCCTGCTGCGAGCCCGCAACGTTCGGATCCAACAACGAGACGAAAGATATTTTCTAAAAGCGGAAGCTGCCGGCGAACGATTGGACGCGACACGGCATCACCAGCGCGCCGATGTGAAGGCGGTTACGCTTCACAATTTCTCTGTTGAGAAAGCGGACGACAACTGGAAGGCGAGAGTGCTTTTGGACATTTGAGGTGACGCAGGCAATCTTGCCTGCGAGTGTTGATGCGGGCTTCGTTTGCAGAACTCAAACAGGATTGACTGCATCACGTTGCCAAGATGTTTCTCAGCTGGAGGGAGTATTCGTTCTGGTTGAGACGGGCCTTCTTCGGGTTTGCGACAATGTAATTTCGAAAGGCTGCCAGCTCTTTCGCGTCGCGGACGATGTGATCATAAGACTCATCCATCCAAAAACTGGATTTACGATTAAGCAGCTGATTACATTGCTTCGCGCTTACACCCTTGATCCCTTTTAGCACGGCACAAAGGTCGTAAGTGCGTGCCGGAACGATCACCGCATGCACATGGTTCGGCATCAGGACGAACGCATCAACATCGTAACGTTTGCCGTCGAAATACAGCAGACAACGCTCAACTTCCGCCCGCACATCCGGCCGTCGCAGATGGCAGGCCCCCATCCCGGCGTCCAACCATTCTTGTATGTGGCGAACGAACCGCTCCTCATATTCGCGCTGTTCGTCCCCGCTCCACGGTTTCGGATGCCACCGCAGGCAAATCGCGCGCTCCTCCTGCCACTGATGCAACAGCGATTGAGGTAGTGAATCTGCGAGACGAAATGTGACGAAGTAGGTCACTCCGGATTGGCGCCAGTGCGGCAGGCGTCGCCGCGCCACGGACACGTCGGCATATGGATCGAAGCTGCGGAAGGGAACATTTCGGCCGCCGCTCACCGAGTGATGATCATCTCTTTCCGGCATGAGTTCTCAATACGCGATGTCGCATAGGGCATCCTCACTGCGTGGTCAATTTCTCGCAGGCACGATTGCCTGCATCACCCCTTACTTTGGTTCTAGCGCGACGAAGCCGCTGCGACCCTGGCTATAGACGCGGATCAGGATCTTTTCGTTAGGCTTCAATCTTTTGTTGATGGCCACCAGGTCCTTCGCGTTCTTGACAGGCTGCTTGTTTACTTCCTGGATCACATCGCCTTCGCGAAGGCCAGCTTTTGCGGCGGGCGAATCGGAATCAATTTCCGCAATCACGGCTCCTTTAACGTCCTTCGGAAGATTGAGCGCAGTGCGAACGTCATCCGTGATGTCCGCGACCGCCACGCCGCCGAACACAGTGGCTTTTTCAGGCTGCGCCGCTTCTTCGGGAGCTGCCTCGGCGCCTTGCTCGGCTACACCTGCAGGCATTTCAGCAAGGTCGACATTCAAGATTTTGCTCTGGCCCTCGCGGTTGACCTCGACCTGCACTTTTGTCCCGGGCGCCATCGAGCCAATCATCAAACGCAACTCGCGCGCATCACTGACTTTCTTCCCGTTAACCGCTGTAATCACATCGCCGGTTTTGATCCCAGCTTTTTCCGATGGACTTTTCGGTGTGACTTCACCCACGAGCGCGCCGGTCGATTGCCCTTTCAGCTTCATCGCATCAGCCAGTTCGGGCGTGAGCGTTTGCACCGACGCGCCGATGTAGCCGCGCACCACGCGGCCTTTTTCGCGCAGACTCTGCATCACGTCGCGCGCGAGGTTGGCGGGGATCGCAAAGCCAACGCCCTGATTTCCACCGCTTCGGCTGAAGATTGCGGTGTTGATGCCTAACAGCCGGCCTTCAGTATCGACGAGTGCGCCACCGGAGTTGCCCATGTTAATGGCTGCGTCCGTCTGGATGAAATTTTCGTAATCAACGATGCCCATGCCGCCGCGGCCGACGGCGCTGATGATACCCATCGTGACCGTTTGCCTCAGACCAAATGGATTGCCAATCGCGAGGACAATGTCGCCGGCGCGCGCTTTCTCGCTATCGGCAAACGTGATGGCGGGGAGATTTTTCTCGTCGATTTTCAACAAGGCCACGTCCGTGCCCGGATCGGTGCCAACTTTTTTAGCCTTATATTTTCGGAGCTCGGTACCCAGCCCGACCATTATTTCTTCCGCGCCTGAAACCACGTGATTGGCGGTGAGAATGTATCCATCCGAGCTGACAATCACGCCCGAGCCGAGGCCTTGCAGCGTTTGTTTGCCCTGGCGTTGCGGAGATTGTCCCCCGAAAAACTGGCGCAACGTGTCGTCGCCAAAGGGAAAGGTTGTCAGCCCGCGCGATACTGTCTGAGTCGTAAACACTGTTACGACACTCGGCGCGACCTTCTCCACAATCGGCGCGAACGTTGTGATAATTCCCTGCCGCGTCTGCGTAGACTCTTGCGCTGCGACTAAAAACGCACTCGTGTGCAGAATCGTACCAAGCAAGAACACGCGCAGCCGGAGAATTTCTCCATGCATAAAACTTTCTCTTTCAAAAAAGAATCGCACGCTCAACCGCAGCCGGCCCTTTTTGGCTAATTGCGATGCGAAGGTGGAACGCGTTGTCCCTCGGCACACCGTAGTCCGGCGTTTGCAGGACGAAGGCGGCTCAACGCGTTGAAAAACATCTACTGTCTCTGTAGAGGCAGCCGTGTCGGCTGCAATACGATGATTTTCGCAGGCGGCACGCCTGCCACTACAGGATGCGCGATGTCCCCTTAAGCGAAGAACTAGTGAGTGTCTCTCGCGAGTTCTCGCCTCAACAGGTCCAATTAGCCCCTAGGCCCTACGGGCGAGGCGGTGGCGTCGGTCGAGGCCGCGGTGTTGGAGCAGGCCTCGGCGTAACGCTTGGAGTTCCGGTCGGTGTAGGCGTCGGCGACGGCGGAACTGTCACAGTCGGCGTTGCTGTTGCAGTCGGAGTTCCAGTAGGCGTCGCCGTTGCTGATGCCGTTGCTGTCTGACTTGCTGTTGCTGTTGCCGTTGCTGTCGCTGTCGCGGTGGGAGTGGGAGTTGGTGAACCCCCGCGGCGCAGAAGATTTCCATCGACATCAACGGTGTGACGCCATCACTGGCATAGCCGCCTGACAGCCAAATCCTGGTTGTGCCATCTGTATCGGTGGGGAAGTTGCGCCGGGCAGTGTTGAATGGCACACCAAGCGACCACGTGTTAGTGCCCGGATCATAGATGTCCACCTCGGTGGAGGGATTGGGCGCGACTCTGCCGCCGCCCATGACATACATCTGACCATTGAAGTTAAGTGCCCGCGTCTCGCCTGTAGCCCTCGGTATCGCTGCGATTGTGCCGATGGTGTTGCCTATAGGATCGAAGCTGAACGAGTTGGTGGTGTCCACCACCAGACCTCCCTGAAAATCCGATGCCCCTCCCACGTAGATGATGCCACCGATAGTGCATGTTGGGGCATACATGATCCCTTCGGGCGTGTTCACTTTCTGTGTCCACTTGGAGCCTATCGCAGCAGTGGGATCAAACTCCCAGATCTCATTGGTGGACGCGACGAGGATGTTAAACCCGCCCAGTATGTACAGCTTGTCGTTATGCACTGCAAATCCACCTGGCAAGATTGTGCCTGCGGCATCGCCAGGCCAGTTGTCTGCACCGGGTTACTAGTGCTGTGCGCCGACGCGTTCTTCGGCTGCAAACCGGCAACATGCAAAGCCTGTAGTCGCACTCAGCATGATTCGGGAACGGGTTTCGTCGTGGGAGATACGGGCACGATTTTAAAGACCACCGATCTCGGGGCGACATGGGCGCCACTCGTATCGGGGACAACCACAACCTTGCACGGTGTTTACCTTTTTGGTCCTGACGAAGGGGTTGCTGTTGGCGAGCAGGGACTGATTCTGCGCACGACTGATGGTGGGGCTATCTGGCAAGCTGTTGGAAGCGGTGTTAAGGACAACTTTAGATCAGTCTCTTTTAGCGGGGTAAACGGAGCCTGTGGTGGCGACTCACAAACCCATTCTCTACTCGACGGACTCAGGCGCTTCGTGGCAGATCAGTCAAGGCGGGTTTTTTGGCGGCGGCTTCCCGGGCGCTCACATGCAAGGAGATACGCGCCATTCAAGTTGTTCGTTGTTCCTGAGCTAACAGGGTACCATTGGCCAAACACGCTGAAGCTGAACAAAAAAACGAGTAACGACATAAGATGAAATGCTTTATAGCTACCCATAATCTACTCCCTTTGGTCAGTGACTGAGCTGTTCGGTCGAAGGACCAAAGCGGCTACTTTTTGTGGCGGCTGATTTCTTCCAATAACTCGATTTGGATCTGCTGAATCTCAAATAGGCGATTGTATTGCCGGCGCAGCAGGTGATCGATTTTCTCGTGCAAATGTCGAATCTCGAGTTCGGCCTTAAGGTTGATTTTGTAGTCGTTCTCCGAGCGCAAACGATCGCGCAGCTCGGCGCGATTTTGACTCATCATGATGATTGGCGCCTGCATCGCGGCGAGACATGAGAGGATCAGATTCAGTAGAATGAACGGATAGGGGTCGAACCCGCGGTTGAGGAGCAGAGCGGCGTTCAAAACGATCCAAAGCACAAGGACGACGCCAAAGAGGATGATAAATCTCCAGCTGCCGCCAAACGAGGCTATCTGATCGGACAACCTTTCGCCGAAAGTGAGCTTCCTCTCGAATTGCTCCTCGATGTTGCTCGCGAGGATTTCATGTTGGTGCAAACTCTCGATGACTTCATTGTCGAGCACGGAAAGCTCGCCAATCTCGTCTTCCAACACCTCTTTAATGTAGTCCTTGCGGAAGTCGCCCAAATCATCGAGGCAGATGAACCCTTTGCTGTCCAAATCGGGCAATTTCTTCTTGATGAACTCGAGAAGCGACGGCCGAATCAATTCCGCGATCATTCCGCTGTTCGGCGACTTCGGCTTTTTACAAACCTGGCAAATCAACGGTGCGGTGCTCATCGGAATTCGGTGGTGAATTAAACTGCTTCTGAGCGGCTTGTCGATTCCATCTTGAATCAATGATTGTCAATCCTAAGCTCCCGCGATGGAAGAATCGGAAGTACCTCTCGAGCATTTGCACGAACACGTGAAGGAAACGGCAGAACACAGCGGCGCCCCATGGATTTCATGGGTGGCCTTGAGCACCGCTATCCTGGCGGTTCTGGCTGCAATCGCGGGACTACTCTCCGGGCGATACGTGAATGAGGCGATGATGAACCAAATCGAAGCGTCCGATCAATGGAGCTATTACCAGGCCAAGAGCATTAAAGCTTCGGTGCTTGATGCAAAGATGTCGCTCGCCGGCACGCCTAACGAATCGGACCAATCAAAGCGCGATCGGTACGAGAAAGAGCAAGAAGAGATCAAATCGGAAGCGGAGCACAAGGAAGCCGCGGCGAAATCAAACTTTCACAAGCACGAAATCTTCGCGGGCGGCGTGACCATGTTCCAAATCGCGATTGCCACCGCAGCAATCTCCGCTCTTACAAAACGACGCCGGTTTTGGATCGTAAGCTTGCTTTTCGGGGCAGCCGGCTGCGCTTTTCTCGTCCTCGCCGCGTTTTCGAGGTAGGGGCGATTGACCCGTTTGACTTCGCTCAGGCCAGCCGTTCCTTTGAGCCACCATCTAGCAATTGGGATCACCCGAAAGCCCCCGCTCGCCAAGCCAGGACAAATGACGTCGCGTGCGTGCGACGCGTTTGAGACCGAATGGTTCGATCGTTTTGCTTTGAATGTGTTCAACTGCTTGTTCTACCGAATCGGTCGCGTAGATCAGGTTAAGGTCGGAAGGCGCGATCATTGCGCGTTGCGCCATTTTATCGATGAAGCCGATCAGCTCCCTCCAATAATCGGTTCCCATGATCACGATGGGAAAATTTTTGATCTTCGCGGTTTGAATGAGGGTGAGCGCTTCGAACAATTCATCGAGCGTGCCCGCGCCTCCGGGCATGACAACGAACGCATAGGAATATTTAACCAGCAGCGCCTTACGGACGAAAAAATAATGCAGCCGCACGCAGCGATCGAGATAGGCGTTCGCTGGTTGCTCCGACGGCAGCTCAATCGTGCAACCCACAGAGCGGCCACCAGCTTCTTTGGCGCCGCGGTTTGCCGCTTCCATGATGCCGGGGCCACCGCCGGTCATCACAGTGAACCCGAGGCGCGCGATGGCAGCGCCCATTTTCCTGGCTAGCTCGTAATGCGGATCGTCGGGCTTAATTCGTGCTGAGCCGAATACAGTTACGCACGGACCGACGAAATGGAGTGTGCGAAACCCGCGCAGGAAATCGCGCATCACTCGCAGCAGCGTGAAAAATTCGGCGAACCGTGAACGTGGCCCTTCAAGGAAAATTTCGTCGGCGCATTCCGGAGGCGTCGTTAAGGCGGAACGCGCCGCGGCAAGCGGTTCGGTGACAGAATCGTCCCGGTTCTCCACGAGAGTTGGATTAACCCGGTGCACCAGAGCGCGCAAAGCTAAATACAAGAATCTCGATGTGTCGTACGGTCGCCACCGGAAACAACATCGCTCGCGATTCGACGACCTCTTTTCAGCCAACGTCGCGCCCAAGCGTATTCCGTAGCAAGAATTGCGAGGCCCACCGGGATAACGATGAACGCCGGCCCTGGCAAAACCAGGAGCGCAATGCCGATCAGCAGTACGGTTACTCCAACCACGGAGACGATCACACGTTTAACAATCTTGATGTTCTCAACATTCCAAACGCTCAAAAGGCGTTTCATCCAACGTGGAGGAGTGATCGGCCGTTTCATGATGCGAGCGCGGTGTCATCAGATCGTCCGTCGCAAGTAAATTGGATCGATCGTTGGCAGGGACAACAAGGCTTCAAAAGCTAAATCATCTCCGCGACTCGAGAATGAGTGGGCAACCCCACATCAGCTGTAGAGCAGTCGATTGCTCGGCTACGAAGCCGCCGCTCGTCGAAGCGCCCTGCGTAAACGATCGAGAAATGGAATCTGTGTCGGCTTCATTTTTTGGAGCGCAATCGCTTCGGTGAAAAATTCGGCGCGATCAATTTCTGGAAATTCCTTCAGCTTGCCTGAACCCGGCGGCCATTCGATCTCGAACAAATTTGATTTGGGTTCGAATGATTCTGGCAAATCGCCTTCGAACGCCCAGCCGTGCACAGTTTTGCCGCCTTTTTGTATGATGGAGCCGAGCTCAATGTAGTCCCGAACGGTTTTGGGTCGGAATCCGACCTCTTCTTCGAATTCAATCTGAGCCCGCGTCAACAAATCTTCTCCTGGAGCCGCTTCACCTTTTGGGATTGTCCATGCGCCGTCGTCTTTGCGAGTGAAGAACGGTCCGCCGGGATGCGCCAGCAGAACTTCCAATTCGTTGTTCCTGCGCCGGAACATCAGTAGACCGGCGCTGATCCGGCTGCGCGAAGATTTTGAGTTTTCCGGCACGGCATTATTTTACACCGGCAACGCGCTCGCCGCCTTTTGTAACGGCCGCGTGGTTTTCCTTTTTGTCGCCCCAGAGATGAAGAGTGTAAGTGAAAACAATGTAGCCGAATAGATCATGCTTCGGACTATTATTGACATAGAGCGCGGGATTGAACTGGAAATCGCGTGTAACGTTGCAGGTGAAGCCAATGGTCGAAGAGTTTTCAGAGCCGCTTTGGAAATCCACCTGCACCCGCCACCTCTCATTGAAGTCGTAGGCATAGCCGAGGATTGCTTCGTTTTTGTAGCCGGCATGAATGGCCCCCACGGCTATTTTGTGATGTTCTCCCCAATAACCAGCCTCGATATACGGCTGAGGATCTACGTCCAGGTGCGGCGACCAATTCACGAACCCGACGGAAAGAAGATAAGGCTCTTTCGTTAGCAATCCGATTTCAGTTCCGAATATCCATTCGTCCGGTTGGAATCCGCGAAATACTGCCACCTCAGCCCATTTTGTCAGACCAAGCTCCGCCTGCAATTGATATGGATTTGCAATACGCTTGTCTTGAATTTGAAAACTCAAGGAGAGATCCCCTTCTCCTTGCAAATCTGGCGTCACGATTTGACTCAAACCTTTCGTCGTAGCGAAAGACGGGGAGCCGCTCAAAAGAAGAACGATCATCACCACGATGAACGTCATGAAGCTGATTGGCTCTTTGCTTACCGCCCGTTTATGCAAAGCGATCAACATATCTCCGCGAGTAAAACGGTTGCTCAGGAATTTGTCGATTCCGTGTTGAACGCGCGCTGGTCGATTTTAAGGTTGCGATAATGCGCGTGCTCGCCATCGACGCTTCTCTTCGCAACACCGGCGTGGCAATTGTCGATGCAAATAATGGCAAACCACGTTCTGTCTATTTCGGGACGATTCACAACGCCAGTTCGATGCGTTCCTCATCCTGTCTGGTCGCCATCCGCGATCGGCTGGTTCAACTCATTCGAAAACACGAACCGGATTGTTGCGCACTCGAATCGGTTATTTACGTGCAAAGTTATAAGACGGCGATTGTCCTGGGAGCCGCCCGGGGAGCGGCCATTCTTGCTGCGGCCGAAAACGCCTTGCCCGTATTTGAATATTCACCGAGGCGAATCAAACAATGCACGGTTGGGCGCGGCGCAGCGGGAAAAAATCAGGTCGCGTTCATGGTGCGCGCGCTTCTCGGTTTAACGGAAACGCCGGATGCCGACGCAGCGGACGCGCTGGCGATCGGGCTGACTCACCTGCGCTCGCAAGAGGTCGCGAGCTTAGGCCTCCCGGGAGCAACGCAGATATGAACGCAGCGGTTATTGATCTTCACGTGCATTGGCTTGGCCGGACGGACTTCGCTAATGCTCTTGCTTTGCAGGAAGAAATTGTCGCGAAAAAACGAGAAGATCCTTCCCATCTGGACGAACTGCTCTTGCTCGAGCATGAGCCGGTTTACACAATCGGGCGCACGCCTGATCAATCCAGTTTACTCGGCGCTGCGCATCTGCCGCATCCACATTTCGCGATCAACCGTGGCGGTCAGGCAACGTATCACGGACCCGGCCAACTGATGGGGTATCCGATTATCGACTTGCGCCGGTATGGTCAGGATTTGCACAGATATTTGCGCTGGCTCGAGCAATTGCTCATCGAACTTCTCGGTGAGTACGAAATTTCAGGCTTACGGCGTGAGTCGCTCACCGGAGTCTGGATCGGCGACCGCAAAATTGCTTCCATTGGCGTAGGTGTTCGCCATTGGATCACCATGCACGGCTTTGCGTTGAACGTGTGCGGCGATCTTTCGCCTTTTAATCAGATCGTTCCCTGTGGCATTAACAATGTCGCAATGACATCGATGGAAAAGGAGACAGGCCGGGCTTTTTCAGTCGCTGAAGTCGCCGCGTCGCTCGAGAAATTGGCGCTGGCCATGATTAGCGACTTGCGCAGCGCGCCAGAAGCAGAACCAATCAGTGTAAGAAGCAACGAACATGATTCCGCTCGAAGACAATGTCGGTGACATCGTTGGAAAAGCGCAACGCGGTTTGGGCATTTCCGATTCTGAACTGGCCGAAAAAACGCGCGTCAGTTCGGAAACAATCCGCAAGCTGCGCGACGGCGATTTCGACGAACGCGCTCTTCTAAATGTTGCGCCCATCCTTGGCCTTAACGGGCAAGCACTTCGCGAACTCGCCAAAGGCGAATGGTATCCTGAAAAAATCGAAGGATGCGACGGACTTGCGCAATTCAATTCAGATTACCAGGGCATGGCTGTTAACGCCTACCTCGCGTGGGACCCGGCGAGTCGCGTTGCAGCGGTGTTTGATACTGGCGGCGATTCCAGTGAAATGGTCCGCTTTGCGAACCGCCACAAACTGAATGTGCAACTCATTCTGCTTACGCATGCTCACGCCGATCATGTCGCAGACCTGCCGCGCCTCCGTGAAGAAACCGGCGGAGATGTTTTTACCCCAGCGCGGGAACCAGTTCCTGGCGCGGAGCTAATTGACGAGGGAAAACGTTTTCGGCTTGGCAATCTGCAAATCGATACGCGACTGACCTGGGGTCATTCCCCGGGCGGAATGACATATGTCGTTATGGGTCCCGCGCGCCCGATCGCAATTGTTGGCGACTCGCTTTTTGCCGGATCGATGGGCGGCGGAAACGTGTCTTACCACGATGCCTTACGAAATAATCTCGAAAAAATCCTAACGTTGCCGGACGAAACGATCATTTGCCCGGGACACGGCCCGATGACCACGGTCGGCGAGGAGAAGCAGCACAATCCGTTCTTTGCTGGCAAAGTTTGAAATCATGAACATCGGTTTTGTTGGAGTCGGCCGGATGGGCGCGAATATGGCGCGCCGATTGAAGGACAGGCAGTTTCACGTTACGGCTGTTTACGACACGAATCGCGCGGCAGCTACGTCGCTTGCCAGCGAGCTCGGCTGCGCGGCTGCGCAAGATCTGTCCGAAGTCACTGCAGCATCTGACGTAATCTTCACGGTTGTAACCGACGACAACGCGATGCGAAATATCTTCGCGGGGAGCGGCGATAATCTGCTGGTTAACGCGCGTGGCAAGCTTTTCATTAATTGCGCCACGATCTCGCCGCAGGTCCATATCGAGGTCGAAAAGGAGGCCAACAAAGCCGGCGCGCAAACGCTCGAAGCGTGCATGGCCTCGAGTATTACACAGGCGAGGGAAGGGAAGCTTTATCTGATGTGCGGCGGAAGCGAAGACGCATTCCGGAAAGCCGAACCGATTTTGAAGGAGCTTGGTTCAGTTGTGCGCTTTGTCGGTAAAGCTGGCGAAGCCGCGAAGGTGAAAGCACTCGTCAACATGGTGATGAACATAAACACCGCGGGTCTGGCCGAAGGACTCGCGCTTGGCGCCGCGCTGGGTCTCGATCTGGAAATGTTGAGAAAAGTATTTTCGCAGACCGGCGCGGCCTCGCGCGTACTCGAAACCGATGGCGAAGATATGCAAAACCGCGAGCACAGTTGCTTTTTCTCCGCTGCGCACGCGGCCAAAGACAGCGGCATCGCTCTTGAGCTGGCGCGCAGCCTTGGTCTCGATTTACCGCTGGCGCGCGCGACGAAGGAACAATACGACCGCATGGTCGCCGAAGGCTTGGGTGAGCTCGACAAATCCGGCATCGCCGAGCTCGCCTTCAAAGATCGCCATAAACATTCCGGCGATCGTGTGTGATTCAGCGCGAAAACCATTACGGGAGCGCTGTTCTGGAAAAACTAAGGCGATCACCTTTCGGTCGTAAATTCCATTCGGTTAGTGTTGGACAGCGTCCAATCGGCTGATGCTCCGCCTCTGATGGTCCAGCCGAAGCTATAAAGCGAAAAA
>Ga0307278_10000332_pt1 | contig 23908 bp, 21 predicted proteins | sample ER_DNA_117_FD_194482 | JGI IMG/M metagenome (GOLD analysis project Ga0307278, IMG submission 194482) | Bulk soil microbial communities from the East River watershed near Crested Butte, Colorado, United States - ER_DNA_117 | ecosystem: Environmental > Terrestrial > Soil > Floodplain | place...
CGGGGTTGCCGGCGGAGGAGAGGCAACGGCGGGGCGGGCAGAGCTGGGTGATGGTCTCGTACGCCTTCACGTCGTAGTAGCGGCCGAGCAGGGTGAACAGGTTGTCGGGGTACTCGGTGTAGGAGGGGGCCAGGGCCTCGGCCGGGTAGCGGCCGGTCAGCATCGCCGGCAGCGCCCAGGGCGTGTACCCGGCCACGCCGGTGGCGTTGCGGTACCAGGTCGACTCGTCGGCGAGCGCGGCGAAGTTGGGGTAGACGCGGCGGTCGACGCGGCCCTCGGCGTCGAGCAGGCTGCTGAGCGGGAACTCGTCGAGCAGGATCATCACCACCGGCGGCCGGTCGCCGGTGGCCACGGCCGGCGGGTCCGGGGCCGAGCTGGCCCGCGCCGGCAGGACCAGCGCCGAGGTCGGGGAGACCAGCAGGAACACCAGGGCGAAGGCCAGCGGGGCCGGGGTCAGGTAGCGGAGCCACAGCCGCGGCCAGGACCGGCCGGCGTACAGCACGCCCCCGAGCAGGCCGCCGGCCGAGGCGACCACGGCCAGCAGGGGGCCGCGCAGGTCGGTGGTGGCCTTGACCACCTCGACGGCCAGCAGCGTGAGCAGCGCGGTGACGGCGGCCAGGTGCAGCAGCCGCCCGGCGGTTGCGCTGGCCAGCCCGGCCAGCGCCTCCACGACCCAGATGCCCAGGGCCGGCAGCACCGTCACCCCGGCGACCAGCAGCAGGATGTCGAGCCGGTCGGCCCGGCGGAACAGGAACAGGTCGGGGCTCCGGCCGGTGACGTCGAGCACCGGCTGGGCGATGGCGAGGCCGGTCAGCGCGAACAGCTCGGCCAGCGCCCACAGGTCGACCCGGGACCAGACCGGCCCCCGGCGCCGTCCCTCGGCTCGTCGGCGTCCCAGCACGGCCCGAGTTCTACACCACGGGGCGCCGGGGCGGCAGCCTCACCCCCGGGCTGCGCCGCTCGCGTCGGGGGGGACGGTGACCCGGGCCGCGCGGCGTTCGCCGTCGAGGGCGCGCAGGGCCCGGGTGAGGGTGGGGACGTGGAGCTCGCGCTCGCCCCTGGACCACATCAGCTCGAGCGCCTCCAGCAACGCCCTGGCCTCGGTGGCCAGCGACTGGGCGGCGCGCAGGCCGGCGTAGGTGTGGCCGCCGCTGCGGGCCGGGTTGATGCGGGCCAGCAGGTCGACCACGGCCAGGTAGTGGTCGATCAGCGAGCACTCGGCGTCGGTCAGGGCCGGCATCCGGGGCCGGTCCGGTGTCCGCGGCCGTTCCGGGAGCATGGTGTCAGCCGGCCGCGGCGGCCCGCTCGAGCTCGGGGACGACCCGGCGGCCGGTGAGGATCTCGTCGACCAGGCCGTACTCGAGGGCCTGGTCGGCGCCGAGGATGAAGTCGCGGTCGGTGTCCCTGGCGATCTTGTCGACCGGCTGGCCGGTGTGGCTGGCCAGGATCTGGTCGACCATGGCCCGCTGGCGCAGGATCTCGCGGGCCTGGATGTCGATGTCGACCGACTGGCCCTGGGCGCCGCCGTGGGGCTGGTGGAGCAGGATGGTCGAGTGGGGCAGCGCGTACCGCTTGCCGGGCGTCCCGGCGGCCAGGATCACCGCGGCCGCCGACGCCGCCCAGCCCAGGCAGGTGGTGGCCACGTCGCAGCGGATGTAGCGCATCGTGTCGTAGATGCCGAGCAGGGCCGTGACCGACCCGCCGGGCGAGTTGATGTAGAGCTGGATGTCCTTGTCGGGGTCCTCGGACTCCAGGTGGATGAGCTGGGCCATGATCAGGTTGGCGCTGGTGTCGTCGACCGGGGTGCCGAGGAACACGATCCGGCCGGCCAGCAGCCGCGAGTAGAGGTCGAAGGAGCGCTCGCCCCGGCTGGTCTGCTCGACGACGACGGGCACGAGGTTCGACATGGGGCCTCCAGCGGCGTCGGTCCGACCGGGAACGCCGGTCCCTGCGCCGCCAACCTGCCACAGCGGGAGGCCGCCGGGGCCGGGTTCCGCTCTGGGCCGACCCGCTGTCGGCGGAGCCGCCGCCCGCCCGGCCGGGTCAGGCGTGGTTGAGGTGGCCGCCGGCCAGGGTGACGGCGGCCTCGACGGTCGCCCGCAGCCGCTCGGCGCTGCAGCCCTTGGGCAGGTAGGCGACCGCGCCGGCGGCGAACGCCTGGCGCTTGAGCTCCGGGCTGTCGAAGGCGCTGAACATCACGATGGCCGTCCCGGGCGCGACCTCGCGCAGCAGCCGGGTCGTGTCCAGGCCGTTCAGGACCGGCATGGACAGGTCCATGAGCACCACGTCGGGGTCCAGCTCGGCGGCCACGGAGGTGGCGTCGGCGCCGTCGGTGACCGCCCCGACCACCTCGAAGCCGGACAGCTCCAGCATCCCGACCAGCGCTTCCCGCAGCATCAGGTGGTCGTCGACCACCAGGATCCTGACCCGCCTCATGACAGCCCCCCTCTGCTCGGTCCGCCGAATCCTAGGGGATCCGCGTGTTCGGCTCCAAACGGAGAAAGCATCGAAATGCCGCGGGCAGCCCGTTCGAGTGCGGCCGGGGTCGCCCTGACCAGGGCGATCGCCGCCGCCCACCGCGGCGACCGGCGCCGCCCAGCCGGACGTTCCCGACGACTGCGCCTGCCGACGCCCCCGTGACCGGTTTGTAACCTTGCCCGGGCGGCTGGCGGCTGTTCCCCGGCGATGGCCCCGGGCGCGGGCCGGCCGGCTCCCGGCAGCGGTCCTGACCTGCGGCGCCGGCCCTCCTGGGCCATCGGCGGGCCTGGTCGGCGGGCCCGTGCGGTGCCCTGACCGCACTATGTAGCTCTCTCGATGGGCGGCCTCCGGGACCCCTGACGACAATCCCGGCAACCTGGGCAGTCTGGCCGGGCGGGGGGAGGTTCATGTCGGGGTTGTGGTCGCCTGCCGGCGGGGTTCCGGACCGCCGGCCCCCGTTCGGGGTCTGGGTCGGGGAGCCGGCGCCGGCGTCAGCGCCGCCGGTCCCGGCTGCGGTCCCGGCGGTGGCGCCGGTCCGGCCCGGCTGGCGCCGCTCGGCGGCGCTCGTGGCGGCCGCCGCGACCATGGCCGTGGCCATGGTCGTCGCGTCGGTGGCGGCCATGGTGGACCGGCTGGGGGCGGCCACGCCGCCCAAGCCGGTCCCGGTCGCCGTGCCGACCCTGGACAGCCTGAACGCGGCCATCGGCCGCGGCGAGGTGTTCCTCGGCGGGCTCTACAAGCCGCTGGGGCGGGCCGGGGCGGTCCAGTCCGAGCACTACGGGCTGCCGATCCGGGTGCGGTTCCCGGCCACCGGGCGCTGGGTGCTGCTCGGTCAGGGCGACGGCGGCCCCTGCCGGGCCGGGGACTGCCCGGCGGCGACCCGGATCCGCAGCCTGGCGTCGTCCTATGCCGCCGAGGCCTACGAGCTGACCTTCTCCACCCCGGCCACCGAGGACGGCCTGCGGCTTCGGGCCAGCGTCGACTGGGGCGGCGGCGGCGGCCGCTACCAGGTCCGGGTCGCCGCCCTGGCCTTCGACGACCCGTCGTCGGCGGCCGAGGTCTGGCTGGACGACGTCCGCCTCGGGAGCTTCCAGCCGGGTCCGGACGCCGCCGCCCAGCCGGCCCTGCGGCGCAGCTTCGCGGCCGCCGACGTCGGCCACCTGCGCAGCCTCCGCTACACCATCCGGCACGCCTCCCAGCTGGCCTGGCTGCACGCGGTCAGCCGCCAGGACACGACCCGCTCCTCGGCGCTGGCCCGGTTCATGCTGGCGGCCGGGTTCGTGCCCGGCAAGGACCTCAGGGCGGCCATCTTCGGCCGCGGCCGCGACGAGCCGACCGACTTCGGCTACCGCCACGAGCCGTTCCTGGACGCCTACGGCGACTGCCGGCTGGACCCGCCGGCCACCCCGCGGGCCTATCCCTACCGGTCCAAGGCGTGCGTTGCCGACGTGCGGCCGTACCTGCTGGCGGCCCGCTACGACACCCTGCTGCCGGCGATCGAGGCGCTGCAGGCCCTGAACCGCGGCGAGTCGCCCGACAGCCGCTACCGGGACCAGTCGGCGCTGCTGCCGATGGCCACCACCTCGGCCGACCGGACCGCCGACCAGCTGGAGGGCCACTTCGACACCCTCGGCTTCGGGATCCCGCGCTGCTCCCCGCTCGGCTGCGACCGGGTCCGGGCCAGCGCCCTGCGGACCTTCGCCTTCGGGATGCTGGAGACCGTGCTCGGCTACCGCAACGGCGAGGTCGACCGCCGCGCCTACGCCGACGCCGTGGCCGGCCTGGCCCTCAGCGTCCAGGTCGGCGACGACGGCGTCGTCCGGGCCGCCGACCGGGTCCTGTACCGTCCGGCGCTGCGGGGCGGTATCCTCTCCTACTGGGACCGGGACCGCCGCTACCTGAAGCCGAGCGGCCTCGCCCAGACGGTGGCCGACCACTTCAACATGCCGCCCGAGTACCTGGGCCCCCGCCCCACCGACAGCGAGACCGGCTTCGACGCCTACGCCTTCCTGGCCCTGTACCGCTGCGCCCGGTACGGGGTCGGCTGCCAGCTGGTCGGCGCCGCCGGCCCCTAGCCGGCGGGGGGCGTCGGCGGGCGGAGCGGCACGTGGACCATCGGCACCCGGCTGTCGATCCAGTCCAGGTCGGGGGCGGCGGCGGTGGCCGCCGGGGTGGCCGCGGACCCGCCCGGCGGGGCCAGCTCGGCCGGGGTCACGATCAGCTGGCGGGGCAGCAGGACCAGGGCGGTGACCCCGCCGTACCAGGAGTGGCGCAGCTGGACCCTGATGCCGTGCTTGGAGGCGAGCTGGGTGACCACGAAGAAGCCGAGCATCCTGGCCAGGGCGAAGTCGATGTCGGGCGGCTTGGCCAGGCGCTGATTGACCTTGACCAGCTGCTCGTCGGTCATGCCGAGGCCCTGGTCCTCGATCTCGACCAGGTAGCCGGCGGGCAGCGGCTGGCCGGCCACCAGGGCCTTGGTGCCGGGGGCGGAGAAGGTGACGGCGTTCTCGATCAGCTCGGCCAGCAGGTGCATGACGTCGGCGGCGGCGTGCCCGGCCAGCTGCACCGGGTCGAGGTGGAGGACCTCGACCCGGGTGTGCTCCTTGACCTCCTCGACCGACGCCTCGACGACCTCGGTCAGGTCGATCGGCCCGCGCCAGCGCCGGGCCGGCTCGGAGCCGGACAGGATGATCAGGTTCTCGGCGTTGCGCCGCATCCGGGTGGCCAGGTGGTCCAGCTCGCCCAGCCCGGCCCGCACGTCGGCCCCGGAGCCGCTGGCCTCCAGCTCCTCGATCACCTCGAGCTGGCGCTCGATCAGGCTCTGGCTGCGCCGGGCCAGGTTGAGGAACATGTCGCCGACGCTGTGGCGCAGGGCCGCCTCGCGGCCGGCGACCCGCACCGCCACCCGGTGCACCGAGTTGAACGCCTCGGCCAGGTGGCCAAGCTCGTCCCGCGAGCCGACCTCGATCGGCGGCGCCGACTCGGCCTCCAGGTCGACCGGCTCGCCCTCGTGCAGCCGCCGGACGACGTTCGGCAGCCGCTGGTCGGCCGTGTCCTGGGCCGCCGCCTCCAGCCGGCGCATGGGCCGGATCAGGGAGCGGGCGGTGATCATCGCCAGGACCAGGGCCAGCCCGAGGGCGGCGGCCAGCAGCAGGCTGTAGAGCAGGGCGCGGCGGTCGGCGTCGCGGCGGACGGCGGTGCTGGTGGCGATCACGTCGGCGCTGAGGCGCTGCTCGACCGCCCGCATCCGGTCCAGCTTGGCGCTCATGGCGTCGAACCAGAGCTGGGGGTTGACGCCGAGCTTCTGGCCGCCCTGGCTCCGCAGCGCCTTGTCGACCAACAGCTCGACCCGGTCGACCTCGGCGCCGGCCACCGTGTCGTCGAAGAGCTCGCGCTGGGCCGCGGTCGCGCTGGTCTCGAACTGGGCCGTGTACAGGTCCTCGGCCGCGTCCAGCGAGGCCAGCTTGGCGTACTCGTTCCCGGCGAAGCGGCCCCTGGCGTAGATGTTCTGGAGCAGGCTGCGCTGGGCGTCGGCGAAGTCCTTGGCCCTGGCCAGGGCGACCGAGGCGGCGACCCCCTTGAGCAGCTCGGCGTCGTTGGAGCGGGGGGCGATCTCGCCGTTGATGTCGAGCAGGTCGCTGATCGTGTCGGTGTACTGCTCGATCGCCAGGCCGGGCCGGTTGAGGGGGCCGTGGCCCTGCTTGGTGGCCGCCGCGAGGTTGTCCTCGCCCTCCTCCTCGGGCCGCTCGATGCCCGGCTCGACCTCCAGGTCGTCGGCCGTGACCGGCCGGTCGTCGATGGTGGCCCGCTGCTCGTCGAGGCGGCTCAGCTCGCTGAGGCCGTACTGGATCTTGGCGGCCAGCACCTGGTTGCCGGCGCCGAGACGCTGGGCGCTGGCCCGGTAGCCGGCGGCGACCGCGTCCAGCCGGTGCCGCTGGGCGGCCAGCTGCGGCCCCCACTGCTTGCGGCGGCTGCCGATGTAGCTGATCGAGAGGCTGCGCTCGGCCTGGAGCTCGTGGACCAGGGGGGCGAGGCCGGCGGCGAGGCGGGCGAAGGCGGTGCTGCGGGCGGCCCGTTCGCTCTCGGCCTGGTTCTGGCGGATGCCGACGAGGGCGAGGACGGCCAGCACCAGCAGGGGGCCCAGCAGGGAGGCGAGGAGCTTGGTCCGGATCGGCCAGTTCTGCATCGTGCTTGTACCTTGCGTACGGCTTGGGGGGCGGCGGCCGGAAGCTATCGTCCGTGTCAAGCGCCCGGCAATGGGAGGATCTGACGACATTCGCCTGGTCAGGCCGGATCTGTCGGCCCGCCGCTGGTGCGGGCCGTCGTAGGGCAAATACGCCAGATCGACCAGGCGCGGCCGGCAACGGTCCGCGCAACGACGCACGCTTGGCCGGGCGGCGGGCGGCGGCTCAGCTCGGACGAGCCGGCACCTGGGCCGGGACGGCGAGGCGGGCCGCGGGCAGGCGCACGACCGCGGTCACGCCGCCGGCCGGGGAGCGGCCGAGCCGGACCCCGAACCCGTTGCGGGCGGCCAGGCGGCCGGCGACCGCCAGGCCGAGCCGGTCCCCGGCGGCGGCGCCCGGCCGGACGCCGCCGGCCAGGCGCTGGTTGGCCCAGGAGAGCTCCTGGTCGGTCATGCCCAGGCCGCGGTCGCTGACCTCGATCAGGTAGCCGTCGCCGTCGGCGGCGCCGGTGACCACGATCGGGGCCGCCGGCGGCGAGAAGGCGGCGGCGTTGTCGAGCAGCTCGGCGAGCAGGTGCACCAGGTCGGCCCCGGCGGCCGCGTCCACCTCGACCTCGCCGGTGGTCAGCAGGTCGACCCGACGGCCGGCGCCCGGCGGGCCGTCGGGCCGGGAACCGCCCGGCTCGGCCTCGCCGACGGCGGCGCGCAGCAGCGCGGCCACCGGCAGCGGGCGGGCCCCCCGGCGGGCCGGCTCGCCGGCCACGGCCAGCAGCGTCTCGGCGGTGCGGAGCAGCCGGTTGGCCAGGTGGTCGACCCCCAGCAGGCCCTGGCGGCGGTGGGGGTCGGGCTCGTCGCGGGCCAGGTCCTCGAGCAGCTGGAGCTGGCGGTCGGCCAGGGCCTGGCCGCGGCGGGCCAGCCCGGGCACCGTCCCGCCGGGCGCCGCTGGCCGCTCCTGATGGCCGGCCGCGACCCGCAACGCCAGCAGGGCCGCGGCCAGGCTCGCCAGCACGGCCGCCGCGGCCAGCGCCAGCCGGTCGTTGACCCGCCGGTCCTGGCGCCCCGACCCGGCCGCCGCCGCCGCGGCCAGGTCGGCGCCGGCCGCGCGCTCCAGCCGCCGCAACGCCCCGGCGCGGGCGGCCAGGCCGTCCCGCCAGCCCTCCAGGGCGCCGACCCCCCGGCGGTTCCCGGCCGGCTCGAGCAGGGCCAGCTCCAGGCCCCGGGCCTGGCGGGCCCCCGGGCCCGCGAGCGCCTGGTCGATCCCGCCCAGCCGGTCGCCGGCGACCGCCCGCACGGCGTTGAGCCCGTCGCGGGCCACCGCCGCCGCCGCGGCCAGCCGCAGCCGCAGCTCCTGGCCGGCGGCCGCCCCACTGGGCAGGGTGGGGTGCTCGGCCAGGAGGGTGCGTTCCTGGCCGGTGGCCTCCTTGGCGTCGGCGACGGCCAGGAGCAGGCGGGCGGCGCGGGCCGGCTGGGGGGCGTCGAGCCGGCCGGCCAGGCCGCGGGCCGCGACCAGGAGGGCGGCGACGGCGGCGTCGTGGTCGGCGGCGACCTGATCGGGCGGGAGCAGGCGCCGGTCGACCTCGGCCCGGAGCACGGCCAGCCGGTCCAGGCGCCCGGCGGCCGCCGCGACCGCCTGGTCGAGCGCCGGGTCGCCGGTGGCCCCCAGCCCGGCCGCCCCGGCCCGGTAGGCGGCCACCACCCGGTCGACCCGCCGGCGCCGCGCCGCCAGCTCCGCCTGGGCGGCCGGGTCCCCCTGGTCGGCCCGGGCCGCCCGGGGGACCTGGCCCGGCCGGCCGGCCCCCTCCCCGGCGGCGGTCAAGGCGACCGCCTGGACCCGCTCCTCCTGGAGCTCGTGGGCGGCGGTGGCCGCCTGGATGGCCACGGCGGCGAGGCGGTGGTCGCCGGCCGCCCGGGCCCGGTCGGCCCAGGCGGCGGCCACCCCGGCCACGCCGAGGAGGGCCGAGGCGGCGACCGGGACGGCCAGCAGCGCCAACAGCTTCGAGCGGATCGACAGGTTTCGGGTCATCTGCGGCATGCTAGGCAGAACCCGTGCCGCTTCCAAGTTTCGGGAGGTTCGCGCCGACCGGCGCGTTCCAGCTCAGGCGCCCTTGTCGGCCCCGGCGGAGCGCTGCTTCTTGGACTTGGTCTTGGTCTTGGTCTTGCCGGCCGGCCGGGGCCGCGGGGACGGCGCCTCGAAGCCCCGCTCGCGCATGCCCCGCTCGATCTCGGCGATGGCCGTCTCCACCACCCGCACCCTGGCGTAGCGCTTGGACTCGCCCTCGATCAGGAGCCAGGGGGCCAGCGGGTGGTCGGTCCGCTCCAGCATGTCCTCGACCGCCTGCTCGTAGGCGCTGCGCTTGTCGCGGTTGCGCCAGTCCTCGGCGGTCAGCTTCCAGGTCTTCAGCGGCTCGGTCTCGCGCCGCTTGAAGCGGCGCAGCTGCTCCTCGTCGGAGATGTGGATCCAGAACTTGAGCAGGATCATGCCCTCGAGCACCAGCGACCGCTCGAACTCGACGATCTCGTCGTAGCCGCGGGTCCACTGCTCGACGGTGGCGAACCCCTCCACCCGCTCGACCAGCACCCGGCCGTACCAGGAGCGGTCGAGCACGGCCATGCCGCCCCAGCCGGGCAGGCTCGACCAGAACCGCAGCAGGAAGTGGTGGCGCTTCTCGTCGTAGGTCGGGGCGGCGAAGGTCGCCACCCGCACGTGCCGCGGGTCCATGGGGGTGACCAGCCGGCGGATGGCGCCGCCCTTGCCGGAGGCGTCCCAGCCCTCGAACAGCACGCACACCGGCGGCCCGAGCCGCCCGTCGCCGAGCAGCCCGCCAAGGGTGAGGCGCAGCTCCAGCAGCCGGTTGGAGGCGGCCTCCAGCCGCGCCGCCTCCTCCTCGCGGCTCAGTCTCAGGCTCAGGTCGAGCTCGTCAAGGCGTCCCATCGGTCGATCCTGGCAGCCTCCACCGGCAACGGGCAAGAGGGAGTCATCGCCGCAGCGCCGCCAGGGCCACGCCGGGGGCGACCGCGTCCGGGTCGACCCGCAGGTCGAGCAGGGCCGGGCGTCCGGCGGCCAGGGCCCGCTCGAAGGCGGCCGGGAACGCGGCGGTGTCGGCGACCGTCTCGCCGGCGGCACCATAGGCCCGGGCGAGGGCGGCGAAGTCGGGGTTGTCGAGGTCGGTGGCGATCACCCGGCCCGGGTAGGAACGCTCCTGGTGCATGCGGATGGTGCCGTAGCGGCCGTTGTTGACCACCAGCACGACCACGTCCAGCCGGTGCTGGACGGCGGTGGCCAGCTCCTGGCCGCACATCAGGAAGTCGCCGTCGCCGGCCACCGCGACCACCGCCCGCCGGGGGTGGACGACCTTGGCGGCCAGGGCGGCCGGCAGGCCGAAGCCCATGGCGCCGCTCTTGGGGGCCAGCTGGGTGCCGTGGCGGCGGAACTGGAAGAAGCGGTGGACCCAGATCGAGTAGTTGCCGGCGCCGCTGGCCACCACGGCGTCGTCGCCCAGGCGCTCGCGCATCGCGGCCAGCGCCTGGCCCAGGTCGACCCCGGGCCCGCCCGCGCCGGCCGGGCCCGTTCCCGGCCACGGCCGCACCCAGGCCTGGTAGTTGGCCCTGGCCGCCTCGGTCCAGGCCGCCCAGGCGCCGCCCCGGACCGGCGGGACCGAGCGCCAGGCGGCCAGGAACGGGGCCACGGCGGCGTTGACGGCCAGGTCGGGCCGGTACAGCCGGCCCAGGGTGGCCAGGCCGGGGTGGACGTGGACCAGGCGCTGGCGGGGGAACGGCGCGTCCAGGAGGCGGTAGCCGCCGGTGGTGATCTCGCCGAGGCGCGGGCCGACGGCGACCAGCAGGTCGGCGGCGCGGACCCGCTCGGCCAGGGCCGGGTTGGGGCTCACCCCGAGGTCGCCGACGTAGCTGGGCGAGCGGTTGTCGAGCACGTCCTGGGAGCGGAACGAGACCGCCACCGGCAGCCGGCTGGCCTCGGCGACGGTCCGGAGGTCGGCCGCGGCGGCCTCGGTCCAGCCGGGGCCGCCGGCCAGCACCAGCGGCCGCCTGACCCCGCCGAGCAGCTCCCGCAGGCGGGCCAGGTCGGCCGGGGCGACCCCGGGGGCGAGCGGCCGGACCGGGCGGGCGTCGCCCACCCGGGCGGTGCCGGACAGCACGTCCTCGGGCAGGGCCAGCACCACCGGCCCGGGCCGCCCCGAGGTCGCCACCCGCACCGCCCTGGCCAGCAGCTCGGGCAGGCGGGCCGGGTCGGTGGCCTCGGCCGCCCACTTGGCCATCGGGCCGAACACCGCCGGCACCTCCAGCTCCTGGAACGCCTCGCGGCCGCGGACGGCCCGCCCGACCTGGCCGACCAGCAGCAGCATGGGGGCCGAGTCCTGGGCGGCGGTGTGCACCCCGACGCTCGCCTGGGTCGCCCCCGGTCCCCTGGTGACCAGGCACACCCCGGGCCGGCCGGTGAGCTTGCCGTAGGCGACCGCCATGTTGGCCGCCGCGGCCTCGTGCCGGCAGGTGATCAGCCGGGTCGGCCCGTCATAGAGCGCGTCCAGCAGGGCCAGGAAGCTCTCCCCGGGGACGCAGAAGGCGGCGTCGATCCCGTTGGCCCGCAATTGGTTGGCCACCATCTGGCCGCCGGTCCGTTGCTGCATGCGGCGGACGATAGCAGGGCGGTCGCGGTCAGCAGCGGGCCGGGCTGCGCTGGCGGCCGTGGGTGACCAGGGCGCCCCAGGTGGCGCGGCCGACCACGCCGTCGGGGGTGAGGCCGTGGGCCCGCTGGAAGGCGACCAGGGCCCGGCGGGTGTGGGGGCCGAACTCGCCGTCGACGGCCACGCACAGCCGGTTGGCGGCCAGCCGCTGCTGCACGGCGGCCACCGCCTTGCTGCGCTCGCCCGGCTCGACCGGCAGCAGGCCGCGCAGGCCGGCCGCCGGCCGGGTCGCCCGGCCGACCAGCCCCGGGCGCCAGATCGAGGCGATGCGGACCGGCGCCCGCCGGTTGGGCGCCTCCACCATCCGACCCGCGCCCAGGTACATGCCGACGTGGTAGATGGTGCGGCGGTCGCTCGTGTCGGTGGCGTAGAACAGCAGGTCGCCGGCGCGCAGCGCCTTCAGCGAGACCTGCCGGCCGGCCCCGTACTGCTGGCGCGAGACCCGCGGCAGGTGCACCCCCGCGGCCCGGTAGGCGGTCTGGACCAGGCCGGAGCAGTCGTAGGTGCGGGGGCCGTCGGCCCCCCAGCGGTACGGCTTGCCCAGCTGGGCGAGGGCGAACCGGACCGCCACCGCGGCCGGAGACCCGGGCGCCGCCGCGGCCTCCTGCCGGCCGATCCCGGCCACCTCGGTGGCCAGCGGCACGAACAGGGCCGCCAGCACCAGCCAGCGCAGCGGGACGGCGAGGCGGCGGGGTCGGGCGCGCAGGTGGCGGGGCGGTGGCGGACATGCTGGCATGCGCTGGCGACGCTCCTTCGCGGAAGGAGCCGGCGGCACCGGTGCAGCCGAGTCGCCGGGTGAGCACCGGACCGAGAGCTCGACGTGGAGGCAACCCTCTCCGGATCGACCGGCAGCACCCGCCCCTTGAGCAGAATCGCCCAACCCCGCATCCGCGGGCACCGTCCGCACCGTCGCCGCCGGCGGTCCAGGGCTGTGGACGGCCGCGAGCACCCCCGTGGGGCGCCGCGACGACCCGGGGTTCGAGTCCGCGCTGTGTGCCGGTCCGCTAGTCGCGGACCAGCTTGCGGTAGGTGTAGCGGTGGGGGCGGGTGGCTTCGGGGCCGAGGCGGCGGAGCTTGTCGGCCTGGTAGTCGGCGAAGTTGCCCTCGAACCAGACCACCCGGCTGTCGCCCTCGAAGGCGAGCATGTGGGTGGCGACCCGGTCCAGGAACCAGCGGTCGTGGCTGATCACGACCGCGCAGCCGGCGAAGTCGAGCAGGGCGCTCTCCAGCGACCGCAGGGTGTCGACGTCCAGGTCGTTGGTCGGCTCGTCCAGCAGCAGGAGGTTGCCGCCCTCGCGCAGGGTGAGGGCCAGGTTGAGGCGGTTGCGCTCGCCCCCGGAGAGGACCCCGACCGGCTGCTGCTGGTCGCCGCCCCTGAAGCCGAAGGTGGCCACATAGGCCCGGGTGGGCAGCTCGCGGCCGCCGACCCGGAAGTGGTCGAGGCCGCCCGAGATGGCCTCGAACACCGTCTGGGACGGGTCCAGGCGGGCCCGGTCCTGGTCGACGTAGGCCAGCCGCACGGTCGGGCCGAGGCGCAGCTCGCCCCCGTCGGGCCGCTCGTCGCCGGTGATCAGCTTGCACAGGGTGGTCTTGCCGGCCCCGTTGGCCCCGATCACCCCGACGATGCCGCCCCGGGGCAGGCTGAACGACAGGTCGTCGATCAGCAGCCGGTCGCCGTAGCCCTTGGTGAGCCCGCCCGCCTCAACGACCACGTCGCCGAGCCGCGGCCCGGGCGGGATCTGGATCTCGTCGAAGTCGATCGGCCGCTCCAGCTCGGCCTCGGCGGCCAGCTCCTCGTAGCGGCGCAGCCGGGCCCGGCCCTTGTCGTGGCGGCCCCTGGGGCCGGCCCGGACCCACTCCAGCTCCCGTTCCAGGACCCGCCTGCGGCCGGCCGAGACCCGGGCCTCGGCGGCCAGCCGGGCCGCCTTGGTCTCCAGATAGGTCGAGTAGTTGCCCTCGTAGGGGTAGGCGCGGCCCCGGTCCAGCTCCAGGATCCAGCCGGCCACGTTGTCGAGGAAGTAGCGGTCGTGGGTGACGGCCAGGACCGTGCCCGGGTACGCGGCCAGGTGCTGCTCCAGCCAGGCCACGCTCTCGGCGTCCAGGTGGTTGGTGGGCTCGTCCAGCAGGAGCAGGTCGGGCCGTTGCAGCAGCAGCCGGCAGAGCGCCACCCGGCGCCGCTCGCCGCCGGACAGGGTGGTCACCTCGGCGTCCCCCGGCGGCAGCCGCAGGGCGTCCATGGCCATCTCCAGCTGGGCGTCCAGGTCCCAGGCGCCGGCCGCCTCGATGGCGTCCTGGACGCCCGCGAACTCCTCCAGCAGCCGGTCCATGTGGTCTGGGTCGGCCTCGCCCAGGCGGGCGCTCAGGTGCTCGAAGCGGGCCAGCAGCGCCCGGGTGGCGGCCACGCCCTCCTCGACGTTGCCGAGCACGTCCTTGGCCGGGTCGAGGGCCGGCTCCTGGAGCAGGATCCCGACGCTGGCCCCGGGGGCCAGGGCGGCCTCGCCGTTGGAGATCGTCTCCAGCCCGGCCATGATCTCCAGCACCGTCGACTTGCCGGCGCCGTTGGGGCCGACCACGCCGATCTTGGCCCCGGGCAGGAAGGCCAGGGTCACGTCGTCGAGGATCAGCTTGTCCTGGTGCGCCTTGCGCACCCGCTGCATCACGTAGATGTACTTGGTCACGGCGGGCATTCTACGAGCCACCGACAACCACAGAGGGAGAGGCGATGCACCCGGCGCTGGAGCAGGTCGACTGGGACCAGGAGGGCGCGGCCGTGGTGGAGCTGCTGGCCGAGCTGGTGCGCTTCGACACCACCAACCCGCCCGGCAACGAGGCCGGCTGCGTGGCCTTCCTGGCCGACACCCTGCGCACCTCCGGGGTCGAGCCGCGGGTGCTGACGCCGGCCCCGGGCCGGGCCAACCTGGTCGCCCGCCTGCCCGGCGGCGACGGGGGAGCGGCCCCGCTGCTGCTCAACGGCCACGTCGACGTGGTCGCGGCCGAGGCCGGGCGCTGGCGGCACCCGCCGTTCGCCGGCGAGGTCCACGACGGCGCCCTGTGGGGGCGGGGCACGGTCGACATGAAGCAGATGGTGGCCATGAGCGTGGCCACCGTCGGGCTGCTGGCCCGGCTCGGGGTGCCCCTGCGGCGCGAGCTCAAGCTGGCCGCGGTGGCCGACGAGGAGGCCGGCTGCGCCGCCGGCAGCGCCTGGCTGGTCGACCACCACCCCGAGGAGGTCCGGGCCGGGCACGCCGTCGGCGAGGTCGGCGGGGCCACCTTCTACCTCGGCGGCCGGCCCTTCTACCCGGTGCAGGTGGCCGAGAAGGGGATCGCCTGGCTGCGGGCGTCGGCCTCCGGCGCCACCGGGCACGGCAGCATCCCCCGCGACGACAACGCCGTGGTCCGGCTGTCGGAGTTCCTGGCCCGGGTCGGCCGGCGCAAGCTGCCGCTGCACCCCTCACCGGAGCTGCGGCGGTTCCTGGAGGGGCTGGCCGGGCTGTCGGGCCGGGCCGGCCGGGCGGCGCTGCCCCTGCTGCTGTCGCCCCGCTGGTCGGAGCTGGTGCTGCGGCGCGGGGTGCGCGACCCTGGGATGGCCCGGCTGCTCAGCGCGCTGCTGCGCAACACCGTCAGCCCGACGGTGGTCCACGCCGGGGCCAAGGTCAACGTCATCCCCGGCCGGGCCGAGGCCGAGCTGGACGGCCGCATCGCCGTCGGTTCCAGCGAGGCCGAGCTGCTGGCCGAGCTGCGCGCCCTGGCCGGCCCCGGGATCGAGCTGGAGCTGCTCGGCCCGGGCCACCCCCCGACCGTCACCCCGCCCGGCGACGAGCTGTTCGACCTGCTGGCCGCCGTGGTGGCCGAGCATCACCCCGGAGCGGTGGCCGTCCCCACCATCACCCCCGGGTTCACCGACGCCAAGTTCTGGTCGCGGCTGGGCATGGCCTGCTACGGCTTCACCCCGATCCGGCTGGAGCCCGGCGACCCCGACTTCGCGGCCATGTTCCACGGCGACGACGAGCGCGTCCCCCTGTCCGGCCTCAAGGCCGGCCTGCGCATGCTGGCCGACGCGGTCGCCCGCCACTGCTGCCGGTGAGCGGCCCAGGCGACGACCCCGCCGGCCCTGGTCGCCCGGGGCCGGGATGCGGCGGTGCTGGAACGGCTCGGCGGGGGCTTCCGCAACCGGGTGTGGGCGGTGCGGGTCGGCGGGCTGGTCGTCCTGACCTGGCTGGAGGGCGACCCGCCGGCCGGCGAGCAGGACTGGCGGCTGGTCGCCGCCGAGCTGGCCCGGCTGCACCGGGACACCGCCGGCCGCCGCCAGCGGCCCGGGTTCGCCTCCACCCGGGAGCTGCTGACTGTCGAGCGTGGTGGCGACGTGGACCTGGGACGAGAGCCGGGTCGACTGCCCCGAGCTCGACCTGGCCTGGCTGCCCCTGGACCGCCTCGGCCTCCTGAAGGAGCCGGCCCGCACCGCCGCCGAGGCCTGGGAGGTCGCCAACGGCTGGACGGTCGAGCCCGACCACGCCCGGCGCCGCCTGGTCGAGCTACGCCGCCGCCTGGGCCAGGACGGCTAGGAGCCGGGGCGGTTGACCAGGGCCGCGGAGGCCATGGTCAGGTACTCGAGCAGGGGGGCGGCCAGCTCCGGGGGCAGGTCCAGGTCCTCGAGGGAGGCGGTCATGTGCCGCAGCCAGGCGTCGCGTTCGGCCGGGCCGATGGCGAAGCGGTGGTGGCGCATGCGCAGGGCCGGGTGGCCGCGGCGCTCGCTGTAGGTGTGGGGGCCGCCCCAGTACTGCATCAGGAACAGGCGCAGCCGCTCCTCGGCGCCGGAGAGGTCCTCCTCGGGGTAGAGGGGGCGCAGGACCGGGTCGGCGGCGACCCGGCGGTAGAAGCCGCCGACCAGCCGCCGGAAGGTCGGCTCGCCGCCGACGGCGTCGTAGAAGCTCGTCGCCTCGGCCATGGCCCCATGATGCCGCGGCCGGCGCCGTCCGGCCGGGAATCCCGCAGAACATGGCGATCCGGAGAAATCGGGGGATGCACGCACCGCGGTTGACTGGTTATCTTTAGCTATGTGGTCTGCCCCCCCGATGGTTCCCTTCGAGGAGCTGCAGCGCACCTTCGCCGCCCGGTACCCGGCGAGCGACCCGCTCGACCTGGGGGAGGGGACGGTGGTGGTGCTCCCCAGCCTGAGCTTCCCCACCGCCGAGCTGCGCAAGATCGTCGGCATCGGCTACTACGAGGAACGGCTGCTGTTCCTGCTGCTGCTGCTGCGCCGGCCCCAGGTCAAGGTCGTCTACCTGACCTCGATGCCGGTCGAGGAGGCGGTGGTCGACTACTACCTGGGCTTCCTGCCCGACCCGGCGGGGGCGCGGGCGCGGCTGCACATGCTGGCCGTCGGCGACCCCGCGCCCCGGTCGCTCACGGCCAAGCTGCTCGACCGGCCCGAGCTGCTGGACCGGGTCCGGGAGCTGTGCGACGGCCCCGGCGGGGCGTTCGTGCAGCCGTTCAACGTCACCGCCAGCGAGCAGGAGCTGTCGGAGCGCCTCGGCCTGCCGCTGTATGGGCCGCCGGCCGCCCTGGCCGGCCTCGGCTCCAAGACGGGGTCGCGCCGGATCGCCAGGCTGGCCGGGGTGCCGGTGCTGGACGGGGCCGAGGACCTGCGCTCGGTGGAGGCGGTGGAGGCGGCGGCCCGGCGCCTGCGCGGCCGGGCCGCCCCGCCGGTCGGGGCGGTCGTCATCAAGCTCAACGACGGCTTCTCGGGCCAGGGCAACGCCGTGGTCGACCTGGGCGGCCTCAACGGCTCGCTGCTGGACTCGCCGGTGGTGTTCTGCGCCGAGGAGGAGTCCTGGAGCTCGTTCGCGGCCAAGATCGCCGAGGGCGGCGCGGTCGTCGAGGAGCTGCTGGACGTCCCCGGCATGGTGTCGCCGAGCGTGCAGCTGCGCATCCTGCCCGGCGGCGAGCCGCTGGTCCTCTCCACCCACAGCCAGGTCCTCGGCGGCCCCAACCGCCAGGTCTACCTGGGCTGCCGCTTCCCCGCGGACCCGGCCTACCGCGGCCAGATCCGGGCCGCGGCCGAGCGGGTCGGCCGCGAGCTGGCCGCCCGCGGGGTGATCGGCTACTTCGGGGTCGACTTCTTCGTCGTCCCCGAGGGCGGCCGCGAGCAGGTCTTCCTGGCCGAGATCAACCTCAGGGTCGGGGGCACCACCCACCCCTTCGGGATGGCCTCGCTGGTCACCAACGGCCGCTACGACGCCGCCGGCGGCCACCTGGTCGCCGGCGGCCAGGCCAAGTCGTACCTGGCCACCGACAACCTCAAGGCGCCGTCGCTGGTCGGCTGCCTGCCCCAAGAGGTGATCGACCGGGTCGACCGGCTCGGCCTGGCCTACGACCACCGCCGCCGCGCCGGGGCCACCCTGCACCTGCTGGGGGCGCTGCGCGAGTACGGCAAGATGGGCGTCACCTGCATCGGCGACTCCCTGGAGGAGGCCAGGCAGCGCTACCGCGAGGTGGTCGCGGCCCTCACCTGAGCCCGATGTTTGCTCCTGCCGCAACGGTGCTAGCGTAGCCGTTCCAGCAGCCGAGCCCCGAGGAGGGCGCGATGAGCGACGGCACCACGCGTGTCGAGGACGAAGACATCGTCACCACCTGGCGCGAGGACGCCAAGGGCCCCGGCTCGGCCCCGACGGCCACCGTCGCCGACCCCCAGGACGCCGACGGCACCGACGGTGACAGCGCCGACGGGGTCGACGGCGACGGCACCGACGGCACCGACGGCGACAGCGCCGACAGCACCGACGGCGACAGCGGCGGCGACGCCGACGGCACCGATGGCGACAGCGTCAGCCCCTAGCACCCCCGCGATCGAGCGCTGCGCCGGGGACCCGGCGGCGTTCGTCCACGACCACTGGGCCAAGGCCCCGCTGCTGCGCCGCGGGGCCGGGCCCGGCGGGTTCGACGACCTCCTGTCGCTGGACGACGTCGACCGCATCCTGTCGACCACCTCGCCGCGGACGCCGCTGTTCCGGATGGTCAAGGACGGCACGCCGCTGCCACCCTCGGCCTACACCAAGTCGGGCCGGATCGGCTCGGTGCCGCTGTCGGACCTGGCCGACCCCGGCCGCATCTTCGACCAGTTCGCCGCCGGGGCCACCATCGTGCTCCAGGGCCTGCAGCGCTACTGGGCGCCGCTGGCCCGCTTCTGCCGCGACCTGGAGCTGTTCCTCACCCACCCGGTCCAGGTCAACGCCTACCTGACCCCGCCGGCCTCGCGCGGGCTCGGGGTCCACCACGACACCCACGACGTGTTCGTGCTCCAGGTGCACGGCCACAAGCTGTGGCAGGTGTGGGACGCGGCCGTGCCGTTCCCGCTCGGCCACCAGACCAAGCTGCCGCCCGGCGCCGAGGCGCCCGCCGAGCCGCCGCTGGTCGCGGCCGAGCTGGCCCCCGGCGACTGCCTGTACGTGCCCCGCGGGTTCCGGCACGCGGCCCGGACGGCCGAGACGGCCTCGCTGCACCTGACCGTGGGCATGCTCACCTACAACTGGAACGACCTGCTGGGCGAGGTGCTGGAGCTGGCCACCGAGGAGACCTGGTTCCGCGAGGGGCTGCCGATCGGGTTCGCCGAGGACCCGGCCGCCCTGACCGCCAGCCTGGCCGAGCGGGTGGCCGAGCTGCGCCGCTTCCTCGACAAGGTCGACCTGGCCCCGGTGGCCGCCCGGGCCGCCAACCGGTTCTGGTCCAACCGGCCGCCGCTGCTGGACGGCCAGCTGCGCCAGCTGCTGGCCCTGGACCGGCTCGACGACGACACCGAGGTCCGCCGCCGGCCCGGCGCCACCTGGCGGCTGCGGGTCGGCGGCGACCGGCTGGAGCTGCTGCTCGGCGACCGCACCCTGGCCATGCCGGCCCGCCTGGAGCCGGCCGTGCGCCGGCTGCTGGCCCCCGGCGGCTGCACCCCGGCGGCGCTGGCCAGCGAGCTGGACCCGACCAGCCGCCTGGTCCTGGTGCGGCGGCTGGTCCGCGAGGGGCTGCTGCAGCCGGCCGCCGTTGGTGGCTGAGGCGCTTCCCTGCGCGACCCTGTCGCGGGCCCTCTCCGAGCCGTTGTACGGCACCGCCTCCCGGGTCCGCGGCTGGGTGCTGCTGGAGCAGCCGGGACCATGGGGCCGGGAGGCGGTCACCGAGAGCCGCCTCGACCCCGCCCTGGCCCGCGCCCTCGACCGGGCGGCCGCCGCCGCCCACCTGCGGCTGCTGCTGATCCGCCGCCCCGGGCGGGCGGCGGACCGGCCGGCCGGCCGGCCCTATGCCTGCTTCGTCGCCCACACCAGCCGCGGCCGCCGCTGGCTGGAGCGGCGGCGGCTGGACGACCCGGCCGAGCTGCTGGAGCTGGACATGGCCAAGGTGGTGGCCGGCGAGCGGCCCGGCTTCGGCGAGGCGGTGGCCGAGCCCGTCTACCTGGTCTGCACCAACGGCCGCCACGACCGCTGCTGCGCCACCTACGGGCGGCCGCTGGCCCTGGCCCTGCTGGCCGGCCACGGGGAGCTGGTCTGGGAGAGCTCGCACATCGGCGGCGACCGGTTCGCCGGCAACCTGGTCTGCCTGCCCGGCGGCCACTACTTCGGCCGGGTCGGGCCGGCCGACGCCGCCCGCCTGGTCGCCCGGCACCGCCGGGGCGGCATCGACCTGGCCCACTACCGGGGCTGCTGTGTCGACCCGCCGGTGGTCCAGGCGGCCGAGTGGTTCGCCCGCCGCCACACCGGGCTGCTCGGCGTCGGCGACCTGGAGCTGCTGGGCCGCGAGCGGCTGGCCAGGGCCACCCAGGCGGTCCGCTTCGCCGTCCCTGGCGGCGCCCTCCGGGTGGTCCTGCGGGCCACCCGCGCCGCCGCCCCCCGCCCCCTGACCGACCATAGCACTCGGGCAGAGTCGCCGATCGGCTTCACCTTGCTCGAGTTGTCCCCATAGTCCTTGATCCATGTGGGGGGAGCTCGCTCCCCCCACGGCCCCCCAAGACCTCGAGCTAGGCGGCCTCGTCGGCGACGCTCGGCTGCACGGTGCGGCCGTACCGGCGCCGGGTGCGGCGGTCCAGCCAGCGGGCCAGGAACGACAGGGAGGCGTTGACGGCGATGTAGACGACCGCGATGGCGGTGTAGACCGGGATCGAGTAGCGGCCGCCGAGGAACTCGACCGCGTTGCGGCCGGTGCGCAGCAGCTCGGCGTAGGCGATCACGAACCCCAGCGAGGTGTCCTTGAGCAGGGTGACGAGCTGGCTGATGAGGGCCGGGAGCATGCGCCGGACCGCCTGGGGGAGCAGGACGATCCGCAGGGTCTGGCCCCGCCGCAGGCCGATCGCGTAGGCGGCCTCGGTCTGGCCCTTGGGCAGCGACAGCACCCCGGCCCGGAAGATCTCCCCGAGCACGGCGCTGTTGTAGAGGGTCAGGCCGCCGACCAGGGCCCAGAAGGTCGAGATGGTGACGCCGGCCGCCGGCAGCCCGAGGAACAGGAACAGGATCACCAGCAGCAGCGGCAGGCCCCGGAACAGCTCGACCCAGGCGCCGGCGGGCGCGGCCAGCCAGCGCCGCCGCGACAGCCGGCCCACCGCCAGCAGCCCCCCGACGGCCATGGCCAGGACCATGGCCAGGGCGGCCGCGCGCAGGGTCGCGCCGAGGCCCTGGGCGATCAGCTCCAGCAGGTCCTGGCGGGTGAGGACCTGCCAGCGGTCGGCCTCGAACACGCCCTTGGAGGCCAGCCGGGCCACGGCCGCCCCGACGACCAGGACCACCAGCGCCCCGCCGGCCAGGCTGCCGAGCAGGATCCGCCGCCGCCCCCGCGGCCCGGCGACGTCGTAGAGGACGGCCTCGCTCATCGGGCCACCGCCACCCGGCGCTCCAGCCGGCCGGCCAGGAACCCCGACGTCAGGGTCAGGGCCAGGTAGCAGACGGCGCTGCCACCGAAGATGGCCAGCACCGCGTCGCTGTTGGCGCTGGCCAGCCGGGTGGTGACCGCGGTCAGCTCGACCACCCCGAACGCGGCCGCGATCGAGGTGTTCTTGGTCAGGGCGATGACCACGTTGATCAATGGCGGGATCACCGTCCGGAACGCCTGGGGGAGCACCACCAGCCGCAGCGACTGGGTGAAGGTGAGGCCGATGGAGCGGGCCGCCTCGGCCTGGCCGACCCCGACCGAGTTGATGCCCGACCGCACCGCCTCGCAGAAGAAGGCGGCGTGGTAGACGGTCACGGCGATCACCGCGAAGACGAAGAACGACAGCCGGATGTCGAGCTGGGGAAGCACGAACACGGCGAAGAAGAACACCACCGTCAGCGGGGTGTTGCGGACCACCTCGACGTAGGTGGCCCCGGCGGCGCGGAGGGTCGGGACGGGGGACACCCGCATGGCCGCCAGCAGCGTGCCCAGCAGCAGCGCCAGCACCGTCGACACCACCGTCAGGGCCAGCGTGGTCACGAAGCCCTGGCGGAAGGTGTCGAGGTTGTCGAGGACGGCGTCCACGTCCCGGCCCTCCGGCCGTTCCGGCTCAGTAGCGGTCGATGGTCGGCGGGGTCGGCTTCTCGGTGGCCACCTTGCCGGCGGTGGCGTCCCAGGCCTTGAGCCAGCGGCCGTCGTCGAAGGCCTTCTGCAGGGTGTCGTTGATGAAGTTGCGGAACTCGGTGTCGCCCTTCTTGACCCCGATGCCGTACGGCTCCTTGGTGAAGGGCTTGTTGACCAGCTCGAAGGCCTCCTGGTCCTGGCTGATCAGCCCCAGCAGGATGACGTTGTCGGTGGTCACGGCCTGGACCTGGCCGTTCTTGAGGGCCTCGGCGCACTTGGAGTAGACGTCGAACTCGGTCAGCTGCGCCTTGGGGTAGTTGGTGCGGATGTTCTCGGCCGGGGTTGAGCCGGTGACCGAGCAGACCTTCTTGCCGGCGAGGTCGTCGGGCCCCTTGATGCCCTCGGGGTTGCCCTTGGCGACCATGATGTCCTGGCCCGCCTCGTAGTAGGGGCCGGCGAAGTCGACCACCTGCTTGCGCTTGTCGTTGATGGTGTAGGTGGCGACCACGAAGTCGACCTTGCCCTGCTGGATGAACGGCTCCCGGTTGGCCGAGACGCTCTCCACCCACTTGATCTTGTCGGCCGCGATGCCCATCTCGCCGGCGATCAGCTTGGCGATCTCGACGTCGAAGCCCTCGGGCTTGCCCTGCAGGTTCTTGAGGCCGAACAGCGGCTGGTCGAACTTGGTCCCGACCGTGACCGCGCCCGCGTCCTTGAGCCGGGCCATGGTGGTGCCCGCGGCGAAGCTGGCCCCCTCGTTGACGGCGCCGCCACCGCCGCCGTCGTCGCCGCCACCACAGGCGGCCAGGGCCAGCATCAGGGCCAGCGCGGCCCCCAGCAGGCCGGTCGTCCGTCGTGCGCGCATCCTGGTTCCCTCCTTGGCTGGGCGGGTTCTGCCGCCCGTCAGTGGCTGATGATCTTGGACAGGAAGTCCTTGGCCCGATCGGTCCGCGGGCTGGCGAAGAAGTCCTCGGGCGGGGCCGCCTCCAGGATCCGGCCGCCGTCCATGAACACGACCCGGTTGGCGGCCGAGCGGGCGAAGCCCATCTCGTGGCTGATGACGATCATGGTCATGCCGGCGGCGGCCAGGTCGCGCATGACGTCCAGGACCTCGTTGATCATCTCCGGGTCCAGGGCCGAGGTCGGCTCGTCGAACAGCAGCAGCTTGGGGTCCATGGCCAGGGCCCGGGCGATCGCCACCCGCTGCTGCTGGCCGCCCGACAGCTGGGCCGGCAGCTTGCCGGCCTGGTTCTCGACCCCGACCCGGGCCAGCAGCTCCCGGGCCCGGCGCTCGGCCTCCTGGCGGGACTGGCCGCGGACCTTGATCGGGCCGAGGGTGACGTTCTCGAGCACGCTCTTGTGGGCGAACAGGTTGAACTGCTGGAAGACCATGCCGACCTCGGAGCGGAGCCGGGCCAGGGCGCGGCCCTCGCTGGGCAGGGGCCGGCCCTCCAGGCGGATGGTGCCGCCGTCGATCGGCTCCAGCCGGTTGACGGCCCGGCACAGGGTGGACTTGCCCGACCCGGACGGGCCGACCACGACCACCACCTCGCCGGCGGCCACCTCGAGGTCGACGTCCTGGAGCACGTGCAGGTCGCCGAACCACTTGTTCACCTGCTCCAGCTGGAGCAGGGGGGAACCCTCCGCCATCCCTCGGGCCTCCCACCGTCGCCAAGGGTCGGAATGTAGCTGACCGCCTGGTATCAAACCACGGTCGGGGCCGGCGGGCGAAGGGGTACGCGCCCCGCTTCGTCCCTAGCCGGCGCGGCCGCGGCCCAAGGGGACCGACAGGCCGCGCCGGCCGAGGCCGGGGGCGCGGGCCAGGACGACCAGCCGGGCCGGGGGGCCGGCGAGGGTGGCGGCCAGGCGGAACGGGCGGGTGGACAGCCGGGCCGCGGCCAGCATCGCCTCGACCCGGGCGTCGCCCGGCAGGCGGCCCCGGCGGGCCAGGGCGCGGGCGAAAGCGAGGCCGTCGGCAAGGGCGCCGCCGGCGGCCGGGGGCGGCCGGCCGGCCGCGAAGGCC
>Ga0307278_10000333_pt1 | contig 23893 bp, 20 predicted proteins | sample ER_DNA_117_FD_194482 | JGI IMG/M metagenome (GOLD analysis project Ga0307278, IMG submission 194482) | Bulk soil microbial communities from the East River watershed near Crested Butte, Colorado, United States - ER_DNA_117 | ecosystem: Environmental > Terrestrial > Soil > Floodplain | place...
GAGGTCGCCGCGCATCCCCACCTGCTGCGCCATTCGCTGGCCTCGGCGATGGCGGCCGCCAAGGAACCCGCCAGCGTGATCGCCGGGCAGCTACGCCACGCCGACGGCGGCACCCTGGCCAGTAGAACCTACATCCACCAGCTCCCCCAGACTCCACCCCGCCTGGCCAGGCTCATCGAGGATCTGTACGGCCCATCAGCAAGGCAGGCTCAGTCGGATGATAGAAACTGATAGAAAGCTGATAGAAAGGACCTTGGCGGAGACGGGTTACACCACTGTAGTTCCGCAGCTCAGAGGTGGTGGCAGGGACAGGATTCGAACCTGTGTAGGCGAAGCCGGCGGTTTTACAGCACACCACCGACGCCCCATGGGTCCCCTTCCATCCCCACCTGGCCCCGATCATCGCCCGTGACGTGCCCAAACGGCTTGGCGACACCTTCCGCTGTCACTAGGCGTCTCCACCCGTCCCTGCCCGTCCCGGGTGACTCAGTGTCGGGTGGAGGGAAGTCGGAGGGAATCCAGCCGCCGTCTGACGCGAGCGCTCGGCCCATCTCAACCGGGCTGAGCGTCGCCTAAGCGCCCTGTCCGCCGCCGAGCCTTGGTGCGGCAACTCGGCCACTTGCCGTGAAGACGGCAGCTCGGACTCGCCAACACGCTCGCGCGACGTCATCAGCTTCGGCACCTCGGCGCCCGCTGCGCTCAAGTAGTGTTCGACGGCCACCCCGTGGGCCGCCGCTCAGGCGCGGCGGCTGCGGGCCCGGTCGAGCAGGCGGCGGTCACGCTTGGTAAGACGGCCCGCACCGCGGTCGCGGTCGCCGAGTCCTGCCAGGGGATCCCGGGGTGGCGGCGGGCTGCGGTCGACCAGGCACGCGGCGGCTAGCTCCGCACCCACACGGCTGCCGGGCAGCCGGACCACCTCGACCACCCGCTCCCGACGCCCGAGCCACACCCGGACCGTGTCGCCGACGTTCACCGGAGCGGACGGCTTGGCCCGCACCCCGTTGATCTGCACGTGCCCGGCCCTGCAAGCCTGCGCGGCCAGCGAGCGCGTCTTGGCCAGCCGCACCGTCCACAGCCAGCGGTCGATCCTGGTGCCATCCATGCCCCGATGGTGACATGCGCAGCGGCACGCTGCCGACCACCAGGCCGGCTGGTCGCCCTGCCGGTTCCTTCGGACGACGCCCTTCCTCAATGCCCTGCCAGCCACTCCCATGCCGCGACGGCGTCTGGCCTGAGCGCGTCTCATGCGCGTGCAAATTGCAGCCTCGTCAGAGCGTCGCGCTCATCGTTCCACGATTGGTCAGTTCAAGACGCCAGCACGCCCAGACTCGCCGCGTCTACCGGGGTGGCGGGCCTGGACTCGAAGACGCCCGCGGTGGCGCCAACGGCGGCCGGACCGGCTCGCTCCAAGCCATTGCCCCCTGCCGGTCGCCTCCCGTCGGCGCCGGGAGGGTGAGTCCGTGCAGGCACAGCCCAAGGATGCCAAGCAGCAGGAGCGCCGGGACACGAGGATCGTTGGCTGACCGCAGCAGATCGTTGTTCTGCTCAGCGACGATGACCTGCATGTCGTGGCCGAACCAGCCCGCGGGCCGGGTCCGACCAGGCGCCGTCGGCGATCAGCTGGTCGGCCTCCTCAGGCCCCCAGCTGCCCGGCTCGTACTCGTACAGCGGCGCGACGTCACCCAGGACCGGGTCGACCACCTGCCACTCGGCCTCCACGATGTCCTCGCGGGCGAACAGCTCCCCGTCACCCTGCAGGGCGTCGCCGAGCAGCCGCTCGTAGGGTGGGCGCTGCTCGCCCGGCTGGTCGGTGGCGACCAGCTCGATGTCCTCGCCGATCATCTGCTCGCCGGCGACCTTGACGCGCACGCCCAGCGCGATCCGCACCTGGGGGTCCAGTCGCAGCCGCAGGTGGTTGGACCGGCCGGGCACCAGCTCCCCGAACACCTCCAGCGGCGGCCGCCGGAACTCGACCATGACCTCGGTGGCGGTCAGCGGCAGGCGCTTGCCGGCGCGCACGTAGAACGGCACCCCAGCCCAACGCCAGCTGTCGATCGCCAGCTTGACCGCGACGTAGGTCTCCACCGTCGAGTCCGGCGCAACCCCGCCCTCCTCCCGGTAGCCGCGGAACTGGCCACGGACCACCCGCGACCCATCCAGCGGCCGCACCGCCCGCAGCAGGCGCGCGCGCTCGTCACGGACCGCGTCGTGGCCGTGCCCGGCCGGCGGGTCCATGGCCAGCAGGGCCAGGATCTGCAACAGGTGGTTCTGCAGGACGTCGCGGATCGCGCCCGCCTCCTCGTAGAAGGCGCCGCGGCCCCGCACGCCGAAATCCTCGGCCATGGTGATCTGCACCGCACGCACGTAGCCGGCGTTCCAGACCGGCTCCAGCAACGAGTTGGCGAACCGCAGGTAAAGGATGTTCTGGACCGGCTCCTTGCCAAGGAAGTGGTCCATCCGGAACACGTCGGACTCCGGCAGGTGCCGGCGCAGGACCCGGTTCAGCTCCCGCGCCGACGCCAAGTCCCGCCCGAACGGCTTCTCCACCACCAGGCGGGCGCCCTTGGCGCTCCCCGAGGCGGCCAACCCCTCGGTGACGGTCGCGAACATGCTCGGCGGGATCGCCAAGTAATGCAGCGGCCGCTTGGCATCGCCCAAGGCCTCCTGCAGCCGGGTGAACGTGGCCGGGTCGCGGTAGTCGCCGTCGATGTAGCCAAGCAGCGACGACAGCTTGGCGAAGGCATCAGGGTCGACGCCGCCGTGCCGCTTCACGCTGTCGCGGGCGCGCGCCCGCAGCCGCTGCAGGTCCCAGCCCGACTTGGCCACCCCGATGATGGGAACCTCCAGCCGGTGCCGCTGGACCAAGCCTTGCAGGGCCGGGAAGATCTGCTGGTAAGCCAGATCGCCGGTGGCCCCGAAGACCACCAGCGCGTCGCATCGCTCCCGGTCGATCGGATCCTCCTCAAGGGCCAGCCCGGCCTCATCATCCCATGCGCCTGAGGCCTGCTTCCCGCTAGGACTACCCGGCAACCCGAGGTCAGACCTACCGACAGAGGTCGCCAGTCACCTTGGAGCGCACCGGGCGTTGACGCCTAGAGCCAGAACCGACAGTGTCGGCGATGACCGGCTATGGGGAGCTGACGGCGATGTTCGGAACGTCGTGGCGCGTCGGCAGGATCGCCGGCATCGGCCTCCCTGCTGGCCGGCAACCTCGCCGGCGCGATCGGGTTCGCCTTCATCGGATGGTTCCTGGTCAGGCCGCCCGGGCCTCCTACCAGGAGCTGCAGCTGCGGCACCTGCTCCGCGGCGTGGAGGCCGAGGTTCGGTCGCCTCCGCTCGCCGCTGGGGCGCATCCCGGCCCCGCCGCCGCCCTGGGCCCGGCCGGCCTAGCCGGTGGCCTTCAAACCCACGCCCTGCCGCTCACGTTCGAACCATGGCGAGCTACCGGTCTCATCACCTTCGGTCTCCGTGCGAGGGAGCCCGTACCGGTCCACGCCATGTGCGGATGCTCAACCGACGTGCGTCTGGGGCTCAAGTGCGAAGTACGTCCGCGAGCACCACGGCCTCGCTGATCTCGGGGTGCTTGGTCGCGGTGAGCAGCGTGAGGGTCCGGTCCTTCGCCAGCTCTCGTAGGTGCTGCAGCGCCTCAGCCTGCTGGGGCTGCTCAAGCTCGACCCGGTAGCGTCGACTGAACTCCTCGAACCGCCCCGGGTCGTGGCCGTACCACTTGCGCAGCGGCGTCGATGGTGCGACCTCCTTGCACCACTCGCCGAGGTCGGCCTTGCCCTTCGTCAGCCCTCGCGGCCAGATACGGTCGACGAGAACCCGGGTACCGTCCTGCGGGCTCGGCTCCTCGTAGATGCGGCGCACCCGTACGTCCGGCTTCCTCGCCATCGTCTGCCTCCTGGTGGTCGCCGCCACAACGGCTGCCCTGCGAGCAGCTCGCTCGGCGGCGGGGAACGGTCGGTGCCGCGGAGCTGCGCCACGAACCCCGCTACGGGCGGCATTGCTCGCTGCCGGGATCGCGTGACCGCACCGCATGCCGTGAACGATGCGGCCACTGGCACAGCATGGTCCGTTGTGGATAGGGTCAGCGTTCCCGAACGTCACCATTCGTAGATGCGTGGCGGGATCTCGTGGCGTGGCGCCTGATCGGGCCCGGGGTAGGCCACCACGACGGGAACACCATCGGGGCCGCGTCCTTCGACCACGGTGGTCCCGTCGACTGTTTGGCTGGTGACGTGGCCGGACCGCGCCAGCAGGCGCGCACACCGGCGGAGGTCTTCCTCGCCGTCAGCGGTCCAGGTGAGGTACTGGATGCCCACGTGGCCGAGCGGGTGTTGGGCTCCCGGCCCCATGCTGCGCAGGTACAGCTGGAACCCGTCCGGACTGACGAGCAGGGCGGCGGTGTGGTCGCGGACGCGGACGTCCATGGCGAGCAGGTCGCGGTAGAAGCTCACCGACTGACCGAGTTCACGCACGAACATGACCGCGGAGGCCAACCGTGGCCGCGGCGGTCGCGCCCCGTTGCGGGCGGTGCCGTCGACGTCCACCGCGTTGGCGGCCGTTGGTGAGTCCCTGGTCCCTTCGGTGTCGCCACGCTCGGTCGCAAGCAGGGAGGTTCGCTCCACCGCAGGCCGGTGCGCGTCCTTGAGGGTCATGTATCCTCCTTCGGTGAAGGCCCTTCCCTGCCGGTTCGGTGACTTCACAGTCGGCCGGTTGGTGGCTGGTTGAACGGCTGGCAGGGTCGTGACGCGGCCGGTTGGCTTGCCGCCGGCCTATGCGGCTCGCGGGCGGGTCTTACGGCCCGGCCGGGCCCACCGGGCGCTGGCGGATGGCGCCCATCCGTCCGGGAGGGCTCCAGGGCCCAGCCCGGCCGACCGGGTGGCGGTGGTCGCCGACGAGCCGCTGGACGCGCCGTGCCGCGGCCACATCGTCCAGGGCCAGGGTGTGGCCGTCCCTGGGGGCGAAGGTCACGGTGACGTCGCCGCCGCGGATGTCGATGGCGGGCTCGCGACCCGCCGCAGCGGCGTCGAGGGCCACCCGGTCGACGAACCGCGTGGCAGCGGCGAAGTCGTCGAAGTGGAAGGTCTTCTTGATGTGGTTGCCGTGGCGCTGCCAGCCCGGCAGGTTCTGCAGGGCGCGGAACAATTCCACGTCGGTGGTGGCCATGGTTACCTCCTTTGGCGCTCCTCCTCGACGGCCGTTGCTGGTGTCGAGGTCGATGTGGGAGTGCCCCATCCGAGGGTACCACTTAATTGATGTGAGGTTAAGTGAAGTTACACTTTATGACTTCTCGGCGTGTGGCCGACCACGAAGGGGCATCCATGGCGCAACCGTCGACCGGCATCGACCCGCTCGCCGAGCTGCGCGGCAGGATGCACAACAAACGTCGACCGACTCAGGGTGCGGCGGCCCGGGCCCCCTCCCTGCCAGCCCCGGGCGCTCTGTCAGGGCCGTTCCTCGCCGCGGCCGGCCCCGACCACCCGCCGGGCCAGGACCACTCCGGCCAGCAGCACGAACGAGCCAAGCGCGAGACCGGCCAGCCAGCGGCCGACAACGACCGCCCAGCCCCGTTCCGGCGCAAACGCCAGCAGCGCCACAGCCAGGTTGAGCGCGACCACCCGCACCGGCCAGCCCACCTCGAGCGTCCCCGTCAGCGCGCGGTTGCCGTGCGCGCCGCGGCCCCAGACCGCCGGCAGCAGGTAAGTGAGCGCCCCAGCCAGGGTCTGCAGCACGAAGCCGACCGCCACGGCCGGGACGAGCCGGCCGAGGCGGCCGTCGAGGTCGACCACCCGGTCGCTGCCGAGCAGGGCGGCCAGGTCGGCGACCACGACCAGCGCGAACCAGGCAGTGCCGGCCGCCAGCATCCAGGCCGCCGCCCCGTGCGGGGGGCGGCGCGCCAGCGTGCGCACGAACGGCACCAGCGCAGCGGCCAGCCCGGCCGCGTAGCCGGCCAGCCCGGCCAGGGCCAGGCCGCGCTGCCTGGCGAGCAGCCCGGCGGTGGCCACGGCCAGCCCGCCGACCGTCAGCAGGAACACCGCGTTGACCACGACGGGTAGTCCGGCCACCATGCGGGTGCGCAGCACGGTCGGCCACAGGGTGAACTGGGTGCCGAGCACCGCCAGGCCTACCCAACCGAGCAGGTTGAGGTGCGCGTGGGCCAGCCGCACCGCCCGGTAGGCGTCGGCCGAGCCGGTGGCGCCGCCGCTCATCAGCACCCCGAGCCCGATCCCGGCAAGCAGCGCCCCGCTGGCCGCGACGTAGAACCAGGCCGTGCCGCCCAGCCGGGCGGGGAGGCTTCGGCGGATCCTGGTGGCGAGGCTGCGGGCGTGCGCCACCACGACCACCGCCAGCAGGCCCGCCCCGGCCACCGTCAGCGCCGGCCGCGCGACGTGCACGCCGGCCAGCACGGCCAACACGGCCAGGTTGAGCGCCAGCACGCGGGCCAGGGCGGCCCGCTCGCTGCTGGCTGGGGTGCGCAACAGCGCGGCCGCGAAGTGCTCGCTCCACACCACGATCGCGTTGGTCACCGCGCCAAGCAGTACCAGGTGCAGCGCGAGCCAACCGGCGCCGGCGACGCGGCCGCCTGCCATCGTGACCCCACCGGCGAGCAGGTAGGCGAGCACGAAGGCGGTCGGCAGCAGATGCCGCCGGCCGCGCCAGCCCGGCGCCAGGCGATCGGTCCGGCCGGTTGGGCGGGGACGCTGCGGCTTGGTCTGCATGCGCGATCGTCCCCAGCGGCCCAGGATCCTGCCACCCCGTCCCGCCATCAGCGGCGAACCGAGAACGCCCCGTGGCGCCGGCGGGCATCGGCAGGTCGGGGCGCTCGGCGGCTGGCGGCGAACAGGATCGTAGCCGGCATGGACCTGCCGGTTGGTGCGCGCCCAGGCGTCGCTGGTGCGCCGGGCAGCGGCTCGGCGGGATGGCCGCAGGCCAGGTCGGCGGTCACGGCACCGTTCGATCCTCAGACGAGGCGCAAGGGTGCCGGGTTGGGCGAGGGCCTGCTGCACGGCTGCCAGTCCCGCCCGTCCCGGGAGTCATGGCTGCGACCGAGCAGGACGAGCACGTCGAGCAGGAGCAGGAACGTAAGGAGCAGCAGTCCGGGTGTCATCGGTCCCTCCTCAGGGGCGTTCGGGGTCTTCGTTGTCGGTCGGGTCTGCGGCAAGTCCCGATCGCGCCGGTCGAGCTCAAGCCGCCGACGCCGGACGGACAAACGTCGCCATTAGCAGCGACAAGGACACGGCGAACGACACTTGCGTCACCTCCCTTCCAGGTTCTGACCGGTCCCGGTGTTGCCGAAGCCCCTGAGGCCAGGCCGTGGGGCATCGCCGTCCGAGCCGGTCCTTGGTTCTTCCAGCCGGCTGCAGGCCTGCTCTGCGAGTAACGTCCACCGGAGCCTCCCTCGCCACCACGTCCACGCCTCGACGGCCACCAGGTCTCGCACCAACTCGGCCGTCTCGGGTCGGACGAGGCGTGCGCGGAAACCGTCACGCCAGCTGGGTTGGTGCCCGAGTTATGGCCCGCACCACGTCGCGCGCGCTGATGGTGGCGACCACCCGGCTGCCGTCGAGCACCGCCAGCGCTGCCACCTGCGCCTGGTCCATCCGGCGTGCCGCCACGGCCAGGCTGTCGTCGACGTCGACGGTGAAGATCTGGGATCGGCAGGTGCGCTCGAGTTGCAATGCTCTTCCCCTCTCGGCAGCAGGATCACCCTGTCGGTCACGGCTAAGGCCTCCCGACGGCGCAACGCTGCCTCCGCTCCCTGCGGCTCGCGCGGTCGATGCTGTGGCCGGCACGCGACGGTCCGGCGCGGCGGCGGCAAGCCCGACGTGGTGGTTGTCGGGGCCGCTTAGCCAGTAGGCCTTGGCCGGGCTGGACCAGAATCTGGTTCCCAACCGTCGGGGACTGGCACAGTCGGCGCCGTCGCCGGTGAGCAGGCACTGGATGGCCTGGGCAGCCTGCCGGTCCAGGTCGCCCTGGCGGTCGTGGGCGGCCAGGCGGCCGACCTCGGCGGCTGGGCCACTGGCGGCGCCGTCCGGGTGGACCACGACGACTTCCGGGCCGATCGGGTACAGCGCCCAGGTTCCCCGGCTGCTGCGCGCCGAGGTCGTCGGCATGCCCAGCGGCACGTCGAGGGGGTGAGGCGACGCCGCGACGCGGACGCCGAGCAGCGCGACCGGCCGGTCACCCTCGTAGCGGATCCGTCCAGGCGGGTAGCGGACGAACACGACCCATCCCTCCTTCCATTACCCAGTTGCCGCTGGCCTCGCCTCGCAGCACCGCAGCCGTCCGGTGGTGACGATGCGGCACCGGTAGAGGCCGGCGGGGCGTGGACGTCGACCCGGTCACCGACCCGGCGGCCGACCAGCGCCCGCGCCAGCGGCGACTGGACCGAGATCCGCAGCTGGTCGAGGGGAGCCTCCGCCGGGTCGACCACTAGAAACCGCTCGGTGTCGCCGGTGGCGAACTCGACCACGACCTCGTCGTCGAGCTCGACGATCCCGGGATCCTCGGGCGGCAGCTCGTCGGTGGTGGTGGCCTGCCCGAGGATGCTGGTCAGGCGGGCCAGTTCGGTCACGGCCCGCTGGTACTCCCCGCCAACCCACCTGTCCTGGTCGGGGTCATCCAAGTTGTGCGCGAGCCTCGGGATCGCCTCGGTCGCCAGCCAGGCGGCCCGGGCCGCCAGCCGCCGCTGCCCGTCCGGAGTCAGGACGATCGCAGCAGCCTCCGGCTCCGGCACGCGCTGCTCCTGTGTAGGCCGGCGCTGGCCACTCTTGGCCGTCGGGGAGCCACCGGCGTCGTTGCCTGGGGTGCGTGCCATCGGAGACCTCCCTTGGAGTTGGAGTGGAGCTGCTCGAGCGGCGAGCGCCGGGCCAGGACCTGCAACCACCGGTTGCCGTGTCCCGCAACCCTGGTCGAGCAGCGATCCGAAGTCGATAGTAACACTTCATTGACTTTCCATACAGTGAAGTTATACTTCATATCAGGCGCCTCAGGGATTGACGCGGCGAGGGCCCGTGGAACCGACCGTCGGCCGGCCGCAACCAGTCCGGCCCGCCGCCTCGGCCAGCGCAGCGCTAGCGAGAGCCCCGGTGACCATCGGTCCTGGGCGGCAGGCAGCACCCAACATTCCAGCAGCGGAACCAAGGAGGACCCATGCACACCAGCCTGGTACGCGACGTGATGACCACCGAGGTCGTCGCGGTCGAGCCGTTGACGCCGTTCAAGGAAATCGCGACCCGGCTCGCCCGGCACCGAATCAGCGCGGTACCGGTGCTGGACAACGACGGGCGCGTGCTCGGGGTCGTCACCGAGGCCGACCTGCTGCTCAAGCAGGAGCACCCCGACCCAGGGGCGAACGTCCCGCTGGTCTGGTCCAAGCGCCGCCGCCGGGAGCGGGAGAAGGCGGACGCAGCCGTGGCCGGCAAGCTCATGACCGCCCCCGCGACCACCGTGCCGCCCACCGCCACCGTCGCCGAGGCGGCCCGGCGCCTGCACGCCGCCGGGGTCAAGCGACTGCCGGTGGTCGACGAGACGGGCCGGCTGGTCGGCATCGTCAGCCGCGCCGACCTGCTGACGGTGTTCACCCGTCCCGACCAGGCCATCCGAAGCGAGATCATGGACGACGTCATCGTCGCCGGCTTCATGATGGCCCCCAGCCGGTTCTTCATCCACGTCGACGACGGGGTGGTCGTCCTCCAGGGCAAGGTCGAGCGGCGCAGCCTCATCCCGCCGCTGGTCCGTGCCGTCCACGGTGTCGAGGGCGTGGTCCGGGTCGAGGACCGGCTCACCTTCGACCTGGACGATTGCGACGCCGGCACAGCGATGGCCTACCCCTGGACGCGGCCCTGAACGCCAGCTAAGGACCCGCGACGCCGGGTCCGGGACCTGACGACGGGTGCACGAGCACGCGCCCTGCGGGCGGTGACTCGGCCGCGTCGCCTACCACGGTCAGCGCGCTGCCAGCCCTCGACTCGGCAGCCTGCTGCCCGAGGGCAGCTGGCGCTACCGCGGCTCGCCACCCCCTTCACCCGCCCACCACGCCGCGCAGGCCTAAGGCGCGCGCAGTCCTCCACCGCGGCCAAGAGGACCCCGACATGTCCGCAGTTGCCCGCTCCTTGCTCAAGGAGCCCACGCCGCCCACCGATCGCCCCTAGCTGCAGGTCGTCGACCACTCCCCCCGCCGTCGACCTGGACGCTGCCGCCCGCGCGGTCGCCTCGGGCGTCGACGCGGTGGCGGTCGCGGCGAGCCACCACGCAACCACGCAGCGACCCCCCAGCACGCCGGCCGAGGTCAGCTCCCTGGCTGCCGTGGCGCGGCCAGTTCCCGGGTCGGGTGCCGCCTGCCGGGTACTCCTGCAGCGGGACCCCGGCGCCACGCCACACCCTGAGCGCGGGCTCGGCCTCCGAGGCGGCGGGAGGAAGGCGACCTCCGTCCCGTAGACAGCGACGAGCTGGTCGGTATGGGCCTGGGTGCGGTTGTAGACGGCGACGGTGCGGCCGTGCCGGGCGAAGTTGTGGTCCAGGCTGCTGCCCACCACCGCCAGGCCGACCACGCCGACCTGGGCGGCTGGGGCGTGGTCACGGTCGACCACTACCGGGCCACGAGGACCGGGCAGGAGGCGTCGTGGACGACGCTGCCCGCAACGCTGCCGAGCACGGCACCGGCGAGCCTTGACCTTCCCTTGCTGCCCATGACGATGAGGTCAGCTCCCACCTTGGCCGCCGCGTCGGCGATCGCCTTCCCCGCCTGGGCCTTCACCCCGTCCAGGACCTCGCTGCTGCCCGAAGGCCTTGCGCCACGACACGGCTGACGAACTCGACCATGAACGTTTCGAGCTCAGGCGTCCACTCGGGCGACCAGGCGGAAGCTCCCGAGTGACGAATTCCCGAATGTGCACCACGAGAACGTCGCTTCGGAACTTGCCGGCGATCGCCTCGGCCAGTTCCGCCGCCTCCCTGGACTCCTCGGACCCATCCACCGCCAGGACGACCTTACGGAACATCCAGCGCCTCCAGTCCCACGCCCACCGAATTCCTCGGATCCAACCTTTCCAGCTCCCAACCAGCCCGAACCTAGGCTGCTGCCTCCGAGAGGGCTCGCTGGATGCCCGTCGAGGTTCCCGGGCCGGGAACCGGCTAGGAAGGCCCGCTGGGCGACTCCAGCTCGGGCCTGTGCCTGTGGGCACGTACCGAGCCGGCGTGCGCCCGCGCGGCCGGGTCGCGCCGCGTCCTGGCCAGGCTGGCGGCCGTGGTGGCCGCCAGGATCACGGCGATGACGCCCAGCGACGGCAGGGTCGGGACCTCCGGCACCGCGTCGGACAGCGTGTGGCCCCAGTGCAGCAGCAGCTTGACGCCGATGAAGGCGAGCGCCACCGCCAGCCCGGTGGACAGGTACACCAGCCGGTCGAGCAGTCCCTGCACCAGGAAGAACAGCGCCCGCAGCCCTAGCAGCGCGAAGGCGTTGGCGGCGAACACCAGGTAGGGCTCCTCGGTGACCCCGAATACCGCCGGGATGGAGTCCAGCGCGAACAGCAGGTCGGTGCTGCCGATCGCGACCAGGACGATGAACAGCGGCGTGACCACGCGGCGGCCGTCCACCCGGGTGACCAGCCGGCCGTCGTCGTACTCGGTGGTCGTCGGCAGCACCCGGCGGGTAGCGCGAACCAGCGGGTTGTCCTCGACCTCGGGGTCCTCGTCGCGGTGGCGGTACAGCTGGACCGCGGTCCACACCAGCAGCAGCCCGAACACCAGGAACATGAAGGAGAATAGCTCGAGCAGGGCCGCGCCGACCGCGATGAACACGACCCGGAAGGCCAGGGCCAGCACGATGCCGAACGTCAGCGCCTTCTGCTGGTGCTGCTCGGGTACCGCGAAGGTGGTCATGATGACGACGAAGACGAACAGGTTGTCGACCGACAGGCTCTTCTCGACCAGGTAGCCGGCGAAGTACTGGACGCCGAAGTCCCAGCCGGCGAGCCAGCCGAGCACCAGGCCGAACGCCACCGCCACCGTGACGTAGAACAGCGACCAGGCGGTCGCCTCCCGGAAGCCGACCGCGTGCGGCCGCAGCGTCCCGACCGCCAGGTCGAGCGCGAGCAGCGCGACGACCAGCCCGACCGTAGCGGCCCACGCCGTCGCTGTGACCCCCACCGCTGACTCCCCGTTCGGCCGGGTGGCGCACGCGGCCAGGTGAACCCCGGCGTGCGGCAAAGTCCCCCGGCAGAGCTCATCGTGGAACGTGCATCCGCGATCCCGCAAACGCGCGCCTCGAGCGCGGCCGAAGCGGGACCACTCGGGCCCGCGGCGTCACACTGGGCCAGGAGCCCGCCGACGCGGGCACAGGCAACAGAAAGAAGCGACGCGGACGACAGGAAGGGAGCGGCAGCCGACCATGGACGTCAACGAGACCCCACTGCCCGGGGTGGGGCTGCGCTACGACTTCACCACCCGCTCGGGCCGGCAGATCGGCGTGGTGTCACACCGCGGCGGGCGGCGTGACCTGCTCGTCTACGACCGCGGCGACCCCGACACCTGCACCGAGGTCGTCCAGCTCACCGACGAGGAGGCCGACACCCTCGCCGAGATCCTCGGCGCCGCGCGGATCGCCGGCAGGCTCGCCGAGCTGCAGCAGCACATCGAGGGGCTGGCGATCGACTGGCTCGACATCCCGCCCGGCTCCCCCTACGCCGGCCGGCCGCTGGGTGACACCCAGGCGCGCAGCCGCACCGGCACCTCCATCGTGGCGGTCCTGCGGGGCGACCAGGCGATCCCGGCCCCAGGCCCCGACACGCCGCTGCAAGCGGGTGACACCGCCGTGGTGGTGGGCACGCCCAAGGGGATCGCGGCGCTGACCCGACTGCTTGGCGGTTGAGCTCGTGCACGGGGCGGAGCTGCTGCTGGAGCTGGGCGGGGTCATCCTCGGGCTGGGCGTCCTGGGCCGGGTCGCCGGCCGGCTCGGCCTGTTGCCGATCCCGCTGTACCTGCTGGCTGGGCTGGCGTTCGGCAAGGGCGGGCTGCTGCCCCTGGTGACCGCCACCGAGTTCATCCAGCCCGCCTCCGAGATCGGCGTGATCCTGCTGCTGTTGCTGCTGGGCATCGAGTACTCCGCCGAGGAGCTGACCGGAGCGCTGCGCCGCTCCGCCGCCGCCGGGGTGGTGGACCTGGCGCTCAACTTCACCCCCGGACTCGCCGCCGGGCTGCTGCTGGGCTGGCCGCTGCTGGCGGCGGTGGTGCTCGGCGGGGTGACCTACGTGTCGTCCTCGGGGATCGCCGCCAAGCTGCTCGGCGACCTCGGCCGGCTCGGCAACCGCGAGACCCCGATCGTGCTGTCCATCCTGGTGATGGAGGACCTGGCCATGGCCGCCTACCTGCCGGTCCTGACCGGCCTGCTGGCCGCCGGAAGCCTGCTGGCCAAGGCGGTCCCCGTGGTGGTCGCGCTGGCGACCGTGGCGGTGGTCCTGGTGGTGGCGCTGCGCTGGGGCGCCGCGATCAGCCGGCTGGTGTTCACCCCCAACGACGAGGTGTTGCTGCTGGTGGTCCTGGGCCTGGCGCTGCTCGTTGCCGGGCTGGCCCAGCAGCTGCAGGTGTCCGCCGCGGTGGGGGCGTTCCTGGTCGGCATCGCCATCTCCGGGCCGGCTGCCGCCAGCGCCGGACCGCTGCTGGCCCCGCTGCGCGACCTGTTCGCCGCGGTGTTCTTCGTCTTCTTCGGGCTGCAGACCGACCCAGCCCAGCTCCCCCGGGTGGCGCTGCCCGCGCTCGGGCTGGCCGTTCTGACCGCGGCGACGAAGGTGGCGACGGGCTGGTGGGCCGCCGGCCGCGCCGGCATCGGTCGGGCGGGGGCGGCTGCGGGCCGGGACGGTGCTGGTCGCCCGCGGGGAGTTCTCCATCGTGATCGCGGGGCTGGCGGTCGCCGCCGGGCTCCAGTCCCGTGTGGGTCCGCTCGCCACCGCCTACGTGCTGGCGCTGGCGGTGCTCGGCCCGCTGCTGGCCCGCGCCGCCGACCCATTGGCCACCCACCTGGCCCGCCGCGCCCCGCTGCCACAGTGGCCCACCCGGACAGCGGGCAGGCCCGGTCGAACGGTAGCGGCGAGAGGCTGACCACCCCATAACGAGAATGTCGCGCAGCTCTGGCAGGACCTGCCTGCGCCCGGATCTCCCCTCAGCGCCGTGAGGAGAACCGGCGCACCAGCAGCTTCTTCAGCTCGTCGGCCCACAAGACCGAGCTCGCCATCGCCGTGCACAGCGCCCAGTCGCCGGCCGACAGCGGCGTGGTATCGAACGCCTGGTTGAGCAGCGGCACCTGCACCACCAGCACCTGCAGCAGCAGCGAGACGCCGATCGCGGCCCACAGCAGCCGGTTGCCGAACAGGCCAGCGAAGGCGCTGTCGCGTTCCGAGCGCGAGTTGAGGCAGTTGAACAGCTGGGCCAGCACCAGCACGGTGAACCCCGCGGTGCGGGCCTCGATGAGCCCGGCCGACCCCTCGACCAGCCCACCGGGTAGGTTCAGGTCGATGGTCAGCAGCGTGGCCAGCGCCATCACCAGGCCGACGAAGAGGACGCCGAGTTGCATCTCCCGGTCGATCACCCGGTCGGTGAGCTTGCGCGGCGGGTGGCGCATCACGTCGCCCGGCGGGGGGTCGACCCCCATGGCCAGCGCGGGGCCGGTGTCGGTCAGCAGGTTGATCCACAGGATCTGGGTGGCCAGCAACGGCGCCACCACCGCCCCACTGGCCGCGTCCAGGCCGATCACCGACGCGCCCGCCACCCCCAGGAACATGGTGAGGACCTCGCCGATGTTGGACGACAGTAGGTAGCGCAGGAACTTGCGGATGTTGGCGAAGATCGCCCGTCCCTCGCGCACGGCCGCCACGATGGTGGCGAAGTTGTCGTCGGCGAGGATCATGTTGGCCGCTTCCTTGGTGACGTCGGTGCCGGCGATGCCCATGGCCACGCCGATGTCGGCCGATTTCAGCGCGGGGGCGTCGTTGACGCCGTCGCCGGTCATCGCGACGATGTTGCCGTCGGCCCGCAGCGCGTCGACGATGCGCAGCTTGTGCTCGGGCGCGACCCGGGCGTAGACCGACACCGAGCGGACCCGCTCGGCGAACGCCTCCTCGTCGAGGGCGTCGAGCTCCAGCCCGCTGAGCGCGGTGGCGCTGGCCCGGGTGGCGTCGGGCGCGGCGATGCCAAGGTCGGCGGCGATGCGGGCGGCGGTGCGCGGGTGGTCGCCGGTGATCATGATGACCCGCAGGCCGGCAGCGTGCGCCTCGGCGATCGCCGTGGCCGCCTCCGGGCGTGGCGGGTCGATGATGCCGACCATCCCCGCGAACACCAGGCCCTGCTCCAGCGACTCCTCGGCGGCCGGCGGCTCGGTGGTCTCCAGCCGGTGGTAGGCGACGGCAAGCGTGCGCAGCGCCGCCTCGGCGAGGCGGTCGACAGTGGCCAGGATCTCGGCCCTGCGCCCCCCGGTCAGCACCTCCGTGGCGGTGCCGACCCGTTCGTGGGTGCACCGGCCCAGCAGCACGTCGGGGGCGCCCTTGGTCACCACCGCGATGCGGCCCTGGCGCGCGGCGTCGGCTTCGATGCTGCTCATCAGCTTGCGCTCGGAGGTGAACGGCACCTCGCCGAGGCGGGTGAAGCGGGCACGGCGGCGCTCGGTGGCGCCGAGCTTGCGTTCGGCCACCAGGAATGCCGCGTCGGTGGGGTCGCCCTGGACCGTCCACCGGCCGTCGGCCTCGCGCAGGACGGCGTCGCCTGCCAGGCTGCCCCCGGCCAGCACCGCCCAGACCTCCTCGGCCAGCGGCCCGTCGCCCAGCGGCTGGTCGCCGGCCCGGACCTCGCCCTCGGGGCGGTAGCCGATGCCGGTCACCGCCACCTCGCCGGAGTGGGTGACCACCCGCTGGATGGTCATCTGGTTCTTGGTCAGGGTGCCGGTCTTGTCGGAGCAGACGACCGAGGCGGAGCCCAGGGTCTCCACCGAGGACAGCTTCTTGACGATGGCCCGGTGCCGGGCCATGCGCTGCACGCCAAGCGCCAGGACGACCGACAGGACGGCGGGCAGGCCCTCCGGCACGGCGGCGACGGCCAGCGAGACGCCCAGCAGCAGGACCTCCACCAGGTCGCGGGCCTCCTGGATGTCCGAGGTCAGCAGGATCGCCGCCATCACCACGACCGCGATGGCGACCACGGCGATGCCGAGCGTCCGGCCGACCAGGTCGACCTCGCGCTGCAGCGGCGTGCGCTGCTCGGGGGTGCGGCCGAGCAGGGCGGCGATGCGGCCGATCTCGGTGCCCATGCCGGTCGCGGTCACCACCGCCCGGCCCCGCCCTCTGGTCACCGCCGTCCCGCTGAACACCATGTTGGTCCGGTCGCCCAGCGGCGCCGGGGCCGGCAGGGTTCCTTGGTCCTTGAGCACCGGCTCGCTCTCGCCGGTCAGCGCCGACTCGGCCACCGTCAGCGAGGCCACCTGCAGCAGGCGGCCGTCGGCGCTGACGGCGTCGCCCTCACCCAGGACGAGGAGGTCGCCGGGAACCACCTCCTCGGCCGGGATGCGCACCTGCTGGCCGTCGCGCAGCACCGTCGCGGTGGGTGCGGCCATCCGCTGCAGCGCCGCTACCGCCTGCTCGGCCTTGCGCTCCTGGACGAAGCCGAGCAGGGCGTTGGCGACCACGATGACGGCGATCACGATCGCCTCGAACGGCACGCCCTGGGCGCCCTCCACCACCCAGGCCACCAGGGAGATCAGGGTGGCGGCCAGCAGCAGGTAGATCAGCGGGTCGGCGAACTGGGCGAGCAGCTTGCGCCACGCCGGCATTTGGGCCTCGGGCTCGAGCCGGTTGGGGCCGAGGCGTGCCAGCCGTGCGGCGGCCTCCGCCGAGCTGAGGCCCGACACCGGGTCGCCGCCCAGCGACCTGGTGACCTCGGCGGCATCCACCAACGACGGATCGACCGCCGGCGCGGCGATCCGCCACTCGCCGGCCGGCGATGAGGACGCGGCTGGTCGGGTCATCGCGGTCCCTCAGAACGGCACCGGTCCGCCGCCGCAAGCCGGCGCCCGGCCCGCCTCACCGTGCCGGTAGCCTCGCGACCGCGTCGGCGACCACCGCATTCGCACGCCACACGCCGCTCTCCTTGTCCTGGTGGCGCTCTGGCCTTCCAGCAGGTCCGTGAGCACGGCGGTGCCAACCGCCGGCCTGCCGGATCCGCGCACCGACATCCCTACCCCAGGACCATGGGAACGAAATCGTCACACCTCCCACGCCGGATGGCCACCCCACCGGTCCAGGCGGAGGCACGCTGGCGCCTGGGCGAACTTCCCGACCTGCTGCGTGGTGGCGACCACCAAAGCCAGCGCAGGGCGCGGCCTGCGCTGGCTGGGGAGCCCCGGCGGTGCAACGGGCGACGATAAAGTGGACGCAGGAGCCGGTCAGAGCGAACTGGGAAGAGGCCGTCGAGTGGATAGGGCTTCTCGCCACCAGCAGCGGTTGGCCAAGGAGCAGGAAGCCGCCTCGGTCTACCGGGCGCTGGCGCAACGGCGCCAAGGTGAGGAGCAGGAGATCCTGCTGGCGCTGGCACGGGCCGAGGAGCGCCACGCCGCGCACTGGGCGGCAAGGCTCCATCCGCCCGGGCAGATGCCGAAGCGGCCCGGGCCGCGTGCCCGGACGCTGGGCTGGCTGGCCCGCCGGCTCGGGTCGCTACTCGTCCTGGGGCTGGTGCAACGCGCCGAGGCCGCGGGCGACTACGACGGCGACCCGGAGGCGACCCCGAGGATGGCCGCCGACGAGCGGGCCCACGCGCTGGTGGTGGCCGGGCTTGCCCAGCGGGCACGAGCTCGCGCCTCGGGCTGGTTCCGGGCGGCGGTGTTCGGCGCCAACGACGGGCTGGTGTCCAACCTCTCGCTGGTGCTGGGCATGGCCGGGGCTGGCTCCTCCTCCCAGGTCGTCCTGCTTGCCGGCCTGGCCGGCCTGCTCGCTGGCGCGCTGTCGATGGCCGCCGGGGAGTACGTCTCGGTGCGCTCGCAGCGGGAGCTGCTGGAGGCAGCCTCGCAGGAGCTGGATGGGCCGACGCTCCGGGCGCTGGCCGAGCAGGAGGCCGAGGAGCTGGGACTGGTCTTCCGGGCCAGGGGGCTGCCTGCCGACCAGGCCGAACGGTGCGCGGCCGCGCTGCTCACCGGGCAGGACGTCCAACCGGCGGGCGGGGACGACGTCGCCGACGTGGCCGGCACCAATACGGCCGGCACGGACGTGGTCGGGTCGGCGGTGGGGGCGGCCGGGTTCAGCTTCGCGGCCTTCGCGGCCGGAGCCGCTATCCCGATCGTGCCGTTCCTGGTCACCTCGGGAGGTGCGGCGATCGCGGCCGCCGCCGCCGTGGTCGGGCTGGCGCTGTTCGCCACTGGGGTGACGGTCGGGGTGCTCACCGGCGGGCCGCTGCTGCGCCGCGGCCTGCGCCAGCTCGGCATCGGCGTCGCGGCCGCCGCGGTGACCTACGGGCTCGGCCGACTCGTTGGTGCCACCGTCAGCTGACCGGCGACGTGGCGGAGGTGCACGATGGCCGATGCCGCTGGTGCCAGCCCTCGCGTCGGGCAAGGTCCTCTGAGCCAAGACGTGGCTGCCCGCCTCAACGCGTGCTGGCGGCGTCGAACCATCCGCGGTCGGCCAGACCGGCCTGCTGACAACCCGCGGCGCGGAAGCCACTACGGCCGGAGCCTGTGCTCGCCTGGGCCCTCCTGGGCTTGGTCGCTGACGATCAGCACCGGCACCCTCGCCCCGGCGGCCAGCTTGGTCGCTACGCTGCCGAGCACGACGCGGGACAGACCGGCGCCCCTGGCGCCGACCGCGAGCAGGCCGTAGCCGCCCTCGGCGGCGATCCGGTCCAGCATCTGGGCGGGCTGTCCCGAGCGCAGCACCAGCTCGGGGCTGACCGTCGGCCGGGCCTGGGTGGGGAGGTCCTGTTCCTGTAGCCAGGCCCGTACCGCCTCGGCCTGCCGTTCCAGCTCGCCGCGCAGGCGCGCCTGCTCTTGGCGCCCGGCGACGCTGGCGTCGATCTCGGTCACCGCCACAAGGGCTAGCCGCCCCACCCGCTCGCCGAGCAGGTCCAGGACGGCGGTGGTCGCAGCTGCGCTCTGCGGCGATCCGTCCACGCCGACCAGGACGTCGACCGGACCACTGCGTGGGACGCCGCTGGCCACCAGCCGCGACCAGGGACGCGTGTCCCTGACCGTGACCAGCGCCACCACCAGCGCGATCGGCCCCAGCACCAGGCCGAGCAGGCCCCAGGCAAAGGCGCTGTGGCCGAGCCGGCCCATCACGACCGCCAGCACGAACCCGATGCACAGAAACGTCGCCATCAGCAGCGAAAAGAACACGGTGAACGACACTCGCCTCACCTACCTCCTGGGCGCCTGACCGATCCGGCGTCGCCGGAACTGCCGCGCCGCCCGCGGTCGGCACCATGCCTCGGCCGGGGACAGCGTGGCACCCCGCGACCGATCGCCTTGGTTGTTGTCGGGGCCGCTGAGCTAGTGGCCCGTGGCCAGGCTGGAGCAGAATCTGGTTCCCAACCGCCGGGGGCTGGCACGGTCGGCGCTGTTGCTGGTGAGCAGTGCGAGCACGGCCCATCTCACCTAGCTGCCGCTGGTCTTGCCCGTGACGCCCGCAGCCGCCTGGTGGCGGCCGGTGGTGAGGATGCGGCACTGGTAGCGACCGTCGGGCGCCTCGACCTCGACCTGCGCGCCGACCCGGCGACCGACCAGCGCCTGCGCCAGCGGCGTCTCGACCGAGATGCGCAGGTCGTCAAGTGCGGCCTCGATCGGGTTGACCACCAGGAACCGGTGGGTGTAGCCGTTGGCGAACTCGATTACCACCTCGTCCCCGAGCTCGACGATGCCAGGGTTCTCCGGCGGCAGCTGGTCGGTGGTGACGGACCGCTGCAGGATCCTGGTGAGGCTGGCCAGCTCGGCCACGGCCCGCCCGTACTCCACGCTGGCCCACCCCTCCTGGTCAGGGTCGTTGAGGTAGTAGGGGGCGACCCTGGGAATCAGGTCGGTCGCCAGCCTGGCGGCACGCGCTGCCAACCGTTGCTTCCCGTCCGGGGTCAGGACGATCGCAGCAGCCTTCGGATCCGGCTCGCGCTGCTTCTGGGCATGCCGACGCTGGGCGCCGTGGGCCGTCCTGGAGCTACTGGCGTCGTGGCCTGCGCTGCGTGCCATCGGATGCCTCCTGGAATGGAGCTGCTGACGAGGGGCGAGCGCCGGCAGGAACCCGCGATCACTCGTGCTCCTCAGCTCGCGCGCCCGGTTGGCCTGCCACCCCGAGTCGATAGTAGTACTTCATTGACAGGCATTCAAGTAAAGTAGTACTTTAGGACTGCCTGCCCTATCCGTCACGGCGAGGGAGGGCCGTAGGGCCCGGTGGCGACTAGCTCAGGCCTGGCGGCTCGGCCCACGTGGGCTGGGCAGGAACGCCCGGAGCGACCATCGCCCGGGGAGCAGGCAACACCCAACGTTCCACGCAAGCGGACCCGAACCGAGGAGGACCCCATGAACAGCCTGGTGAGGGACGTGATGGCCACCGAGGTCGTCGCGGTCGAGGCGTGGACGCCGTTCAAGGAGATCGTCGCCCGGCTCGCCCAGCACCGGATCAGCGCGGTACCGGTGCTGGACAACGACCGGCGCGTGCTCGGGGTCGTCACCGAGGCCGACCTGCTGCTCAAGCAGGAGCACCCGGATCCCGAGCTGGACATCCCGCTGGCCTGGAGCAAGCGCCGCCGCCTGGAGCGGGAGAAGGCGGACGCGGCCGTGGCCGGCAAGCTCATGACCACGCCGGCGGTCACCATCCCGCCCACCGCCTCGGTTACCGAGGCGGCCCGGCGCCTGCACGCCGCCGGGGTCAAGCGACTGCCGGTGGTCGACGAGGCGGGCCGGCTGGTCGGCATCGTCAGCCGCGCCGACCTGCTGACGGTGTTCACCCGTCCCGACCAGGCCATACGAAGTGAAATCATGGACGACGTCATCGTCGCCGGCTTCATGATGGCCCCCAGCCGGTTTGTCATCCACGTCGACGACGGGGTGGTCGTCCTCCAGGGCTCAGTGGAGCGGCGCAGCCTCGTCCCGCCGCTGGTCGGCGCCATCGACGGTGTCGAGGGCGTGGTCCGGGTCGAGGACCGGCTCACCTTCGACCTGGACGACCGCGACGGCACGGCGATGGCCGACCCCTACATCCATCGGCGGCAGCCGGTATGAGCGGCCGTACGCCACGACGAGGCCACAGCGGACTAGGCGGTTCAGGGCTGCGCCGCGGTCCTGGAGGCGGATCGTCGCCAGGGCTCGGGCCGACCGGCCGCTCAGCTACCGCAGGCCAACCACCAGACTTCTACGACAAACGTAGTTCCTTGATAGAGGAGGAGACAGCATGGCCACCACCGTCCGTTCCCGCACCCCAGCCGCCATCGACAACCCCGCCTACCAGGCCTTCCTGACCCTGCGCGTCGGGTTCGTCGTGGCCCCGATCCTGTTCGGCCTCGACAAGTTCACCAACCTGCTGACCGACTGGACCACCTACCTGGCCCCCGCCGTCGACCGCCTAGTGCCCGGCAGCGCCGCCAGCGCGATGCTCGCCGTCGGCGTCGTCGAGATCGTCGCCGGGCTGGTCGTGGCCGTCCGGCCCAAGATCGGCGGCTACCTGGTCGCCGCCTGGCTGGCCGGCATCATCGGCAACCTGCTACTGCTCGGCGGCCACGGCGACATCGCCCTGCGGGACCTCGGCCTGCTCCTGGCCGCACTAGCGCTGGCTCGCCTCGCCACTGCATTCCAGCCCACCCGCGACGCCGCAACGGCCTGAGGACCGCGCAGACGAGCGGCGTCCGCCGCCAAGCCGACGCCGCTCGCTGCACGGTCGCCCAACGCACCGCCGAAAGGACTCGACGTGTCCGCCGCTGTTCACCCCCTGACCGACGAGCCAGCTCGGCCCGGCAACCGCCCCCAACTACAGGTCGTCACCCCCGCCACTGCCGTCGACCTGGACCGGGCCGAGCGCGCCGTCGGCGACCTGCTCGCCGCGCTCGGCCAAAACCCGGCCTCCGAGCAGCTACTCGACACGCCGCGGCGGGTCGCCGCCAGCTACGCCGAACTGCTCACCCCGCTGGCGTTCACCCCCACCACCTTCCCCAACGACGAGGGCTACGACCAGCTGGTGCTGGTCCGGGCGATTCCGTTCCGGTCGCTGTGCCAGCACCACCTGCTGCCCTTCACCGGCGTCGCCCACGTCGGCTACCTGCCGGCCGGACGGATCCTGGGACTGTCGAAGCTGGCCCGGGTGGTCGAGCTGTTCGCCCGTCGCCTGCAGCTCCAGGAACGACTCACCACCCAGGTCGCCGACTGGCTGCAAGCCCAGCTGGAGCCCAAGGGCGTCGGGGTCGTGCTGGAGGCCGAGCACCAGTGCATGACCCTCCGGGGCGTGCAGGCGGCCGGCGCCCGCACCGTCACCTCGGCCCTGCACGGCCTGCTCCGCAACGACCCACGGTCGCGGCAGGAGTTCTTCGCCCTCACCGGCGCCGCCACCTGGCAAGGCGCCCATGCCTGAACCGTCCACCATCGTCATCGTCAGTGCTCAGCCCCGCAGGGAGCAAACTAGCTGGAGGTATGTCATGGCCCGTATCGAGCTGCAGGACGTCACCAAGGTCTATGGCGGCAACGTCAAGGCGGTCGACTCGTTGTCGCTGGACATCGCCGACGGTGACTTCATGGTGCTTGTCGGTCCCTCCGGGTGCGGCAAGACGACCGCGTTGCAAATGATCGCGGGCCTCGAGGACATCACCTCGGGCACGATCACGATCGGGGATCGGGTGGTCAATGACCTTCCCCCCAGGGACCGCGACATCGCCATGGTGTTCCAGAACTACGCCCTGTACCCCCACCTGACCGTGGAGAAGAACCTCGCCTTCGGCCTGCAGCTGCACAAGGTCCCTAGGGACGAGCAGCGCCGCCGCGTCGCCGAGGTTGCCCGGATGCTGGCGCTGGAGCCGTTCCTAAAGCGCAAGCCAGCGGCGCTCAGTGGGGGGCAGCGGCAGCGGGTGGCGATGGGGCGGGCGATCGTGCGCAACCCGCAGGCCTTCCTGATGGACGAGCCGCTGTCCAACCTGGACGCCAAGCTGCGGGTGACCATGCGGGGGCAGTTGGAAGCGTTGCACAAGCGCCTCGGGGTGACCACCATCTACGTAACCCACGACCAGATCGAGGCGATGACCCTGGCCAGCCGGGTGGCGGTGCTCAAGGACGGCCACCTGCAGCAGACCGACACTCCCCAGAACCTGTTCGACTACCCCGCCAACCTGTTCGTCGCGACGTTCATCGGGTCGCCGGCGATGAACCTGGCCGAGGCCAAGCTGGTCCGCGACCAGGGCCCGGCGGTGGTGTTCGCCGACTACAAGGTGCCGGTCCCCGAGCAGGCGGTGCGTCGGCAGCCGGGACTTGATCGCTACTTCGACCAGCAGGTGATCATCGGGATCCGCCCCACCAGCCTCGAGGACGCCAACTTCGTCAGCGACGACCGGCCGCGGATCAAGGCGGAGGTGGCGGTCACTGAGGAGCTGGGCTCGGAGGTCAACGTGATCTTCACGGTCCATGCCCCGGCCGTCCAGCACGACGTGATGATCGCCATGTTCGACAAGGCGGCCAAGGACCATGTGGAGGCCAGGGACCTGACCGGCGCAGGTGAGAGCATGTGGACCGCCCGGGTCAACCCCAAGACCAGCGCCCGACCCGGCCGCACCATCGACCTGGCCATCGACGCCTCCTCCCTGTACTGGTTCGACCCGGAGACCGGCCAGGCGATCGGCCGCGCGGCCGAGAGCGACGGGACGCGAGCCCGGCGGCAAGCACCGTCGGAAGCGG